>Ga0075365_10000690_pt1 | contig 13555 bp, 8 predicted proteins | sample EndMetdeltDD1765_FD_71387 | JGI IMG/M metagenome (GOLD analysis project Ga0075365, IMG submission 71387) | Populus endosphere microbial communities from Tennessee, USA - Endosphere MetaG P. deltoides DD176-5 | ecosystem: Host-associated > Plants > Roots > Endosphere | place: USA: Tennessee... | reverse complement strand
GGCCGCCGTGCGCCGGTTCTCCGGCTCATCGCGGGCGCGCACCCGGAAACGGCGGGACGCTCGCCCCGCGCTCGATGCCCCAGTTGCCGGCCTCGTCGCGATACAGGACCGCGACGTGGCGGGCGCGGCGGATCGAGTCCCGCGACAGCGTCCTCGTGATGGTCGTCCCCGCGGGCCCGCTCGCGTCGCCGCCGGCGATCACGTGCCCGTCCCTCGGATGGAAGATCGGATCGACGGACGCGATCACCTGGTAGCGCGTGGGACGTCCGCAGAGGCCGTCGTCACCCGGCTGCTTCCAGGTCAACGTCACCGAGCCGTCGCTCGGCTTGCGGGTGGCCCGCAGATCCCGAGGCGAGCCGGGCGGGCGGGCGTCGGTGCCGTAGTTGGCTGTGTTGTGCTCGTCGTGGTGGAACGTCCACCACTCGTCGTTCGAGCCGTCGCAGGCGGGGACCGCCGTGTGCCACAGGAACGACCAGCCCTCGCGGGTCACGACGCTCACGTCCAGCATGCCGTCGCCATTCGCGTCGCCCACCGCCGGCGTCGACTCGATCCAGCCGCCGGTGAACTTCGGCCAGTTGCCGGACTCGCCGCCGTTCGGGCCGTAGGCGTGCAGCTGGTACAGCCCGGTGCCCACCAGGGCCTGCCGCGCCGGCCCGGACCCCGCCACCCGGGCGATCGCCGCCTCGGAGAGGAGCTGGAAGTCGTCGGTCGCGCGCGGATAGCCCGGGAGCGAGTTGCCGGTCGCCGGATCCCAGGCCTGCTCGACGTGGCTGAACGGAAGGTTCTGGTTGACGGCCAGCAGGTTCGCCACGCCGTTGAGCGTGATGCCGCCCTTGACGACGTCGGGCGTGCCGTTTCCGGAGAGATCGCCGATCGACGGGTAGTCGGCCAGGTTGACGATCGGGCCCTGATCGGGGCTGTCGGCGGGACCTGACTGGAAGGTGTCGATCGTCGACCCGTTGCCGTCGACCACCTTCGGGCCCTGGTCGGTGAGCGAGGTGCCGGCCGAGACCACGACGTCGTCGGTGCCGTCTCCGTTCATGTCCAGGACGGCAGCGTCGTTCGACGGCAGGACCATCGGGAGCAGGTCGCCGGCGAGCACGCCCACCGTCACCGGCCAGCCGCTCACCGGACTGCCGTCGCCGTGCACCGCGTAGACCGGGTTCTCACCGGTGCTGGACCCGACGATCTCGTTGAAGATGTCGAAGATCGTCCCGGGCGACGACGGGCTGCCGGGGGCGACCTCGTTCGTCGCCGCGATCACCTCGGGCGGGCCGTGGCCGTCGAGCTGCGCGATCGCCGGCGTGGTGATGATCTCGGCGCCCGGGGCACCGGGCGTCGACAGCTTCACCGGGAAGCCCGCGAGCTCCTGGCCGTCGCCGTCCCAGGCGTAGAGGTGCTGGTCGAGCGACCCGGCCACGATGTCCAGGCTGCCGTCGCCGTCGAGGTCGGCCAGCGCCGCGGAGCCCAGGAAGCCGCGCTTGATGTGATTGTCGGTCGTGATCGCGCGGTCTGCCGCGTTGAAGCAGGGATGCGGCGCGCCGGGCTTGCACGGATCGGACAGCGCCGGGTCGATTCGCACCGGGAAGCCGGCGACCGGCGTCCCGTCGAGGTGCCAGGCGTAGACGTGCTCACCGGCGGTCGCGACGATGTCCGCCTCGCGATCGCCGTCGATGTCGCCGATCACGGGAACGCGGAGCGGCTCGCGCGGGAGGGGCAGCGAGGCCGGGGGCGGATGGTTCGCCGCGAGCGCGCTCACGCGCGTGCGGACGGGCTTCCCGTGGTTGAACCTGGCGACGGGAGCGCCGGTCGAGTTGAGGACGTAGAGCTCGCCGCTCGACGTGCCCAGGATCACGTCGAGCTTGTTGTCGCCGTCGACGTCGTAGAGGCGGGTGGAGGTCTCACCGCCCGACCCCGTGATGTATGACGAGGCGGCAGACCCGCTGCCGATCGGGCGCGGCCAGCCGGCGAGGTTGCCGTCGTCGTCGTAGGCGAAGAGTGTCTTGCGGTACTGGCCGACGTTGGCCGGACGGCCCGCCTCGTGCACCGTCAGGCGGATCTGGAAAGCGTGACGCTCGGGGTCCGGGTTCGGGTACGGGTTGGCCGGCCAGGCCTGGGCCCCCGTCCCCGCCGGGCGTCCCGGGTCGTTGGCCACGCTGCCGTCGCAGTTGGTCGCGAGGCTCACGAGCAGGGAGCGCGGAATCGTCCCGAGCCGCCCGTGGACCTCGCCGGTGCCGCTCGCGCCGGGGATCGGCCTGAAGTCCGAGTCGAGCGCATCCTGCCCGCACGCGTACTCGACCTCCCATGCGCCGATGCCGGTCGCCGAGTGCGGCGCATCGGCGTACCCCGTGATCGGCACGCCGCCGGCCGGCACGCGGTCGACGTCGATCGGCGAGTACCAGGCGGGCGCGTCGATCTGGGCCTCCGGTGGGATGCGGCCCGCCGAGATGCGCTGCATCGCGCCGGCGAGGTTCACGCGCCCGTATCCGAAGTGCGGATCCCAGCCTGGGTTGGCCTTGTCCGCGAGGCCGATCTGGCCGGTGTTCTCCGGCAGGACGTCCTCCGCGGTCATCGTCAGGAGCTGGCGCGTCTCGTTGCCCGTGAGGCCGGCGGGGAATTGCGTCCCGGCGTAGCGCTGGCGGGCGTAGGACTCGAGCAGGCCGGCGACGCCCGCCGCCTGGCCCGTGTTCTCCGAGCCGGTCGAGCCCATCAGAACGACGTCCGCCTTGCCTCCGTACTGGGTGAGGTTGGAGTTCCGGAAGAAGCTGGTGGTGGTGGGCTGGGTCGACGGCGTGACGCTCACCGGCGGCTGCGCGAGCTGGCCGAGGAGCTGCTGGCAACCCTCCTCGAACTCGGGCGGCGGGCTCAGCACGTCGCCGACGCCCGGCAGGCCTCCCGGCCCGGAGCAGGTATTGCTCGGTGCGGTGTCCGGGAGAGACCCGGCGACGTAGACCGGCTCGTTGTAGTTGGTCGGGTAGTTGTGGTTGGCGCTGTTGATGTCGCTGGAGACGAGCATCAGCGCGACGCCGCGCCGATCGGCGTACCGCACGGCGTCGCGGGCGAACTGGGTGTTGCTCAGCCCGCCGATGGCCCCCTCTGCGACCGAGGCGCCGTTGTCGGTCGCGTAGGTGAGCGCCGTCGCCCAGTTGTCCGTCGGCGGCACGAACGTGTCCCAGATCCGCAGCGGCATCAGCTGGCACTCGGGGCACATGCCGGTGTCGTCGTTGCCGTTGTTGGTCTGGGCGACCGCCTCCTTCGCGCGCCCGGACCCGTGCCCCCCGGCGCTGCAGCAGCTGGAGGCGTCGAACGGGTCGTTGTCGTCGTCGAAGAAGTCCCAGCCGGCGATGTCGTCGACGTACCCGTTGCCGTCGGCGTCGGTCCCGTCGGAGAAGGTCGCGATCAGGTCCGACCCGTCGAGCATCGAGTCGGCCTCGCTGTCGCCCGCGGAGTTGGACACCCGGGGATCGCCCGAGTAGTCCTCCACGTTGAAGGCGCCATCCTGATTGCAGTCGTAGGCGCCGCAGACGGACCCGTTCGAGTGCTGGGGCAGCGGCAGCTCGCCGCGGTTCAGGCGGACCTTGTCGACGAGCTCGCGATCCTGCCAGCGGATGCCGGTGTCGAGGATCGCAACCGACACCTTGGGGTCACCGGCGGAGTACTTCCACGCCGTGTCGGCGCGGACTCCCGCGATCTGCGCGCAGCGCGGATCGCCGGCGGCCTGGTTGGCGTCCCGGCCCTGCTCGTCCAGCTGTGAGCAGTTCACGTAGCGCGTCGCGCCAACGGCGTGCGGCGCGCTCGGCACCTCGTTCGCCGAGTCCGGGGAGAAGCCGAACGCCCCGTACTGCTCGTCGAAGTAGGTGGTGCAGCGAGGCGGAGTGGTGTCCGGGTCGTCGCCCTCGCACTGGTCGAACCCCGGGTCGTTCGGGGTGTTGGCGCGTGGGCTCTCGCTCGGGTTCGTCCCGGGGAACGCGGCGAGGGCGGCCCCTGGCACCGCCAATGCCACCAACACGACAAAGAGCGCGGCGTTCCTTCGCCTGGTCCCAACCCTCATCCCACCAGCAAGGTAGACCCCAATCCCTCCTCATGCGCCGGTTCCCCCTGAGATCGAGTGTGGGATTCGCAACCGTATGCGTAGTCAAGTCCACACTCGATCGTTGGGGGAACCGGCGCGCTGTCGGCGCCCCGCGCCTACCCTCCAGCGCCCATGGGGTATGGAAGCCGGTGGACGGGGAGCGAGCGGCGGCGCGGGACGCTGAAGGCGTTCGCGTGCCTTGCCCTCGCTGCAGCCGTTTTCGCTCTCCCCGGGCGGGCGGAGGCCGCGGCGCCCTACGAGGTCGGCGCGGCGCGGGTGGACGTCACGCCGCCCGCTGCCTCGCAGAAGAGCGCCACTCCCGCCGCGTTCGCGAAGTGCCCGGCGAGCATGAACGGGCCGCGGCCATGGGCATTCGACGAGCCGTACGTCGACATCGACGGCTCGGGCGACTTCAACTACCCGAACGGCGCCCCGGAGCCGTACTGCGACGCCAACCACAACGGCCGCTGGGACGGGATCTACGTGTCCGGCGGCGTCGACCATCCCGCGGGCGACGTGCACGACCCGATCGACGCCCGGGCGATCGCGATCTCCGACGGCCGCCACGCGGTGGTGATCGTCTCGGTCGTCGCGCAGGGCCTGTTCGAGAACTACACCGCGGCGATGCGGCGCGAGGCCCAGCACCTGCGACCCGGCATCGACAACGTGATCGTCAGCGCCAACCACAACGAGTCCTCCCCGGACACGGTCGGCATCTACGGAGGGCCGCCGGTGCCCGACGACCTGCCGGCGGTTGGGGGCGCCGTGGGCGAGAACTCCGGCATCGACGACTACTACATGGGCTTCCTCATCCACCATGTGGCCGCGGCGGCGGCGAGGGCCTACGACGCCCGCCGTCCCGCGACGCTCTGGTCGAGCCACTTCCGCGTGAACCAGGAGGGCGACGGCGAGCCCCTGAGGCCCGCCGGCGTCGCGATCGACCTGTCGAGGAACTTCCCGACGACCGCCGACGACGGCTCACCCGCGGCCGTGGACCCGAAGGCGCGAGTGCTCCAGGCCCGCACCGCCGGGGGCAGGCCGATCGTCACCGTGATGAACCTGGCCGCGCACAACCAGGAGATCGGCCACTCGGACGCCGCCCCGTTCGACATCTCCTCAGACTGGCCCGGCTACTTCAGCCGCAAGCTCGAGGACCGGGTGCCGGGGATGGCGATGTTCCTGGTGGGCGACAACGGCTCGGAGGAGGACCCGACGACCGTGCCGACGGTCGGGTGCCCCGAGGAGCCGCAGGCCTGTTACTCCCAGGCACGGGCCACCGGCGAGGCGCTCGCCCGCGCCGTCGCCATCGACCTGACCACGGCCAGGAAGCTGGCCGGGGGTCGCGTCGGCTCGCAGCGCGACGTGTTCTTCGCCCCGCTCGAGAACAACCTGTTCAAGGCGGCGGCCGCAGCCGGCCTGTTCGCCAAGCGCAAGCTCTACACGAACGGTGTGCCGACGGGGCGCACCGGCCGCGACCTGAAGACGTCGGTCGCGACCGTGAACGTCGGACCGGACCTCCAGTTCCTCGCGAACCCGGGCGAGGCGTTCCCGGCGCTGACGCTCGGAAGCTTCTGGGGCATCGACGACGCGGGTTGCCCCGAGCGACCGAACCCGCCGGTTCCGACCTGGCACGCGTACGCGTCGAACCGGTTCCAGATCGGCCTCGCCGACGACATGATCGGGTACCAGGAGCCCGCCTGGGCGTTCTCGAGCCTGCCGGGCGCGTTCAACTACTACGGGCCGCCTGACCATGGCGGGCCCGCGACCTGCACCGACGACCTCGACGACAGGGACAGCAAGGGCCACCAGCACAAGCTCGAGACGGAGGGCGCCGGGCCAACCGCGTCCAACCTGGTCGCCAGCCACCTGACCCGCCTCCTCGAGCGCAATCCCGATCCGGTCGCGCAGGTGCGCCAGGGCCGCTACGTCTTCCGCGACGGGAGCCTCTCCCGCAGCCCGGAACGGCCGGTGGCCGGCGGGGACGGGACCGAGGGCGCGGTGGGAGTGTGGCTCGCCGAGCCGGGAAGCGACCAGCTGTCCTCGGACTCGGGCAAGATCGTGGCGCTGCCGGGAATCCGATCGTTCGGCGATCGCCGGGTTGACGCCTCCGGACGGTTCATGGACTACGACGGGCGGTTCCAGCCCGGCCCCGACATCGCGACGCGAGGCATGCTCACGGGGCGCCGCACCGCTCCGGACAAGCGCTACTACCTGAAGGTCTACCCGGCGCTCACCGCGTCGTCGCTCGGGCCCGCCGACGGCGGCTGATCAGGCCGCGAACCGCGACAGGGCCAGCATCGCGACGTCGTCCAGCGTCGTCCCGGCGCCGAAGCGCTGCGCCAGCGAATCGAGACACTCGTTCGCGTCCGTGGGAGCATCCGCGAACGCCTTGCACAGGCGCTGAAGCTCCACCTCGAAGTCGCGATCGCTGCGCTCGATCAGGCCGTCGGTGTAGAGCAGGACGAGACTCCCGAGCGGGACGTCGACGCCGTGAACCCGGCAGTCGAGCTCGTCGAACACGCCGAGCGGCTGGGTCCCCGCCCCGGCCATCCTCTCGACCGAGCCGTCCGGCAGCCGGAGGAGGCCGGGCGGATGCCCGGCGCGCACGTACTCGGCCCGCCCGGACGACAGATCCAGATGGAGGTGCAGGACGGTCGCCATCTGAGGGTGCGCGGTCTCCCTCATGACCCGGTTCGCGGCGTGCAGCGCTTCGTCGGGCGCCTTGCCGTCGAGCGCGAACCCGCGCAGGACCGCCGAGACGTGTCCCATGACGGCGGCGGCCTGAATCCCGCGGCCGGCGATGTCGCCGATCGTGATCGCCACCCGATCCTCGGCGAGCTTCACCACGTCGTACCAGTCGCCGCCGACCTCCAGGCCGGGCGCTGCCGGGTCGTAGCGAGCCGCCAGGTCGACGCCGGAAAACTGAGGCAGGGATTCCGGAAGGAGCGAGCGCTGGAGCGTCACCGCCGCGTCGTGCTCGTGGCGGTAGAGCATCGCGTTGTCGATCGCGAGGCCGGCCCGCCGCGCGAGGTCCTCGGCCAGCCTCAGATCGTCCTCATCGAAATGACGCCCGGGGGTCGAGGAGACGAACGTGATCGCCCCCAGCATGCGGCCCCGGGCCGGAAGCGGGACGACCATTCCCGAGATGAGACCGATCTCGCGCATCATCTCGAGGTGCTCCTCGTCCTCTGCGGCCTCGACGAGCATCTCATCGGGGATCTCCGGATAGTGCTCCGACCTGCCCGTCCGGATCACGTTCGGGGCGCCGGTAGGCGCGTTCGGATCCACGGGATAGCGCTCGCGGAACTCGCTGGCGAGCTTCACCAGCTCGGGATCGGCGTGGGCCGTGGCGACGTTGCGGAGGCCCAGCTCCTCGTCGGCGAGGTCGATCGCGCACCAGTCGCCGAGCGCGCTGATCGCCAGGTCGGCGAGGTTCTGCATCGTGGTGTCGGGGTCGAGGGACCCGGACAGCAGCTCGCTCGCCGCCGCCAGGAACGAGAGCTGCTCGCCGGTGCGCCGCTCGTCCTCGTACACGCGGGCGTGGTCGAAGGTCTGGGCCGCATGCTGGGCGGCGGTGAGCAGGAAGGTCCGCTCTTCCTGGTCGAACAGGTGGGGATTCGCGAAGCTCAGGGCGACGGCGCCGAACGGGCGTCCCTCGATCGCGAGTGGGATCACCGCCAGGGACGAGAACAGGATGTTCACGTCGCCCAGGTCGGGATATCCGTCCCGAAGCGAGGCGGCGGACTCGGTCCAGATCGGCTCACCGGTGCGGACCGCGATGCTCATCGGGACGTCCGCATCGACCGGAAACCGCTGCCAGTCCTTGATGCCCTCCCCCGTGTAACCCACGCTTCCGGCGAGCTCGATCTGATCGCCTGCGTCGTTCAGCAGGCCCACGGCGCCGGCATCCGCGCCAAGGCCCGCCACGGACTGGTCGAGGAGTGCAGCCACCGCGCCCTGTCGCGTGATCTCGCTGGCAAAGGCGGCGGTGAGCCGGTGAAGGCGCGTCGCGAAATCTCTGGATCGGTGCTGGGCGGTGACGTCGCGGGCGATGATCGACGCTCCGACGATCGCGCCGGTCTCGTCGGTGAGTGGCCCGATGCTGAGCGAGACCCGCAGGCGGCGGCCGGAGCGATGCACGCGGTCGCTCTCGTAGTGGTTGACCTGCTCGCCCGCGAGCACCTGCTCGAGGATCCGCCACTCCTCGCCGGCGCGGTCCTCGGGGATCAGGATCGAGATCTTCTGCCCGATCGCCTCCTCCGCGGTCCACCCGTACATGCGCTCGGCGGCCGGGTTCCAGCTCGTGATCGTCCCCTCGGCGTCCTTGGTCAGGATCGCGTCGTCGGACGCTTCGATGATCGACGCGAGCCGGATCTCGCTGACTACCGGAGCCCGGGCCGTCATGCCGCACCGCCCGCGGGGCCCGTCGCGAAGCTCATCGACACGATCGTCCCCGTGTCGGAGGACGAGAACCTGACGTCGTCGCTCAGCTTGGTGATCAGCGGGATGCCCATCCTCAGTCCCGGGTTCCCGAGGTTCGGGGTCATGCCCATGCCGTCGTCCGACACCGTCACCAGGAGCCGGCCGCGCCGGTGCTGGCCGGTGACGCGGACCGACCCGGGGTCACGTCCCCGGTAGGCGTGGATGATCGCGTTGGCGACCGCCTCGCTCACCGCGATCTTGACGTCGTCGACGCTTGCGCCGAAGCGACGCGCGAGCTTCGCCATCGCGTCCCGTGCAACTGCAACGTTGGTCGCGTCGCAGGAGAGATCGAGTTGCACCTGCTCGCTGTCGGCGAAAGTGGTCAGGACACCAATTTAGTGGCAGACGGCACGCGCCATCGGACCACCGCCTGCAAACCGCCGCACGGCTCGCGGTGAGACCGGACGCGTGCGCGTCGATCGTCCGAGCGACTACACGGTGTCGAAGTGACGGACCGCCGAGTGGTCCGCCGTGCACACGGTGGTCGTGGTGCCGCCGGCAAACGCCTTCTTCCGGCGCTTCACTCTCGCGTAGTACGCACCCTTGGCCCTGGCGACCGGGATCGACCACCTGCCCCGGTTGTTGGTGTGAGTCGAACCGATGACCTGGTTGTCGCCCGCCCCCGACTTGAGCTTGATCACCCGCACGAGGCGATGACCGATGCAATCAGCTTCCCGGGCGCTGACGTGCCCGTGGAACGGATTGGGCTTGGCCAGCGTCACGGTCGACTCGACGCGCACCTCGTTGTCGCCCGCTGCCGGGCCCGCGACGAGCATGCCGATTGCCAGGGCCGCGACCGCGACGAGTGGTATCCGGAACCTGTTCTGCATTGGGTAATGACCTCCCGTTCGACTGCCGGGGACATACCCGGGGCCGGTGCGCTGCAAACGGAATGGACGCATGCGAGGGCGGCTTCCCGCTCAGCAGCCGGGGCGAGTGAAGATGTCGTTCCCGAACGGCCGCAGCCCCGCCTGGCCGGCGTAGCCGAGATACGGCAGGCGGAAATTGGCCTCCATGGACCGCAGCAGCGAGTAGTGGTTGTAACGCTCGTGCGTAACGGTCCCCGGCTTGATGCACGGCGAGACCATCACGGCGCCGATCCGGCCGCCACCCGGTCCCGGATGGAGCCCGCCGGGGGTATCCGGAGGCACGATGCTCGGTCCCGGCTTCTCGTTGCAGCAGGCGGTCGAGTCGGCATCCGATCCCGTCGCCTCGGCCTCGTCGAACGTCACGATCAGCAGGCCGCGGTGCTGGAACGCGGAGGAGTGGAGGAGCGCCGGCATCTCGCGCCGCAGCCAGCGATTCGCGGAGACCAATCCGCCGGGCGCTCCGTTCGCGCATGGAGCGTCGTGTCCGTCGTGGCACAGACCGGGGACGATCAGGGAGTAGTCGGGCGCCGTCCGCCGGTTGCGCAGGTCGTGCTTCAGGTGCGTGTAGTCGACGACGTTGTTCCGGCAGATCCGGCGGTCGATGATCGAGTGGAAGTAGACGAACGGGTTGTGGCGGGTCGCGTACTCGTCCGTGGGCGTGGCGTGCTGCCACGGATCGCGCTCGCCGATGGCCGGATGCCGGCAGGGCGACTGCCCGCCCTTCGGGGCGTTCGCGTTCATGTCCTCCATGTAGCCCTTCCAGCTGTAGCCCGACTGGCCGAGCTGGTTCGCGATCGTGTGGACCCCCGGCGGATAGACGCAGCCCGTCCCGAACGCCTGCCCGTCGCTCATCGGCGTGCCGGGGGTCACGTCGTTGAAGAGCGGGCAGTCGGCCTGGCTCTGGATGTTCGGCGACTGGCCGCTGATCATCGCGATGTAGTTCGGCTCCGAGTTGTGCGCGATGCCGTAGTAGTTGGGGACGAACGCGCCCTTCCGCTTGAGCGTCTTGGCCAGGTAAGGGGCCTCGGTGTGAGGGCCGAACGTGCTCGACGCGTTCTCGTTCTCGAGGACGACGATGAACACGTGCCGGACGCGCGGCACCCGGGCCGCCGCCTGCGCAACCTTGGGTCCCTTCGGCCCACGAACCGTCTCGCAGTCGAAGACGCCGTCCTCGTCGCGGTCGACCTTCGCGAAGTCGTTTCCATCGCCGCAGTCGATCGTGTCCGGCCGCCCGTCACGCGCGTCGATCGTGTCGCCCCCGGGGCCGCCGACGATGCGGTCGAAGCCCTTGCCACCGCCGATCGAGTCGCCTCCCCTGCCGCCCTCGAGCACGTCGCGACCGCCGCGGCCCCTGATCGTGTCGGCACCGCCGTGGCCGGCGATCTTGTCGGGCCCGTTCGTCCCGACCAGCTTGTTCGCTCCGGCACCGCCCTTGATGACCTTGTAGTGCGCCCCGCTGCCGGCAAGGGCCGCCCCACCGGCCGTCAGCGCGACGGCGGTGACGACGGCGAGCGCCACCAGGATTCCCTGGGCGCGACGCGTCATACGCAAGCCCGGCGGTCCGTCATCGCCCGGGCAGAATACGACCCGGGAGGCCCGGGTGACGCGATTCTCGTGAACGATCCATGAAGCCGGACGCTAGAGTTGCGCGGCGTGTCGCAGGCGATCCTTCACACGAACGCAGGACCGGTGACGGTCGACCTCTTCGACGAGGACGCTCCCAAGACCGTCGAGAACTTCCGCAAGCTGTCCGAGGACGGTTTCTACGACGGGCTGACCTTCCACCGGGTGATCAAGGACTTCATGATCCAGGGCGGGTGCCCGGAGGGCACGGGAACCGGTGGGCCCGGCTACACCTTCGAGGACGAGATCAACGACCACAAGGTCGTCCGCGGTGCGCTCGCGATGGCCAACGCCGGGCCCAACACGAACGGCTCGCAGTTCTTCGTCGTCACCACCGACGCCGCGCCGTGGCTCGACGGCAAGCACACGGTCTTCGGTCAGGTCACCGACGGAATGGACACCGTCGACGCGATCGAGGCCACCCCCACGGGCGCCGGAGACCGCCCGGTCGAGCCTCAGGTCATCGAGCGGATCGAGCTCTCCTAGCCGCCGGCGCCGGAGCGCGCCGATGACGACTTCGGGTCCTCGCGCGCGAGCTGCGCCTTGACGCCGATCTCGTGCAGGTCGGACGCGAGCGCGCAAATCGCCTCCCCGCCGGGGTTCGGGTGCCCGCGCATCACGCAGGGCTCGAAGGCCCAGATCGTCTGGTAGCCGACCAGGAAGGCGTACCGACCGTCGGAGATCATCGGCTCGTACCCGGCGGTGCCCCACTCCCAGACCGGCTTTCCGGATCGCGCGTCGAGCCCGGTGGTCTTGCTCGTGTCGAAGCTCGACGTGTAGACGGTGTCCCCCATCACCGTGGGTGAGCCGGGGATCGCGCCCCCGACGTCATAGGTCCACCGCTGCTTGCCCGACTCCCCGTCGACCGCGTAGAGCTTCCGGTCGTAGCTGCCGATGAAGACGGTCGGCCCCAGGCCCTTGACGTCGCCGGTCGCCGGCGACGCGTACACGTCGTCGGTGGCCAGGAAGTACCACTCCACATGGCCGCTCTGCACGTCGAGCGCGAACAGGGTTCCGTCGGCGCGCGCCTCGTACACCCGCCCGAACGCGATCGCCGGGGACGAGTAGAAGCCGCCTCCGCCGGGGTAGCTGTCGGTGCTCGCGGTCCAGACCACCTTGCCCGTGGACGCCGAGACCGCGTGGACGTTGCCGTCGTAGTCGCCCACGTAGACGACCCCGTCATGCATCGCAGGGCTCGCCTTGATCGCCGCCCCCTGGTCACTCTTCCAGAGCACCTTCCCCGAGCCCGCGTCGAGCGCGTAGAGGATGCCGCCCTGGGAGCCGAAGTAGACCCGGCCGTCGACTGTCAGCGGTGACGACTGCAGCCCCGTCGGCGAGTGGAAGACCCACCGCGTCTTGCCGGTGGCCGCGTCGAGCGCGGTGAAGGTGCCGTTGCCCTGGGCGACGAACACGGTCCCGTCGGCATAGGCCGGACCGGTCTGATTGGCGCCGAGGGTGCGCTTCCAGAGGAGCTTGCCGTCCGAGGTGCTGAGAGCGAACAGCTGGCCTGTCTTGTTGAGCACGTACATGCGCCCGTGCGAGACCGCGGGCGGGAACTCGATCAGCTCGTGCGCCCAGAAGGTCCACACGAAGTGAAACGGCGGGTTGGGCGCATCGGGCTGATCGTGAGTGCGCTCCGGCACTCGCCCGAAGTACGGATACGGCGTCTCCTTCGCAAGCTCGGGGCGCGAGGACGTCGTCGTCCCGCTGGTGGTCGGGGCCGCCTGAGTACCGGTGCTCGTCGACGCCTGTGTGCTCTCGCCCGTAGTCGAGCCTGAGCCCCCGCCGCAGCCGGCGAGCACCCCCGTCGCCACCGCGGCGATCGCTAGTAACGGCCTCCTGCCGATTCGAGTGCAATCCATGCGATTGAGGCCAACCGGCCCGGGCCGATCCTACCGGCGGGCAGGGCTCGCTCCAAGGACCAAAAAAGGGCAAGTGGGGTAGCCATGCGGCCCGAGCCGCGCGTCCGGCCGCGAGGGCACTAGCCGGCGCCGTCGGCGAGCTCCTCCTCGTCGGCGATCGGCTCGGTCCGCTCGTCGGGGGCGTCGAAGGGGAGGCAGACCGCGCAGAAATCGGTGCCGAAGGGCGTGAGATGGATGCTCCGGCGGACGGTGCGCGAGGTTCTGCCCGCCTCGCGCATCGCCTCGATCGCATCGGGCTGCGCCTCGAGCACCTGGTAGCGGTTGACGTCGCGAAGGGTCTCCCGCGAGAACCAGATCAGTCCCAGCCGGTTCAGGTTGTCGAGGTAGGCGGGGACCCGCTGCGGGTAGCGGCAGCCGGACTCGGCGCCGATCATGCTGAGGCCGGGCGCGACCAGCTCGGAGACCAGCGGCAGGCCATGGCGCACGTCGATCGCCGGCTGGGGGCCGCGCGTCGCCAGGAGCCGGAGGATCCGCGCCTCGTCCGGCGCAAGGTTCTCGAGGATGCGCGCGTACGCCGGGTGCAGGTCCTCGGAGTGCTCGATGTCGGCCGACTGCGTCAGGAGCTCCGCCCCACGCTCCCGCAGGGC
>Ga0075365_10000689_pt1 | contig 13580 bp, 11 predicted proteins | sample EndMetdeltDD1765_FD_71387 | JGI IMG/M metagenome (GOLD analysis project Ga0075365, IMG submission 71387) | Populus endosphere microbial communities from Tennessee, USA - Endosphere MetaG P. deltoides DD176-5 | ecosystem: Host-associated > Plants > Roots > Endosphere | place: USA: Tennessee... | reverse complement strand
TGGATGTCGGCGGCTGTGTGCCCGAGGCCGGCGAAATTGCGCGAGTAGAAATCGGCGACGCCGAACAGGCTGGCGTTCCGCGCCGCTGTCTGCGTTGCGTAAGGCGCGCCGGCAAGATTCGGCGCGCGGCGGTACAGCCACGCCAGGAAACGCGGATAGTCGGCGTTGAGGATGAGGATGCGCACCGTCTTAGTGCTCTTGTTTGGGGAGATCGCGCGGCATCACGTACCAGAGGAGGAACAGCAGCGCCGCCCCGTGCGTCAGCATCACCGTCGTGAAGGGAACATTCATCAGTGTCTGAGGCAACAGCGCCCCAGATACCAGAATGGTGCGTTGGGACACGCCGGCGGACATCCCGTTGGCGATAGCGATGACGATGCCGCAGACAAGCGCCGAGACTGGAGCATACAAAGGGCCGACCGATGCGACCCCTTCGGTCGCGAAGAGTGACGCGTTCAAGTAGCCGCCGATGCCGAACGAGTTGTAAATGACAACTGCGAGCGGCTGTTGGTAGGCGCAAGACATAAGGGGTTTCAAAAGGCTGATCTGGCAGAAGTGGGTCAGATCATGCGTAAAGAAGAACTCGTTGTAATAATCCATCGCAAGCGACGGGATCGCCATCATGCGGAGGTTCACAAGCTGGAAGACGGACATCGCGAACCGTTCCGGAAACAGGCTGTACTTGTATAGGCCGAGTAGGATGACGCCCGCTACGGTCGGGACCAGCAAGGACAGGATGACGGTGAGCCGCAAAGCCAGGAGCCTCGTCGCCGCCAACATGAGGACGAGCCAGGCGGGGGTGAAGAAGGCCTGCTTGCTCAACGTGACCGGATAGAACAGCAGCAGCAGGATGAGGATGGTGCCGGCCCGCCAGCGGCTTCCGCGGATTGCGTAGCATGCGAACGCGAACGGCAGGAGCGTCGTCGTCGTGATTCCGACCAGGTAGTTCACCAATGTTGGTGCGGTCAGAGCCTCGCGATATGTGTAGATGTCTCCAAGCGAGACCAGCCTGAAATTGTAATAAGCTCCGACCGCCGCGGCGGCGGCCCCGATCAGCACGATGCCGCCCAATAGCCGCTCGAAAGCCTGCGGGGATAATGTCAGCAATCGCGGCAGGGACGGCCGGTAGAGCGCAGGCAGCAGGAACGCCACCGCGGAGGCTGCCGCCGAGAGGCCGCTCAGGCGATGGTTGTAGCCGAACTCGGAGAAGTTGTTCAGCCAGAGATAGCCGGCAATCATGACGAAGAGGTAGTAGCCGGCAAAATAGCCGAAGCTGAACCGGGCGCGGGCGAACAAGACGGTCAGGACGGCGAACGCGGCAACCGTGGCGACCGCCGCGGGTAGCATCTCGTTGCCGAAGAGGATGTGGTACTCAGGGTATACCTGCGCGACGCAGATCAGCGAGATGCAGCCCAGGGCCAGATGGCACAGGATGAGAAGTGCCACGCCGCGATCGCTGCCGCGCAAACGAAGTCCGTCCGCGGCCTTCTGATCCATGATGTCCGTAGGGAGTCCCATGTGGCGGTTCGGATATCCCATCCGAAGAATGCACGCAATGTCCCAAGCGTGCCCGAAACAGGATTTTGCACGGTCTAAAGCCTTGATTTGTTCGGGCTTTTGTTAATATAGGTCAGCCTGACCGGTGCGCTCAGAACCTCTCGTTACGAGCCCGCCCACAGAGAGGATCGAGGTCTCATGATCAGGTTCGGCCTGCTCGGGTGCGGGCGCATTGCCAAGCGGCACGCCGACCTTTTGGGCGGCAATCATATCGACGGCGCGCGTCTTGTCGCGGTGTGCGATTCGGATCGCGCGCGGGCGGATGTGATTGCTTCGAAATTCAAGGTGTCAGCGTACGACAATCTCGACGCGATGCTCGCGCGTGACGATATCGACGCCGTTGCCGTGCTGACGCCGAGTGGGCTGCATCCGCAGCATGCGATTGCCTGCGCGCGGGCGGGCAAGCATGTTGTGGTCGAAAAGCCGATGGCGCTGCGGCTGCAGGACGCCGACGACATGATCCGCGCCTGCGACGAGGCCGGTGTAAAGCTCTTCGTCGTCAAGCAGAACCGCTTCAATGTGCCGATCGTCAAAGCGCGCGAGGCGCTCGATGCCGGCCGGTTCGGCAAGCTCGTGCTTGGCACGGTCCGCGTGCGCTGGTGCCGCGACCAAGCCTACTACGATCAGGACGCCTGGCGCGGCACTTGGGCACAGGACGGCGGCGTGCTCACCAATCAGGCCAGCCATCACATCGACATGCTGGAGTGGTTCTTCGGCGATGTCGTCAGCGTTCATGCGCGCAGCAGCACCGCGTTGGTGAAGATAGAGACCGAGGACACCGCGGTTGCAACGCTGAAGTTTCGCAGCGGGGCGCTGGGGATCATCGAGGCGACGACCGCGGTGCGTCCGGCCGATCTCGAAGGCTCGCTCTCGATCCTGGGCGAGAAGGGAACGGTGGAGGTCGGCGGCTTCGCCATGAATCAGATCCGCCATTGGCGCTTCGTCAACGAGCTGCCGTCGGACAAGGAGGTGATCGAAAGGTTTTCGGTCAATCCGCCGAACGTCTACGGCTTCGGCCACCAGGCCTATTATGAGCACGTTGTCGAGTGTCTCGCCGACCGTGGCGCGGCTCTGGTCGACGGACTGCAGGGCCGCAAGAGCCTGGAGCTGATCTCCGCGCTCTACGAATCCATCGAGACCGGGCAGGAGGTGCCACTTCACTTCGTGCCCCGCCGTAGTCGTTTGGGCATTGCCTCGTGAGCGGCCCCGAGCTCCACCAGGTTGGGATACGCAACGTCAGCTTCGGCGTCGGAGTCAAGGTGGTCGAACCCTGCAATCTCTACGGTTGCACGATCGGCGACGGTTGCTTCATCGGACCGTTTACCGAGATCCAGAAGGATGTCGTCATCGGCGCCCGCACGCGCGTGCAGTCGCATAGTTTCGTCTGCGAGCTCGTCAGCATCGGCGAGGACTGCTTCGTCGGTCACGGCGTGATGTTCATCAACGACACTTTTGCGAGTGGAGGGCCGGCGCGCGGTCGTAAAGAACTGTGGCGCGAGACAAGAATCGGCAGCCGGGTATCGATCGGCTCGAATGCGACGATCATGCCGGTCACAATCGTGGATGATGTTGTGATCGGCGCGGGCTCGGTGGTGACGAAGGATATCACCATGGCCGGAACCTATGCCGGTAATCCGGCGCGGCTATTAACCTTGCGGAAGTGACGAATGGCGGTTCCCTTCGCTGATCTCCAGCTCCAGTACCAGAACATTAAGGCCGAGATCGACGCGGCGATTGCCGCCGTCATCCGTGACAATGCCTTCATCCGCGGCCCCTTTGTCGATGCGTTCGAGCACGACTTCGCCAAGGCTGCGTCCGTCAAGCATTGCGTCTCCTGTGCCAACGGGACGGATGCGCTCTACCTAGCGATGGCCGCGCTGAAGGTGAGGTCTGGCGATGAGGTCATCACGACGGCACATTCCTGGATATCGACCTCGGCGATGATCACCCATGCCGGCGCAACGGTGAAGTTCTGCGATACCGACGGCGTGACGTTCACCATCGATCCCACGGCGATCGAGGCCGCGATCACGCCGCGCACCGTCGGCATCATCCCCGTGCACCTCTACGGTCAGCCCGCCGACATGGACGCGATCATGGCGATCGCGAACAAGCATGCATTGTGGGTTATCGAGGACTGCGCCCAGGCCCACCTGGCGCGCTACAAGGGGCAGATGGTCGGGACATTCGGCGCGGCGGCGACCTATTCGTTCTATCCGGGCAAGAATCTCGGTGCGATGGGTGATGCAGGCGCCGTCGTAACCAACGACGCTGCGCTTGCCGAGCACATGACAAGGCTCGCGCGCCATGGTGGCCTTGTGAAGCATCAGCACGAGATCGAGGGCGTGAACAGCCGGCTCGATGGCATGCAGGCCGCGATCCTCTCTGCAAAACTCCCGCATCTCGCCGCCTGGACCGAGGCACGGCAACGCGCGGCCGCGATCTACGATGCAGGCCTCAATCAGATCGAGGGGGTGAGTGTACCGCAGGTCGCACCGGGCCGCGATCACGTCTATCACCTGTATACCATCAGGCATCCGCGCCGCGATGCGCTGGCGGCGCACCTCAATGCCAACGGGGTGCAGACTGCGATCAATTATCCGACCGCGCTGCCGCTGCTTCAAGCCTATGCGCGATTCGGCCACACGGCGGAGCAATTTCCGCATGCGTGCCGGGATCAGAACAGCATCCTGTCGCTGCCGATCTTCGCCGAAATCACCTCCGCGCAGCAGGACAGCGTGATCCGGCTCCTGCGCGAATTTGCTTAGCGCTGGTTCGGCGTCCGAGACGTGCGGATTTATTGATCCTTCTCAAGGGCTTGCGGACCCCTAGCGGTTGTATTTCGTGCCCGGGTTCCGGCTCATTGACAGCACCGGCGCTCATTCAAAACTGGCCTCCAGCGGCCGGAATGTCTAGAAGTGACCGGCATGGCAGGTCGGGCCGCCCGGCCGGAGGGGAACTGGAACTTTGCGAAAAGTACTTTTGACGGGGGCGGGCGGATTCATCGGATCGCACCTTGCGGAAGAGCTGGTCCGGCGCAATGTCGCGGTGCGCGCGTTCGTGCACTACAACAGCATGGGCTCGCACGGCTGGCTCGATTCCTCGCCGCCCGATATCCGCCAGGAGTTCGATTTTTTCGCCGGCAATGTGTGCGATCCGAACGGTGTGCGCGCCGCGATGAAGGGCTGTGACGCCGTCCTGCACCTCGCCGCGCTCATCGCGATTCCCTACTCGTATCATTCGCCGGACACCTATGTCGAAGCCAACATCCGCGGCACGCTCAATGTGCTGCAGGCTGCGCGCGACCTCGGAGTCGAGAAAGTGGTCCACACCTCGACCAGCGAGGTCTATGGCACGGCGCAATTTGTTCCGATCACCGAGGAACATCCGCTCCAGGGCCAGTCGCCTTACTCCGCGACAAAGATCGGCGCCGACCAGCTCGCGCTGTCGTTCGAGCGTTCGTTCGGCACGCCGGTTACGGTGGTGCGCCCCTTCAATACCTACGGCCCGCGCCAATCGGCCCGTGCCGTGATCCCGACCATCATCACACAGATTGCAGCAGGCGTGCGCAAGATCAAGCTCGGCAGCATCCATCCGACGCGCGACTTCAACTACGTCGCCGATACCGTCGGCGGTTTCCTGGCCGCCCTCGACTCCACGGCCGCGGTGGGGGAGGTCATTAATATCGGCAGCGCTTTCGAGATCTCGATCGGCGACACCGCGCGGCTGATCGCCCAGCTGATGGAAGCGGAGATCGAGATCGAGCATGACGACGTGCGTGTGCGCCCCGGGCGCAGCGAAGTCGAACGCCTCTGGGCCTCCAACGCCAAGGCGCAGAAGCTGCTGGGCTGGTCGCCGCGCTTCGGCGGTGTGGAAGGGCTGCGCAAGGGTCTCGAACAGACCATCGCCTGGTTCACCAGGCAGGAGAACCTGTCCCGCTATCGCGTCAATTCCTACACGCTGTGAACAAGATGAGCACATCCTCCGCGCAAGCGAGCCAGAACCGTCCCGCCGCGCTTGACTTCAAGCCGGTACTCGATGCCGTCGATGCGGTGCTCGGGGTGGCGCAGCGCCCGGTCGAGCTGCATGAGCCGCGTTTCGGACAGCGCGAACGCGAACTGGTGCTCGATTGCATCGACACCAACTGGGTGTCGTCGGCCGGCAAATACGTCACCCGTTTCGAGGAGATGGTCGCGGCCGCGACCGGCTCGCGCCACGCGGTTGCGATCGTCAATGGCACTGCCGCGCTGCATGCGGCTCTGGTGTTGGATGGCGTCGAGGCTAACGACGAGGTGCTGCTACCTTCGATCACCTTTGTCGCCACCGCCAATGCCGTGAGCCATGCTGGTGCCGTCCCGCACTTCGTCGATTCGACCTGGGATACTTTGGGACTCGATCCGCGTGCGCTCGAGGCGCATCTCGACAAGGTCGCGGTGCGGCAGAACGGCGCCTGGGTGAACAAGCACACCGGCCGGCGCTTTCGCGCGATCGTTCCGGTGCATATCTTCGGGCATCCCGTCGACATGGCGGTGCTTGGCACGGTCGCCGCCCGGTACGACCTCGTGATCGTCGAGGATGCGACCGAGTCGCTCGGCTCAACCCTGAACGGCAAGGGCTGCGGCACGTTCGGCCATTCCGCGGTGCTGAGTTTCAACGGCAACAAGATCGTCACCACCGGCGGCGGCGGCATGATCGTGACCGACGACGAGGCGCACGCCCGCCACGCCCGGCATTTCACCTCGACGGCGAAGAAGGCGCACGCCTGGGCGTTCGAGCACGACGAGGTCGCCTACAACTACCGCCTGCCCAATATCAACGCGGCACTCGGCTGCGCTCAGATGGAGCGGTTGGCCGGCATGGTCGAGGCCAAGCGCGTGCTCGCAAAACGCTATCTCGACGCCTTCAGCGATTTTCCCTGGGCGCGCATCTATCGCGAGCCGAAGGGTTCTGAGAGCAATTACTGGCTCAACACGCTGGTGCTCGACCGTGAATACGCCTCCGAGCGCGACCGCCTGCTCGAAGCCCTGCACGGCCACGGCATTCGCGCCCGGCCGTTGTGGACGCCGATGCACCTGTTGCCGATGTACCGCGACTGTCCGCGCGCAGCGCTTCCCGTCGCCGAGGACATGAACACGCGCTGTATCAACCTGCCGAGCAGTCCCTTCCTCGCCGGAGCCGCCCCAGAAGGCGCGAACCAGAGCTGATGCCCCGGATCGTCTTCTTCACCATTCACAGCACGACGGCCTGGTGGAAATACCTGGCCTCTCGCATGGAGTTCGCTGAGGCGGTCGTGCTCAGCGACCTGCGCGACGACGGCGACTATTCGCTGGTCGACGATTTCTATCGTTTCGCCGATCGGGGTGATGCTGCTGCGGCAGCACTCGACCGGTTCGGCGCGGATGGATGCGCCGACATCATCCTGCGCTGCCGCGTGCTCAGGAGCATCGATCGCGATCTCGCGCTCAAGATGACCGGAGGCATGGCGCAGGCGATCGAGCAGGCTTTTGACAAGCTTGGCCCCGCTCTCGTCATGACCTTCACCATCGACCGCTATGTCATGGACGTCATGGAGCGCGTTGCACGGCGGCGCGGCATCGACTTCCTGGAGATGACGACCTCCATCATTCCGGATCAGGTCATGCTGATGCGCCGCGGGCGACCGGTCTCGCTGCGCGAGCCCTCCAGGGAGGATATCGATGCGGCGGTCAGCCAGCTCTGCAGGGAAGACTTTGCGCCGGCCTATGTCCGCGACGCCAAGCGCTTCTCGCTCGCCAGATTCTGGCGGATCTTTGGCTATTACGCACTGCGCGGCGCCTTCTTCAACGTCTGGCGGTTCCTCAAGCGCGACCGCTACAATTGCCACTATCTCGACGCGCTGAAGCGGCTGAAGCACAAGGTGCGGATGCGCGACGTGGCCGTGCTCGGGCTGCTCGATCATGGTTGGGACAAGCGGCTCGCCGAAGTGCCGCGCGAGCGGCGTGTATTCCTCGGACTTCAGCTGTTCCCCGAGGCTTCGATGGACTACTGGCTCGAGCAGCAGGGCATGCTGGCGCATGACGATATGGTGGTACGCTATTGCGAGGCGCTGGGCCGCGCCGGCTACCGCATCTTCGTGAAGGATCATCCGCTGCAGTTCGGTTTCCGCCAGCGCGAGCTGTTCGAGCGTCTGGCGAAGCTGCCGTCCGTGGTGCTGGTGCCCTATGACGTGCCGGCGAATTTGCTGATCGGGAAGTGCGCGGTGTCGGTGACGTTCACGGGCACCATCGGCTTCCAGGCGGCGCTGGCCGGACTGTGCTCGGTCGCGACCGAGCCGTATTACGCAACCCCGCACCACTTCTTGCACGTCCGCGACACCAGCGAGGTCGACGGCGTCGTCGAGCGGCTCGCGCGATGGAAATCACCCGACGACCTCGACACGACCCGCCGCGCGATCATGCGCCACCTGGCGTCGATCAGTGTCGAGGGCGACTATTTCGGCTGGCGCAAGTTCGACCCCGAGAACGAGGCCTTGCGGACCTCGGTCGAGCCGCTGGCGCGTTCGCTGAATGCGCACCTGCCGCGTTTCCTGAAATCCTGCAGAAGCGCCGCCTGACGATCCCGTGGGAGGCGCGCCAGCAACCGATGTCGACAGCCGGCGGAGATGGAACAGCGCGATGCGATCTCGTCTGCTTGACCTCGTGACACGCCCGGCGGTCGCCGGCACGGTCGCGGCGCTGGTCCTGCGCGCGCTGACGCTCGCGAGCCGTTTCCTGCTGTCGCTCCTTCTGGCACGCATGCTGTCGCCGGCCGAGATGGGACAATACGGTCTCTTGACCGCGGCGCTGGCCTTCGCGCTGCTCGCGGTCGGCCTGGAATTCTATTCCTATACCTTGCGCGAACTGGTGCCGGCGAGCCCCGAGCGGCGCGCGCGCATCATTGCCGATCAGATGGTGCTTGGCACGGCGGCGCTCGTAGTAGTCGGCATCGCGGTGGCGGTTGCGATTGCCGCGGGCTCCTTTCCGGCGCGCCTTGCGCCGTGGTTCATCGTGATTCTCGTCACTGAGCATATCTCGCTGGAGGCGACGCGAATCCTGATCATCACCTGGCGGCCGGTGCGCGCCTATATCGGCGTGTTCCTGCGCGGCGGGATCTGGGTGTACGCGATCGCGCTGCTGATGTTCGCGGCGCCGTTGACCCGGACGCTAGAGACCGTGCTGGTCTGGTGGGCGTTCGGCGGCGTGCTGTCGATCGCCTTTTCCGCGTTCTCGCTCTCCGAGCTGCCCTGGCACGAACTCAGGGGTTACAGGCCGAACTTCAAGCACATCCGCGAGGGTCTCTGGACCGCGCGTCCCTTCATGCTGACGGCGGTCGGCGCGCTGGTCATCTCCTATGTCGACCGCTTCGTCATCGATGCGTTCGTCGGGCGCGATGCGCTCGGCATCTACACGTTCTATTCGACGATCCTGATCGGCTTGCTGTCGCTTGGCGGCTCGGTGTCGCATCAGTTCCTGCCCAAGGTCATTGCAGGTTATGCCGCGGGTAAGGATGCCTATCGCACGGCGCTGTGCTCGTTCTTCTGGTCGATGCTGGCGCTGGTCTGCGCCACGATGATCCTATCGGCCTTTGCGATGGGGCCGATGCTGGCCCTGCTCGGACTGTCTACCTACGCGGCGAGCATCGGTGTATTCTATGCCATGCTGCCGGGGATCTTCCTGCGCATGCTGGCGGATGTCCCATCCTATGCGCTCTACGCGGCGCGATCGGACAAGTATCTCTTGGTCTGCAATCTCGGTTCCGCCGCAGTGTCGACTCTATTGAATATGGCGCTGGTTCCCCTGCTTGGCATCTACGGGGCGGCCATCGCCGGCGGGATTGCGAGCGCCGCGTTGTTCCTCTCGCTGGTCCGTTTCACCATCTACAGGATGCGTGAGAGTCTAAGGAAACCCGATGCGACCGCAACTGTCAGTCTTCCCACCGATCCGGACATGCTCTATCCGTGAACATACATATTCGAACGAGTTGGCGTCGGTTCCTTGAGCGTTGGTTCTGGTGCAACAGAACCAAAGGTCCAGCGGGGTACACTTCGCCGATTAGGCCGTAGTCGCCGGATCGCTGTGGATAGGGGCCGATTTGCCGTTTGTGCGGTCCCTCCAGGACAGCCACACACAGGCCGCCGCGAACGACAGAAAGATCAGGAAGGAGTTGGCAAAGCCGAACGGCCCGTTCAAGGGGCTGACCAGGATGCTCAAATAAGCAAAGGACATCATCAGTTGGGCTCCCACGGAGGACGTTTCCAAGGTTCGCCGATAGCAGATGCCGGATAGCCATCCCCAGATCAACACGCTAACAGCGCCGCCGAGCAGCCCGGCATCTCCGATCCATGCGCCCCAGGCACTGGGAAACCATCCATAGGCTCCGATCATGCTTAACTCGGCGCGCATGGTCTGCGAAAGTTTCAGGGACGGCGCAAGGATGTCGGTGATCGGAGAAAGGCTGCCGATCTGATATAGCCCGCCGTAAACCGAGAACTCATGCCAGTGCTCGACCATCCGCTGCACCGTGGTCGGTGGGTGCGTCAGATACATATCGATGCTTAGCCAATCCATCGCTAGGTTCGCTGGGATGGTGCCAAGGCGGATGGCATTGTCCACTAACGGACTCGGTACCATTTCCCAGCGCGAAGCGGCTACGCCAAGGAAGGTTTCGTATCCAGCAATACGGTTGATTTCGCGGCGGGCTTGCCAGATTTGGTTGGTATAAATGAAGAATGCGATCGCCACGAGAGCAACCTTCCACCACAGCCAGTGACCTCCCGGAAGTAGGGTCTTGCCTTGACGCGCGCGGGTGATGCCCGCACTGATCACCAGAAGAATGATCAACAGGATCGGCATCCTGCCGCCATAGAGAACGGCATAACCCACCGTCGGCAAGACGGAAGCTTGTCCACAGAGGCTCGCAATGGTGCGCAAACGATCTCCGGCGAGTACGAATGTGGTTACAGCAACGGTGGAGAAGGAGAACGTCAGATAGCCGAAGTACAGGAGCCACGTGCGGCGAATAGCGATGTTATTCATCACATCGGTGGCGCGCTGTTCGCGAACGGCGGAGATTCCCGACGACCAGTCGATACCGCTTAGATAGAGCTTGTCGATCAGAATGGCGGTAAGGCCAACGAAGCCGAGTGCCGTACAGACGATTACGAGGTTGTCCAATGGGCGGGTGCTTGCGGAAAATGGTTGGGAGCGCACGTCCCTTGCACTCAGCACCGCGCCCAAGCCAAACAGTGCGACCCCTCCTAGGATGATGGTCCACGCGGCTGTGCCGGGCGCGTGAATATAGGAAATCGGCGAGGCATAGAATAGGACGATCGTTGCCGCCCAGATCGCGACCATCAGCGCCGCCGGATGCGAGAGCGACTTCATGTCGAAGCGATCCCGGGCTTCAGCGAGCGCATCGTGGCATAACCGAACGAGGTCCACACCAGTGCGTTGGTGCCGTTGAAGCCGAGCATGATGTCGAGGAACAGGCTTACGGAAAACAGCGCAAACGTTCGGTCCATGTGCTGCAGGGCGTCGAGGCGGGCGAACATTCGCCACAACAAGACGACAAGGACGATTGTGAAGAAGATCGACAACGGCCACCCGCTCGTCATCGCGATGTGCGCCGGCATAACGTCCGCTTGTTCCCGCGGGTAAAATACGCGTTCGTAGTTGTTGGGAGAAATGTAGTCCATCTCGAATTGGGAGCCGAAGCCCGCTCCGACCAGTGCCCCGATTGGCCGCGAGTTGAGCAGTCGAGCTACCGCTTCGACTTCAATATTTCGGGCACTGGTCCACCTTACCAATGGGGCGACGGCTGCTTCCTGGCGCGCAACTTGTTCCTTTTGCAGTACGGTCATATTCTTGTTGTCATCGTCCGGCGGTGCTGGGTCGGCGAGCCTCGAGTTTGTATCGGTGTCGATGAAGGAAGGTGACGAGGAGATTCTCGTCGCAACCATCCCCAGTAGCGGGATTTGCACGCTCGGCAGGATCGAGGTGACCGCAACGCCGATCATCAGCGCCATGGCAAAAGTCGAACTCGTTCGAATCGGTAAGCTTGATCCGCCGCGACTTTTCATCATGAAGAGCGTGATCAACGCCGCCACGCAGAAGCAAGCTCCGACGAAGACCGCTCGCTTGTTTCCGATCAGGATTAGGATCGCGCACGCGGCCGACATCACCGCGCCCCCGTTGTAGGCCAGTGGCAGTAGCGCAAGATTGGGCTGGAAGCTGTAGGATCCGCTGTGCAGCCCGGGGGTCGCCGCATACAGAACCGTCGCCATAGTGTAGCCGGCGAATATAGCGATGAAAATGACAATGAAGGCCGCCTTGGAAATCTTGCGGCATGCCAAATCGCGGCCGGCCAGATAGAATGCAAGCAGGCAGGAATACTGAAAACCGTGCCGAAGATAGGACGTCCAGTCGCTGTGATTGAACAGCCCGCTGATAGCACCGACCAGAATGATACCGCCCGCCGTGAGCGACAGTGCATCAAAGAGATAGGGAAGGTTTCGCCGCACCGTCCAAACGTACACCGTTGCGACAAACAGCAGTGCGATGCGGCTGGCCGTAAGCCATACGACCGTGTTGGTGTGGTAGCTGATATCCAGCGTATAGCCGATAGTGTACGTCAGGATAAACGCGATCATCAAGCCGAAAAACATCCATGACAAGCTGCTTCGGAGATTCATCTGCTGCACCAAACCTGCGTCCGACTTTTTTCACAGCTTCGGAATAGCGCGAACCCACGCGACCGTTTCCGCGACGCCTTGTTCCATGTTGTATGGCAAGGTGCCGCACACGGCCGCGGTCGGCGTGAGATCGAATTGATACTGCGTGAGCACGTTGTTGAGGCGGAACGAATTGAACGGAAACCGCTTCAACCCGATCGCGTTAACCGCGTCGCCGCAGAACGCAAGCGTCCGGGCGACGCCGGTCGGCAGATGCGGAATCGGGCGCGAACCGAAGTCGCGCTGAAACGCATCGCACCATGCGATAAGATCGATTGGTGTGTAATCGGCGAGATAGAACGTCCGGCGATGGATCTGTTCCGCCGGCACGCTCAGCAGACGCCAATACTGGAAGGCGATGTTCTCGACATAGCTGTACGACTTCCAGAGCGGGCCGTGCCCGACGTGGAAATAATGGCCGCGCTCGATCATGTGTAGGAAGCGCTGATAATGCGCGCTCATTCCGGGGCCCCAGACGGTTGTAGGGCGCGCCAGGCACCATTCCCGCCCCGCGCCGTCAGAGCTGCGGACGATCTCCTCGGTGCGCACCTTGCTCTTTCCGTACAGCGTGTCGGCCTGATAGTCGGTGTCGCTGGTCGGCACATAACCGACCCGGCAGACGAGCTGCGATGAGGTCCAGATCGCGCGCCGCACTGAAGGCGTCTGCCGCACGGCCTGGACCAGGTTTTCCACACCCTCGATATTGGCGGCGTAGCCGGAAAGGTCGGTCTTCTCGTCGAGATCGATGCGCGCGGCAAGATGGACCACTGCGTCCGGTGCGGCGCCGGTCACGGCCTTCGTCAGGAGATCGGCATCCAGGATGTCGCACACGATGTCGGTCGCATCGGCCGGAACCTTGTCGAGCCCCACGACTGCGCAATGCTCAGTGCGCAGCCGTCGCACGAGTGCCTGGCCGATGAAGCCGGAGCTCCCGGTCACGAGGACTTTCATGCAGATGTCGCTGTCCTGCCGATGGGGCGGTCGCTTGACCGGGTTGTCGTGCTGATCTACCAAACTGACCGGTCGATTGCAAACTGCGGCAAGTCCATCGTGCGTCGAGGCATTTTGCGATCGGTATCCTTCACCCCGGCTCTTGCCCAACCGGCGCACGCTTCATGAAGGCATTCGTCTCAACCGCGTTCCAGGCCATCAACCGCGTCCTGGAGCCGATCGGGCTGCGCCTGATGCGCACCAACGCGCCGGTTCGCAACTTCGCGCTGTTCTTCAAGCACCTGAAGTCGCTGGGCTTCGAGGTGAAGACGGTGATCGACGTCGG
>Ga0075365_10000688_pt1 | contig 13582 bp, 10 predicted proteins | sample EndMetdeltDD1765_FD_71387 | JGI IMG/M metagenome (GOLD analysis project Ga0075365, IMG submission 71387) | Populus endosphere microbial communities from Tennessee, USA - Endosphere MetaG P. deltoides DD176-5 | ecosystem: Host-associated > Plants > Roots > Endosphere | place: USA: Tennessee... | reverse complement strand
CGCGGAACTCGTCGCTCAGCGCGTAGACCATCTCGGGTTTGGCGAACGGGTCCTTGTAGTTGCGCTGCGGGGCGTCGATCGGCACGCCGGCCGCGTTCTCGCGCGCGAAGCCCTCCTGCGCCTGAGCCGTCGTGGGATGCGCCTGCAGCGAGAGCGGGCTGCCCGCGGCGAGGATCTTCAGCAGGAACGGCAGCTCGCCGACCGCGTCCCGCAGGTCGCCGCCCGCGGCCAGCCGGGTGGGCGAACCGGGATGCGTGCCGAACCAGATCTCCGCCTGCGGGTGCCCGTCGGGGGCCGTCCCGAGCAGTTCCGGGATCAGCGTCGTCGAGCCCCACGCGTAATCGCGCGGCTCATTGGTGATCTCCACGAACATCCGGCGGCCCCATCCCCTGATTCCTTGCACCAAAGTACCAACGTCGTTGGTGCGGACAGCCCCCATCCGTAGGCTCGCGCCATGGCATTCAGCACGCTGACCAGTGACTTCTACGGATTCGAGAACGGCCTCGACGAGCGCGAGAAGGAGGTGCTCGCGAAATTGCGGCACTACCTCGAGACCGAGGTCAAGCCGATCGTCAACGACCACTGGGCCCGGGCCGAGTTCCCGATGCAGATCGTGAAGGGCCTCGCCGACCTCGGCCTGTTCGGGATGCCGTGGGAGGAGACCCAGCCGTTCCCGAACTCGGCGGTCTTCCGCGGCTGGGTCGCGCTGGAACTCGCGCGCATCGACGCCTCGGTCGCCACGCTCGTCGGCATGCAGAACGGACTCGTGATGGGCGCCGTCGGCGTCGCCGGATCGCCGGAGCAGCGGGCCGACTGGCTGCCGAAGTTCGCCTCCGGCGAGTGGCTCGGCTGCTTCGCCCTCACCGAGCCGCTGTCCGGCTCCGACTCCGCCCAGGGGCTGCGCACGACCGCGACGCCCGACGGCGACGACTGGATCCTCAACGGCGAGAAGCGCTGGATCGGCAACGGCACGATCGCCTCGCACGCGATCGTCTGGGCGAAGTCGACCGAGGACGGACAGGTCAAGGGCTTCCTCGTCCCGACCTCGTCGGCGGGCTGGAGCGCCACCAAGATCGAGAACAAGCAGGCGCTGCGGATCGTGCAGAACGCCGACATCACGCTCACCGACGTGCGCGTGCCCGGCGCGATGAAGCTGGCGAACGCGAACTCCTTCCGCGACACCGCCGCGGTGCTGCGCCTCACCCGCGCGGAGGTCGCCTGGGCCGCCGTCGGCAACTCGATCGGCGCCTACGAGGGTGCGGTGAACTACGGGGCCGAGCGCGTGCAGTTCGGCAAGACGATCGACAACCACCAGCTCATCCAGGAGCACTACTCGAAGATGCTCGGCAACATCACGTCGTCGATCGCGCTCTGCACGCGCGTCTCGGCGATGCTCGACGAGGGCACCCAGAAGGACGAGCACGCGGCCCTGGCGAAGGAGTTCGCGACGTCGCGGATGCGCGAGACGGTGGCCTGGGCGCGGGAGTCGATGGGCGGCAACGGCATCGTCCTCGACTACGACGTCATCCGGCACTTCGCGGATGCCGAGGCGCTCTACTCCTACGAGGGCACGCGCGAGATGAACGCCCTCATCGTCGGCCGCGCGATCACCGGCAAGGCCGCGTTCGTCTGACCTCCGCGCCCGGGTGACGGGCGCGGAGGTCGGCCGGGCACCGTTACCCTCGACAGCATCGCTGCCCCGCAGGGCGACCCGTACCCGACCTGGACTCCTGCCCGTGACCCTCGCCTCGCTCCTCCGCGCTCCCGCGACCGAGCGCGTCGTGCTCGTGCTGCTGACCCTCGCGATCGTGGCCCTGCGCGTGCGCCTCGCCGTCTCCGACGGCGGCGCGACCCTGTTCTTCGACGAGGCCTACTACATCGAGAACGCCCGGGCGATGTTCGCGCTGGGCCCGTACTCGACGGCGCACTACCCGCCGCTGTACTCGCTCCTGCTCGTGCCCGGGCTGGCCGTCGACAGCTGGTATTCGGCGACGATGGCGATCAGCGCGGCCGCGTCGGCGCTCACCGTCCCGGCCGGGTGGTTCCTCGCCCGATCGGTCGGCCTGCGCGCTCCGCTCCTCGCCGCCCTCGCGATCGGGATGCTGACCTCGGCCTTCGCCTACGCGACGTTCCTGATGAGCGAGAACCTCTCGACCCCGATCTTCGTCGTCGCGGTGGCCCTGGCGGTGCGGGCCCGTGCCCGCGAGGGGTGGGTCCTCGGCGTCGCGGCGGCGGCCCTGGTGCTCACGAAGTACCTATTCCTGCCGGTCGCCGTCATCCTGCTCGTCGGGTACCTCGTGCTGCGCCACCGCGCGGAACCGCACCGCCCGGCCGGCGCCCGCGCCCGGGAGATCGGCCTCGTGTTCGCGGGACCGGTCGTCGGTGCGACCCTCTGGCTGGTGTACTCGCTCGGGTCCGGGATGACCCTCTTCCAGTCGGTCGGCCTGACCGATCCCTCCTCGACGTTCGAACGCTCGGTGGCGGAGGGCGACGCGGGCGGGCTCGTGCTGTGGATCGCCGTCTACCTGGCGGCGCTCATCCTGCCGGCCCTGCCGACCGTGTTCCTCGGGATCGCCTTCCTGTCGCGGCGTCGCGCCGCCGGGGCGCGGCTGGATCGGACGCAGCGCGCGCTCGCCGTCCTGACCGCCGTGGTCGCCGCCACGGCGGTCGCCGTCGCCGTGCAGCACTCGTTCGGCGCGCCCTACAACTATCCCGAGCCTCAGCTCGCCTGGCCGCGCTACCTCGTGCACCTGGGGCCGATCGCGATCGTCGTCGGCCTCGTCCTGCTGCAGGCGCTGACCTCGACCGCGACGCGCGCCGTCCGCATCCCGGTCGTGCTCGCGGCACTCGCCGCCACCGGAGGCGTCGCGGGCCTGAGCTGGTGGTTCCTGTTCCGCGAGGGATCGGGGATCATCGCGTGGGGGTTCACCGCTCCGATCACGGCGGCCGACCTCTTCCCGTTCCGCTCGGCCGGCACGTTCGCGCTGGCGCTGGCGATCTGCGGGGTCGTCGCCGCGATCCTGGTCGTGCCGGTCGCCCGGCGCCGCGCGGTCGCACTCGGCGCCCTCGCGCTGACCGCGCTCCTCGCCGTGCCCACCTTCGGATACCTCGACCGCGCGGTCCCCTCCGACAGCTACCTCGGCGACACCTCCGACGTCGGCGGGGCCACGATGCGCAAGATGATCGACGTCATCGCCGACGACGCCGTCCGCGACCCGAGCACCGTGTTCGTGCTCGGCGACGGCGTGGCGATCGCGCGACCGTACTGGCAGTTGCGGTTCTGGGACCTCGGCCCGGACGAGATCCAGACCCCCACGTTCGACGAGCTCGGACTCGAGTTCCCGGTCCGCGACGCGACGGCGACGGCCGAGTTCCTCGCGTCGATCCGGGCGCTCGCCGGATGCTCGGCGCCGGGCGACGTCTGCTACCTGGTGACCCGCACGCCGCTCCCGGTCCCGGGCCGCACCGACGAACGCTGGGGCGAGACCCTCGTCTTCACCCGCGTGCCCTGACCGCTCGCGCGGCTAGCCTGATCCCATGAGCGTCAGCGCCGGTCCCGTCTCCGAGCGGATCCTCGCGTACCGGCGGTTCCTGGCGACCTTCGGCTTCTTCACGCTCGCCGCCGGCGACGTCTGGCGCTACCTGCTCTCCTGGTGGGGCTGGGGGGCGATCATCCTCGTCTTCGTCACCCTCGCCGTCCTCGAGCTGCGGCGCAGCCGCGTCGACGTGCGGCGCATGCCGATCCTGCTCTTCGCGACGCTGGCCCTGATGGCCCTGTCGATCGCCTGGTCGGCCTACCCCGGTGCGAGCGTCCTCGGTGTCGTCGCGACCCTGTGCACGACCGTCTACGCGGTCTTCCTCGCGACCTGCTTCACCTGGGCGGAGTTGGGGGATGCCCTCGCCCGGGCGATGCGCTGGGTGCTCGCCCTCTCGCTGCTGTTCGAACTCGTCGTCGCCGTCGTCATCCGCCAGCCGGTGCTGCCGCTGTGGGTCGACCATTCCGGGCTCGACGAGATCCCGAAGGCGTTCTACTGGTCGCGCGACCTGTTGTTCGAGGGCGGCCGCATCCAGGGCATCGTCGGCAACGCCAACATCCTCGGGATGGCCGCGCTGCTGTCGCTGATCGCGGAGGTGGCGCGCGCCGTCGCCGGACGCGGCCACCGGCTCGCCTCGGGCGCGTGGATCCTCGTCGCGCTCGCGGTGTTCGCGCTCACCCGTTCGTCGACGGTGCTCATCGCGGGGATGGCGGTCGCGGTGGTCTGCCTCGCGGCGTGGTTCGCCCGGCGCGGCTCGGGCCCCCGTCGCGTCGCGACCGCCGTCGGCATCCTCGCCGCCGTCGGCGCGAGCGTGCTGGTCGCCTTCCTGTTCCGCGGGCCGATCCTGGCCCTGCTCGGCAAGAGCGAGGATCTGACCAACCGTCTCGACATCTGGGCGATCGTCGCCGAGACCGCCGGGCAGCGTCCCGTCGCCGGCTGGGGCTGGGTGAGCTACTGGGCGCCGTGGGTCGAGCCGTTCGACGATCTCGTGGTGATCCGCGGCGTCACCTACCTGCAGGCGCACAACGCCTGGCTCGACGTGTTCCTGCAGCTCGGCGTCATCGGGCTCGTCGTCGTCGGCCTGTTCGTGCTCTCCACCCTCGTGCGGTCCTGGTCGTACGCGCTGGACGGTCCTCGCGACAGCGCGCTCCTGCCGACCGCGCTCCTCGTCGCGGTGCTCGTGCAAGGGCTCGCCGAGAGCCGCCTGCTCATCGAGATCGGCTGGGCCCTGCTGGTGCTGGTCAGCGTCCGCACCGCGACGAACCGCTGGGAGCGCCGGTGATCGCGGCGATCACCGAACTCCTCCGCTCGCCCCGCACCACGGCGGCCCTGAGTACCACGGGGGCCGGCCTCGTGCTCATCGCCTTCACCGTGCAGCAGGTGGCGGGCTGGCCCGGCTACCTCGCCGCCCTGATCGTGCTGTCGGGTCTCCTGGCGGCGTCGCTCCTGGCCCGCCGCGACGAGTTCGACTGGCACTGGGCGATCCTGCCGATCTCCCTGCTCGCCTACCTGGGCTGGGTCGGGCTGTCGGTCTTCTGGGCGTCCTACCAGCGGGTCGCGCTCGCCTCCTTCGGCTATCTGCTGCTCATCACCTTCGTCGGGGTGTTCATCGGCCTGTCCCGCGACACGATCCAGATCATCCGCGCATTCGGGGACGTCTTCCGCGCGGTGCTGCTCGTCTCCCTCGTGCTCGAGACGCTGTCGGGCATCGTCTTCGACGCGCCGCTGCGCATCCTCAACATCGGCGGCGAGCTCGCCGAGGGCGGACCGATCTCGGGGCTGGTCAGCACGCGCAACCAACTCGGGCTCATCGCCGCGATCGCCGTCGTGACCTTCGCGATCGAATGGCGCACGCGGTCGATCACGCGGGCCGTGGCCATCCCGTCGCTGCTGCTCGCCGCCGGCACGATCGCCTTCACCCGCTCCCCCGTCGTCGGGATGGTCACCGTCGTCCTGCTCCTCGCCGGCGCGGCCCTGTTCGGCATCCGCCGTCTCCCCGAGGAGCGGCGCCAGCTCGCGCAGTACGCCGTGCTCGCGACGCTCGCGGTCGGCGCCGCGCTCGCCTGGGTGCTCCGCGCCCCGATCATCGCCCTGTTCAACGCCACCGGGGAGCTCGACTTCCGGCTCAGGCTCTGGCAGCAGGTGCTCGATCTCGTGCCCGTGCACTGGCTCGAGGGCTGGGGCTGGGTCGGGATCTGGAACTCGACCGTGCCGCCCTACACCGGACTCACGCCGACCGCGGGCCGTCCGCACGACTCCGCGCTCAACGCCCTCGTCGACCTCTGGCTGCAGGTCGGCGTCGTCGGCGTCGTGATCTTCGTCGCGCTCGTCGGACTCGCGTTCACCCGATCGTGGCTGCTCGCCGGGCGGCGCCGCAGCGTGCTGCACACCTGGCCCGCGCTGGTGCTGGTCGCCCTCATCGTCGTGTCGGTCGCCGAGAGCTCGATCCTCAGCGAGGCGGGGTGGCTGCTCTTCGTGATCTGCTGCGTGAAGGCGTCCGGGGAGCTCAGCTGGCGGTCGGCTCTGTCGCAGAGTCCGCCGGCCCCGACGCTGGAGCCGCGCCGCTGAGCGGCGGGCACCAGACCTGACGCACCACGAGGTCGTCGCCGCGGTAGAGCGTGCGGTTGTCGCCGCCGCGGGAGCGGCATTCGGTGATGAGCGCGTACGCGGCCGCGGTGGTGCCGCCCATGATCTGGTGCGCCGGGTGGTGGTAGACGAGCACGAACGAGTCGACCGGACCACCGTCGGTCGCCTCGACGCGGGCGAGGAACTCGGACGGGGTGAGCGTCACCGCCTCGGACCACCGGTCGACGATGCGGATCTCGGGGTCCCGATCGTCGTACGCGATGAGCTGGTTCGCGATCCCCCAGTCGGTGACGATCACCGGGCCGCTGTCGGCTCCGAGCGCCTCGACGGCGGCCGACGCCGGCGCGCTGTCGAAGGTCCAGATGGAGGGGCGCTCGTCGGTGGTCAGCAGGATCCGGGCGATCGCCGCGCTCGACGCCGTCTGGCTCCCGACGACCACGACGACGAGCAGACCGGCGATCGCGACCGCGGTGGTCGCGACGAGACGCGGCACCCGCGCCGAACGCCGCACGGCGACGAGGAACGCGACGCCGGTCACGGTCGCGAGCCACGGGAACGGCCAGAGCGCCGCGACGTGATGCGGACCGAACACCTCGCCGACGGCGACCAGGGCGGCGAAGATCGCGACCGTCACGCCCACGAAGAACCCGGTGAGCCGGCCCGGCCCGATGACCGGCACCTCGGCACCGGCTCCGGCCTCGGGGAGCGGGGCGCGGCGGCGCCGTGCGAGCACCGCGACGACGGCGACCAGCACGACGACGGCGACCGCTGCCGGGAGGCCCAGGCTGTGCACCGCGGGGTCCCGCTCGGTCTGATACTCGGTCACGAACGATCCGCGGTACGTCGACCAGACCAGCTGGAGGCGCTGCATGATCCGCTCGAGCAGCGTGCCGTCGAACGACCGCAGGGTGCCGCGCGTGGGCAGGTAGATGAAGACGGCCGCAGCCGCGAACGCGCCGATCAGCCCCGCGGCTCCGACCACGAATCGCGCCGGCCTCCGACGCACCTGCACCCGCCACTGCGGGGCGAACGCGACGAGCGCCGCGAGCAGCACGCCGAGAGCGCCGATCGCGAAGTCGAGCTTGTTGAACAGTCCCAGGGCGGTGGCCACGACGGCGACCGCGATCCACCGTCGCCGGGCGCCCTCCGCGACGGCGACGATCGCGACCGCGAGGACGACCCGGAGGAATCCGGAGATCGCCACCGGCCCCCAGTCGTCGCGGCTCATCATGGTGAAGGCGGGCTCGGTGGCGAGCAGCACGGCGGCGAGGGCGGCGAACCACGGCGAGGTGCGCGACCACAGGAACCGGGCGGCGACCGCGATCGTGGCGAGGAAGAGCAGCACCATCGGCAGCCGGATGCTCTCGAGGCTGACCCCGAACACCGCGAAGACCGGGGCGAAGACCCAGGCCTTGAGGGCGCCGATGTAGTCCATCAGCATGATCGGGACCGGCCCGAGCCGCACCGTGACGAATTGGGAGGTGTCGGGGTCGATGGCGCCGTTGACGAACAGCGCCTCGTCGTACTGCAAGCCGACCGTGCGGACGAGCGCGACGCCGACGGCGAGCGCCGCGAGGAGCACGAGGGCGATCGTCAGGAGCGGCACGGTGCCGCGGCCGAGGGACGCGGGGCGGCGGGGCATCGGCTTCTCGCTCCTCGTCGTCCGGGGTGCGCCGGGTCGAATCACGATACCCGGTCGGGACCGGGGGAGCCCGTGATACGGTGAACCGCTTTTCGCCCGCCCCGACCTTCAGCCGACCGGAGGCGTGACCCATGACGACTCCCCACGCCCTCGTCGCCGGTGCCGCAGGATTCCTCGGCTCCCACCTGTGCGACGCGCTCCTCGCCGCCGGCTGGCGGGTGACCGGACTCGACAACCTCCTCACCGGACGGCGGCGGAACCTCGCCCACCTGGCCGCCCACCCGGCGTTCCGCTTCGTCGAGGCGGATGCCGCCGACGCACGCGCCCTCGACGAGCCGACCGACCTGGTGCTGCACTTCGCGTCGCCGGCGTCGCCGCCTCACTACCTCGCGCACCCGATCGAGACCCTGCGGGCCGGATCGGTCGCGACCGAGGCGCTCCTCGACGTCGCGCGGCGCGACGGGGCGCGGTTCCTGCTCGCCTCGACGTCGGAGGTCTACGGCGACCCGCTCGAGCATCCGCAGTCCGAGGGCTACGCCGGGAACGTCAACCCCATCGGTCCGCGCTCCGTCTACGACGAGGCGAAGCGCTATGCGGAAGCCCTCACGGCGGCCTACCGCCGCCACCACGGCGTCGACACCGCGATCGCCCGGCTGTTCAACACCTACGGACCCCGCATGGATCCCGACGACGGGCGTGCGGTGCCCGCCTTCGTGCGAGCCGCCCTCCGGGGGGACGACCTCCCGGTGCACGGCGACGGCTCGCAGACCCGCTCGCTCACCTACGTCGACGACCTCGTCCGCGGCGTGCTGGCTCTCGCGGCGGACGGTCATCCCGGCCCGATGAACCTCGGCAATCCGCGCGAGCAGACCGTCCGGGAGATCGCCGAGCTCGTGCGGTCGCTGACCGGGTCCTCGTCGGCGATCGTGGAGCTCCCCCGTCCCGTCGACGACCCGCAGCGTCGTCGTCCGGACATCACGCTGGCGCGGTCCGTGCTGAACTGGAACCCCGACATCACGACGGAGGACGGCCTGGCGCGGACGATCGCCTGGTTCACCGCTGAGGAGGAGGTACCCGGCTCGTGAAACTGTCGATCCTGACCCCGGTCTACGACGAGGAGCGCACGCTGCCGCGGGTGCTCGACCGCCTGCTCGAGCTCGAGTTCCCGGAGGGTGTCGAGGTCGAGTACGTGATCGTCGACGACGGCAGCCGCGACGGCTCCGCCGCGATCCTCGACGCCGTCACCGACCCGCGCGTGGTCGTCGTCCACCAGCCGCGGAACCAGGGGAAGGGCGCCGCGATCCGCACCGCCGCGGAGCGGGCGACGGGTGACTACCTCATCATCTGCGACGCCGACGAGGAGTACCGCCCGCGCGACATCCCGCGGCTCCTCGAGCCCGTGCTGGACGAGGAGGCGACCGTCGTCTACGGGACGCGGACCTTCAGCAGCCACACGTCGTTCTCGTTCTGGTACGTGATCGGCAACCGGGGCATCAACCTCGTCGCCAACATCCTCTTCAACGCCTACGTGTCGGACGTCGAGACCTGTTTCAAGCTGATGCCGACGGCGCTCTACCGCTCCCTCGACATCCGCGAGAAGGGATTCGGGATGGAGGCCGAGGTCACCGCGAAGCTCCTCGCGCGCGGCCACCGGCCGTACGAGATCCCGATCGGCTACCGGGCCCGCACGCGCGAGGAGGGCAAGAAGATCACCGCGCGCGACGGGTTCGAGGCCCTGTGGATCCTGCTCAAGATCCGTCTGCGCGAGGGTTCGCGCCGCCGGCCGCCGGACTGAGGTCGGGGCCGCCGTCCCGGGCACGATAACCTGCTGCTGTCATGACGAGACCCGGAATCCGCACCCTCGTCACGGTGGTCTTCTACGCCGCGGTGATCGCCTTCCTGGTGATCTACCTCCTGTCGATCGATCTCGACCAGCTCGACGGCGTCAGCGCGAACGCCGGGATCGTCGTCCTCGCGAGCCTGCTCGGCCTCGGCGGCCGCTTCTTCGGCACCTTCATCTGGTTGCGGGTGCTGCGCGGCCTGGGCGCCGTCGTGCCCCGGCGGGATGTCCCGCTCCTCGGATGGGTCTACGCGCGAGCCTGGATGGGGCGCTACATCCCCGGCACGGCGCCGTGGATCGTCGGCAAGATCTTCTTCGCGTCCCAGCACGGCGTCTCGCGCGTGAAGCTCGCCGTCGGGTCGCTCGTCGAGGGCGGCGTGCAGATCATCGTGCTCGTGCTCATCTCGACCGTGTTCATCCTGCTCGATCCGCGCCTGTCGATCGTCGGCCCCGAGCTGCGCATCGCCCTCGTGGCCGTCGCGGTCATCGGTCTCGTCGTGCTCACGCCGCCGGTCTTCAATCGGCTCTTCGGGCTCGTGCTGCGGGTCATCCGGCGTGGGCCGATCGCTGCGGAGGACCGCGTCGACCTGCGCACGATCCTCCTCACCGGCGGGCTGTACACGGTCAGCTCCGTCATCACCGGGGTGTCGACGTTCGGGATCATCCTGGCGGTGGTGCCGTCGGCGGGGATCGACGATCTGCTCTTCATCGTCGCGGCCGTCAGCATCGCCGGCGCCGCCGGCATGCTGGCGATCTTCGTGCCGAGCGGGATCGGGGTGCGGGAGGGCGTGCTCGTCGGGCTGCTCGTCGCGGTCATGCCGCCGTCCGCGGCGCTGACCGCGGCGATCGTGACCCGCCTCTGGTCGGTGCTGCTCGACCTGGTGTTCCTCGCCGTGAGCGGCGGCGTCCAGGCGATCACCGCGCGGGCGCGCCGATGAACGCCCCGGCCGTCACCGTGCTGGCGACGCTGCCGCCGATCAAAGGCCTGAGCGCCTACACGAAGCAACTGCTCACGGCGCTGCTGCGGGAGGGGCCCGTCGACTTCATCGGGTTCCGGCGCATCTACCCGCGCGCGCTGTTCCGCGGCGGATCCCCGTTCGAAGAGGGGGACGCGCTGTTCACCACCCTCGAGGACCCCGGGCTCCGCACGTGGGAACGGCTCTCCTGGGCCAACCCGCTCACCTGGCTGCAGGCGGGGATGCGCATCCGCACGCCCGTGCTCCACGTGCACTGGTGGACCTCGGCCCTCTTCCCGGTCCTCGCCACCGTCATGGTGGTCGCGCGCCTGCGCGGCATCCGCATCGTCTGCACGGTGCACAACGTCGTCGGGCACGAGTCCGGCCCGCTGGACCGGCTGCTGTCGCGCGTCGCGATCCGCCTCGCGCACCGCTGGATCGTGCACTCGGCGGCCAACCGCGCGCAGCTGGTGCGACGGACCGGCACGCCCGCCGACCGCGTGACGGTCGTGCCCCACGGCACCTACGGTTTCTACCTCACCGGCGCCGTCGACCGGGCGACGGCCCGCCGCGGGCTGGGGGTCGGGAACGCGACCGTCGTCTACCTCTACTTCGGTCACATCCGGCGGTACAAGGGCATCGGCGTGCTGCTCGACGCGTTCCGCCGGCTGCTCGACCACGATCCCGACGCCTTCCTCGTGCTCGCCGGGCAACCGTGGGGAGACTGGCCGGAGATCGAGCGGGCGTTCGCCGACGACGCGCTCCTCGACCGCCGCGTCGTGCGGCACCTCGACTTCGTGCCCTCGTCGCAGGTCGAGCAGTACTTCGCCGCCGCCGACGCGCTCGTGCTCCCCTATCTCGAGTTCGAGTCGCAGAGCGGGCCCGGCAGCATCGCGCTCGCCGCCGGGCTCCCGGTCATCGCGAGTCGCGTCGGCGGCCTTCCCGACCTCGTCGTCGACGAGCGGCTGCTCGTCGAACCGGGGGATGCCGCGGGACTCGCGCGCGCGCTCGCCGTGGTCGCCGCCGATCCCGGCCTCCCCGAGGCACGCGCGGCGACTCGTGCGCTCGCGGCCCACTCCGGATGGGCGGAGTGCGCGGAGCTGACCCGGAAGGTCTATCGAGCAGCGGAGAACAGGACATGAGCGACCCGACCACCCTCGAGACCCCCCGCACGACGGAGTCGGCCCCGTCGACCCGCCGCCGTCCGCGGCTCGCCCGACGGGACCTCGTCGTCGCCGTCGTCATCCTGCTCGCGGCCGCCCTGCTGACCTGCCTCTACGGCTACGCCCCCGGGTTCGTGCGGTCGCTTCCGGAGTACTACTGGGCGGTCGGCCGGGTCGACTGCGGCGCGCTCTCCCTCGCGGCCCTGGCCCAGTTCACCTGCCCGCTGGTCGGCGGCGACGCCGGCGGCCTGTTCCAGAGCAACGTGTCGGTGACGATCGGGGCCGTGGTCCTCGCGCGGCTCGGCGTGGACGCGGCCGCCGCCGTCGGTCTCGTCAGCTACGTGCTCGTCGCGCTCGGACTCTGGGGCGGGTACCGGATCATCCGCGAGCTCGGCGTCGGACGGCCGATCGCGCTCGGCGCGGCGTTCCTCTTCTTCGCGTCGACCTCGATGATGGGCTTCCTCGGCTTCGGCGGTCTGGTCGTGGGGTTGCTCGCGGGTTTCTTCGCGGTCGCGGTCGAGATCCTCGGGCTCCGGGCCGTCCGCGACGGCAGACGGGGCCGGGCGATCGTGGCGCTCGTCGCCTTCGCCGCAGCCTCCGTCGTCGTGGTGTTCTCCGACGGCTACGCCTTCATGATGTTCGTCGCGCTGTCCGGGGTCGTCGGCCTCTTCTGGGGCGTGCCCGGTCGTCGGCGCCCGTCCACCTGGGCGGCGGTGGCCGGCTACGTCGGCTCGATCGGGCTCGCCTACGGACTGTTCAGCCTGGTCCCCCGCTCCGGCGAGTGGACGAAGTCGGCGATCGAGCTCTTCCGCGCGATGAGCCTCGACCCGGCCACGCTCGCGATCCCGTCGAAGGACCTGTGGTGGGCGGACGCCCTCGGGGTGACGGTGCGCTCCGACCTGCTCTGGGGCGACGGCACGAATTCGGCGTTCAACTACCTCGGCTTCGCCGCCCTCGCCCTCGCCGTCGTCGGGATCGTGCTCCGGCCGCGGCGCGGGGGCTGGTTGTTCGCCGCGATCGGCGTCGTCGCCGTGCTCGCGCTCGTGCTCGCGCTCGGCCCGTCCCTGAAGTGGTACGCGATCCGCGGCGAGCTGGAGGTGCCGGTGACCTACGAGTCGTACCTGATGCCCGCCGAGGCGGCCCTCTTCGACCTGCCGACGCGGTGGCTGTACGAACACGCCCCCGGCTTCGAGTTCATGCGGGCGACCTACCGCTGGGTCATCCTGCTGCGCTTCGGCGTTCTCGCCCTCGCGGCCGTCGGGGCCACCGCCCTGCTGCGTCGCTGGAAGGGGATCGCGATCGTCGCCCTGGTCGTCGCGACCGCCGAACTCGCGATCGACATCCCCGGGCAGCTCGCCGACGCGACCACGCGCGCCGGGTGGGCGACGGCCTTCGACCGGGATGTCGTCGAGCCGCTCGACGCCGACCTCGACGACGGGGCGCGGGTGCTGTTCAGCCCGAACGCGGTCGGGGAGAACGACTTCGCGGTCAACTACCTCGCGGTCGAAGCGGACCTCTGGACGTTCAACGTCGGCAACGACAAGGCCCTCGAACGGGCGCGCACGATGTGGCCGGCACCGGTGGCGGAGCTGCTCGCCGCCGACAACGAGCCGCTCGACGCCGCCGCGCTCGACACGGCGACGCGCGTCCTCGCGGACGGGCACGCGGAGGCGATCGTGGTGCCGTTCTTCGACCTCCGCTGGTCGAGCTACACCTGGCCCGCGGCGAGCGAGTACGTCGAGCGGGGCGAGGCGGCGGCCGACGCCTACGCCGACGATCCGCGGTTCGACGTCTCCCGCAGCGACACCTACGCCGTCGTCACCCTCCGGGACCCCCGGCCGTGACGACGACAATCGCCC
>Ga0075365_10000687_pt1 | contig 13584 bp, 14 predicted proteins | sample EndMetdeltDD1765_FD_71387 | JGI IMG/M metagenome (GOLD analysis project Ga0075365, IMG submission 71387) | Populus endosphere microbial communities from Tennessee, USA - Endosphere MetaG P. deltoides DD176-5 | ecosystem: Host-associated > Plants > Roots > Endosphere | place: USA: Tennessee... | reverse complement strand
TAGTTAATGATAATCTTCCAAATTTTTATAGCAATAAAAATGAAATTATTCATTTAGCTTACGATTTTTCTGAGGAATCAATTCTTGATTTAGATTATGTTGAACAAGTTAAAATTGCGAGCGAAGAATTTAATGCATACAATTTTGCAAAATTGACTTATAGACCAGTTTCCACAACAAATCTAACTATGAATTCTTATATTGATGAATTAGCCTTAAGAAAAAAACATCTTAATCAAATAGTATTTGGACAGTTTAATTCTAGTTCAAATTTTTTGCTAGCGACTACATGGGTCATTTATTCATTTGACAACTATATTAATTTTTTAAAGAAGATTAACTCGACAATGGATAGTTGGTCTGCATTTGCGTGGATTGACGCAAATACAGCCAATCCAAAATATCAATCGAATCCGGTGGGTATTCTTCTTCATGAAATTTATCATCTTTTTGGAATTAAGGATTTATACAGATTACCCATAGATTGTTGGAACGGTATTTTGTATACCAATATCTCAGCAATATTGGAATGTAAAACTATTAAAAATTCAGTTAATTCTAATTGTAATAAAGTAGACTTTTTAAAAAATATTGAACCAGGTGCATGTTCAGCACTTTCCGATGATTTAATTATTTCTCCCATTTCCTTATTTTCTTTGCATCAATATTCGCGTAAAACTTTAGAGCCAATCTATCTTATAAATGAAACTCGAATCATTGAACTATTAAAAGAAAAAAATTTTACTGTAGATTTGCAAAAAGATTATTTTGAATTGTTAGGAAAATATCAAGGCTATAACCATTTTGCAACTTATCAGGACATCTCTGCGTTAGTCAAAAGCATTTATTTAAGTGCTCCTGATAGTCTTTGGGGACAAAATTTTAATACTCCAAATTATTACTCCGTTAAAGCTGTTTATAGGCCGTTAGCCGATGAAGAAAAATTTAGTCGATTGATCGCATTTTTTAAGCAGAGTGAAAACTTTAATTATCCTATTTTAGCACAAGAAAGTTTGAATCTGAGTGTGGATACTGGAGATACTCAGGTAATAAATTTGGTAGAGAAATTTAAAGTAGTCAATTTAACTCCCCAGAGAATTAGATGTTATATTGAAAAACCTACCCCATTAACAGCTATTTTACAGCTTTCCGAAGAATGCATTCTCACACTCTATAGTCAAACCGATGTTATTTATCGAGTAAATATAACTCTAAAAACTAATTCTACTGTTATCAATCGTTATATTCAGCTTTCTTTTTCAAAAAAACCTCGTTTAATGGATACCTTAGTACTTGAAAATCCCTCAGTTGTGTTTAAGTTGAGTAAATCTTCGCGTATTATAGATTTGATTGATTTATGTCGTGCTATAACAATGTCTCAACAAAATGATTTGCAGTGTATTAGCAGTGATCTACCTAAAGATTTATTATTTTTTAATTGTTCAGTGTCAGGCATGGATCACAATAAATCTTACATTTTTACAGTAAATTTTTCAAATCAATTAATAAATAAAACCTGTAAATTACATTTTTTAGCCTTTAATCGTTCTGTAAGAAATAATAATCAAAACCATGGAGTGGCACTTAACTATGTGCTTGAAGGGCTATACGTATTTAATGACACCCGCCCATTAACTTACGAAAATATTTTACCAATGCCATCTCACTTAGACCCATCGGATAGTCTTACAAATCCGATTATTGGTCGATATAAGCAACTTAATTATTTGCTTACTTTTCCTTTGTTGCATGGTGCATTTGAAGGGTGTATTGATGCGATGTCTTTAAACTCAGGGATCAAATTAATTTTTAAAACAGTATCAAGTTTATTATTAGTCAGTATGAACTATTTTTCAAAATTACAATTTCCGTTTTTATTTTTTTATTATCTAATTGAATTTTCATTAAATAAAAATTTAGCTATTTCTCATAGAAAAATTATACATGACTTTCAATTAATACTTTTCCTCATAGTCACAGAATTAGAGTACGGCTTTTGCAATCTATGGTTTTTAGCGGATAAACCCATATTTTTGTCTGCATTAAACGAGCATATAAATAATTTTTTTATCCAAATGTTATGGATGCCTCTAATTAAAACAACGGGTTATTTATTAAGCTCATTCATGATTGATTTTATGAGTCAACTATCGAACGGGAAGATTCGCAATGATACGTCCACAAACACTAAGCTAAATAATATCCCTCAAATAGGTGGAGCATCATTTTTTAATTCATTAAAAATAATGAAAAATACAGTTTCATTTAAGAATATAAAACGCTTACCCAATATGTTTTACAAACAACACGATCTTCCCAATAAAGAGAACACAACACACTTTTTACATAATTTAAATTAAAAAGTTTAGATAAGGTGACAAGTATTGGTTATTAATTCCATTATATTCAAATTTCTCAGTTTAATATTTCACTCCACTTTTTTCAGATTTCGACCTGTATGCTAGCGAACCTTTATTTTTTATTGATAGTTCAATCTTTCTTTAATTGGTCTTGATTTTTCACTAGAAAATCCCCATAAAAATGATAGAGATAACTTAAAACCTAGCCAAAAGGAGGCTTAATATGACCAATCTAGCACGTTATGAGTATAAAGTACCTTCCATATTTGATTATATGAATCGGATCTTAGGCGAACATTCATCCGATATATCGTCTATCAACGATGGCTCGTTTGTAGAAACAAGTAACTGGAAGCCCTACGTTGATATAAGGGAAGAAACCAATCGATTCCTAATTAAGGCGGATATTCCTGGAGTAGACCCCAAAGATATTGAGATTAATATGGAAGACAGTATTCTCAGTATAAAAGGAGAACGAAATACCTTTAATAAGGAAGAAAAAGAAGGATATACTCGATTAGAGAGATTACATGGACAGTTTTATAGGCGTTTTACCTTACCCGATACAGCAGATGCTACTCAAATAAAAGCACGAAGCAAAAATGGGGTTATTGAAATTGAAATCCCTAAAAAGGAAAAAGCATTACTTAAAAAAATAACAATTAAGGAAGAATAGCTAATTTCATAAAGAACCGCCTATTGTAGAGTGAACAATAGGCGGTTTTTTAAGTATAAAACTAGAGTTACTTTTTCACACAAATCATATTCAATGGATTAATACATTGAACCGACACAAAGAGTTATTTGCGACATAATTAACTTTAGATTTGATCAAGCTATTTCTTTTACAGGAATATCGACCATAGATGCCGCCAATTTATTTGTTTTTTCAATAGTAATCAGCAAAATACCACGCTTCAGAATCGCACTTATTTTTTGAGTGTTTGCATTTTCTGGCAATGTAACATGATAAGAGAAATAATATGAATTAGATTCGTTATGTTTAGATTTATTATCATTTTTAGCCTGTACATATAATATCCCTTGTGAAACAGATACTCGAATTTTTTTGGGGTCGACACCCGGTAATTCAAATGAAATTAAGAACTGTTTGGGATCTTCTTGTAACGTAAAGTAATTCGAATAAATTTGATTGCCAAAAAATTGCTTAAACATGAACGAATCTAAGTTCATTCCTTGTTGGAACCAAGTCTCAACTGGAATAGATGAGTTTATTTCATTTTTTCTCTTAATTTGAGTTGAAGGTTCACTATTCATGACGGGTTTAGTAAAAGCTAAGCTTAATTTAGCGAATAGAACTAAACTTATGGTAAGAAAAATTGAAACTTGTTTTATAGACATATAAAAACCCCTATATCAATTTTTAATATTCCTTCTATAAATTTTAATGGTCAAATTGAGTTAAAACCAAGTCAGATATAGATCTTTAAGATTCTTCGAGCGCAAGTAATTCTTTTTCAGAAAGGCCGCTGATTTAATAGCTGCTAAGAGAACCTTCTGCTTTAATAAATTTCTTACAAGCGCTAAAGCTTCGTGGCGACCTTGTTGAAGACCTTCTTCACAGCCTAACTGTTCTATATTGGTAATGTAACTCCCTTTTTTAGCCTCATCAATTGATGGATCTTCTTTCTATATTCTAGCGCTAGACCCTCAGATAATACTAGTACCCAGTCTATCACTTTGAACAAATTTATTACATGGTTCAATTTCTTGATATGTACACTTATTTAGTGTACAATGTTAAATCTGAGTGATATTTTCGATATTCATTTATCTTTAAAAGCTAAAAAAGATTTAAAAAAAGTTCCTTTGTCGATTGCTGTTAAACTTCAAATATGGGTAGATGCAGTGGGTCATTATGGGTTAAGTGAAGTCAAAAAAATACCTGGCTATCATGATGAGCCTTTAAAGGGAAAAAGGAAAGGACAACGCTCAATACGTCTGAATATTGCTTATCGAGCTATATATACTATCAATAAATCGGGCATTATCAAATTTGTAGAAATTAAGGAGGTTAATGAACATGAGTATTAAAAGTAAAAAAACAAAGAAAACTTTAAAAGAAATAGAGAACATTACCAAAATTCAACTTAGTTTTGGAAAGCTTATTTGGGCTATTCGCAAAGCTGATGGCTTATCTCAAATTGATTTTGCAACTAAGCTTAAGATTAGCAAGCAGCATTTATGCGATATTGAGCATGAGCGTAAATCTGTTAGCCCTAAGTTGGCATCAAAATATGCTAAAATATTAGGCTATTCAAGAGAACAATTTATTAGATTATCGCTTCAAGATTTAGTTGATCGCGAAGGTCTAAATGTACAAGTAGAAATTGTATCGAATAGATCTAGAAAACATGATAATAATTCACGAATGGCTGCTTGATTCTAATGTATAGTTTCTTCTAACTGCTGTGAAATTTAAAATGAACTCAAAATAGAAAAAACCAATTTCTCAAAAAGGTAAAAAAGTAATTCCTCTTATGTATGCGAAATGAAGGACTTGAGCGTGAACGCTGGTCTTCCAAGGAAGAAGCAGAACGCTTACTTATGGAGCTACCATCTCATCTAGCCAATTTAGAGCTTAGGCTTAAGGCAAGCGAATGTCTTAGGGCTTTGTTGGAGAAATGTTAATTTAGAAAAACGACACGCAATGATTCCTAGCAGTTAATCTAAAACTAAAGTATCTATAGCTATTCCTTTAAATTCTGACGCTATTTCTATTTTACGGCAACAGCTATTTAAACATTCGGAATTTTTTTTACATATAAGGATACTCCTATAAAGCAATGCAATACTAAAGCTTGGCGCAAAGCACTTAAAAGAGCAGGGATAGAAAATTTTCGTTGGCGTGATTTGCGACATACATGGGCATCTTGGCATGTGCAAAACGGGACTTCTTTAAATGAGGTGCAGAAAATGGAAGGATGGTCGTCATGGATATGGTAGAGCGTTATGCTCATTTAAGTAGCAATCATCTTCAGAATGCAGCAGAGCGTGTAGCTGGTACAAAATTGATGCGCGCTTTATAAAGAGACTAAAACGAAATTGCTAATCATGTTTAAATTAGCTACAATTCGGCTCCTTCCTTTAGAAGGGCCCTTAGCTCAGTTGGTTAGAGCAGCGGACTCATAATCCGTTGGTCCTAGGTTCAAGTCCTAGAGGGCCCACCAGTAATTCAAATACTTAAGTGCTTTTACTGATTCTTGTAACAGATAACAGTACAATTAGTGAATGATTGTCGTAATCAAGCTTGGTTATGTGCGTAAATAATAAACCGTTATTTCCAATAATATATGATGTACGGAGATTATTTTTCATGGCATTGCCAAATAAAAATCTAGAACAAGTTGTACCTATCAAGCTTTAAGTTTAGCCTACTTAAAACTTGATAGTTGCGTTATAACTAATTTTTCCTTCCGAAACAATTGAAGTAATAGCGGTATTATTCTGTACAAAGATTTGGTATAGCAACACGATTGAATAAGTGTGGTTGTGCAATAGTGCTGGATGGGTATGCATTCAGCCGGCTATGAAACTCTGGACTTGAAAAAGCCGCACGGAAAAGTTCAACAGATTCCCATACAGCATAGTTTAGAAACATGCTGCTTCCAGCAATAGCTCGATGCAGCTGTGTCGAAATATAACCAGGCTGTTTTTTCATCCAATTTGCATCATCTTCCCACGCACTAAGCAATGCATCGATATCGTTTGGGTCGACTTTAAAAATATTTACGAGAATGACTGGTGAATCAGTAGAATTGAGCTGTTCACTAATAGGAAACTGCGGGTCAAGAGGTTGAATCGTAAGCATGAGGAATGGCTCCAAATTATTTTGGCTAATCATAAGCCACAGCGGGACGGTTAGCAATGCGCTCAAAATAGACCAATAAGTGTTTAGATTTACTCATATCGAATTTTGACCCGAATTTTCATAATAAGTCATTGCATTTTATAATTTGAATTCACTTATACTCTTCAGGAGTTTTGTTGCTAGCTTTACAAGCATCAAAATTGCTTAATAAGCTTCATGAATTTTTTAGCTGTGAGGTTCAACTTACTTATGCCTAATGAATTAAATAAAAAAAAACTACTATCACATACTGTCTCTCCTGAAACATTGCAATGTTCTATCGAAAAAATTACTGAAAGAATTAAGCAGCAGAGGGACAAACCCTATATTGATGTAAAGCGTCAGCTTGAATTACTCTCACAGCTAGAGCAGTTTGATTTTGGGCGTTATTTATTACAAAACCGAGGCATTAATGGATATTGGACGCATTATATGCTCACTTATCCTTGGTTTGAAAAAAAAACAGGAAAAAGCAATCATGGGCAATCTTTATCTGAATTAGAGAGTTTTATACTAAATCGCGCTCCAAGTATGCTCGCAACACAACAGCGTTTTGAAATTTTTTTAATGGAAAATCAAAAACAAGTAAAAGATAATGCAAAACTGTGTTCGATTCCCTGTGGAATGATGGGGGAATTACTTTATTTGGATTATAAGGATGTTGAAATTTTTTATTTAATAGGGATTGATTATGATTCAAACACCTTAGACGCTGCCAAATTACTTGCAAAACAAAAGTGTCTATCAAAGTTTATTAAATTAATTCGACAAGATGCCTGGGATCTTAATGTTCAAGAGGAATTCGATTTAATTTCAAGTAATGGACTGAATATTTATGAGACAAATGATAATAGAGTCAACCAATTATATAAAAAATTTTTTACGGGACTAAAATTGGGGGGGAAATTAGTGACAAGCTTTTTGACTCCTCCGCCATCAATCACGACACAATGCGAGTGGGACATGTCTAAAATTGATCAACATGATCTTTTACTTCAAAAAATCATTTTTTCTGACATCATTGATGCTAAATGGCAGTGTTACCGCTCGTCAGAACAAACCTATAATCAGTTAAAAGCTGTTGGATTTTCGGATATACAATTTATCTATGATCTTTCTAAGATGTTTCCGACGGTTATCGCTTATAAAAAATAAGACAATTTCTTGGTCAAGGAGGAATATTACAGATCAAGATATACACTCATAGCTAAATTGAAAAATTAGTCATTGAGGATAAGACTCCGCAATAGACGTGCGTTGACGGGTAAAGCAAGAAACGCTTCATGCCGTCAAGCTTAAGAAATTCAAGCCTATCTTCGCATTGTGGGAGTAGAAGTCGTCATTTCAGCAGAAGCTCTACAAGTAAACATATCAATTATTTTTTTGGCATCGTCATATTCTTTTTTCGATGGGGGAGGATTTAACTTTCTGTTAGATAATTGATCCAGTTTTTTTTCTGCCTCTTGGTAACGCTGTAGAAAAGCCGGTTCAGCTTGCTTTTTTTCTTCAATAAACTTAAATAATTCCTGAAGTTTATCAAAATAATTAGGTTCCTGTTTCCCCCCGCCGCCACAATATAAAATGGCATCACAACCACTTTCAAGACAACGTTCAACTCTTTCATTTATGGTAGGAGCTATGGATGCTAAGGCATCCATTTCCAATGCGTCACTAAATATAGGCTTGGAAGAGTTGGGTAGGTTATCAACAAAAAATTTGATGGTTTTTTTTGACAATGTAGCGGGCAATAAATCAACTGCTTCGTAACTCACATGCGCGATCATTAGCCCATCGTAAGTAAGTTCTTTATAAGGCGGTAGAGATTGTGCGCAAATATCTTCTTTGTTACGTGTATCAACAGCTACTTCAATATGTGTATCATTCGTTACTTGGCCATGATCTGGAAAGTGTTTTGCGATGGAATATAAACATCCGTTTAAGCCGTCTAAATAACTTTTAAGTAATGCTGTGTTAACGGGTGGATTCCCATATGAGCGACCAATTTTTCCGATCACTGCAGCGTCAAGATTATACGTATCGAATACGGGTCCATATAAAATATTAATGCCCACTTGGCCAAGCTCATACGCAGTGACTATCCCACACGCTTGCGCTATTTCCTGTGCGTAAGTTTCTTGACCGGATTGATAAAGTTGACGTAAATCGCCAGGTTTTGGTAATGAGCTAAACCCTTCACCACGTAATCTTTGCACCAAGCCACCCTCATGATCAACAGCGATGTTAATATCCGAACGAAAACCACGAATGGCAAGCGAAAATTTTTTAACTTGATCGCTAGTAATGGGTTCTTTTTGGGCATTACGAAAAATTGAAACTTCTCGAATGATAGGATTTTCGATCAATTTCTTAAACGTTTCATGAAGAGATTCCTTCTCAAACCAGTCTTGTAATACAACACCTATTGTTAGTATACCTGACATAATTAACTCCTAATTGATATTATAATTCTAAGCAAATATTGAATAAATTAATTTTAAATTAACAAAAATCCAACGTTGAAATTTTAGCATAATTTATAGGAGTTGTGTTGAAAATTTAGTTATGAAACTTTTATAATTTTATATTTTAATTCTTCAAGTTATTTTATTTTTAAAAATAAAATTTTTTAAATTAAATCAATTACTTTAAAAAAACATAATCTGGTTATTTAAGACCTTCTGCAATCAAGGCAGCTTGCACAGCAGGACGGTTAGCAACACGCTCAAAATAGCCCAGTAAATGTTTATATTTGCTTATATTGAATTTCATGGCAAATCCCCAACGCAAAATTGTAAATAGGTAAGCGTCGGCTACAGTGAAATGATTTCCCTGTAAATATTCGCCTTTTTTAAGAACTTCATCGAGATATTTAAATTGTGTTTCCAGTTTTGCTCGCAGAATTATTTTATATTCCTCCGGCGTTTCTGTGTGAAATAGAGGACTAAAGCTTTTATGTAGTTCGGAAGTGATATAAGCAAGCCATGTGATGGTTTGATAGCGTGACAAGTTGTCCACAGGTGCAATTAGCTTGGCGTTGGGTTGCTTATCTGCCAAATAGAGCACGATGGCTACCCCTTCGGTTAGTAAGTTACCATCATCTAATAATAATGCAGGTACTTGTCCTTTGGGATTGATGGTCAGGTAATCCTTTCCGGATGCCGTCTTTTTTTTCACTAAATCGACTTTTTCTAATATAAAATCTTGTCCCGTTTCACATAACACGATATGCGGAGACAACGAACAAGCTCCCGGACTATAAAATAATTTCATGTCTACTTCCGTTAATAAAAATTGAGTCCAAAGTTAACTGATTAATTTTTAATTCCTTTCTTGAGCACTATTTAGTATTACATTATTTTATTCGTTAAAAAAATTTACTTCTAATTTAATAATTGTAATGTTCCTTTTAGGTGTGTAAATGAACCATCCTTTGCAGCAATATTGGTATAAACAGTCTTATGTTCAAAATCTTCGATATGTACCACATTAGTCATACTGGTAGGTTCATGCCAATACACCATATACACCTGCGGCCTAATTTCAATCGCTGTGTATTGAACATTGTCACGATCACCTTTAAATTGCCCGGATAAGCCTTCGAAAGACATATTTTTATTATCTTTGAAATTTAATTCAAATAGGTTGTTGCCAAATTTAACCCGCATTTTTTTGCCGATTGCGGGGAAAGAATTTAGTGTGTTCCATGGTATTTCGCCGGTTAATACTTTAGCGCTTAACTGTAAATTGCTTTCACCGGCAAGACCTGGGTACAATTTTTTCATCGCTGCAATGATAGTTTGGCTATGTGGAGATTGATGCAAAAATTGATCAAAATGTTGGATATAATCTTGAGTAAACTTAAGCGAGGCAGGTGAAAAATCAAGAGGTTGATTTTTCATTGAAAAATGACCGGGTATGACGCTTCTAGGTGACAAGCTACGCATTTCTTCAAGCTTTTTTATCCAGTTTTGTCTTGATTGTTCACTTTGACTATCCGCTAACCAAACATGTATGCCATTTGATACTAATACCCCTCCGAGTATGGTTTTTATGGACGGAATCCAAAGATAGGTATGATCAGGATCTTGTTTTAAACCTTGAATATAAATTTTATTCCCTTCAAGATCGAGATAATTTTCTTTGATGACTTCAGGAGTGATGAGTTTACTGGGTCTTTCTTTGAGTTTGCTTGCCCATAATGCTAGTTTTTGATCCTTGCTTGCATTAATTAAGTAGGCGGTTTCTGGAGTGGATAAAATTTTAGCCTCAGGAAAGTTTTTCGCTAAGGTTTCTAAGCCAAAATAGTAATCAGGATCGCTATGGCTGATATAGATAATACTGAGTTTTTTGCCTGATTTTTTTATTAATGTAACTAGTTTCTCGGCATCATTTTTTTGGAACTGGGCATCGACAAGAATGGCTTCTTTATTACCTAGGATCAATGTCGAAGATACAGGAAACAAGGACGCGCTGCCTGGGTTATAGACTCTAAGTGTTAATTTGCTGGGCTCTGCAAAACTTAACGCAGAATATAAAATGATGGAGAGAGAAAAAAGTTTACACAGTTTTTTCAAGCGCATACCAGCAACCTCTACTTTCTGAGTAGCTTCAGTCTACAAAGGATTACAGAAAAAGTCCAAGTCCAGTTAAAAGTAATTTGACTTTAAAAATAAATTATTTTCATTTAAACTTCCAAAAAAAACTTAGAATGGAGGCTTAAACAAAGGAGATCACATATGGAAGAACAGGATGTATTATTCTTAATGTCATTTTTAGTTTTCTTGTTGAGAATTTATTTTGTCAATCATATATCAATCAATCCTAAATTAATGGATGAATTAGCTGTAACCCTAAACTCTCCTATGTTTGATAAGGATCGTGTGAAATCACTTGAAAGTAATGTATTGAAAAACCCAGCAATTATTAGGGATATGTGTGTATCGATATTGCTTTTAGGAATTTCAACAGGCTTATTTTTTAGAGCACTTATTACGCCTAGACGTGCTGCGCCCATTGCAAACCAAAATAGAGAAAATCCAGCTCAAGAAAATCCAATGCCACACGCGCAGCAAAATAGAGGTGTACAGCAAGGACAGGAAAATAGAGCTACATTTTTCCAACCTGTTGCGGGTTCTGCGAATGCGGATTCTGCGAACGATTTTAATTCTAAAACTGATGATGGACCCAACAATAAAAAAACTCGATAATTTAAAACGTGATCAAATGCATGTTAAAAATTATCACTACGCTATAAAAAAGCTTGGATATATTGACATAACCAACTTTATTAGCACTAGTATATTGTCTATGATGCGACTAAATTTTCCTAGTATTTAGTAAAAATAAATGTGTACCCAATGCTCAGTATCTTCTTATAGATATTTTTATTTATATCGGATAATTTAAGCCGTTTGTAGTTTCATAAAATAAATAATAAATAAATTTTTTATATATAAATTTGATATATGACGATTTTCTGTGAGAGAATCTTTGCATGGCGATGGATGGGTTTTTTAGCATTGGACGCGCTTAACTATCCATCACAACTATTCACTTTCACTTTCACTTTAAAAAAACCATGTCCAGTGCTTATCGATGTATTATTTCGCATACTTATCTTATTCCTTACCTATCCTCGGCAGTACATGCGGGATTTCCTTCACCGGCAGATGATTTTTTAGAGGGCCATCTCGATCTGAATGAGTATTTGATTCATCACCCGGCTGCCACTTACTACGTCCGAGTTAAAGGCGAATCGATGATTAATGCCGGTATTCATGATGGTGATCTATTAATTGTCGATCGTAGTTTGGAACCACGTGATAATAAAGTGGTGATTGCAGTTGTTGATGGTCAATTAACTGTAAAACGACTTAAAAAATTAAAAAATCAACAATTTGTTTTGATAGCAGAAAATCCAGATTTTCCAGCGATTGCATTGAATGAAGAAAATAATGTCAGTATCTGGGGAATTGTCACCAATGTTATTCATCCAGTGTAAGTATGTCTTACTTTGCGTTGGCGGATTGTAATAATTTTTATGTTTCTTGCGAACGAGTGTTTAACCCGGCCTTAGAAAAACAAGCTATTATTATTTTATCGAATAATGATGGCTGTATTATTTCACGTTCGAATGAAGCAAAAGCCTTAGGTATTCCCATGGGCGCACCCGTTTTTAAGTACCGCGAGCTGATACGACGCGGTCAGATTCAATGTTTTTCTTCGAATTACGCGCTTTATGGGGATATGTCGCAACGTGTCATGGATTCATTGCGGCGCTTATGTCCGGATATGGAAGTGTATTCCATTGATGAAGCTTTTTTAAAACTCGATCATTTTTCACACTATGATTTAAACACTTACTTAATAGATATTCGCCAAAAAATAAAACAATGGACAGGTATTCCTATTTCAATAGGCTTAGCGCCTAGTAAAACCTTAGCTAAAGTAGCCAACTTTTATGCGAAACGGCTTATTAAAACAGGCGTTTGTGATTTACGTTCGGTGCCGCACCGAGATTCGTTATTAAAGACGTTGCCCATAGAAGAGATTTGGGGAATTGGCCGCAAATTGACTGAAAAACTTCATCATTATTCGATTAAAACTGCTTTTGATTTACAACAGGCCAATCCAAAAATAATGCGTCGACGCTTCAGTGTGGTGGTTGAGCGTATTATTCTCGAGCTCAATGGCGTTTCGTGTCTTGGCTTAGAAAGTGTAGCAGCTAAAAAGCAGATTATGTGTTCGCGCTCGTTTGGACAGCCGATAACTAATCTGCACGACTTAAGCAGTGCGTTGAGTCGCTATACCGCGCGTGCTGCTTATAAATTAAGAGAGCAAGCTTGTAAAGCGCAAGCCATTTATGTGTTTATTACTACGAATAAGCATAAAATCAGCGATCGGCAATACATGAAGGGTTTAGCGTGCTCTTTAGTGACTGCGACGGATGATACACGCGTATTAATTACCGCGGCACAGCAGGTTTTAAAACAATTGTATAAAACCGGATTTAATTATAAAAAAACCGGAATTTTATTAATGGATATTATCCCAAGTCATCAACAATCCAATGATCTATTTATTCAGTCAACTTCACAACATTCACTCGCATTAATGAAAGTATTGGATGAGACGAATAAGATTTTTGGTTCACATACGCTTTTTTTTGCAGCGGAAGGTGGTGCACAGATCTCTTGGGCGATGCGCGCTGGGCGGCGCTCGCCACGCTACACGACACATTGGCAAGAAATTGTGAATGCAAAGGCCTAATCAAGACTGGATCGCGAATTGGATTTTAATCTTTGTATCTCTATCGATATGAACTGCCTTTAAATTTATATATAGAAAATTGGA
>Ga0075365_10000686_pt1 | contig 13598 bp, 13 predicted proteins | sample EndMetdeltDD1765_FD_71387 | JGI IMG/M metagenome (GOLD analysis project Ga0075365, IMG submission 71387) | Populus endosphere microbial communities from Tennessee, USA - Endosphere MetaG P. deltoides DD176-5 | ecosystem: Host-associated > Plants > Roots > Endosphere | place: USA: Tennessee... | reverse complement strand
GACGAGGAGCCGCTCAAGTCCGCCGCGCGGCTTGCGCACTTCACCGAGCAGGTCCATCCTGACGGCACGATGACCTTCGACCACACGCTGCGTCCGGGCCTGGCCACCTCCTCCAACGCGCTGCGGCTGATGCAGCTGATCGGAATCACGGCCCGGTGATGCAGCGCCGCGTTCTCCAACTGGCGGCGGTGAGCGGACTCTTCGTCGTCCTGACCGTCGTGATGACCTGGCCGCAGGCGCTCGACCTGTCGTCGGCGGCGACGCCGCACCACGACGTCTACTTCAACCTGTGGCGGCTGCGCTGGTTCGCGCACGCGCTGGTCACGCCGTCGGCCCGGCTCTTCGACGCGAACATCTTTTCTCCCGAGCTGGGTACGCTCGCCCTGTCGGATGCGATGTTCGTCGAGGGGATGGCCGCCGCGCCGCTCCTGTGGGCCGGACTGAAGCCGGTGCTCGTCCACAACCTGCTCCTGCTCGGGGCGATGGCCGGATCGGGCGTGGCGATGTTCGCGCTCGCCCGCTACCTGACAGCGAGCCGCGCCGCCGGCCTGATCGCCGGCATCGTCTTCGCGTTCGCGCCCTATCGATTCGAGCACGCGATGCACATGGAGCTGCAGTGGGCGATGTGGATGCCGCTGGCGTTTCTCGCGCTGCATCGCACGTTCGATACCGGGAAGTGGAGGTACGGGCTGGCCACGGGCGCGTGTCTCGCGCTGCAGATGCTGTCGAGCATCTACTACGGCATCTTCCTCGCCAGCCTGATCGCCCTCGGTGCCGTGCTGCTGCTGGCCCGCGATCGGCAGGTGCCGCTCCGGCGCGCGCTGGTGGTCCTCGCCGGCGGCGCCGCGCTGGCGCTGACCGTCAGCGCCGTCTACGCGATCCCCTACCTGCGCGTCCACGATCGTGTCGGGGACCGGTCAAACGTCGAAGTCGCCACCTTCAGCGCGCGGCCGTCGAGCTATCTGGTGGCCACGCCGACGAACTGGCTGTATGGCGAGAGTTTCGCCGCGCGCGGCGGTGCCGAGCGGCGGCTCTTCCCGGGAGTGATTCCGGTCGTGCTGGCGATTGCCGGCCTGTTGCTGCGCGCGCCGTCGCGGCGCGCCATCGTCTACCTGCTGCTGCTGGCCGCGGCGTTCGAGACATCGCTCGGCTTTGGCGGCTACGCCTACACCTTCCTGCACGATTACGTGCCGGCATTTCGGGTCCTGCGCGCGCCGGCGCGACTCGGCATCTGCGTGCTGATGTGTCTGGGCGTGCTGGCCGCCTACGGATATCAGGCCATCGTCGAGGGGCGGGGCGCCATCGCCCGCCTCTCGCTCGCCGCCGCGCTGTCGCTCGGTCTGCTCGCGGAGTACCGGGTGTCGTTCCCGCTCTTGAGGTTTCCCAATACGGCGCCGCCGATCTATCGCATCCTGGCGCGCCAGCCGCCGGGGGTCGTCGCCGAGTTCCCCGCGCCGCGCGCCGATGCGCTGCCCGGCGACGACGCCGAGTACACCTACCTCTCGACGTTCCACTGGTTTCCGCTCGTCAACGGCTACAGCGGCGTCTACCCGCCGACGTACCTGGCGCGGCTCGACCGGTTGCTCGATTTTCCGCACGAGCGTGCGATGGCCCAACTCCGCCACGATCATGTCGCCTACGTGATCGTCCACGGGTCGTCGTATCCGGAACCTCAGTTCAGCGATCTTCGCGCCCGCATCCAGCTCGGCGGCGCACTGGTCGAGCTCGGATCGTTCGACGATGCGAAGGGACCCGCGGTCCTCTACCGTTTGCGGTAGCGTCTTCCGCCCGGACGGCGGCGGACTGGCACTCGCGTTGCTCTGCTCACGCCGGAGGTCGACAGTGAGCAATCGGACATGCGCGATTCTGACGATGATGGCTGGAGCGGCATTCGGGGCGTGGTGGTGGACGACACAGCGCGCGCCGGGCGCGAACGTGCGGCGGGTTCCCGCGCGCGACCGCGGCACGGTGATCTTCGACAACCATCCGACAGCCGTCGAGGCGGAAGGCGTCGCGTGATGAGCAGAGGCAATGGTGGCGTTCTGCTTGCAGCGGGAGTCCGCGTGAGGACCACCCGAGCAAACAGTTGCCACTATTGCCCCGCCTGGGTGACCGGGTTGTGGCTGTCGCTGGGTATCGCCATCCTGCTGATGAGCGCGGCGTGCAAGCCGGGGGTGCCTGTCGTCGACGTCGGTCCCAAACCGCCGGCGGCGCGCGGCACCTTGACCGGCACGGTGCGAGGGCCCGAAGGCGCCGCGCCGCTCGGCGGACGAACAGTCGAAATCTTCAATACCGCGACCGGCGAGAAGCACACGACGACAACCAGCGACACGGGCGGGTTCACCATCCAGCTGCCCGCCGGCAAGTACCGGCTCGAGCTCCCGCTCAAGGACGGCGAGACGATCGCCAAGCGCCCCGGCGTCATCGACCTCGGCCACGGCGATATCGACTCACACGTCGAATTCGTCCTCGCCACATCACGCGTGAACCGCTCCCGCGGCCCGGCCTATCGCGTCGACAACGGCCTTGGCTCACCGATGGCGTAATAAGCAATCGAGAATCGAGAATCGAGAATCGCCAGTCGCCAACCCCAATCGCCAACCGCCAATCCCAATCCCCACTCGTCAATCTCACTCTGCAGTCTGCAGTCCGCAATCTGCAATCCGCAATCCGCATATACTGCTGTGCCATGAGCCAGCACGTTGTTCAGGCGGACGACGATGCGCCGATGGGGCGCACCTATTCGCTGGTCATCGCCTGTCACATCGCGGTGATCGCCATCCTGTGGTGGATCGGCCGCACCTTCTCGGTCTGACCCGGGTCGCTCACCGATGCGCTTACTCGACTGGCTCGTCGTCGCCGGCTACCTGCTCTGGATCGTCGTCGACGGGCTGAGGCGGACGAAGGCCAGCACCGGCGTCGAGGGCTACCTGCTCGCCAACCGCAGCCTCCCGTGGTGGGCGGTCGGGCTGTCGGTCATGGCGACGCAGTTGAGCGCGATCACGCTGGTCGGCACCACCGGCCAGGCGTATGCCGACGGCATGCGCTTCATCCAGTTCTATTTCGGGCTGCCGTTCGCGATGGTGATCCTGTCGGTAACGCTGGTGCCGTTCTTCTACCGGTCCGGTGTCTACACGGCATACGAGTACCTCGAGCGCCGCTTCGACGTGAAGACGCGCACGCTGGCGAGCTTCCTCTTCCTGTTCGGACGGAGCATGTCCACCGGCGCGATCATTTCGGCGCCGGCCGTGATCCTTTCGATCATGTTCCACTGGAACCTGACCCTGACGATCCTGGCGATCGGCGGTCCGACCATCCTCTACACGATGCTCGGCGGCGTGCAGGCGGTCACCTGGACCGACGTCAAGCAGATGGCCATCGTGGTCGGCGGCCTGGTGTGCGCCGTGCTGTTCCTGATCCTCGGCCTGCCGGACGAGGTCAGCGTCGGACAGGCGCTGCACGTCGCCGGTGCCGCGGGGCGCATGAACACCATCGACTTCCACTTCGACCCGAAGCAGACCTACACGTTCTGGTCGGGCGTCATCGGCGGGTTGTTCCTGCACCTCTCCTACTTCGGGTGCGACCAGAGCCAGGTGCAGCGCTACCTGACCGCGAAGTCGCTGAACCAGGCGCGGCACTCGCTGCTGATGAGCGCGTTCGTGAAGATTCCGCTGCAGATCCTCGTCCTGATGGTGGGGGTCTTCATGTTCCTGTTCTATGTCTTCAACCGGCCGCCGATGCTGTTCAACACCGAGCACACGGCCAAGGTGGAGCAGAGCGCCAGGGCCGGCGACTACCACGCGCTGGAGTCGGACTTCGCCAGGGTCTACGAGCAGCGGAAGACCGCGGCGACGACGATGGCGACCGTCGAGGGGCCCGCGCACGAGACGGCGCGCGAGGCGTTTCGCGCCGCCACGGCGGAGATGTCGGCGATCCGCGGCCGCGCCGCGCTGATCGTCAAGGACGTGACCGGCGTGGCGAACTACGGCGACAAGACCGGCGACACGCCGAAGCCGGACGTCAACTACGTGTTCCCGACGTTCGTCACCACGCAGTTGCCGCAGGGGCTGGTCGGCCTGATCATCGCGGCGATCTTCGCCGCGGCGATGTCGGCCACTGCCGGCGAGCTGAGCGCCACGGCCACCGCCACCGTCATCGACGTCTACAAACGTCTTCTGAACAAGTCCGAGAGCGACGCCCACTACCTGCTGTTCTCCCGGCTGGCCGTGGCGTTCTGGGGCCTGGTCGCGTGTGTCGTCGCGCACGTGGCGGTCCAGCTCGGGTCGCTGATCGAAGTGGTGAACCGGATCGGATCGATCTTCTACGGTTCGCTGCTCGGCGTGTTCGTGCTGGCGCTCACCGTGCGGCGCGCCAACGGCCACGGCGCCTTCATCGGGCTGCTGAGCGGCATCCTGTTCGTCATGGCGTTCGCCTACAACCCCGGCACGAGAAGCGTCTCGTATCTCTGGCACAACCCGATCGGCGTCGTGGTGGTGATGGTCGTCGGCACGGCCGTCAGCCTGATGACGAAGCCGCAGCCGGCCAGGGACGCATGAGCCGCGTGCTGGCGCTCGCGGCGCTCGTCGTCGCCTCCACCCTGGTGCAGGAGCCGCTGACGCCCGGGCGCCAGGGGATCCGCTACGATCTCGTGATCGCCGGCGGCACGATCATCGACGGCACCGGCCGGTCCGGCCAATTCGCCGACGTGGCGATCAGGGACGGCCGCATCGCGGCGATCGGACGCATTCCGCGGTCGCAGGCGGCGCAGGTGATCGACGCGTCGGGGCTCCTGGTGTCGCCGGGATTCGTCGACGTCCACACCCACGCCGATAACCTGGTCGATCGGCCCGCCGCCGCCAACTTCGTCCGCATGGGCGTCACCACCATCGTCGCCGGCAACTGCGGCAGCTCCGCGCTCGACGTCGGGGCGGCGCTGTCCGCCTTGAAAGAGAGTCCGGCCGCGATCAACTTCGCCACCCTGATCGGCCACAACACCGTCCGCAGCGCGGTGATGGGATCCGAGAGCCGCGCGCCAAGAGTCGCCGAGCTGAACCGGATGAAGGCGCTCATCTGGAAGGCGATGGCCGACGGCGCGGTCGGCTTCTCGACCGGGCTCCAGTACGTCCCCGGCACCTACGCCAACCTGCCGGAGATCATCAATCTGGCGGGAGTGGCGGTCAACGCCGGCGGCATCTACGCGTCGCACATGCGCAACGAGGGGACGGAACTCGAGAAGTCGATCGCCGAAACGATCCGCGTCGGGGAGATGACCGGGGGCCGCGTCGAGATTTCGCACCTGAAAGTGGACAGCCCGAACCGCTGGGGCTACAGCGGCAGGGCGCTCGCGATGATCGACGCCGCGCGGGCGAAGGGGATCGACGTGCGCGCCGACCAGTACGCCTACACCGCCGCGAGCTCGGGTCTGGGCATCCGGTTTCCTTCCTGGGTCCTCGAGGGCGGCCAGTCGAAGATCGCCGAACGCCTCAACACGCCGGCCACGTGGGAGAAGATCAAGCAGGAGATGGCGGCGCTGCTCGCCGAGCGCGGCCTCCACGACCTGTCGTTCGCCATCGTCGCGATGTACCGGCCGGATCCGTCGTTCAACGGCCAGTCAGTGCGGCAGATCGCGCAGCGCGTCAAGGGCAGCGACTCGGCCGAGGCGCAGTTCGAGGCGGCGCGCGACATGCTCCTGCAGGGGGGCGCGCAGATGGTCTATCACTTCATGAGCGACGAGGACGTCGATCGGATCATGCGGCATCCGCAGGTCGCGATCGCGTCCGACAGCGGCGTGCTGTCGTTCGGCGACGGCGTGCCGCACCCGCGCGGCTACGGCGACAACGCCCGCGTCCTCGGGACCTACGTCCGGACGCGCCACGTGATTGGGCTGGAGGAGGCGATTCGGAAGATGACGTCGCTGCCGGCGGCGCACTTCAAGCTGGCGAACCGCGGCATCGTCAAGATCGGCTACGCGGCCGACCTGGTGGTCTTCGACCCGAAGACGGTGGCCGAGACCGCAACCTTCGACGCGCCGCACGCGTATGCGACGGGCATCCCCTACGTCCTCGTGAACGGCGTGATCGTCGTCAGGAACGGCACGCAGACGGATGCCCGCCCCGGGCAGGTGATTGCGAATTCGTTGCTCGAGAAGCGGTGAAGGTCCCTACGCCCGCTTGGTCTGCGCCTTGCGCTTGCGCCGGACGGTGACATAGCCGAGACCCAGTCCGCCCATCAGTACAGCCAGAACCCAAAGCATGTAGCCTCCCCTTTGAAATAGACCAAATGGTCCGCGTGGTTGCGGTAAGGGCCTCCACGAGGCAAAGGCGATGCCCTCCGCTCGGACCGGGACGCCGCTCGAGGTGAATCTCGTTCAGGCTGTTCGACTTGGAGCCGCTGGACGCGCGTGTACCAGGGTCAGAATGGTGTGCGCTTGCGGCCCGCGCACGACGCGGAGTGAAATCGGCGTTGCAGAAGCGTCAGCCGCGGACGGGCCGCCCTCAGCCGGTCTTCCGGAGCTCCTCGCGGACGATGCGGCGGATGGTCGCCGCATCGACATAGCCCCTTGATTGCCCCAGGTGCTCGACCAGGGCCTCATTGATCATCGTCTGGTATCCCCGTCCCGCGGCGTCGGCTCGTTCTCGGAACGCCTCGAGCACGTCGTCGTCGATGTGAATCGTGATCCGGGTCTTCCCGCGCTGACGGATGACCGGTCCACGCTTGCCTTTGCTGAAGTCGTATTCCTTTTTCATAGTCACGTCTCTCGTTCGGAGTTGCGGGCCGCGCCGAAATCAGCCGCACGTCTTCCTCGCGGTATGTGTAGACCACAACCACGACCTGTCCCGCGACGTCGAGGCCAACCGAGACGAATCGCCGCTCATCTTCGACCGCCTCATCCTCGCAGGTAATCGCACTTGGATCCAGGAGCACGGCCTCTGCATCTGACAAGCGGATGCCATGCTTGCGGACGTTGGCCTGGGCCTTGACGGGATCCCAGGTCGTCGCCACATATGTATTATGTGCATACGATCGGATGGTGTCAACCGACCTTACGGTATGGCAGGGAATGACACGGGTCTGGCATTCAACGCGTCTTGTTCGCCTCGATCATCGCGGCCCAGCGTTTGAGCGTTTCGTCGGGCACGGTGGGAAAGCCGCCGTAGTCCTGCCACAGCTCGATCGAGGTCGCGCCCTGCGCCACGCCCATCTTGATCGTGCCTTCGAAGTCCTTGGGGTTGGTTCCGCCGGTCTGGAACACGATCTCGGGCCCCAGCTGTTTCATCAGGGCGTAAATCCGCACCAGCGGTCTCGGCAGGTCGGTGTCGAGGTTGTGATTGTCGAAGACGCAGCGGACGCCGAGCACCTTGCGGCAGTCGCGCATGATCCCTTCAGTGAAGTCCGGATCGCCGGGACCCTGGTCCAGGCCGGTGCGGAGCGGATTGACCGACAGCACGATCCGCGACGACTTCCACGGAGCGTAGTCCGAGAGTCCGTTCCGCAGGCACTCCTTGTAGGCCTCGTCCGTGAAGCCGGCCGCGCGGATCGGCTTCTGCACCGAATCCTCGCTCGGCGAGAAGAAGGGCTCGGCGGTGAAGGACATGCACGAGGTCATCGACACCTCGCGGATGAGCGGCCACGAGTCGTACTTGGCGGCGAGCTTCTCCTGGAGGCGCGCCCACGCCTGGCGATACTCCGGGCTCCAGAAGCGTCCGACGCGGCGGTTCTTGTTGTTGTGCACGGCGGCGATCGGCGGGCCGCCCAGTTTCATCGCCCACGCCGGCGCCTTGAATCCGCCCCAGACGCGCAACCTGACCGCGAGCGGCTTGCCGGGGTTCCTGGCGTTGTAGGCCCGGACATCCGCCATCGCCTTGTCGATCACGTTGCCGTTTTCGAGCTCGGACGGCGAGTCCGGCTGCAGCTGTGCCCACGACGCGACGATCACGATGCCGCCGAAGATGGCGGGCTTCGCGTCGAGCGGTTCCAGCGTGTTGACCGGGTCGCCGCCGCTCCCGACGAACTTGAACGCGCCCATCGACACGAGCCCGCGGATGGGCGGCTTGGCGGTCTGCGCCTGCGCGCCGGTGTCGCGCGTGCCGCCGATCAGCAGCGCGCCGGCGGCGGCCAGCGCCGAGCACGCGTGCGCCGCGCGCATCCATGTCGGCCTCAATGGGATCCTCATACAGGGCGCATTGTACGCGCTCGTCGTCGGATCCGCGTCGTTTGGTGGCCATCGACGCCGCGCGTCAGACGGGCGCCGGCCGCGGCGCCTGGAACGGGCCGAGGCCAGGGATCGGCACCTCTCCGGGTGGGGTCCCGGCCGCGAGCTGTTCGAGCACATACGACGCGACCGTACTCGACAGCAGCTGTGTAGGGTCTTCCATCATGAAGCGCAGGCGCGCGACGAACGCGAACAGGTCCTTCGCGGTCGTGGCGCGTGGAGGAACGTGCACCGTCGCCATCCCCGGAGAGACGTCGGACTGCGGGCAGACAGCCGGGGCGAAGCGGGGATGGTGCGGGAACATGCCGGCGGCGAGCTGCGATCGACCGTAGAGCGTCGCCCACTGGACGCGAAGCGTCTTCTCCAGCGCGGGATCGTTGGGGTTCACCGTCATGGGAACGCAGAACGTGCGCTCGGGCTTCACCTGGTGCCTGGACACGAAGGCCAGCAGATCCACGAAGTGGTTGGTGCACCGGGTCAGCGCCGCCGCCGGCCCGCCGTTTCCTCCGGTGAGCAGCACCATCGCACTGGCCCAGTCGATCGTCTGCTGCTCCAGGAACGCCAGCGCGCTGCAGGTCCCGGTCAGGCCGGTCAGGCAGAAGGTGGCGATCATCACGTCATCGAAGGGCACCGGAAACGCGGCGCTCCGGCTCTCGAGGAAGGTGCCGACCAGCGCCTCGAACGTGCGATGGTTCGGATCCTCCTGGAATCGTCCGATGAAATCCAGGGAGAGGGCGCAGGCATACGCGACCATGCGCTGGATCGCGTCGATGTGGGGCGCCCACACCGTCACCCCCAGACCAGACCAGAACTCAACGGTGTTGGCGCTCTGCACGGCGGCGATGGCTTTGGAGAGCCGCGCCGCGTCGGCGGACCAGGATCCCGCTCCGCCTTGCGCCGCGGTCACGAGCGATCCGATCGCGGGCCCCAGGTGAGAGATCGCCGCCAGTTCGAGGAAGCCCGGATCGGCCTGCCGGATCGGAGTCGAGATGGGCGGACCGCCGTCGAAGATCGACATGCCGGTGGCGAAGATCACGACGAGCGGCGCGGCGGCGTTCTGCTCGACCACGTACTGAATCAGGTGCGACCCGATGCCGTCCTGTGGACCGGTGTAGACCTGGAACAGATCCAGGAAGGGACTCTCCGGATTCATCGACGCTCGGGCTGCCGCTGTGCCCGGGACGCGGCGATGCCGTCGAGCGCCGTGTCGGTTGAAGGCCTCGGGATCATCGGCGCCGAGGTTACCATCACTCGCGCCCGATCGCCGAGCCCCCGTCACTCATGGTCTGTCGTCAGCCATCGTGCCGCAGGACCCTGCCCTGCGGGGGCTATTCGTCGGCGAGGATGACGTAGGCCGCGACGGTGGCGACGAGCGCGGAGATAATCATCGCGGTCATCGACAGCGCCACCCAGCGGCTGGTGAGATCGATCGACGCGAGCGGCGCGGCGGTCAGCGCCAGCGAGTGGTAGACGGCGGCCAGCCAGCCCGAGGATCCGCGTACCCCGGCAATCGCGGTTCCGATCAAGCTCACCGCGACCCCCGCGCCGCAGGCGATCGCCAGCCCGTGGACGATCGTGATCGGGCGCTCCGCCGCCCGCGCCGCTTCCTGGCGGGCGCGCATCTGCGCGCGCCACCAGACGATGGCCGAAGAGGGCGGCGCCGCTTCGCTGCGGGCGAGCGCCGCTTCAGCGGCGATCGCGTCGGCGACAATCGCCTCGATCTCGGCGTCGGTCGGGACGGCGGTCGGTTCCGGGTCGTGGCGGTGATGCAGGCGTGTCACGTCGTTCACCTATCGCTGCAGCGCCGCGGCCAGCTTGCGCCGGGCGCGGAACAGCAGCAGCTTGATACTACCGGTCTTGAGGCCAAGGACGTCCGCGATTTCGCTGTGCGACGAGCCGTGCGCGTAGGCCAGCCAGAGCAGCGAGCGCTCGCGCGGCTTGAGCCGGCCGAAGGCGCGCCGCACGTCCGCGCGTCCTTCAGGATCGACCCGCCCTTCCGGCGCCGGCATGTCGGCCATCTCGACGCCGGCGTCGAACAGCGGGCGCGGGCCGCGCTTGGCGTCCCGCACCAGGTTCGTCGCAATCCGATAGAGGTAGTTGCGGCGGTGCGTCTCGCTCTCGAACGCGACCGTGCACTTGAGCAGCCGGTAGTAGGACTCCTGGAGCAGATCGTCCGCCACCTGGCGGTCGCCGCTGATGCGCGACAGATAGCCCCACAGCGCGCCCGACGTCCGGTCGTAGAAGGAGCGGAAAGCGTCTTCGTCCATGGCCAGGGCGACATCGGCGGTGTCGGCTTCCGCTTGCAGCCGCCGGACGTCAAGGAACGTCACGTTAGCCATGCGACTCCGGCGTCACCGGACCGGCGTCGTTCAGCAGGCCGAACCGGCGGGTGAGAAGGTAGGCGAGGAACGCGGACACCAGGAACCCGATCCCCAGCGCGATGACCACGGCGCCCATCGCGGCGAGCGGCGGCGCCACCTCTTCGAGCGTGTTCTGGGCGACGATCTCGATCCCGGCGCCGAGCACCGTCAGTACCGCTCCGGCCTGGGCCGACCACAGGATGCGCCCGAGCGGCGCGCCAATCGAGCGCGGCGCATCGAGCGGAATCGGCGCCGACTCGAGGAAGCGCTTCCCCGCCGGCGTCTGGATGTAGGCCAGCAGGTCTTCGTTCGACTGCATGCGATCGAGGACTTTGTTGTGCACTTCGGTCTGAATCTTCGAGAGCCGCGACCACCGCCGGTGATCCACCAGCATCTTGATCAACCAGACGACGCCGCCGACGATGGCGAGGATGACCGATCCGATTGTAAAGCCCTGGATGGTGTCGCGCCACATGTTGACGGCGCGGTCCTGCGCGGTTTCCCGATAGAAGTTGCCGTTCTCGCCGAACTGGGCGAAGAAGTAGGCCGGGTTGTGCGAGATCTGCGGGTGCTCCTTGAGAAAGCTCGCAAGCTGCGGATACGGCTGCAGATAGCCATCGTTGGTCAGCAGCGTCGGGTCCATTTTGAGAATCCGCGGCAGGGAGGGCGGGTACTGCTGCAGGACCGTTTCGAGGGCCCGACGCGTCTCCTCGGCGTCCAGCTGCATCGCCGTCGGCACCGCCGCGGCCTCCCAGGGGGCTGGGCTGGGCACCTGCTGGCGCGTCTGCGCCGAGGCCGGCCCGGCGGCCAGGGACAGCGAGGTAAGAACAAGGGCGGCGATGGTAGTGGGACGGCTCAAACGCATGGGTGACTAGCTCCTCTTGCCTGCTTACTACGTGAAGCAGGCAAGAGGGTTAACACCTAATAGCCGTTGGTATTGGAGGCCCAGGCCGGGCGCAGGCCGGAGTACACGACCAGGTTGCCGTCGCTCTGCACGACAAGGTAGGCGCCGGGCTGCCCCGACGTATTCGACGCCCAGATCGCCGTCCCGGACGCGTTGTAGACGACCAGGTTGCCGTCCGTCTGCATCGCGACCTGCCCTGGCGCCGTGCCCCACGTGTTCGAGGACCACAGCGGCGAGCTGCCGAAGTAGAGAACCAGGTTGCCGTCGCCCTGATACGTCAGCGTGAACCGTCCGTCGATCGAGGTCCGGGATTCGTTCGGGAACAGGCTGTCGCCGGACCGCAGGCCGTGGCTCGCGGTCGGGAACGGCAGATACGTGTTCCCGAAATCCCGGACCGAGTTGGCGAACACCGACGATCCGGCCCATTCGGGCACCGTCGTGCCGGGGGCGCCCGTCCAGTTGATCACGGCGTACATGTCCGGTGCCAGACCGAAGCGGCTCCAGTCCCGGTAGACCTCCCCCTGGTGCATCAGGCCGTTGTACCAGCCTCCATTGCCGGCGCCCCAGAAGATGACGCCGAAACTCATGCCGTTGGCGCGCACCGAGTTCTGCATCGCGACCAGGTCGCCGGCGCTGCCGCCGGCGTTCCAGTCGTGATCGATCTGCGCGTACTGAATCCCGCTGCCCGTACGGGCGATCGCGCCGTTGTTCACGTCGCGAAAGAACGACTGCAGCGTGCCGGACGGCTGATGGGGGTAGGCCTCCTGAAGGATGATGCCGACGCCGGGGAATGCGTCCCTCGCCATCCGGATGAACTCCGCCGTCTGCTCGACCGCGTAGCTGTAGTTCATCGGCTGCTGTCCCGTCGTCAAGGGCTCGTCGATCTCGATGAAGTCGGGCGATCCGCCCAGCGCAGCGAAGCGCTGAAGGTTGCCGGCGACGTGACTCCAGCACACGGCGGCGGTCGGACACTGCGGCTTGAGCGCCCCGGCGGCGATTACCAGCTTCTTGCCGGCGCCCTTGACGTTGTTGAAGCATTGCACCAGCTCGCCGTCACCGACCTCGGCGATGAACTGGTGGGCGTTGCCGAACATGTCGGTGCGATCCCAGCCGGTCGGCCACTGCGATGTGTTGAGGCACGCGTCGCGGAAGGGAATCCCATTCGGGATCGGCGCCGTATTCATGGTCGGCTCGACCTGAAGAACTGGCCGCGGCTGCGCGAACGCGGCACTATCGAAGCTGACGCTCGCGATCCAGCATGCGAGCGACAACAGCAGAGACACACCTCGTCTTGACTTCATCAATGTCCTCCAACTCGGGTTGTGTGATGCCGAGCGGAGTTTCAAGGCCCATACCAAAGGGAGACGTCACGTTGGCGGGCGGGCGCCTGCGTCAGCGGACCTCGACGGTGGCTCTGATTCGATGCGGTGCGGGTAATTCTTTCAGCGCGACTGTTATTTGGCGGGCGGCGTCAGTCGATAGAGCGTGTAATCCGCGTCTTCGGCGACGAGGCTGATCGATTGGACGCGCCTGATCGATGCCTGCGCCCCCTCGGATGCGAGGGCCCGGCTGACGAGGAGGTAGCGGAATCCGAGCGCCGTCAAGGCGCCGGTGTCCTCACCGATCGGATCCGGCGAGCGCTCGAGCAGCGGCGCCAGGGCCGGCTGTCGGAGATACCGCGCGGCCGCGTCGCGCGGGAGCCGCGCCACGAATCCGCCGGCGATCGGGCGCTCGTGGATCGTCTGCAGCCACATCGCGTTCGGATCCAGCATGCCGGTCTCTCCGAACCCGTCTCTCAATCCCATCGGCACTTCCAGGACCGCACCGGCGCCGGGATCGCGAAGGAGTGCGTCGAGGACGGCCGGCCTGCCCAGCTGAACGACGGGCGGCGGCGCGGCGGCGTAGTCGATCACCAGCAGCGCCACGAGCGCCGCGGCCAGCGTCCTCCGGCCGCCGGCCAGCAGCCGTTGCACGCCGAGCGCCGCCAGCATCGCGCAGGCCAGATAGACGACGACGATCGCGCGGGCGGGAATCCGCGCGTTGGCCACCACGGGAATCCAGCGCACGATCACGGCGGGCAGCGAGAACGGCGTCGCGCCGCCGGCCACTTCGATGAACGGGC
>Ga0075365_10000685_pt1 | contig 13614 bp, 10 predicted proteins | sample EndMetdeltDD1765_FD_71387 | JGI IMG/M metagenome (GOLD analysis project Ga0075365, IMG submission 71387) | Populus endosphere microbial communities from Tennessee, USA - Endosphere MetaG P. deltoides DD176-5 | ecosystem: Host-associated > Plants > Roots > Endosphere | place: USA: Tennessee... | reverse complement strand
TTGTTTTTTTTGTTGCGAAGAAGATATTTCCTTGGCAAGATAAAGATATCTTACTGTTTTTCTTAATCTATCCTCTGGAGCAATGGCAAGCGATGTTTGTAACCAGCGGGTATCATGTAATTTTCGCTCCAATTCAGTAAATGGCACCAATTCTTTCGTGTCTCTTGAAGGTTGTAAGAGTGTCAAGACCCTTCTGGAAGAGCCAACTTCTAACCCGGATGTACGTGGCCTCACAGCCTTGAGTTCTTGTTCTTTCATAAATCCTATAGGAAAACGCTTATTCTACTCTCTTTTGCCTCTTTTTGCAAAATTAGGTATAATTACAATCCTAGGAAGAAGGATCACTACTCTCCGTCGCTAACGCTATGGAGAGAGGAAAGTCCAGACAGGTGTAAAGCCGGGGACGGAGTTTACGCTCCGACTAGTAATAGCTAGTGTTCACATGTTTATCCCACTAAACGATATGTGAAACAGATCTTGGATTGACAAGATTTGAGAGCAACAGGGACGAGTGGGGATGAAACGGGCAATCCTACCTGCTGCAACCTCCGATTGGTACGCTTGAGGCGCTTTACCCGAGTACCGAAGATTGAGGGCATAGATAAATTGTGATCTGATCCCGATTTAATCGGGATCAAACAGAATCTGGCTTATTCTCTTCCTAGGGCTTTATATGGCGGTCTTACTTCTTCAGCGACAGTTAAGACATATCGTGTGATTGGATCGAAAAGACCGCGATCAAACTTATCCATCATTGCAACAATTGTCAAATCATTAGGAAAAACGCCTCCTCCCTCAAACTGAGAGTACATGCCAGCTGCACCAAGGTCTGTTTGCAGTAAACCGTGTGTTTCCCGAATTTCACGAATTAATGGTCCCAAAATATTTTTGTTGTTTGTCCTTCGAAGCGTTTCAGTTTTATCCTTCAATACTGAAAGTAAATCACTATCCATAGGTAAGATGGGAGCTGGTTCAACAAGCTGAAGATGTTCAGCAAATAAATAGCGATCTGAGAGAAGCATTTTCGGCATCGTAGGGGGAACAATAAGTGTTCCTTTCTTTGCTTTTGTCAGAATGATATCCATAAATTCATCACTCGGAGAACCTAGCCATTCACGAAAAGCATCTTCATTGACATGACCTGGATACTTTCCCTTATAAAGCCACCCTTGCAACATACCAGTTGTTACTTGCAACTTATCCGCTGCTGCTGGTATTGATTCACCGTTGACCGTACGAATATAAGAAAGATCATCTCCAAAAGGGTCATAGATAAAATCACCAACTGACTCAGGTTTTTTGCCAGCAAGGAGCAATCGCAGATATTGTTCTGACTTACTCATCGTTGGCAAAGGAGATTCTTTAATTATGCTATTCAGCGATTCGAGAGAAGGCGTCTCACCCTGTACGATTCGGCTTACCGTCATAGGATCAATACCAACTTTATTTCCGTAACTATCCATCGTGAGATTTTCAGCTAGTCGAAAATATCGCGCTGATTCCTGTATCTCTTTACCTGGAGGAGTAGTTAGAAGGAATTCCATCCAGAGAATATCTGTAGGATTCCATAGATTTTCACCCTCTGCTCTTTGATCACCAGCGTCTTCCCCAACACTAAGCACTGCTCTACTCTTTTCTTTCCTCAATTCTGCAAGCAATTGTTCATTTTGTACCCTTAATTGAGCGTTAAGCCTACGTTGTTGTGTTCGTGCTACGACACTGTTTTCTGCGTCTTCAGCTCTTCCTCTTTGTTCTTCAGTAAGTAATTCTTTCAAATCACGAACCTCTCCTTGAGCTGATGTTCTCTCGCGTCGCTCTTCAGTCAATGACTCTTGTAGCGCACCCGCCTTTGCTTGAGCAGCATCTCTCTCCCGTGTTAGTTTATTTGTCTCTCTTGTAGCTTCCTTTCCATCTACTGCTCTTCCTCGTCTCTCTTCTGTCAATGATTCCTGTAGAACACCTGCCTTTGATTGAGCGGCATCTCTTTGCCTTTTTAGTTCTTCTGTTTTTCCGTCAACTGCTGTAAGTGCTCTCTGTAATTGACGATTTTCTCCTTCAAGCACAGCATTTTTCTCCATTGTCGGAGCCTGTTTTGCTTCTAACCCTTCTATTCTCGTTTGATCTCGTCTTCTTCCCCGTCGCTCTAAAGTCAAATCTCTTCGTAATTCAGCATTTTTCTCTTGCAGTTTTGTGACTTTTCTCCCCGCTGCTGCTCCTTCTCTTCGCGCTGTACCAAGTGTTCCTCTCAATTGCCGATTTTCTTCTTCAAGGGTCACGCTTACATCACGTGCAGCGTCTCTCTCTTTTCTCAATGTTCCAATCTCCTTCGCAGTTGCCTTTGTATCTTCAGCTCTTCCCATTCGTTCTTCAGCAAGTTCTTCTTGTAACCCACTATTTGCTCCTCTAAGTTCAGCATTTCTCTCGAATGCCGCATCTTTCTGTCTGGTTAACTCTCCAACAATTCTCTCAGCCACTACTCCATCTTCGGCTCTCCCTCTTCGCTCTGCGCCAAGTGTCCCTCGTAAGGTACGAACCTCCCCTTGAGCGGCATCTCTTTCTTTGGTTAAAGCTTTCACATTTTTTGCAGCAGATATAGCATCTTCACTTCTCCCCGTTTGTTCTTCGACAAGCTCCCTTCGTAACGAAGCGTTTAATCTTTCCAAAGCAGCATTTTTATCAAGAGCAGTATTTCGTTCTTGTTCTAACCCGCGTTCTCTTTTACCAGCCTCGTTACTCTCTTGTAATCCTGCTTTCTTATTTTTTCCTAATTCGCGAGTAAGACTTTTTACTTGATCTTCAGCAGCCTTTCTCCCTCGCATTGATTCATCAAGCCTAGTCTCTAAACTGCCATTCCGTTCTGTTAGTCCAAAGACCTCCTCTTGCAATGCAAGCAGTCTTTCTTGAGTGACACCTGCGTCGAGAAGACTGTGTAACTGTCTTGCTAGAGTTTCTTTTTCGTCTGTTTCTCTCCCAAGCTCTCGTCGTAAAGCACCCACCTCATCCACGAGTGTCGGAGCAACTGGAGAGATGAAAACAACTTGTTCTTCTCCTGGCAGAGGAAGATCGTTGAAACCAAGTCGGAAAAGAATTCCTCTTGTTGTCTCAAACAGAGCAATTGCCTCACGCATTTCTCTTCCTGCTTCTTCAGTAGGTGCACCTTGAAGTTTCGCATTTCTTAAAGCCGTTTGTTTTTGTTTTCCTTTAGCAGAGAGCAATTCAAGTATTGTTTGAGGAGGACGTGATTCACCTTTTTCTGTCATTTGCGCAATTATACTCTTATAGGTCTTTTAAGACAAGCGATTATTCCCATCTCATTGACACCCCTTTTTATCCTTGCTACTCTAGTAATAGTAATGACAAAACGCAACAATAAAAAACTGATTTGGGGAGTTTGGTTTACCCTTCTTTTAGCCGCAATTATTCCGCTTGCAGTTTCGATTAATCAACGACAAGAACTCAGGAGTCTTGCTGCATCTAAATTTGTGCAATCAGACGTGGCAAAGGGAGGCGGTCTTACGGCGATGGAGTTTGCGCCAGATGGAAGATTATTTTTTCTTGAAAAAGCTGGAACGGTTAAAATTGTCAAAAATAATCAAGTCCTCGCGACCCCATTTCTTAAGCTCACGGGTGTGAACAGTGAAGGAGAACGTGGATTGTTAGGAATCGCTTTTGATCCAAATTTTGCAACCAATAAATATGTGTACTTCTACTATACTGTCGCAAATCCTTTGCATAACCGGATTATTCGTGTGGCAGCAAATGGCGATGTTGCAGGAAGTCCCCAAACTATTTTCGATCTCCCGGGTCTTGGTGCGACGAATCATAATGGTGGCGCAATCCATTTTGGCCCAGATGGCAAACTCTATGTTGGCGTCGGAGAGAATGCGAATGGCCAGAATGCGTCATCAATGAACACTATCCTTGGCAAAATGCTTCGGATTAATCCTGATGGCACTATTCCAGCCGATAATCCTTTCTATGGATCAACGACAGGAAATAATCGAGCAATCTGGGCAACGGGAATGCGCAATCCTTTTACTTTTGCCGTACAACCTGGTACAGGAAGAATTTTTGCTAACGATGTGGGCGATAACGGTGACAAACGATTTGAGGAAATCGATGACATCCAAAAAGGGAAAAGTTATGGATGGCCAACAGCATGGGGCAATGGAGGAAGCGGTGGAGATCGTCCAGTTTACAACTATCAAGGTGGCGGCTGTGCCATAACAGGGGGAACATTCTATAACCCAACCACCGTGTCATTCCCTACGACATATGTGGGCAAATACTTCTTTGGTGACTATTGTGGCAATTGGGTCAAGTACATCGATCCTTCGACAAAGCAAGTAAGTACCTTTGATCCAGCAAAAGTTTCGGCACCTGTTGATCTTAAAGTTGGACCTGAAGGCGCACTCTATGTTTTATCAGCAAATGGCAGTATTGTGAAAATCGCCTATGTTGATGAAAATGGTAATCCATTACCAACGGTATCACAAGCACCCGGAGGTGGGACTGCCGGTGCACCAAAAGGAACAATCACTTCTCCAAAAGCTGAAACAAAATATAATGCTGGACAAACAATTAGTTATAGTGGTACTGGCACCGATCCACAAGATGGAACGCTGGCTGATAAAGCGTTCTCCTGGACTATTGTCTTTCATCATGCAACCCATACACATCCATTCCTCGGTCCAATTACTGGAAAGAAAGCTGGCACCTTTACTATTCCGGCTCAAGGAGAATGGGCAAGCAATGTGTGGTATCGCATTAACTTAACCGTCACTGATTCTGCAGGACAAACACAAACATCTTATGTCGATGTCAAACCAAATGTCGTAACACTTACCTTTAACACCGTTCCTTCGGGGCTTCAGACAGCTATCGATGGAGTACCAAATGCCTCACCTTATACCCAATCAACAGTCGTTGGGCTGAAACGTACCATTAGTACAACAGAAGGACAAACACTTAATGGGAAATCCTATGCCTTTGCTTCATGGAGTGATAAAGGGACAACTTCGCATGAGATAACCATCCCCGCAAAAGACACCACGTATACCGCGACCTTTCAAGAAGGCGCACCATCAGGAACAATCGTACAACCAACTGTTTATTGTCTTGGCTCTTGCCCAACACCTGGTGGGAGCGGAGGTGGAGAGACACCAACCGTTTCGCCCGCACCAACAGGGACACAGTCGACACCTGATGCAAATACTCGACGAGGATTGTTCTTATCACTGCTCGATTTAATTATCGAATTCTTAAACTTACTCGGGAGATTACTGGGAGGCAAGTAGCTCGATCCTATCCACTGGCACTTGTATAAAACCGTAAAGCATATCTCCAAAAAAATCGAGCCACGATAAAAAGCGTAATAGCAAAACCCATCAGCAAGAGTGCATCAGGTAATTGTACTTTGTGGAGTAATTGCTTCGCAGGCGTCACAATAATAAGCGTGAGTGGAAAGAGGACGAATAAAAGATAGGTACTTGCTCCCTTATAAATCTCTTGCGGGAATTTGCTAACTTGGTTTGTTTGATACAGCAGATCAGGCAAATTGGAAAGTTTTGGGAACCAAATAACGAGCGTCATAACAATCATCCAAAAAGAATAAATTGTCATCAAAGAAAAGAGACAAAGAATTATTACGCCAAGAATAAGGGTTGGGGTGATAGTGAGGTGCATCTGGTTTAACACATAAATAAGAAAACCCAGCCCAAGGAAAAAACGAATCAGATGAGTATAGGTTACATACAAACATGTCATGATAAATTGGGAATCAATTGGCTTCGTCAGAATCCCATCCAATCGGCCGAAGTGGATGGTATTTGAGAATTGATTAAATCCCCGAGCAAAAAACATATAGAAGAAACTGTAGATGATGTTATACATCCCTGCTAAGATAAGGAGTTCATTGCGCGACCAACCAAAGACACTTGATGCCTTTGAGGTAAGAAGTAACATTTGGAAAATCGTAAAAGATGCCCATATTGTATGAGCGGTGGAACTATTAATCAAGTCAGCTCGATACGTAAGTAACTTTTTCCAATTGAGTATCATCAGCATCCGGTAAACTCGCAGATAATGTTTAAGCGTATTCATATTATTGCCCCACAGCTGTATATTGTTTCAGCCCTTCCTTCCATAGCTTTTGATAAAGAAAATAAAAAACAACAAGCCAGACCAACTGCATCCCTAATACATGCCACAGTTCAGGAATGCTTAACTTCCCTTCAAAGGCAATCACCGGAAAATAAATCATATAAGAAAATGGGAGAAAAGAAGTAATTGGTTCAAGCCAGTTAGGTAAAAAGGCCAGCGGCATAAGAATGCCAGAGAAAAGCGTAATCGTCATATTGACCGCTTCAAATGCCCCTTTTGATTCAGTCATCCAAAATGCCAACATCCCGACACCCATCTTGAAAACAAAGGTTAATAAAAAGGCAACGATGACGATGAGGATACTCAATGCAAAAGTCGCAGGATCGTTGGTGAAACTAAATAAGCGTGGGAAGAAGAGAATAAAACCTGCAAGAATAACAAGCGCAACAATTCCTTCGATTATCCGATACGAAACTTCATTAAAAAAGGTAAGCCAGAAATAGGAAAAAGGTTTGAGAAGATACGCCGTCAGTCCCCCTTCTTGAATATCTGTCGTTGCAATATGTTCTTCTTGATGACACATCACAATGGCATACATAACAATGGTAAATAAATAATATGAAGTAATATCAGCACTGGTCCAACCAGGGATATCTTTGACGCCGCGCCAAAAGAGAATAAGCACTAACGGAGCAATACAAGCAAGGAGTACCCAGACAACAATACGGCTTCGATCTTCAATGACTTCTTGGAACTGAAGCAAAAACATTCGGTAATATCGCATAATAAGTTAGCGCTTGGCAGCTTTGGTCGAAAAAACATCGGCAATAATGTCTTCCATATTGGGCTCTTCGATATTCAAATCATCGACAGGAAATGTTTGTAATAATTTTGCAGCAGTTTGACTAGTAGCTTCTCTTGGGACGGAGAAAACCGCTTTGGTGCCATCAAGTTCAATGAGTTTTCCAAACTTTGTTAATTTTGCAGCAGGGACGCTCTTTTCAAATACAACGCTAATAGCTTTATATTGAGAATATTTTTTAACAATGTCTGCAAGAGAGCCATCATACAGCACTTTTCCATGATCAATGATAATAATGCGTTCACATAATTGCTCGACGTCTTTCATGTAATGACTGGTCAATAAAATTGTTGCTTTGTAGCGTTTATTATATTCCTTAACAAAATCGCGCAGCTTCTGTTGCATCACCACATCAAGCCCAATGGTTGGTTCATCAAGAAAAAGCACTTTGGGCTTGTGGATTAAGGCAGCAATCAATTCACATTTCATTCGCTGACCAAGCGACAGTTTGCGTACTTGCACCTGCAAGATATCTTTGACATCAAGCAGTTCTGTTAACTCCTCCAGCGTTTCTGCATACTGCTTATCAGGAATTTCGTAAATCTCTTTATTCAACAGAAACGAATCACTTGCCGGTAAGTCCCACCAAAGTTGATTCTTTTGTCCCATGACAAGAGATATTTGTTTTAAGAAAGCATGCTTGCGTTCAAAAGGAGTATATCCCAACACGTCAACTTTCCCATCGGTGGGATACAAGAGACCTGAAAGGCATTTGAGGGTTGTTGTTTTTCCCGCTCCGTTGGGACCGATAAAACCAATGAGTTCTCCTTCTTCAATCTCAAAAGAAATACCATCGACCGCTTTTGCATCATAGTAGCTGCGATGAAATAAGGATTTAAGTGAGCCACGAAAACCTGCTTCTTTTTTATGAACTTGATAATATTTTGATAAGTGTGAGACGGAAATAACCATAGTCTTTAGTGTACCAAAAAGAAGCCTCCTAGTGCGTTTAGGAAACTTCTCTTGTCACGAGTAGCAATTCTAGCGTACTGCTTTTTTCAATGTTTTACCGGCAGTAAAGCCAGGAGCTTTTCTAGCAGAAAGGGTAATCGCTGCTCCGGTTTTCGGATTACGACCAACACGTTGCTGACGACTTCGAACACTAAAAGTGCCAAACCCAGTTAAGACAACTTTCTCTCCTCGTTTCAATGAATCTCGGACAGTATTCAACGTTGTTTGGACGGCATCTCGAGCAGCTTTATTGGTAAGATTTGCTTTTTTTGCGACGACTTCAATAAGATCTTTTTTTGTCAAATAAATTCACCTCCTCAGATAAGCGTTTACACACTTATTATTCGTTTAGACTTACAATACAAGGAAAATAAAAAGTTGTCAAGACAATTATTATTCTGAACAAGGAAGTGGACCAACTGTTGAGGTAATGTTGTAATTGCTATCAATGGTGACAAGCGTATTACCAGACCAATCAATATGTGAACAGGAACTTGATACAGGCCCATAAATCCAAGAATTATTAACAACTCGATTATTTTTTACCACATCTTTTCCTCCAAAGTAATAAACTCTGATTGTCTCGCTTCCTCCTGCAAGTAAGTTATCTTGCACATCTGCATCTTTTGATTGATCAGAAATAAAGATAGGAGCAGTCGCACCAAGTGCTGCCTCCCGTTGATCGATGGTATTGTGACGAATAACCACATTGGTCCCACCAAGATAGCCTTGTATTCCATCTGAATGATATTCAGCCGAAGAGGCACAGAGTTTTACAAAAGAATCTTGAATAAGGATATTGCCTGCTCCGGAATCGCCAAACCCATCACCATGTCCTTGAACAAGCACACGAGTTGCTGTATAGTTTGACTCGTCAATTGCTGTATCTATGGTACATGTGCCGGTCTTCCCTACGGTACTATCTTCAATCGTAAATGGCTTATCACCATCATTGTGATTGACGACGTTGCCATCGATTTGACTGTTTCGGATAACCACATTATTTGCCGCAACATAAATACTGCCCGTGACATGTTTGCCTTCATACACTTGCCCTGCGGTACGAAGGGTGACGTCCCCATTGACCGTTGTCAGAGCCGTCCCTGAGGGAACTCCGGTACAGCTTGCGTTTGGATAGGCTGGCAAAGCACATCCTCTGGAGCCTGTTGTTGAAGTAGGTGTCGGGGTTATCGTAGATGAGATCGTTGGCGTCGGTGTTGGTGTTTGCGTAGGCAGAGGAGTTGCTGTAGGAATTGTCGTAGGTAACGGAGTATCGCTACCAGTATAGGTCATATAGATAGAATATTGTTCACTAGCCAACGGCTGTGTCGGAGTCCCAAAAGGAGATGGCCATGTGCCAAAGGTGGTTGGAATTCTCCATGCCGCCGTTTTACTCTTACTTGAACCAATGGCATATTCTGTTTTTGACCCATCGACATTAAACCCTAACCAATAGGTTTTATTACCAAGAATTCCTGTGGCATTCATAGGGAAGGTATTCCAAGCATTTGCTTTCAATACCTGGGTACTACTGGTAGCAAGTAAGTTGCCTGGCGTATTGGTGCCAGTATCAGCATAGACAGCAACCTGCATATGATTACGCGGTGATGCATGGACACCTCCAACATAAACGCTAATACTGCTTAATAAACCTGAATACTGTCCGGTTGTCACTCTCGTTGCGGAGATACCATTTACATTACCACTATCTCGACCGGTACCGATCGTCGTAATTCCGGCAGTATACTTTGTATTCGCTGCTTGAGAAAAGAGGTTTTGCCGATCACGAGTTAGGGCAACGGTGACGATAGGAATAAGCAAAAAAGCCACGATAAGAAGAGGATAAAAGTATTTTTTTTGAGAAGAGGTGTGTTTGTTCGCTTGGGAAGTATTTGTTTCGTTTTCCATAGAGGTAACTCTTGTTTAAGTTAAGCAATTATTGCAGAGCTTGTCAAGAACTACATAAGTAATATCTGAAACTTGAGGAACTAGGAAATAGAATGTTCTGGATAGACTGCGCGGAATTCTCGGATTGCGGTTACTTTTACTTCTCCAGGAACAGCAAGGGCTTTACTTACTTCTTCTTGAATCTTTCGTGACAGGAGTAATGTTTGATTGTCATCAAGTTTGCCTGGATTAATAATGACTCTGAGTTCTCGACCTGCTTCAAAAGCATACGCATCAACAACGCCATCATAATTCTTAGCAATCTTCTCCATATCAGAAAGTCTCTGACCATATTTCTCTAAGTCTTCATATCGAGCACCAGGTCGTGCAGCGGAGATTGCGTCAGCGATATGAACGATAATTGATTCAACTGAGGAGAACGGCTTGTCTTCGTGATGTTCCCATACGGCATTGACGATTGGATCTGGGAAATTATATTTCTTTAATAACTCAACGCCTAACTTAACGTGACTACCTTCGCCTTCAAGGATTTTTCCAATATCATGGAACAAACAACCCAGTCTCACAATATCAACATTGGCACCAATTTCCTGCGCAATGTGGATACCAATTTTTGTTTCTTCAAGCGTGTGCACTAATAAATTCTGGCCGTAAGATGTACGGAACTTCATTCGTCCAAGCAGAGGATAGAGATCAGCTGGAAGATTGTACACATTTACTTCTGTCGCCATTTTCTCGCCTTCTTCAAACATTATCTTTTCAAGTTCTTCTTTGGTTTGCTTTACAATTTCTTCAATACGGAATGGCTGAACACGGGTATCTTTTAATAATTTCTCAAGTGATCGTCGTGCAACTTCTCGGCGGATTTGATCAAAAGAAGAAAGTCGGATGATACCCTCTTCGTCTAAGTCAACGTCAACACCAGTTGATTGTTCAAACGCACGAATGTTGCGTCCTTCTTTTCCAATAATTCGACCCTTCATTTCTTCATCAGCTACTTTTACTACTGAAACAGTATATTCAGGGACATAGTTTAATGCACCATGTTTGAGACTATCGACGAGGATTTCTTGTGCTTTTTTATCAGCGGTTCTTTTGGCTTCTTCTTCTTTTTCACGAATTGTTTTTGCCATCATTGCTGCAGCATTGTGCTCTGTTTCTTCAAGGAGTTTTTTCTTGGCTTCTTCTTGGGTGAGATGAGAGATCTCCTCAAGTTTTGTGGTATATTCTTTTCGTTTCTTTTCTAATTGTTCTTTTTCCTGATCAATCTGTTCTTGCTTGGCATCAAGTTTTTCTTGTCGATCAAGTAATTTCTTCTCAAGAACAATAAGATCTTGGTTTGTTGATGTTGTCATAATTTTATGCAAGAGGGAAGAGAGGACAGTCCTCAGTTTATGCTAATTCTTCAGCTGTTGACACGAATTTTGTCATACTTCAGTCTATCAGCAAGCTTCTTGCTCTTAGGTACGATTATACTCTATGCTTAAATCGGCGTCAATCCCGATTTAAATAGTGGTCAATTGCTTTTTTTATCACTTCCCAACTAAATCCTCGTCTGCCTAAAAACGATCCAACTTTGTTATAAATTTCTTGACGAGGCTGGCCTTGCATCTTTGCCATCCGCCTTTCAATCATCTCCGTGGCCTGAGTTAATTGATCAGGTACGTCTTCCCGTTCTTCGCTCAAGACTTGTTCGATAATCTCTTTCGTTATCCCCTTTTGTTGTAATTCTATTTTAAGTAAGTGTTTGCCTTTTGGACGAAATCGTGCTCGAGATAAAACCCACGAGCGAGCAAATGACTCATCATTAAGAAATTTTTGTTCTTTTAAACGCATAATAACTTGCTCAATCAGTTCAGGGTCGGCTTTTTTCTTCGTAAGATAGTCCTGAATTTCTTTCACGGAGCGATTGCGGATGGAAAGGTAGCGGTAACAGAGGTTTAGGTATTTGCCAAAATATTCCACCCATCTAATATAGCATATTCTTTTTTCATGCCATTATTTTATAATAAGGGTTATGAAGCGATACCTCGAATATCTTGCAATCATTCTTCTTGCCACCTCGGCAATCGTCCTGATTGCCTTACAAATGAAAATACTTGGTTGGCTGCTCCTTGGAACAGGAATAATTGTTCTCTTCTTTTGTCATAAACAATTTCGTAAAGACCTTTTGCTAATTTATTTTTGTCTGGGACTCCTTGGCATTACCCCAATCACAACAGATATTAGTTATCAACACACGTTTATTATGGGAGGATTACTTTCCGTTGCGGTGTTAGTTCCCTATCTCGTCTCTCGCTTTATCTATAAAGATTACTTAGTCAAATTTAGATTCCATCACGGAAGAAATTGGTATAGATCAGAAATTGCGTATATTCTTTTGACAGGCATTGTCGCTTATCTTTTTCTTCCCATCATGCTAAAAGGAAGCGGTTCCTATCTCAATTGGACGGTTGCACCCGGAACGGAAAATCTTATCAAACTCTTTATCGGCACGAATGCGCTTGGCATCTGGGACGAACTCTTTTTTGTGAGCACAGTGCTTGGGATCTTACGAAGACATCTTTCGTTTCCTGTTGCCAACTTAGCACAAAGTGTTCTGTTTACTTCTTTTTTGTATGAACTGGGATTTCGAGGATGGGCGTTTTTGGTTATTTTTGCTTTTGCACTAATACAGGGATATGTTTTCAAAAAAACTGATTCGCTTCTCTATGTGATTACGATTCATTTAGTGGCTGATTTTATTTTATATCTCGTGCTGATTTATCTGCATCATCCTACGTGGGTGCCAATTTTTATTACTGGCTAGTAGATTAGAGTGCTTCTTCTTTCTCTTCATCACCTTCGCTACCAACTACCAAAGGTGCTCGTCCATCTTTATTTTGTGCCATTATCTTGGTGACAATTTCTTTGGCAATTTCTGGATTCTCTTTGAGGTAACCAACAGATGCAGCTTTTCCTTGCCCCATCAATTGATCATTGTATCGATAAAATGCTCCTGCTTTACTGATAACGTCCATCTCAACACCGACATCAATAATGCCACCTTCTCGAGAGATACCATCATTGGTAATATCAAACTCGGCGATACGGAACGGTGCTGCGATTTTGTTTTTGACAACCTTTACTCGGTGTCGTGAACCGATGACCTTATCACCATCTTTTAGTGTTTCAATTTTTCGGATATCCATACGAACTGAAGAATAAAACTTCAGAGCCATACCTCCGGTGGTTGTTTCCGGATTACCAAACATAACGCCAATTTTTTGACGAAGCTGATTGGTAAAGATAACAATGGTTTTTGATTTGGAGATAACACCGGTCAGTTTTCGTAATGCTTGTGACATAAGACGAGCTTGGAGTCCCATAACTGAATCTCCCATCTCACCTTCAATTTCAGCTCGTGGAACAAGTGCAGCAACAGAATCAATAACTAAGACATCAATACCACCAGAACGAACAAGACTTTCAGTAATTTCTAATGCTTGTTCTCCGGTGTCGGGCTGAGAGATAAGCAATTCATCAAGTTTAACACCCAACTGTTGTGCACGCAGTGGGTCAAGCGCGTGCTCTGCATCAATGAATGCTGCAATCCCACCATGGCGTTGTGCTTGAGCGATTGTAGAGAGACAGACCGTCGTCTTTCCTGATGCTTCCGGTCCATAGATTTCAACGATTCTTCCTCGAGGTAACCCGCCGGCACCTAATGCCAGGTCCAGAGGAAGACAACCTGTTGAGATAACTGAGATATCAAACTTCTGTGATGATTCACCAAACCGCATGATAGCACC
>Ga0075365_10000684_pt1 | contig 13627 bp, 19 predicted proteins | sample EndMetdeltDD1765_FD_71387 | JGI IMG/M metagenome (GOLD analysis project Ga0075365, IMG submission 71387) | Populus endosphere microbial communities from Tennessee, USA - Endosphere MetaG P. deltoides DD176-5 | ecosystem: Host-associated > Plants > Roots > Endosphere | place: USA: Tennessee... | reverse complement strand
CATATAAGGAGTGAGGTTACGTTGAGTATCCGCATATTGGCGGTCCGAGCGCGCGCCGGCCTCACGGGCAGCTCCTTGCTGGGCATCACGCGCGTCTCCAGCCGCATCTGCTTGAATTGCACCACCGATAACGGCGGCCGCTACGGCTCCCCATGGCATCAGGGATTCTCCTTTTCTTCAAAAGCCTTGCGGCGTAAAGTCACCATTTCAACGGCCTTCTGGCAGCATTCGTCTAATGACAGCTTTCGATGCTCTTTAGTCCCGGCTCCCGGATGCTCCTGCATGGACGCAATTGAGGCAAAGTACATATCGAACGCGATTTGGTCTTCAGGCCTCATCGCCCCTCCGGATACAGATAATGCAAGTGATTCGGTCTGAATCTGATTCATTTACCACCCAATGAAGTTGGGAGTTGTCGAATGTGTATAAATCCCCTGGTTCCGGCCTAAGTTCACTCCCCTCAAAGCAGAAGGCCTGATCCTTGTTTCCTAGCAATTGTACGGCGAATTTCTCGTAATAGCTTGCGTGCCAGCCTGAGTCTATATGGGGCTTAACCTCGCCTCCAGCCGGGATTTTGGTGATCAGAACCCCGCCTAACCGATTTCCTCCAACCTTGTTAAAAACAACCTCAACCAGAGGCTTAAGCGAAGGTAGCTCATCAACTACGGGATACCAGACTGACTCATGCTCCCCACTAAAGAACTCCGGACCCGTGAGATTGTCTATGTGGTTGTACCTAGCCCAGATATCTGAAACCTCGGTATGCGCGCTCCCGTAATAAGCCGTCCGATCCCGATGTCTATTCCAAACGGACGGATTCTCCAATATCTCGGCAACCAATCCTCCGATGGGTAATCCGGATTCAAGGTGACGGATAGGATCCATCATCCCTCCGTAGGCTGTACGTGGATCACAGCACCCAGCAAATCCCGCTTCCGTGGACTAGTTACCCGAATCCTCCAAATCCGTTGATAGGTCGATCCGAGCCGAGTGAAAACTACCCGTGTGCCATATTGGCCGACGTCACCGATGGATTCCTGCTCCCAATTCTCGAATGTCTGACCACCATCATCAGAGAACTGCATGCGGACATAGGCATCGCTCATATTTCGATACCCGCCACGTCAACTAGGTTTTCTGTGAAGCCCGACACCGTGCAATCCACCCATATCTTGCCATCCAAGCTGTAAGCCATTTTCCCGGACCCGCCGACGATCACGAACCGGCCTGCTAGGAAGCGCATTCGCGTAGGCAGCGCCCCTATGGTGTAAGTCGTATCGTGCCAAGTCGAAAGGTTGCTGCTCCACTGGAGCGCGCCAGAGTCGTCCGCGATGCACCACACATCCAACCCGAAGGCCGATGCGCTGATCGCGTTTGGTCCGCCGTAAGGCGAGGTCAAAGCTGTCCATGTCACGCCGTCGGTGGTCTTTGCCATCTTCCCGTTGTCGCCGCCCGCGAACAGAGTCACGCCATCGGTCGTCAGGCACCGTACCGAATCGCTGTTCAGAAGCGGATTAGTGCTGAGGGTTGCCCATGTCACCGCGTCAGCCGAACCCTGCACATAGAACGCGCCAGCCGCGACGAATTGCGTTTTGAACCACACCACATCGTCGTAGTTGAAGCTGTTTCCGATATTCTGGACGGTCCAGGTCACGCCGTCCGGACTACTGACGCAGCCTCCGACCACGCCTACGCCGACAAAGAGTCCACCATGCTCGGTCAGCTTGTTGACGCCAGTGGCGGGGGCCGAGGCCGTAGCCCAGGCGGTCCCATCGGTCGAAGTCGCCGATGTTCCGCTCTTGAAGGCCACGAGTTTCCCACTGCCTCCGGACAGCACGTAAGGGCCGGTCAGGTCCGCTTCTACTGACCACACCGCGCCGCCGTGGCTATATAGGTTCACTGCTCCCAAGGTCGAGGCAGAGGCCACCCATACCGTGTCGATGGCGATATTGAACGTGTCGGTCACTTCATCAAACAGGCCATTGGCATCAGTCACGCGGGCAATGACGGTTCCGACTCCTTCCACCGTAGGCGTTCCCGAAGGGACTACACCCGCCGAACTCATCGGACCCAACGCGGTCGGGTAGCTGGTGCCGGGGCGCTGCGAGAATTGATAGGGCGGCGTACCGCCCGTAGCCGTGAACGTACCACCGGGCCACGACTGGTCCCGGAATCCGTCAGGAAGCGGAGGAACGGCAATTGTAGGGGCTTCGGGCTGTGCAGGAAAATCAACAGGAATAGTTTCTTCCTGCCCAACCTGCATCAGCAGTTCCAAGCGCGGAATAATAATTCGGTTCTGGTTGTCATGAATGACGGCAGTGGTCCGCTCAGAGGGGAACTCTTGATCCCCTTCCAAGGTGTAATCCCAATCCATCTTCCAGATACGGCCATACTGAAAGTCTCCGGCGTACCACTCCTGATTCCAGAAGGTCATGGTATTGACCCGCCAGCGGTTCAGGCCGTAGGACTCGCGGCGGTGCCAAAGACCCGTTGAGGTGTCATAGCCCCAAGTAAGGCCATCGGGAAATGTCCAATAGATGACCGTATGCCCCGCATCCTCCCAAGCAAAAGCAAACGCCTGCTTCCAGTTCTTGCCTAGGATCGATTGCTCAATGGCCCGGGTAGAGATTCGCTGGGGGGCGTAGCCGTTGAGGACGTAGAAATAGCCGTTGTTCCCAAGCCAGAAGACGGTGTTATCTGCTTTGGCGACGGTATAAGCTCCAGCGCACCCGCGATCCATCGTGATCCGCTTGGACCGGAAAGGCTGCTGTGCCGCGCCGGTATTCTCAAAGAATTCCCCCGAAGTCTCGGACAGCAGGAAAAGTTCATTGTTCGACGCCACCAGAGAAACCAGAAGGTCCGGGCTGAACTCAGAAGTGAAGCGGTCTAGCGTGTTGTATTCCAATCCGTTCGCTACATCGGAATTGAACGCAAAACGGCGGTTCGCGCTGATCTGCACGAAATAGCCATCGATGAAGGTGGAAACGAAAGCGCCAGGATAGCCGGGGTCGGTAATGCGCTGGAAGACTTGGTTCCGAGTGTCGTAGATATAGCCAGCCGAGCCGTTGACGGCCAGAATCTGGTTTCCAAGAGAGACTTGGTTGTGGCTGAAGATGACCCGGCCAGTCCCCGGAATCGTGCCAATCGGGATGAAGACGCCAGCATTGGAGAGCTGGTAAAGCTGGGTTCCTATAACACAGAAAAACTTCCCTTCAGCGTTTGTCGCTCCCCGCACAGGAGGACTAGGAATTAATGGGCTTTCGCCACCTCCTGTTGGCGGGACCTCAGCAAATGGCCGAAGGCCAGGAGGCGTTTTAAACATTCCCTCTGTTTTAGTTCCCGGCACTTCGGCTTGGCTTGGGAGCCAGCCACAAACATCCTGCGCAGACCATGACAGGCTGCTGTCAGCGTAACTTCCTCCATATACGGGTAATGGCTGGAACTTCATTCGACGTATTTAAATGATTCGCGTTGACGAATCTTGCGAACTGCAATTGAAGTTATTCCGTAATCCTTAGACACGGCATTCGAACTTCTTGGGTCCTTTCTAATTGCCGTTGCTTGTTCTGGAGTCACTTTTGCATTCGCCCTAGAAAAGATTACATTTGATCTATCTAAATCAGGCCAGCTAGTGCCATGTTTGATCTGCCACACCCCTGATCTAGTTAGACCGTATTGCTTGCCTATTTCTGTATAGGGACGTGGGTCAGACACAATCTCTTGAGCCTGCACTCTTGTTACTACACAACCGCCGTTTGCCTCTCCTGGGGATGACTTATGCCGTCCTTTAGCCATTTTGTCAGCATTGTTATCTGCGCGTGTCCCTAAAAATAGATGCGCCGGATTAACGCATCCAGGATTATCACACTTATGGCAGACGCATAACTCTCCGGGGCTGACTCCATAGAAACGTTCATATACGACACGGTGTGCGTATTTACTTCCTATGAAACCATAGCCTCCTTTATTCTTGCAGCCCTTGTGCTCAATGCAACCATCCATAGAAACCTCCTAATCAAGAGGTTTCAGTATACCTTGTATCAGCTACCCTACAAACCAGGTGCTACCCATGAGCGATGTACCGTAGTTCCCGTTAGAGCTAGGCCACGGCGCATCCAGAATCGGCATGATCGGCGTTGCGACCGCCTGATCCCTGCGTAGATCCTCCATGTATTGCTGAGCTCCCGCTACAACCGCAGGCATGGGGCTAACACCCCACAATGGAGCCATCGTCAGGGCCGTCTGATACGCCACCCCTAACTGACTCTCAACTTGCATGGGAAGTGTGTCCGATGGATTGGACACGTCCTGCCAGCCGAGCGCCAATCCATTCGCCTCAAGACGACGACACACTGCATTCAACACAGTGACAAACGTCGCCATGTCCTGCGCCTTGATCGCCTGCTGTGGGCTGACGATCTGCAACAGGCCGAAGGGGATGCGGGCGAACTCGGCGACTGTAGTCATGGGGCCACCCACTCAAATCCATCGGAGGTCCCATTGACAGCTAGAACCTTGCCAGCACCAAACCCCGGATACGAAGCAAGAACTCCGTTCACTTGAGAGGCAACGATGGTGAAAAAGCTGACATTAAACCAAGTAGTAACTCCACCATCCGTATACGAGAGCAATACTTGGTCAGAGCCTAAAGGCTCTACGAAACCAATATCCACATCAGACAGATCCACCAAGCTTCCGCCGCCTCCGGACGCAAGGTCAGCCACTTCCTGGGCGGTAACAGTAGCTTTACCGCCCCCATTCTGGGAAACGTAGAGCTTTTCTAGGCCCGTAGCCATGATGGCTCCTTAAGTGGCAATGATGCCGGCGATACGGAGCTGTGCCAGAAGTGCGTTCAAGGCCGTTCCTGCGGTCGTGCCATCTGCCGCCGGGGTGATATCCGCCACCGCCGCACCTTGCAGTACACCGCCCCTCAGAACGCCCGTAGGGGTCGCCAAGGTGGTTGCAAAGCTGACGTTGGCGGTTCCATTGAACGCAGCGCTGGTGCCGACTGCACCGCCGGTAATACCAATGGTCCGACCAGTAGCCAGGGCGGTTGCCGTCGCAGCGACCAAGGGGCTAGCCCCAATCTCCGCACGGGCTGCGGCTTGATCGATGCCCGCAGCAATAACAGCCGGCTTACCAGTGATGTCAGCCCAGGCCACCGTAGCGCCAGCAGCGAGATTTGCCACGTCCTGAGTAGTCACGGGCTGGTAGCTCGATCCCGAGGACATGTAGAGCTTTTCAGTGCCATTCAAAGCCATTTTCGATTCTCCTTGAAGGAAGGAGGCCGAAGCCTCCTTTCCTTGGTTAGCCTGCGCTGACGGTGAGGACGTTGCTGTTCAGCCACAACTGCCCCAATACATGCGGGTCAGCAGTGGGCAGAACGTCCGTGCCGCCTTGCAGGTAAATCGGGCCAGTCAAGACCGTTCCGTTCCCAATGGGGCCAGTCCAGTGCTTGGTGTCGCTGCGATCTGCGACGGAAGGGTTAGTAATGTTTGCCATGAGTCAGCTCCTTAAGCCGGGGTCAAGAGGGCGGGATCGTTGGCGATACGGCATGCCCACTCCGGGCGCAGAGCACCGAAACCGTACATGATGTCAAAACGAGTTCCGTTCTGGTCTCCAGCCCAATCCGAACCTTCTGTAACGCGCATAGAAATTCCTTCAAACTGGCGGCGCGAGGTCTTCCAACCCGAAAGCTCCGGCAGGTCAACCGTGACGAAGGCGAACGCTTCCGGACGGTAGGCCATCGAGATGCCATAGGTATCCGAGGCAGTACCCAAGATCGTCACATCGCCGCCATCGGTCGGGGAAGCCGTCACGTTCTGCTCAGAGCCGGTGACGGTCACGGCCGGATAGACCTGCAAATTGCCAGCCGCAGCCAGCGCTTCAGTCACCACGAACTGACGCAGGTAACCCAATGTCTGCTTGGTCTGCGGATGCACCGCAAAGCAGCCTGCGAAGGTCACGATGTCGCCCACGGTGAAGGTGCCTGTGCCTGTATCGATGGCGATGGAGCTACCGGTCTGGTTCGCGCCGTTGATGTCGTAGGAGGCATTCGCCGAGCCACGGGTATGGACCGGCATGACAGTCGAGCTATTCCACTCGAAGCCCGAAGCCGTACCCATGACGCCCTGCTCGTACTGCACCTCGATCTGACGCTGAGCATTGAACAGGCCAGACAAGGCTGGAACGATGGTGGTCTGCGCCGCCGAGTTGATGAGCATCTTTTTGGTCGAGGGGCCAGCGCCGTTGTCTTCCGTATATTTCTTTGCGAGGTTGGCATACCCAAGATTCGTCCAAGCAGCGTCCGGGGTGCCGGTCTGGTTCGGGATTGACTGATAAGCCAATCGTTGAACGGCTGCTTCTACCGTAACCGCCAAGTCGGCCACCTGTTGGGACAGGTAACGACGGTCGAACTCTTCGATATCCAGCGCCAGTTCCGCACTGGTGTACTGGATCGAGAAGTTGAGCTGATCCTGAATGGTCACAGGGCGAACAATGGTCTTCATCGGGGCCGGATTCGCGACACGACCAGAAGTCACTACAGCATGCTGGGGAATCGGCACGCGCAAGGTGTCGCCGATAGCCGGAGCGCCCGCAGTGAAGCTGGAGTCGTAGGTGCGAGGAATGGTGCGAATGAAGGACAGGTTCTCGCTGAAGCGCATCAGAGCGCGGTCAGCAATCATGTCCGTGGTAAGTAGCTGGTTAGCCATGAGGGTTCCTTAGAAGGGAGGGTTATTTCCTCCCCGCTCGCCAAGCTGCAATACGATCCGCAGGACTGATATTCGGGCTGTTGATGTCGATTGCCCCCTTACCAGCCCCGGAAACCGTCTTAGGCGGCGGCGGGGCGTTGGTCAACTTCTTGGGGATCACAGCCGGAATGTTCGCAGTCTGTGCAGGCTCACCGAAGCTATCAGCCAGTTTTGCAATCTCTCTCAAACGCTGAGAGGAACTGAGCGACGCGAGTCGCTTGCTTTCTTCGGCATCGCCAGCCAAATGGTGAAGCAATTCAAGGGTCGTATCGTCCGCCATGCGGATATCAACACCCCCTAGAACTGAATCCACCAACGGCTTCAGCGATGGGTCCTTGTTCAGGTGGGAAGCCTCTACATCTTCCCAGGCGCCTGCACCGACCTTTTCCTCTAAAGCGTCAATCCTGGATTTGAAAGTCTCAGTGAGCTTGGCTTGCTCCTTCTGCGTAGCCTCGCGCTGGGCGGCTGTCTCTCTCTCTTTCAGCTTGGTTTCGACCTTGTAGTCGAAATAGGCGTCCTGATCGAAGTCGAAGTCAGCGAGCGTCTTAGGCTGCTCAGCGTTGGCCGGACTAGCCGGTTCGGGCTTTGCAACTTGGACGGGCTGAATCTCTTTAAGCACCGCTGCGCGGGTTTCGGCTTCAGTTACTTGCCTCACCCGTTCCAGTCTTTCCTTCATCCAGCGGGGAAGGCGTTGTTCCTTCCCTTTATCTGGAGAGGCCGCGTTGGAAGCGTCCGTTTCAGCCCCTTCAAGGGCTACTTCATGGGCATCTGCTACGACTTCGGGAGCCTTTTGGGGCTTGGCCTCAGCCTTCACTTCAACCGGCGGACTTGGCTTAGCCAGCTCATTTTTGGTGGGCTGGTCGTTCACATGGGTCCGCGTGTCCGTTGATTTCAGCTCGGGAGCTACCGCAGTGGACGCTGCGTCGGTGTTGTCGGTCATCTTATGCCTCGGTTTTGGTTTGTCAACTAGGGATGAATCGGTTTAGCGGGCTTCCTGTTTTGAGGCCACTTGGCCGTTGGGTAAAAGGTCATTCCAGACTGAGTTGCGTAAGGCCACCAGCGGTCTTTCGGTAAAGGCTGCTCAGTCCACCAGTACCCAAGGCGGCTACAACAGCCATCCCATGCGCCATCCGCTCGTTTAGTCATTGGGTGTCCGCATTCAGCACAATTCATAGCAGTTCTCCGACGAACGGTAGTCAACGGGCGGGTAAATCGGGGTAGGATTCCTCTTACTTAATGGGGAGAAAGAAATGGATATGCCTGATTTTTGGCAAGCGCTGGTTTTGGAATACACAAAGCAAGGACTTCTTTCTGCCCAAGCTATTCGCGAAGCCGATAATATCCTTAGCCTTCATCTGGAAAGAACCAAACCACTCACTGAAGCGCCCCATTCCCCGGAACCGCCTCAGCAGGCATCCCCGGCTGACCAAGCAAGTTAGGGTCTAGCAGGATGCCTCTTGCTTGGACGGTCTGTTCAAGCACTTGGTTCTCAAGGGCAATCGTTTCGGTTTCGGCCACCGTCTTGGTCGCCTCAGCCATGTTCTTGACCGAATCGGACTCTGCCTTCTTGGCGTCTGCTACGTCCTTTGGATTGGGCGGCGGCGGGGCTGGCGGCTGCTCGCCTTCTGCCGGCTCCAATAGACCCTGGCCAACCAGAACCTTGCGATAGGCGCTGACAATCTCATCCATGCCGGGAACGTCAAGGCTCTTGAGCAGCATGTACTGACCCAACAGACCACCAGGACCGGGTGTCTGTGCCAAAGCCTGTGCAGCCTCTGCCAGCTCCATCCGAGCCGTGTCGAAGCTCTTGCCGACCGTCACGGTCACATCGTAGGAACCTCGGGAAAGGTCGTTCAGGACGTATTCCTTGCCCGTCTGCTGGTCGATCATCGGCTTGTTGATCTGGACGTATTTCTCGGCGTTGTCCTCGCCCAAGATCCGGATCGACCGCTCGGCGTCATAGTAATGAGGAATGGCATCCACCAGAATCTCACCCAAGCGCTTCAGTGCCTTGATCTGGTTGTCCACATAGACGAAGTTGGCGATTTCGCCCTCATTCTGCCTAGCAAGGATGGCCCTTCCGCTGGTTTCATTGGATCGCTGGCCCGTGGAGGCGTCGAACACCCCTAAGTTGCTCTTAAGCTCATCAGTCGCGATCTGGGACAGATTAGCCAAGGCAGTCGGAAGCTGAGCCATCGGCTGGCGCATCGGGACTGGACTGTCTCCATCCTTGTTGTACAGCAAGACGGGTGGGTCGTCGTAGCCTAGGCGCTCGTAATAGGACTCCAAACCCTCGATCTGCTTGGGCGTTGCCATCAGCGGCATGTTAGGCAGCTTTGCTACGACTTCCACCATCGAAGACATTTCAAAGTTATGAATGGTCTGGGCATCGCGACCAAAGCGGGTCATACCCGAGTAAATCTGCTTGCCCTCAATTGACACCAAATCGCCCCACTGCGGGACAATCGGGATCATGGAGCCGCCCCATTTGGTGGGCTCTTCCAGCTTCCCTCGGCCCGAAACCAGGCAGGAATAGACGCAATCCTTCTCTACCTCGCGCTCCTGCTTGATCGTGATCGGCGGGGATGCTGGTTGCCCGTCTGGTCCCATAGGCGGATTGGCGAACTCATCCTTAACCGGGTCGAAGTCCTCCGCATCAACCACTGAGCCGTCCGAAAGCTGGTAAATCTTCCCGGTTTCCTTCTCCACGTACCAGTATTCCGCGATCCTGACCTCTTCTTTCTGGAACCACTCTCGGTCGTAATCGGTGATGGAATTGGGCGCATCGAAGTCCACAACCTCGGCATCCGGCCAGCGCTGTTTGAAGACGCTGATAGGGATCAGTTCGGTAATGAACCAGAATCGGGCGTCAGCACGGTCGAACTTCCGGGCCGAAGGATCGCAATAGGCCGTCATCGGGTCCATCAGACCTTCGATCTTCAGACATTGGTCGAAGCTGTCGTGACCCTCGTATTCAGCGACAACCCTCAAAATCCCGTACCCACCTCCGCAAGCCCACTGGAATGCTGTGTCGTAAGCGGTTTCAGCCGAGGATTGAACCTCAATGTTCTTGATCAGTCCGTTGTAGACCTCAGCCGTGTCAACGTCATTGTCTTCAACTGCCCGGACCTTGATGTTCGGCTTGTTCTTGAGCTGCTGACCCGTCACCCGGCGGATAAGCTGCCTAATCCGGTTGAACTCATAACAAGGCTTATTGCGGCGTTTGGTCGTTAGATGGGTGTCCCACTGATTCCCCGCCACAAAGGCGAATTTCATGTCTTCCACGACCCGGCGACGCTGCTCTGTGTCGAAGCTGAAGGCGTTCTGCGCCCGTTCCAACATCAGCTTCATGAACGGATCGGTCAGATTGTCCACGGCCTTGGAGCGCTTCTTGGGCCTGTCGGGGTAGGTCGTGCTTGCCATTTACGGAAGTTCCTTAGAAACATGGAATCCGCTGTATTCGGGGCTATCGCACCTATCCAGCGCCCAGAGCAGTTCAGCAACTAAGTAAGCAGTCTTTTCGTCCCTGAAATCCCCTACAACATTGTCATTATCTTTGGCAACGCCGCTAATGAGCGTAAGTCTATGCTGAAAAGCCATCGTTAGCCTGCTGTCAGTGAGGCGCGACGGCCGAAGCTGTCACGGTTGAACTGGGATTGGAAGTTCAGCACCGGAATCTCAACCACTGGCGCGACCGGTTCGGCGAAGGTTAACACTACTGCGTCCCAGCCGTCAGGACTCTGCGCACCACGGCGGCGCATGTCCTCTTTCTTCTCTAGCTTGAGGCGGGTATTGGAGTCGTAGCCGTAACCAGGGCCGCAAGCATCGGCCTGCAATGCGTCGTCATCGGGAATATCAACGCCTCCTTCCTGCTGTAGCCAGTCGTTAGAGGCCATCCACATCTCAGCCCGGCGATTGAGCGGTCCACCCCCGATTTCCTTACCCTCCTCATCCAACATGGGAGGTTCAAGCGGCGCTGATCCGAAGTTCACGGCTTTAGCACGCTTCCCATAGCCCATTTCTTCCAGGCGGTCATAGATGCCCGCGCCCAGACCACCGATATCGATGAACATCATGGCGTCAGGGTTAGCGTCCAGTACTTGCTTGGCCCAGCCTACGGTTTCCATGGTGCTGAGCTTGTAACGGCGTTCGACCTTGGGGACTTTCCGGCCCTGGCGCTCAGCCATTGCGCAGGCGTCGTCGCCGTAGCGGGCAGGATCAAGCCCGAAGACCTTGCGGCCGGACGCCTCCCTGTCGTTCTTGCGGGCCTCAGCAACCAGATGCGGCTTGATATAGCTGTCATGGCCAGACATCTGAAAGGCTTCAGCCGCAGTCGCCGGGTATTCCTGCTTGAACAGGTTTGGATCCTTCAGTTCCACGATCTTGTTGCGACGCCACATAAGCTGTTCGTCGTCAATCTCGTAGAGGCGCTGATACTCCCTTTCCTCAGTCGTAAAGGCTACGTCTTCAGGGACAGGTTTGCGGTATTCCTCCTGCCAGAACCAGGGAACGAAGATGGCGATATAGTCGCCGATGCCACGCTCAGCCTCAGACCACTTAGCGTGGAACAGGTTACCAATGCCGTTAGCCGTGGACTCTAGGACCGATTCGGTTCCGTCTTCGTCAGGGATTGCTTGGAGAATGCCGGCAGCATGAGTGTCTGCGTTCGGCCAGAAGGCAACTTCGGAGCCATGAAATAGCTGGACCGTGCTTGACCGTCCCACACCTTTAGTTCCAGCCGTTCCCACTTTATATCCGGAATCGAGTTTGTCGAATCGAAGCTCTTTGGCATTGGCCGCTCCCGTGGAAGGCTTAACAAAGACTGGGCAGTTATCATGGTACCGGTTCACCATCTCAAACAGGTTCTGCGTCGCCTGATCCTCATGGGTCAGAATGAACGTCTTAATGCCGGTGTGCCATGTCGTGTAGTGGTAATAACGGGCAGCGATGTAGGTGCTACATCCTTGCTGTCGCCCCTTGAGGATCAAGGCCCGCACACGGCCCAGCTTAGCCCGCTGTTCCTCTAGCCGCTCATGGATGTAAAGCTGCGCCCGGTTGAACTTGAAGGGGGCCAACTCACCCACCTTGGGCCGAATCTTGAGACAGTTACGGGCGTAGAAGCCCAGGTCATCCCTTAGGCGCTGTCTCTGGTCAACCGAGCTTTGCAAGCCACTGCTCATGCGTCTCGTCAGTTACTGAAAGATGATTCTCAGTCCGGGCAAGCTTGGGAATGTGGTACTCGATTGCCTTCAGGTAAGTGTCCGCCGCCCCTTTGGGGTCAGGCGTGTTGATCCATTTACCTGGGATGAGCTGACCTTCCGAATCCCTCGCTGGAAGCCCCTGGGCGGTGTCTAGAAGCCATTGTGTAAAGCAGCCGGCCATACCCTCAGCTACTAACGCAATGGCGTCTCTCGCCTTACTAGTTGCCTTATTCGGGATGCCAGGAGGACGGCCCTTCCCATCATTGGGGATTGACTTGCCTTTTCCTTCTTTAGGTTCGTTCTCAGCACTCATTGAGATTCAACCAGGTCCATGATGTTTGCTTGCCCATCTGCCTTTCTATGTGCAGCAAGGGTCAGCAACCCTACTAACCGCGCCTTGTCCATCAATCCCATTGACTGACTTACGACGCCTACTTGGCCTTCCTTTGTTTCCACGACAATAGCAACGCTGCTTATCTGTCCGTAAGCACCTGATCCAAGCGTCTCTGCCCAGTTGGCAAGCCATTCGGCCATCTGTTCATGCCCTGATACGCATACAGGGACGGTCTCTAGCATGCGGATAACTTCTCCCATATCAGTCTCTCAACACCCTCCGAATATGCGCCCCAATCAGCGCCTCGCTCATGCTCTGACCAGGAAAGAACCCGCAGGCCCAATTGCTCAGGATGGCGCGGTCGAAATCGTCATGGATGAAGCTGGCGATCCCTTTCATGGCCTTTCTGGTCTGTGGGAGGCTTAAAGCCTTCATGGGCCTTCGTATTTCACACGCTGGCCATTGGCCTGAACGACCCAGTCAGGCTTCGGGATTGTGTGAGTCATTGCTAGGAAGGCATGCGGATGCTTATCGGCCTCATGCAAAGATTTCCGCAGGCTGCGGCTGCATGGGAGAAACATGGTTTTGGTGGATTTCTTCACTTTGACTCCCCTAATGATCCACGTGGATCGTTGAAATAGTTCGCCGGCCGCATTTGCAATTCCCTATGGGCTTGCTGGCGCTCCTCGGCGGTCATCTTAAACCACAAATCGTCCAATAGCTGGGCATCTTCTAGAGCGCCTGTGCGGCTTCTCATGGCCTCTAGGTAGGTTTCCAAGGCGGTCATACTGCCAGCTCCCCGTAATACTTGCGCCTAGCCTCTTGAGCCACTAAGTCGGCAAATTCAAGATCCTCCCACCGACCGAAACTCTTTCTAACTTTCCCTGGGAAGGAAAGCTGAACAAGCCACTTGTTATCTGCCTTTTGCACGTTTCTACACCCTGAATACTTATTCCTCCCCGAGAGGGAAAGATTGCGGCCATTCACAGCGCGGGGAACATCTCTCATATTCTCAGGGCGATTATCTAACCTATTCCGGTTAATGTGATCTATTTCACCTTCAGGCCAAGCTCCGTTTCGCATAGCCCACATCACTCGGTGTACGCGATAATTACGAGCTGAACCATTCCATTTAATGCTAACTACACGGTAGCCCTTATCATTAACGCCACCAGCTTCTAGACCACAATTTCGCCCTCCGCGAGGCCTAATCCACCATAGCTTCGAGTCTTCATCGATTCGGAAGTTCTCTAAAAGCCAAGAAACTGGAATTAGCTCTGGTCCAATCAAGGAGCAACCTCCGCTGTTACGGTAAATGGTCCCGTGGCTGTGCTGTATAT
>Ga0075365_10000683_pt1 | contig 13632 bp, 13 predicted proteins | sample EndMetdeltDD1765_FD_71387 | JGI IMG/M metagenome (GOLD analysis project Ga0075365, IMG submission 71387) | Populus endosphere microbial communities from Tennessee, USA - Endosphere MetaG P. deltoides DD176-5 | ecosystem: Host-associated > Plants > Roots > Endosphere | place: USA: Tennessee... | reverse complement strand
ATCTTCTCGAGCATCCGATCCAGATTCCGCGGCGCGAATGCGGGCCCGACGATCGAGCGCCACACCCGGTGCTCGGGGTCATCCATGTGCAGCATCCCGAGCGCAGCGACGTTGGCCGCGGGCCATTCCTCGGGCTGCGTTCCGAAGCGGTTGCTGAAGACGCGTGTGTTCCGCGTCACATCGCGCACGTCGTCATATCGCATGACAGCCCAGAATCCAGGGCCGCCCTCCGGTGCCCACGGCGAGGGCACCTCGGGATGGAACGAGACCGGACGCTCGTCGCGGAACCGCTTGAAGACGGCGTGGCGGTCGGGGCGCGCCCAGAACTCGGCCCTGCTGAGGACATCCTCGTCCTCGGGGCTCAAGATTGCGGTGTGCATTGCTCCTCCTCTTGTGGATGGTTCAGGTGAAGACGATCGTGTGGTTGCCGTGGCGGATGACGCGGTCCTCTGCGTGCCATTGCACTGCGCGCGACAGGACTGCGCGTTCCACATATGCGCCGCGCGCTTGAAGGGCGGCGGCATCCATGGCGTGGTCTACCCGAGCGACATCCTGCTCGATGATCGGTCCTTCGTCGAGGTCCTTCGTGACGTAGTGGGAGGTGGCGCCGATGAGCTTGACGCCTCGCTCTTTCGCCTTGCGGTAGGGAGCGGCTCCGATGAAGGCGGGGAGGAAGGAGTGGTGGATGTTGATCACCGGAACTTCGAGGTCCTCGAGAAAGCCCTCGGAGATGATCTGCATGTAGCGGGCGAGGACGACGAAGTCCACGTTGCCGGCGAGCAGGCCGAGAATACGCGCCTCGGCCTCGGATTTGTCGGGCCCCTGGGAAGGTACGTGGAAGAACGGGATTCCGAATGACCGCACGTCCTCGGCAACGTTGGTGTGATTGGAGATGACCATTGAAATCGTCACGGGGAGCTCGCCGCGGCGGTGTCGCCAGAGCAGCTCGAGCAGGCAGTGATCCGACGTCGAGGCCAGGATCGCCAGCCGCTTCGGGATGGACCGGTCCGTCAACTGCCAGGTCATTCCGTACGGCTCGAGGGTGTTCGTGAGATCGGCCTCGATGTCGGGCATCGCAGCGGTGAGCCCCGGGCGGTGGAAGACGACGCGCTGGAAGAACGCTCCGCCTTCCGGGTCGTCAGAATACTGATCGAGCGTGACGATGTTGCCGCCGTTCCGCGCGATCAGCGAGGTGACTGCCGCGACGAGTCCCTGTTGATCGGGGCCGTGCACGATCAGGCAGGCGTGATCACGCAGTGCTTCATCGTGGCGGGTCATCGTGGTCTTCTCGCGTCGGCATCAACGCCGCTCATGTAGGCCCCCGCCCACTCGGACGTGGCAAGCAGTCCGCCGAAGGTGTAGAAGTGCAGCTTCGTGCGGTCCAGCGCGCCGATCGCGGTGCCGCTAGTGGAATCAGCGAGGTCGGCCGCCAGATCGGCGACGAACTTGTCCGGCCCTGCGGTGCCGAGGAGGTTCGTGAGAGAGAAGCCGTACTTCCTCACGATCATCGCATTGGCGCCCACTCCGAAGCGGCGGGCGAAGCCGAGGAGTCGTTTGATGCCGGCCGGCCCAGGGGTTCCGATGCGGATCTGCGTGTCGATGCCCCTGGACCGGACGCCGTGGATCCAGTCGATGACGGGGTCGGTGTCGAAGGCGAACTGTGTGAGGATGATGGCGTCGAATCCTCGCTCACGGAGCGCGGAGTACTTGTCCTCCAGGTGACGCCAGAGCATATCGGACGTGATGCCGGGGTGGCCTTCCGGGTAGCCGGCGATCGACACTTCTCTGACGCCGTACTTCTCCAGCAGGCCCGACCGGATCATGCTCAGCGAATCAGGGAAGGGGCCTTCAGGCTCCGACGGGTCGCCGCCGACCACGAAGACGGATGCGGTTGCGCCGACTTCCTGCAGCGCTGCAAGGAACTCCTCGAGATGGTCGTGCGAAGCGAGGCGACGAGCAGAGATGTGGGGGACGGGGATGAACCCGAGCTCCTTCACGGCACGGGAAGCGGAGACCCGCATCTGGAGGTCTTCATTTCCAAGGAACGTGACGTTGATCTTCGTTCCCTGCGGAATCGCGTGAGCAGCCTCTCGCAGGGCGGGGACGTCCTTGCCGGTCATCTCGAGGGAGAAGCCCCGCACGAGCTCGACTGCGGCGGCCCGATTCGGGCCGGCGGTGCTATGTGGCATCGGGGCCTCAGTTCCGACGATAATCCTCGCGCGCGACCCGCGCGTACGGCGCCGGGCTCACGATCGCGCGGATCTCTGCGACGTCGGTGGAGGGGACCTCGTGTCGGCCGTACCCTCCACCGGCCTCGCCCCAGCCGATGACGACTTCGTCGCCGACCTCGACGGACTGGTCGACCAGGGCGATCGAGAGGATCGACCGTTCGTTCGCTGTGTACGCGGTATACGCCGAATTGCCGACCTCGCGACCGTTCAGCGTCAAGGAGTCGTAGTGCTTGTCCATCTTGTCGCACATCGCGGGCAGGTGGAGGAAGCGCACATCGCGGCCACCGGGGGTCAGCATCTCGGTGAACAGCGCTGCGGCGTCCTCGACGTTCCACTGCAACGTCACCTTGCGCAACGACGCGTCCTCGCGCCGTCGCAGCAAGGCATCGCGCCCGATGAACTCGTGGTCGTATTTCACGAGCTTGCCGTAGTCGAGATCGAACGGACTGCGGTAGTAGTCTTCGACGCGCGGCCGCCGGAGGCTGCCGCTGAGACGCACCATTCCCTCACCGAGGTTGGCGGGCAGCCACTCGCGATAGTCGCGGAGGGAGTCGGCCGTGTAGATGGCGGGAAGCACGGCCTGGTACCAACCCGACTCGATCGCTCCGATCAGGTAGGCCATGCCGCCCACCAGCTGCAGCCCGAACTCGCGGCCGGCCTCGATGATCGCGTCGCGGATCGCGTCGCGATGTTCGTAAGGCCCCCAGACCTCGAGGCCCGGTCCTCCCGCCATACCGTGACGCAGGCCTTTGCACCGGTGGCCGCCGATCGTGATCTCCGTCATGTGGAAGAACTTGACGTCGCCCAGAGGCCCTCCGTTGAGCTTCTCGATCAGTGCGCCGGCGAGCGGCCCCTGAATCTGGTAGCGGCAATCAGGGCGCGTGGTCGCGTAGCCGTTCGGATACACAGGCGACTTGTTGTCATAGGTCGCCACGACGTCGAAGTCGCCGGACTGGGCGTGGTACATGATCCAGTTCTGTGTGAAGCCGGCACCGTATGTGGAGAATTTGTCTTCTTCCAGGTGAAAGACGATCCCGTCGCCGATCACGTCGCCCTCATCGTTGACGCAGAGGATCTGCCGAGCCACACCGGGGCGCGACGCCGAGAAGTCGTTCACTGCAACGTGCGAGAGGAGCTTGCGCGCGTCGGGACCCTCGAGGAACAGGCCCGACATGTGGTGCGTCTGGTCGAAGAGCGCGACACCCTCTCGCCATGCCCGTGTCTCCCGTTCCCACAACGAGAACTCCTGCGGCAGGACCGGGATGATCTGCTGGGGCTGGTACTCCGGCCTGGCATCGGGGCGGTCGTACTTGTTCGCGCGCAGGAGGTTCATCGCCCCACCCGCCTCCTGGAGGAGGGTTTCGAGACTGTGGGTGGTCATGGGTCGTTTCTCCTTTGATCGATCCGCATCACTTGCCGGTACTCCGAAGCTACAAACGCGAACGAGGATTCTGAATATCGTTCGAGCGATACCAGTTATCGCCGCGAACGCGCAGACCGACGGAGATACTGGGGGGATGCTCGCCACTCCCGGGCTTCGCCCACCGCTGCAGGAACGATCGCGGCGCACGCTTGAGCGAATCCTGGAAGCAGGCACCGAGGTCTTCGCTCGACGTGGCTACGACGGGCTGACGATCGCCGAGGTGTGCCGCGAGGCCAGCGCCTCGGCGGGCGCGGTGTACTCGCGGTTCGAGAGCAAGGATGCGCTCGTGCGCGCGGTGCATGAACATGCGATGTCGGACATGCTCCAGGAGGTAGAACGGATCTACGCTCCAGGCGAGCACTGGGACACCCTGAGCACCAGCGCGCTGGTGGAGTACGCCGTGCGATCACTCGCCGCGCACTTCCGAGCGCACGCTCCCATCGTGCGCTCGATAGTGCTGCGCGCAGCGGTCGATCCGCTGATGCGCACCAGCGGGGCGCAATCGACCCGACGAATGGCCGACGCGTTCACCGAGCGACTCCTCGTGCGCGCCGCCGACTTCCCTCACCCCGATCCGGAAGAGGCGGTCCGCGCAGCGTTCGGGATGGCGTTCGAGGCGATCTCGTGGGATGTCGCTTTCGGCGCAGAGTTCCGCTCCGCAGGCGCCCTCGGTCCCGCGCCGGACGAGCGGCTGGCGGCCGTCTGCCGGATGGTGCTGCTCACGCCTCCGTGACGGACATCTCGGCGAATGTTTCGGCGATCCAGTCGGCGATGATTCCCGCCACGTACGGCAGGTTGTCGATCGAGATGTGCTCGACACCACCCTCCGGGTCGTCGAACAGCCGCAGCTCGCGCTTGGGGCTGCGCACCGCCTGATCGTACGTCTCGTGCGCGTACTTCACGTTGATCTGCCTGTCGTTCACCCCGTGGGTGACCAGCAGCGGCACGGTGATCAGCTCGGCGACGCCATTCAGGTGCATCCCTTCGGTCTTCGCGATGAAATCGTCCATGTCTTCCGCGCCCCACACCCAGAACACGTGGTCCCAATAGTGCGGTACGGGATTCTCGCCCTCGCGGTGCCTCCGGCCCTCCTGCACCTCGGCCCAGTTGTGGTTCGCCCCCCACGCGACGGCGAGCTTGAGGCGCTTCTCGAACGCGGCTGCCCGAGGCGCGTAGTAACCGCCTAGCGACCAACCCGTGATCCCGATCCGCTCGGGATCTGCGCCGAGATCAGCCGCGTGAGCTTCGATCCAATCGATGATCGCCGCCGCCCACACCTCGGTGTCGTGCCGAGCAGTCATCCCGCGCAACCGCAACGCCTCGCCGGAACCGGGGGTGTCGACCATGAGGGTCGAGATCCCGCGCTCGGCCAGCATCCGGGGGAAGCCGGAGTAGTACATCATCTCCTTGGTCGAATCGAGCCCATTCCACTGGATGACCACCGGGTGCGGGCCGTCGCCGGGTGCCCGGTAGAAGTAGCCGGGCAGGGCGGATTCCTCAAAGGGGACGTCGACCGCTGTCAATGGGATGCCGCTGAGTTCGACGTGCTTCAGCAGAAGGTCGATCGACTTCTGGTAGGCCGCGTTTCTGCCTTCCCATTTCGGCGATTGGAGACGCTCAGCCTGCGACGTGTACAGCGAAGCGCGGTAGAAGGTCTCTCCGGCCCCCACTCGCCGACCACGCGCCTGGTCTTCCTCGGCCTTGGCGATCAGCCGGTCGGCGACCGCCGACCACGACGCGTAGAGCTCTTCGGTGCCGCCGTCGTCTCCGTTCTGGGCGGCGAGCAGCACGGGCTTGCAGGCACGGTCCACCTCGTCGATGTAGCCGCCGTTGTTGAGGGTTGCCACCACCGAGAGGCTCCACACGTAGTTGGTCGGAAAGTACATGAACACGGTGAGGGCTCCTAGGGGGTGGTGGGGGCGGATGCCGCAGCGATGCGGTCGGCCATGTACTTGACACCGGCTGACGAGGTGAATGCGCCGTCGACGGGGATCTCGGCGCCCGAGACGTAGGCTGCGGCATCCGACAACAGGAAGACGACCACGCCGGCAACCTCATCCGCGTGCCCGAGGCGCTCGAGCGGGGTGAGGTCGAGCTGCGCGCCGCGCATCGCGACGGGCGCATTGGCGGTCATGTCGGTCTCGATGAAGCCGGGATGCACGGCATTGACTCGGATGCCGCGCGGTCCGTATTCGGTGGCCGCGACGTGAGTGAGACCGCGCAGGCCCCATTTCGACGCTGTGTATGCGGCGGTGTAGTGGGCGGTCAGGCCTGCCGCCGACCCGATGTTCACGATCGATGAGCCTTCGCCCATGAGTGGTGCGAGAGCCTGGATGCCGAGCATCGCGCCGGTGAGGTTCACGGCCAGCACGCGATCCCAGTCGGCCCGCTGGGTGTTACCGAGCCGCGCACGGTGAGTGATCCCGGCATTGTTGACAAGACCTCTCAGCGGCGCGCCGTCCAGGTCCGCCGACAACTGCTCTGCGAGTGCCGCCCATCCCGTCTCGTCGGTCACGTCGAGACGTCGGTACGCGACAGCGGTGCCGGCGAACACTGGTGGGGTGGCCTTGCCCACATCCGTTGCGATGACGCGCGCGCCAGCCGCCTCGAGCATGAGCGCCTCAGCCGCGCCCTGCCCGCCCGCGGCACCGGTGATGACGATCGTACGGCCCGTCAGTCCAGGGTGGTTCATATCTTCTCCGCAGTCCCGCCCACCGGCCATGGCCGATCGAGCAGTTCGATCAGGTGACCTTCCGGGTCAGCGACGTACGCCATGCGCACTCCCGGCTCCGGCGCGGGTCGCGGAGCCATGCGTTCCCTCGCGCCTGCGGCGATGAGCTTCTCGAATGTCGAATCGACATCCGCTACGCGCAGACAGATGTGACCGTATCCCCGTGTCAGCACGGCCGTCGGCGGATCCGGTGCCTGCAGCCCGGGTGCCGAGCCCTCCCGGGAGAGCAACTCGATCGCCCACTTCTGCTGCGTGTCGACGAGGAACACACCGCGGATGCCGAGATCCTCGACCGCGAAAGGCGTCGTGGCTTGCAACCCGAGTGCGTCGCTGTACCACGCTGCTTGCGCGTCGAGGTCCGCGACGGACAGTCCGATGTGATCGAGGTGGATCACCCGCGCTCTGCCTGTTCTCCTGCCGGACCATCATGAGGCCCGTGGGTCATGAGAGAGTCGCGCGTGTCGGCGGGGAGGAGGGAGAGCAGCTCGGGGCTGAACTGTCCGCCGACGAGAATGAACGCGACCCGACAGACCTCATCGGTACGGTTTGCCCAGGCATGATCGGTGCCGCGTTGCACGACGACGTCACCCGCGCGCAGTGTGACCTCGCTGTCGTCGAGGATCAGGACGATTTCACCCTCCAGCACGATGCCATAATCGACAGATTCGGTGCGGTGCACGGGGGATTGGCGTCCCTCGGGGCCGACATGACCGGGGAAGAACTCATTGATGCGGATTTTCGTTCCGCGGGGCTCGGGCGGCACGCGCAAGGTGCGTTGGGTCGGCTCGCTCGGCTCGACCGGCGAGATCGCGGCGGGAGCGTCTTCGGTCTGCCAGATCTCGTAGAAGCCCACGCCGTCCTGCGGCATGAACCGGTGCACGGGAACGATGCCATCGGAGAGGACCACTGAGACGCCCTGGGAGTCGTGACCCGTGACCACGCGGCGCGGGACCGTCGCAGTCGGCGCGGCTGCAGCGTTCGACGCGCTCATGCCGGCTCCGCGAGCGCCTGCAGCGAGCGCAGCATGACGCCCCCAGGGTCGGCCCCGGGAGTTTCAGGGTGCAGCTCCCAGTCGACCAGTTGCAGCGACGCATCGACGACGAGTTTCACACGGGGCTTGCGACGAGCCTCGTACTCCGTGAACAGCGTTTCGATGTCTCCGTCGCGCGTCAGATAGTCGGCCAGCAGGAGGGCGTCTTCCGCGCACTGCGCCGCCCCCTGCGCGATCAGCGGTGGGCAGGCGTGTACCGCATCGCCGATCGCAATCACTCGGCCCTTGTGCCAAGCCCCGTCGACATACAGCCATTCGATCGGCTGGAAGTTGAGGAACGTCTCGTCGGTGATGTGGTCGCGGATGAAGGGCACGTCGCCGCCGTAGCCGTCGAGCAGTCGCCGCATCTCTTCGGCATCCGTCAGGCCGTTGTCGGGTCGCTCGGGTTTGGTGAGCACGTACGCGTAGCAGAGCTCGTCCGAGATCGGCGTGAATCCGACCTTGTATTCGGGGCCATGGTAGTACAAGCCAGAGACGGACATCTCGGGGGTGCGTGGCACGACCGAGCGCCAGATTCCCATCCCGGTCGGCTGCTTCTGGTCGGGGATGCCGAGCAGCGCGCGCGTGGCCGATTTGATGCCGTCAGCAGCGACGATCACGTCGTAGAGCTCGACGACTCCAGAGGACAGTTCCGCTTCGACGTGGTTGTCGATGTTCGTGAAGCCCACCAGTTCTGTGCCGAGCCGCACGTCGATGCCCAGGTCGCGGATCTTCGAGACCAGCACGTTCTGAAGATCACTGCGCAGGGCACCCATCGTCGCCGGCAGGTCTTGCCCGCCGGTGCGCGCGACGGTGATGGTGGCGATGTCGGTGCCGTCGGCTTCGCGCATGCGCACTTGATCGAACCCGTGGCCGCGCTCGAGAATCGGGTCGAGCACGTCCCCGATGCCGAGTTCGCGGAACGCCTTGAGGGCGTTTCCCTGCACCGTGATACCGTGCCCGACCCCGTACCACTGGGGGGCTCGTTCCACGAGTGTGACATCGACGCCGCGCTGGGCTAGGGCGATCGCCGCCACGCAGCCGGTTATTCCACCGCCGACGACTAATACGGATGAGACCGACATTGACTCTCCTTCGCAGACGCAGCGACACCGCTGCATCAACGACGGTAGGGTCGGGCGTCGGCGTCCGGAATGCGGATCCGGCGATGCCTGCTATCGCACGCCAGAGTCGGGTTCTTCTGAGAGTGCGCTGAACAGTCTGGTGCGGAACCATACGTGTGCGGGGTCGCTGTCGTGGCTTTCGTGCCACCACAGCCGCAGATCGATCGATACCGAGCCGAAGGGCGCGTCGACCCCGATAGTCCCGGTGGCCGGCCCAAGACGTTGCGCGAGCGCGCGCGGCACCACCGCGACCAGGTCGGTTCCTGCGACGATGGCAGGCAGCGGCATGAAGCTCCCCGTCGTGACGCGCGGCTCGCTGCGGTCGACACCGAGTTCCCGCAGCCGCCGATCGGCGGGGGTGAAATGCAGACGGCCGAACTGGGCGACGGCCTGGGGGAGGGCGACGAATGCTTCGAAGGAGAGAGCGCCGTCGACCAGTGCGGAGTTGTTCGGATCGACGAGGCAGACGTAATCGTCGTGGAGCACCGAGAAGCTTTCGCCATCGATGCCGATTCCGGGAACCGTCACCACGAAGTCGTGGGTGATCAGGTCGCGTTCACTCTCCATCGGCCTTTCGGGAAGCGGGAGGACCTCGATCGAAAATCCGGGCGCATCCGCCAGTACCGTGGCAAACGCTCCACGCATGCGCATCGCCCCGTAGTCGGTCATCATGATCGTGACGGTGCGCTGTGCTTCGGCAGGATCGAACGCGGTGGCTCCGGTGAGGGTTCCTTCGATGAGCGGGAGGGTGGCCTGCACCTGGGGAAGCAGCTGTCGGGCGAGCGGCGTGAGCTCGTAGTCGCGCCCGACGCGCACGAGGAGCTCGTCATGGAACGCAGTTCGCAGCCGGGCCAGCGCCGTGCTCATCGAGGACTGGCCCATCTGCAGCCTCTGGCCGGCCCGCGTCACGTTCGCTTCTTCGAGGAGCACGCGCAACGGCACGAGGAGGTTGAGGTCGTGGTCGCCGGCGCCCATTGGGTGATGCTACCGCTTCTCGATCGGCGACCCCCGCCCCACCGGCTTCCCCGCCCGGGGCGATAGCTGGTATCCCCAGGGGTTCGTTCCCCGGAATCGCGCGGCCGCCTAACGTGGCGGTGGTGGGCGAAATGTCCGCGCTCAAATGTTCGGCTAGGAGTTCGATGATGACCCGGCGACTGATCTCGCACCTGCGCTATCTCGCGCTCGCAGTGAACAACTTCGATGCGGAGCACGCGTTCCTGACGACTTCATGGGGCCTGACCGAGGTATCCACGGGCAGCGCCGACGGCGGCCGAGTGGTCTACCTTGCTGCCGAAGGATCGCCCGAGCCGTACGTTGTGCGTCTGCGTGAGGGTGAGAAACGGATCGATCTGGTTGCCTTCGGCGCGAAGGACAACGCAGATGTCGATGCGCTTCACGCACGTCTCGTGGCATCCGGCGTGAAGATCGTGCACCCTCCTCGTCAACTCGACCAGTTCGGCGGCGGCTACGGCTTCCGCTGCTTCGACCTGGACGGCCGCACGATCGAGATCTCGACCGACGTTCAGCTGCGCGAGAGCCGCAAGATCAATCCGCGCGAGCCTGTCCCCGTGAAGCTCTCGCACGTCGTCGTCAACACCCCTGACCTGGCCGCGACCACGCAGTGGTACATCGATCACCTCGACTTCGCGATCAGTGACACCCTCTTCAGCCCGAAGATGGGCGATCTCATGAACTTCATGCGCTGCAACAACGCCCACCACTCGTTCGCCATCGCGCAGGGGCCCCACGCGTCGCTGCACCATGCGTCATTCGAGATGCGGGGCGTGGAGGAGTGGATGCGGGGATCCGGGAAGATCCTGCGTTCGGGCGCCCGCATGGTGTGGGGCCCGGGTCGCCACAATGCCGGCGACAACACCTTCGCTTACTTCCTGGACCCGGCCGGCAACACGCTTGAGTACACGACCGAACTCGCGATCATCGAAGACGAAGACCTCTGGCATCCGTCGAAGCTCGACGTCAACCTCGTGACGACGCAGGACCAGTGGGGCACGGCCAACGAGATGAGCGAACTCGTCGCGCGCGAGTCTTTCAACGACGTGGACCGCGGCTTGTTCGTCGCACCCCCCGTCTGACGGCAGTGAAGCGGGCTGAGGACGGCAGGCTTTCCGGCAAAGTCGCGCTGATCACCGGAATCGGCGGCGGCATGGGCCGAGCTGCCGCGTTGCGATTCGCTGCCGAGGGAGCGCGAGTGGTCGGCTGCGACCTGTTCCCCGACGGCGCCGAGGAGACTGTCAGACTCGTCCGTGAATCGGGCGGCGAGATCGAGAATTTCGCGCCGGTGCAACTGTCGGACGCGGTTGACGCTGCGCGGTGGGTGGATGCCGCCGCCGATCTCTTCGACGGCATCGACATCCTGTACAACAATGCGTCGACACCGCGTTTCGGCTCGATCGACGAGTTGTCGATCGAGGACTGGCATTTCGTCATGGACAACGAGCTCAATCTCGTGTTCTACGCAACGAAGGCGGTGTGGCCGCACTTGAAGCGCCGCGGCGGCGGCGTCGTCCTGAACGTGGGCTCGATCGCCGGCACTCGCGGAGTGGAATTCATGCCGCAGAACGCCCATGGCACCGCGAAGGCCGGGGTGATCAACCTCACTCAGCAGCTCGCCGTGGAGGGCGGACCCCACGGCATCCGCGCAGTATGCGTGAGCCCCGGTTTCACGGTGACGCCGTCGACAGCGTGGCTGCTCGACTCCGGCCCCCAGCCCTTCCGCGACAATATCGCGCGCATCCCTCTCGGTCGCGTGGGGCAGCCCGACGATGTTGTGAACGCGGCCCTCTTCCTGGCATCGGACGAGGCGTCCTGGATCACCGGCGTCAACCTCGTGGTCGACGGCGGTGGCAGCGTCCTCGGCTGACCAGGCACGGTCTGCCCCCGGTCACCTCACGTGACCGGGGGCAGGATTCACTCCGCGGAGGAGGAAGCCGCGGCGGGCTCCCGCACGAGGTCGAATGCACGACTCGGTTCCGTCATCGAGAAGTCCAGACGGTCGCGCTCGGGGTACGGCACGACGGCGTCGTCACCTCCCCAGATCTGCACTGCCCGCTCACTCGACCACGGCGTCCAGCCGGGGTTTCCCTCAGCGGCGAACTTCACCCAGGCGCGACGCAGGCGAGCTCCCGTCTCACGTTCGGCTTCTGTGGGCTGGGGGATCAGCATGCCGGTCCCGTATTCGAACGTGTCGAAGGTGAGAGGCAGATCAATCGCGTGCGGCGAGCCGATTCCGCCCACGGGGTCGAGGCACAGTTCGTACACGAAGACGTCCCCGCCTCCCTCGAGCGCCGCTTCGGCGGCGTGCATCGTCGGCGCGAGGACGAGCCAATCGCTGTAGACCTTCTCGAAGAGCTCGTTCGGGTCGGCGTCCGGCATGAGTGCACGGTATCCGTCGGCATCCCCTAGCGGAGACAGCGCACGAACAGCGTCATCGGCTTCCTCGGCGGTGATCTTGCCCAGGCGCTGCTGGCCCATGAGGAACACTCGGTACTCGTCCCTGTTGTGGCCGAGAATCACCGGCACCTCATTCGCGGCGCCGTCTCGCAGCGCTGACCACGGGTCTTCGGGGAGCGTGTCGGCATCCACGACCGGTCCGAACGGGGAGGGGGAAGCCGAGACTCGTCCCCAGTCGGCCCGACCGCGCAGCTGTCCGAGCGCGACCCGGGTTGCCGCCGCCAGTTCCTGAGGGCTGAGTGAGGCGAGCGAGTCTGCGTCGGCTGTCACGCCCGCCGCGGCCGCGACGGCGTCTGTCACTGAGCGTGCGAGGTCGGGCATGACGAAGCTGTTCGGGATGCTCTGCATGATGGCTCGGTGCAGCAGCCCGCGGGCGCGGGGCATGGACAGGAGCGCCAGAATGGATGCCGCGCCCGCCGACTCACCGAACACCGTCACCCGCTGCGGGTCACCGCCGAAGCCGGCGATGTTCTCGCGCACCCATTCGAGTGCGGCGATCTGGTCGAGCAGTCCTCGGTTCGACACCGCACCGTCGATCTGTCCGAAGCCGTCCACTCCAAGCCTGTAGTTGATCGTGACGACCACGGCCCCTTCACGGGCCAGGGCCGTGCCGGCGTAGGCGTTGTCGCCACCTGTCCCTGCCATGAAGGCGCCTCCGTGCAGCCAGACCATCACCGGTGAGGGTTCTGCCGGGTCGCTGGGGGCCCAGATGTTCAGGGTCAGGCAGTCGGGCGTCTCGTCGGTGGAGGGCTGGATCGCTGAGCCGGGCAGCGGGATCACCTGGGGGGCTGGTGGCCCGCAGCTGAACGCTTCGCGCGGCGCACCCCACGGTGCCACCGGCTGCGGAGCGGCGAACCGCAGTTCGCCCCAAGGCGGCGCTGCATACGGGATGCCCAGCCAGCTGCGAACGCCGGCATCCTCCTGCCCCAGAACAGCGCCGGAGCCTGTCTCCACGCGTGTCGACATCAGCCTTCCTTCCTTCGTGGCGACGCTGCCACGGTCGCTGAGGATCGAGTGCGGCTCATGCGGGAGTGAACGTCGCCCGGAACGAACTGATCATGTTGAAGCGCGGGTTCGGCGGTCGACGCAGGTCAGCAGTCACCGTGATCGAATCGACCCGTTCGACAAGGCGCTCGAGGAAGATCTTGATCTCCCGGCGACCCAGGTGCTCCCCGAGGCACTGGTGCGAACCGCCTGCTCCGAACGCGACCTGCTTGCTCGAATCACGCGTGATGTCGAACCGCTCGGGATCGGGGAACACGGACTCGTCGAAGTTCGCGGACTCGTAATACATGACGACCTTGTCGCCCGCTTTGATCTCCTGCCCGCCGACCACGACGTCCTCTGTGGCCGTGCGGCGGAAGTTCACGACCGCAGATGTGAAGCGGAGGAACTCGTCGACAGCCTTGTTGATCAGTGAGGGGTCGCTCTTGAGCAGGGCGAACTGCTCAGGGTTGAGCGCCAACTGCCACAGACCCGTGGCGATCGTGGAGCCCGTCGTCTCGGCGCCGGCGCCGATCAACAGGGCGACGAATGATCCGACCTCCTCGTCGGTGAGGAGGCGGCCGTCGACCTGGGCGGTCACGATCCTGCTCATGACGTCGTCCCCGGGGTTGGCCCTC
>Ga0075365_10000682_pt1 | contig 13640 bp, 9 predicted proteins | sample EndMetdeltDD1765_FD_71387 | JGI IMG/M metagenome (GOLD analysis project Ga0075365, IMG submission 71387) | Populus endosphere microbial communities from Tennessee, USA - Endosphere MetaG P. deltoides DD176-5 | ecosystem: Host-associated > Plants > Roots > Endosphere | place: USA: Tennessee... | reverse complement strand
CTATTGATTGCACCCATGACATCTCGCATCAGGATCCTCGACACCATCTCCGATCCCGGAAATCCGGCAAAGCCGAACGACGACAGCTTCGGGCACAACGAGGCTTGCGCCTTCGTCATCGACGGTGCGACGGGCCTCGGCGATCGCCAATATATGGATGAGGCAGGCAGCGACGCCGCGTGGATCGCGCGGCATTTCGCACGCGGTTTTCAAGATCAGATCACCCGCGACACCGACATCTCGCAGGTTGCGCGCAGCCTGTCGCTGGCAGCCCGTGCGGAATTTCTCCGCCACAACGAGAATGTGCCGCGCTACGCCTGGCCGTTGACCGCCTTTGCCATGCTGCATCAAACACGCGACGGCTTCCATTTCATCGGCCTCGGCGACTCTTGTCTCTTTCTGCTGCAGGAAGATGGCTCAGCCACGATGTACATGGCGATCCCGGGTGCCTATGAATATGAGCAGAGCCAAGCGCGAAAGCACATTGCGCGAACGGGCGGCATCACGAAGGAAGGTGGCGCGCTCGGCAATTCCGAGACCCTCACCTTGTTGCGCCAGCACCGCGAGCGGCAGAATACGCCGGAGAGCGGCGTCTGGACCCTCGGCCTCGTACCGGAGGCGGCCAACCACCTGGTCTCCGAGCCGCTTGATATTAAAGGCAGGGCGCACGCTATCGTCTGCAGCGACGGTTTTTCGGACCTCGCGGTCCTTTACGCGGCCTATGATTCGGCAGGCTTAGTGCGCACCGCGCGCGAGAAGGGTCTGCGGCCAATGCTTGACGAACTCAGGCGCTTCGAACGCGAGATTGATCCTGAGGGGTTGCGCTATCCGCGCTACAAACAAAGTGACGACACAACGGCGCTGCTTGTCGAGTTAGCGCCCGACACGTGAGGCGATTTTCGATTCAGATTCAGTTCGTTGCGACCAGAACCTGAATCAATCTATCCGACACTTGAATCAAATACTGAAGACGCAGCCGATCAGGCCGCGTCTTCGATTTCCTCGTCACGCTTGCGCGGCACGTAGTTGAGAACCGGGCCGAGCCAGCGCTCGACCTCAGCAACGTCCATGCCCTTGCGGGTGGCGTAGTCCTCGACCTGATCCCGCTCCACCTTGGCGACGCCGAAGTAGTAAGCGTCGGGGTGACCGATGTAGATGCCGGAAACGGAAGAGCCCGGCCACATTGCGTAGCTTTCAGTCAGCTTCACCCCAGCCGCCTTCTCGGCATCGAGCAAGCCGAACAGCGTCTTCTTCTCGGTATGGTCAGGCTGCGCCGGATAGCCCGGAGCAGGACGGATACCGGCGTATTCCTCGGTAATGAGCTGCTCGTTACTCAGATGCTCGTCCTTGGCGTAGCCCCAGTATTCGCGGCGAACCTGCTCGTGCATACGCTCGGCAAAGGCTTCCGCAAAGCGATCGGCCAGCGCCTTTACGAGGATCGACGAATAGTCGTCGTTGGCCCGTTCAAAGCGTTCCGCAATCGCGACCTCCTCGATACCAGCCGTGACGACGAAGCCGCCGACATAGTCCTGAACGCCGCTTTCGACAGGTGCAACGAAGTCCGACAGTGCGACGTTCGGCCGGCCATCACGCTTCGACAGCTGCTGGCGCAGCGTGAAGAAGGTGGCAAGCTCATCCTTGCGGCTGTCGTCCTTGAACAGACGGATATCATCGCCGACCGCGTTCGCCGGCCAGAAGCCGATGACCGCACGCGGATGGAACCACTTCTCCTCGATGATCTTCGTCAGCATCGCCTGCGCATCGGCCCACAGCTGGCGTGCCGCCTCGCCCTGCTTCTCGTCTTCCAGAATTGCCGGGAAACGGCCGCGCAGTTCCCAGGTCTGGAAGAACGGCGTCCAGTCGATGTACTTGGCGATCTCCGCGAGATCGTAGCCGTCGAAGACCTTGGTACCGAGGAAGCTCGGCTTGGTCGGCTTGTAAGCCGTCCAATCGACCTGCTGCACGTTTTCGCGGGCTCGTGCCAGCGGCAGACGCACCTTCTCGGCCTCGCTGCGCGCATGCGCGGCGGCCACCTTCGCATATTCGGCGCGGATATCGGCCACGTAGCCGTCGCGGCCCTCGGGCGACAGCAGCGATGAGACGACACCAACGGCGCGGCTGGCATCCGTCACGTAGACAGCCTGCCCCTTGTTATAGCCAGGATGGATCTTGACAGCCGTGTGAACGCGGCTCGTCGTTGCACCGCCGATCAACAGCGGCAGATCCAGTCCCTGGCGCTCCATTTCAGCGGCGACATGCACCATTTCGTCGAGCGACGGCGTGATCAGGCCGGAAAGACCGATGACATCGACCTTCTCAGCAACAGCCGTTTCGAGGATCTTCGTTGCCGGTACCATGACGCCGAGATCGATGATCTCGTAATTGTTGCAGGCGAGCACGACACCGACGATGTTCTTGCCGATATCGTGGACATCGCCCTTCACGGTCGCCATGAGAATCTTGCCGGCAGCCTTACGGTCGTCGCCGCCGTTCCGGCGTTTCTCTTCCTCCATGTAGGGAAGCAGCACGGCAACCGCCTGCTTCATCACGCGGGCAGATTTGACGACCTGCGGCAGGAACATCTTGCCGGAACCAAAGAGATCGCCGACCACGTTCATGCCGGCCATCAGCGGGCCTTCGATGACGTGCAGCGGCCGCGCGGCCTGCTGACGGGCTTCCTCTGTGTCGGCCTCGATGTATTCGGTGATGCCGTTGACCAGCGCATGCTCCAGCCGCTTCGCGACGGGCCATTCGCGCCAGGAAAGATCCTGTGCCTTTGCTTCTCTTGTGCCAGCGCCACGGAAGCGTTCGGCCACCTCAAGTAGCCGCTCGGTCGCATCGGCGCGGCGGTTCAGCACCACGTCTTCGCAGGCTTCGCGCAGTTCCGGATCGATCTGGTCGTAAACGGCAAGCTGCCCGGCGTTGACGATCCCCATGTCCATGCCCGCCTGGATGGCGTGGTAGAGGAACACGGCATGCATCGCCTCGCGCACCGGCTCGTTGCCGCGAAACGAGAAGGACAGGTTCGAGACGCCGCCTGAGATATGCACCAGCGGCATCGTCTTGCGGATCGTCCGCGTCGCCTCGATGAAGTCGACGCCGTAATTGTTGTGCTCCTCGATACCGGTCGCGACCGCAAAGACGTTCGGATCGAAGATGATGTCTTCGGGCGGGAAGCCCGCCTTTTCGGTCAAGAGCTTGTAGGCGCGAGCGCAGATCTCGACCTTGCGCTGGTAGCTGTCTGCCTGCCCCGTCTCATCGAAGGCCATGACCACGACGGCCGCGCCATAAGCGTGCAGCAACTTTGCCTGGGCGAGGAAGTTCTCTTCGCCTTCCTTGAGCGAGATCGAGTTGACGATCGGCTTGCCCTGAACGCGCTTCAAACCGGATTCGATGATCGAAAACTTCGACGAGTCGATCATGACAGGCACGCGAGCGATATCGGGCTCAGCCGCGATCAAGTTCAGGAACTCGACCATCGCCCTTTCGGAATCGATCAGCCCCTCGTCCATGTTGATGTCGATGATCTGCGCGCCGTTTTCCACCTGGTCGCGCGCCACATCGAGTGCTGCCGTGTAGTCGGCATTGGTGATCAGCTTGCGGAACCTCGCGGAACCCGTGACGTTGGTGCGCTCGCCGACGTTGACGAAGGGAATGTCCTTGGTCAACTCGAAGGGCTCGAGACCCGACAGCGACATAAAGGGGCGATGCTCGGGGATCGGACGCGGCTTGTACTTGGCGACGACTTCGGCAATCGCCTGGATATGTTCCGGCGTCGAACCGCAGCAGCCGCCAACGATGTTGACGAGGCCTTCGCGCGCAAAGCTCTCGATCTGCGCCGCCATCAATTCCGGCGTCTCGTCATACTGGCCGAACTCGTTCGGCAGGCCGGCATTCGGATAGGCGCAGATGAAGGTGTCGGCAACGCCTGACAGCTCCTGCAGGTGCGGACGCATGGCGTTGGCGCCGAGCGCGCAGTTGAGGCCGATCGTGAACGGATTGGCGTGACGCACCGAATTCCAGAAGGCGGACGGCGTCTGGCCGGACAGGGTACGGCCGGAAAGATCGGTGATCGTGCCCGAGATCATCACCGGCAGGCGGATGTCCTTCGCCTCGAAGCGCTCCTCGCAGGCAAAGATTGCGGCCTTGGCGTTCAGCGTGTCGAAGATAGTCTCGATCAGGATAATGTCGGCGCCGCCGTCGATCAGGCCGTCTATCTGCTCGCCATAGGCGATGCGCAGATCGTCGAAGCTGACGGCGCGGAAGCCCGGATTGTTGACGTCGGGCGAAATCGAGGCGGTGCGGTTCGTTGGGCCGATGGCACCGGCGACGAAGCGGCGGCGGCCATCCTCGCGCTCGGCGCGGACTGCCGCACGGCGCACGATCTCGGCACCTTCCTTGTTGAGGGCGTAAACCTCGCCTTCCATCGCATAATCGGCCTGTGCAATGCGTGTCGACGAGAACGTATTCGTCTCGAGAATATCGGCACCGGCCTTGGCATACTTGTAATGGATCTCTTCGATCGCATCCGGCTGCGTCAGGATCAGAAGGTCGTTGTTGCCCTTCTGGTGGCAGGCACAGCCAATGAAGCGGTCGCCGCGGAAATGGTCTTCATCGAAGCCCAGCCCCTGGATCTGCGTGCCCATGGCACCGTCAAGAACAAGGATGCGTTCGCTGGCGGCTTTCTTGAGCGCCGCAAACACTTCACTACCGTCGCGCTTTGCCCCTTCGGAACCAAACAGAGTATCAAACACGGGCGGACTCCTTGACGTCGTTACAGGCCAATTGACCAAATCACATAAAGATATCTTTATGTCAATATATGCCTCGCATGTGGCACCTTTGCGGCGCTGGGCAGATGACAGACTCGGGTGGCCCCTATATAGGCGGTTGCGAAGGCTTTGTGCACGAAATCGGAGGAGTATCATGGCACCTGCAATCGGCGACGCCGCGCTCGGAAACTGGACCACCCGCGCATACCACCGCAACTGGCTGCTTGCACAGGCAAACGGGCTCTTCGATTTCTTCCAGCACAACTCCGTCAACCCGAACGGCGGTTTCTTCGATCTCGACGACACCGGCAAGCCGCTCAATGCCGCCGGCCAGGTCCGCCCGATCCATATAGCCTCCCGGGCCGTTCACTGCTTTGCGATCGGCACCCTCCTCGGCCGTCCCGGTGCCGCCGGCGTCGTGGATCACGGTATGCAGTACATCTGGAAGCATCACCGCGACACCAAGAACGGTGGCTACTTCTGGTCACTCGACGACAACGGCCCCGTCGATTCAAACAAGCAGGGCTACGGCCATGCCTTCGTCCTGCTTGCAGCCTCCTCTGCCAAGACGGTTGGCCATCCGCTTGCCGACGGCATGCTTGCCGACATCACCGACGTCCTGAACACCAAGTTCTGGGAAGCCACGCACGGCGCCATCGCCGAGGAGTTTACTGCCGACTGGCAACCGCTCGACGGCGGCAACTACCGCGGCCAGAACTCCAACATGCACCTGACCGAAGCGCTGATGGCTGCCTTCGAGGCAACTGGTAACCGCGACTATCTGGCCAAGGCCGAAAGCATTGCCGACCTCGTCATCCGTCGCGCAGCCGGTTCTGTCGGCTGGCGCGTCGCCGAGCACTTCAGCACCGATTGGGGCCTCGACAAGGACTACTATCATCCGAACGAAATGTTCCGCCCTGCAGGTACCACCCCCGGCCATTGGCTGGAATGGGCCCGTCTCATTCTTCAACTCTGGGTGCTCGGCAACAAGAAGCATGACTGGATGCCGGATGCGGCCAAGAGCCTGTTCTCGCAGTCGATCGCCCTCGGCTGGGACGACAATAAGGGCGGCTTCTTCTATACGCTCGACTGGCAAGACAAGCCCGCCAAACGCAACAAACTGTGGTGGCCTGCTTGCGAGGGTGCCGGCGCCGCGCATTTCCTGAACGAACATCTGCCGAGTGACTATCACGAGGAGCACTACCGCAGGATCTGGAACGTGATCGAGCGCTCCTTCATCGATCACAAGAATGGCGGCTGGCATGAGGAGCTAACGGAAGACCTAGTGCCTGCCCATACGATCTTCCCTGGCAAGGGCGACATCTACCACGCCCTGCAGGCCTGCCTGATCCCCCTCTTCCCGGCAACCGGCAGCCTGACCAAGGTCATTCCCGAAGCGGGCGGCAAGATCTGATTTGAAGCGAGCGCCACCTCAATGGCGCTGGACTATCATTTCAAGTGATATCGCGTCGGTGCCGTGACTTGAGCGGAGGGTTCGATGCGGCGCACCGGCGCAAACGACGACGCGCGTGGAATGGCTGTGCGATAGAGAAACAAATCGGTACGAGGTTTGGTTTATGAGGCGGATTCCAACGACCAATTGGGCGGCAAGCTTTTCCTATGGCTTTCGAGACTGCCTCTACCCGTCTTCTATGGATGCGGTTTGCGAAATCGTGGCGCGATCGCCAAAGATAAAGGCCGTGGGCTCAGGCCACTCATTCAATGCAATCGCCGATGGTGAAGTTGCCCTGTCGCTTGCCGAGCTACCGATCAACCCTGTCATCGAAGGCGATGGAACACAGGTTTCCATAGGCGCTCATTGCACCTACGGAGAGCTTGCGCTTTTCCTCCATCGCCATCATCTCGCCGTTCATAATCTAGCCTCGTTGCCGCATATTTCGATCGCCGGAGCAATTGCCACGGCAACGCATGGGTCAGGCAACCGGAACGGCAATCTGGCAACTGCGGTTTCCGGGCTCGAAATTGTTTCAGGCGACGGCCGCCTCGTAAAGGTGGCACGCGGCGATGCCGCTTTCCCGGGAATGGTGGTGCATCTGGGCGCGCTTGGCGTCGTTACGCGCGTAACGCTTGACGTCCAGCCAGAGTTTCATGTCGCGCAGTGCGTCTACGAAGGATTGACCTGGGACAACCTGTTGGCCAACCTCGACGAGATCATGGCCGCAGGCTACAGCGTGAGCGTGTTCACGCAATGGGGTCAACAAGCGGGATCGATTTGGGTCAAGAGAACAGCATCAGCCAATGAATGGCCCGCCGCCATCCATGGCGCAGCACGAGCGATGGTCAAGAGGCACCCCATAAACGGATTGGATGCGCAAAATTCCACGGAACAGTTGGGGCAGTATGGCCGATGGTCCGATAGGCTCCCGCACTTCAAGATGGGGTTCACGCCCAGCAGTGGTGAGGAGATACAGTCCGAGTTCCACCTTCCACGGGAATATGGAGCGGCCGCCATCGACGCGTTGCTGTCAATCCGTGAAAGGTTTGCGTATCTGGTGCAAGCAGCGGAATTCCGAACGGTCGCAGCGGATGAGTTGTGGCTCAGTCCTCAATATCACCGCGACACCCTGTCGATCCACTTTACCTGGATTCGGGATCAGGAGGCCGTGAACGCGGCTGTGGAGCACATTGAGCAGACCCTGTCGCGTTTCATGGCCCTGCCGCACTGGGGTAAGGTCTTCACCCGGCGTCACATCGGGGCCAAATATGAAAAGCTTCCCGAGTTTGTCCGCCTTCGAGACAGGATGGATCCGGAACGGACGTTCTCTAACCTATGGTTGGAAGATGCGATACTCGGCTCGAGTGGAAACTGAGCTCTGCCGCGAACGAGGTTGTCTACGTCGGCTCGCTCGAACTGCAGCCGTCCGCCCCATCCAAGAAAATTGCTCGTAGCGTAAACCTGGTGTGTCAAAACACACCAGGCGAAACCGCAGTCATGCCAGGCGAAGTGCTTCGATGTCCTTCGCAAGCATCAGTGCCAGCGCCTCGACCGCAAGATTGTGGTCGTCCCGTTGCGGCAGGCCAGATACGGTGACAGCGCCGATGCAACCAGTACCCTTCACATTGATCGGGAAGCTGCCGCCGTGCGGAGCATAATCGGCATCGGCGAGACCATTGTCGGCAACCGTCTTGCCCTTCTGCTTGAGATCGAGACCGATCGCATAGCTGCTCCTGAAATAGCGCAGCACCAGATTGCGTTTGCGCCGCACCCATTGAACGTTGTCAGGCGTGACGCCGGGGAGAGCGGCATAAAAGACCGGCATTGAATGCAGCGTGACATCAATCGCGATGCCGAGACCGCGCTCGGTTCCAAGCTCCTGCAGGAGCTTGCCGAGCTGCCATGCGGTCGTGAGATCGAAGGTGTCGAAACTCAACACCTCTTCCTGTTCTGCGATCCGGTTGAGGTCTTCGTCGGGCATGGTCACGGGTGCTTCCTCTCCTGCAATGCTTTTTCCTGAACAAATGCAAGCGGAATGGAAAAGTAAAGCGGAATCGTGGCGATGCCCGGGAGCTTACAATTTGGGCGTCAGCATTTCGAAGCGGTCGCGGATCGTCGAACAGGTATCACCGCCAAGACGCGCAATGGCATCGATCTCTGCGGGATCGACGCGCAGCCGGTCGGGGTCAACGACGCCGTCGCGATAGTGCGCATAGACGATTTCACCCATGATGATCTGCCGCGACTTCCCGAGCTCCAGCGTGACGTGGCGCCTGCACTCGAAGGCTGCTGGGGCTTCCGCGATCCATGGCGAGGCTACCTTCTGGCCAGGCATCGCCGTCAGTCCCGCCTCCTTCAATTCGTCGACACCACGCGGATATTTCGACCCGCAGACATGCATCGCTTCGGCGATGGCAAAAGACACGATGTTGACCGTGAAGACCTCGGTCATGCGGATGTTGTGGCCAGTATCCTTGAAAGACATATCCGGGTTGTTCTCGACGCCGAGCGCCAGGATCGGCGGATCGGCGGACAGGCAGTTGAAGAAGCTGAAGGGTGCCGCATTGATGCGGCCATGCTCGTCCACTGTCGTCACCAGCGCGATCGGCCGTGGAATGATCGTACCGATCATCAGCTTGTAGCGCTCGCGTTCGGTGAGCATCTCGAAATCGAAAGAGACCGACATGGATCAGCCTGCCGCCCTTATCGGCGCAAAAGCGCCCATCGCGCCTGTATAGGGTTTGGCCAAAGGAGATGCATACGAGCCGCGCTTGCTGGTTGACAAGCCGAGCGACACCAGCGCTTCCGCCTGCTTGACCGCCGCGGCCACCCCGTCGACAACAGGCACGCCGTAAATATCCTGCAGCTCGCGCGCCAGATCGGTCATGCCTGCGCAGCCGAGCACAATCGCTTCCGCGCCATCTTCGGAAAGCGCTCGTTCGATCTCGGCCCGCAGCTTGCCGATGGCACCCGACGCAGGGTCATCGAGCTCGAGGACGGGGATATCCGAGGCCCGCACCTTCGCACGTCCGCCCATGCCGTAGCGCCGCACCAGATTGTCGATCAGGACCCGCGAGCGCTCCAGCGTCGTCACCACAGTAAACCGCTGCGCCAGGAATCCGGCCGTGGCGACCGCGGACTCGCAAAGCCCGAGAACCGGCACATCGGCAAAGGTCCGGGCAGCATCCAGGCCCGTATCGTCGAAACAGGCGACGACGGCGGCATCATAGCCGTCGGTCCTCCGCTCCTTCAGTTCGGCGAGAAGCCCGGGGATTGCTAGCGCACCGTCATAATGCCCCTCGATCGAGACCGGCCCCATGCGAGAGGTGGCGGCGATGATATCGGTGCCGGCGGCCGCGACCGCGCGGGCGGCAACGGCCGCCTTCTCGGTCATGGATGTCGTCGTATTGGGATTGACCAAAAGAATGCGCATAGGGTCAGCTTGTCTTTGCCTGGCGCCGGCGCAGCATGAGCATGATGCCGAGCGCGACGAGAATGATGGTGAAGGAAAACAGCGTCGTCACAGTGCCCAGCGCATAGAGCACCGGCGTCGTGACGTTGGTGGTCATGCCGTAGATTTCGAGTGGCAGCGTGTTGTAGCTGCCCGATGTCATCAGCGTACGAGCGAATTCGTCATAGGAGAGCGTGAAGCCGAAAAGGCCGACGCCGATCAGGCTCGGCGCAATCATCGGCAGCACGACATGACGGAAGGTCTGCCAGGAAGTCGCCCCGAGATCGCGCGCCGCCTCTTCATAGGCCGGCGAGAAGCGGTTGAAGACGGCAAACATGATGAGCACGCCAAACGGCAGCGTCCATGTCAGATGCGCGCCGAAGGCAGAGGAGTACCAGGCCGGCTTCAGCCCGCCCTGCTGAAAGACCACGCCGATCCCAAGCGAAATGATGATCGATGGCACCACGAGACTTGCGACGGTCGCATAGAAAAGCACGGTCGATCCGCGGAAGCGGCGGCGAAACGCCAGCCCCGCCAGCAGCGAGACGACGACGGTGACGACCATCACCATCAGACCCAGCGTAAACGATCGGCGGAACGAAGCACCGAAATCGCCCACCGCCTGCTTCTCGAAAAGGTTGTAGAACCAGTGAACGGAAACGCCGTTCAGCGGGAACGTCAGGCCGCCGTCTGGCCCCTGGAAGGAAAGGATCAAGATCGCCGACAGTGGCCCATACAGGAACAGCACGAAGACGAGGAAAAAGGCCGCGAGCACATAGAATTCGAAGGTGCGCTTCTCGTGGTTCATCTCACAGCTCCTTGCGGATATCGACGACGCGCAGGATCGCAGCGACCATCAGGAGGACGACGACCAGCAGCACGACGGCACTTGCGGCAGCCGCCGGATATTGCAGCAACGACATCTGGTTCTTCATCATCAGCGCCACCGAAGCGCTCTGCCCGCCGGACATGACCTGCACCGTCGAGAAATCGGCCATGACGAGGGTGACGACGAAGATCGTCCCGATCGCCATGCCGGGCTTTGCAAGCGGCAACACGACATTCCAGAGGATCTGCCAGCCGCTGGCGCCGGCATCACGCGCCGCCTCGAACAGCGAGCGATCGATGCGCATCAGCGTGTTGAAGATCGGCGTGACCATGAACAGCGTGTAAAGATGCACCATCGCGAGAACGACGGCGAAATCGGAATAGAGCAGCCATTCGATCGGCTGCGGCACGATGCCCATTTGCACCAGCGCCGAGTTGACCAACCCGTTGCGACCAAGCACCGGAATCCAGGAGATCATACGGATGATGTTCGACGTCATGAACGGCACGGTGCAGACGAGAAACAGGATCATCTGCGTAGTCGTCCGGCGGACATGGAAGGCGAGGAAATAGGCGACCCAGAAGCCGATGAAGAGCGTCAAGCCCCAGACGATCACCGTGAATTTCAGGGTGTTGAGATAGGTTTTCCAAGTAACCCATGAACCGAGCGTGTCGGTGTAGTTCATGGTCAGAAAGGCCGGATAGAGACCCGCAAAATCGTAATCCCAGAAACTGACAACCGCGATCATGGCGATCGGCAGGATGAAGAAGAAGCCGAGAATGAGGATCAGCGGCGTCGCCTGCAGATAAGAAGCTGCCCATGCCGGGCATCCGATTCTTCGACGGCTTATCTGTTCCGATTGTTGCTCGGCCTGCGAAGACGCGATCGTCGCCATGTTCCGGTCTCTCCGTTATTGACGCCCTCTCCCCAAAGGAACTGAGGAGAGGGCCTGGCAGAAGCGGTTCGCCTTAAGCGGCGATGAACTCGTTCCAGCGGCGAACCATGTAGCGGTCTTCGTCCATGACGGAGTTCCAGCACGCGACGTGACCCATGCGCTCTTCGAACGAACCACCGTCGCGAACGGCGCCGGCCTTCTCCATGACCTTGCCTTCCGGCGAGAGAATATCGCCTTGCGCCGGCTTGCCTTCGATCCAGTAACCCCATTCATCGGCGGTCATGAACTTCTTGGCCGTCTCCATGCAGGCCGAGTAGTAGCCCTGGCGGTTGAGATAACCACCGACCCAGCCGGAGGTGTACCAGTTGATGTACTCGTAAGCGGCGTCGAGCTGCGCGCCCTTGAGGTGCGAAGCGAGGCCGAGACCGCCACCCCACGAACGATAGCCTTCCTTGAGCGGCTGATACTTGCAGGCGATGCCCTTGGAGCGGACGGCGGCAACGGCCGGCGACCACATGGACTGGATGACGACTTCGCCTGATGCCATCAGGTTGACCGACTCGTCGAAGCTCTTCCAGAAGGCACGGAACTGGCCGTCCTGCTTGGCCTTAATCAGGAACTCGATCGTCTTGTCGATCTCTTCCTTGGTCATGTTGCCCTTGTCGGCATACTTGATGTTGCCGAGCGCTTCCATGATCATCGCGGCATCCATGATGCCGATCGACGGGATGTTGAGGATCGAAGTCTTGCCCTTGAACTTCGGATCCATGATATCGGCCCAGGTGGTGATATCGCGACCGACGAGATCCGGGCGAATGCCGAGCGTATCGGCATTGTAGATCGTCGGCATCATGGTGAAGAGTTCGGTCTCGCCCTTGGCGAAGGTCTTGGCATCCGCGCTCTCGACGTAGCCGACCGTGTGCGGCGCCGTGCCCTGAGCGATGACGCTGTCCGGCGTCAGCTTGCCGGTCTTAAACAGCGGAACGACCTTGTCGTAGTACTTCAGCTTCTTGACGTCCATCGGCTGGATGACGCCAGTCGGATAGACCTTCTTCAGGATCCAGTATTCGATGTCAGCGATGTCGTAGCTGTCGGGCTGGGTCACGGCGCGCTGGGCAGCGGCGTCGGAGTCGGTCGCGGTCATCTCGAGCGTGATGCCGAGGTCCTTCTTGCACTGCTCGGCAATGGCGTTGATGTTCGAAACGCCGGTGCCGAACTGGCGAAGCGTGATGTTCGACTGCGCCCAGATGGTCGGAAAGCCCGTGATCAGGCCGGAGCCGGCGGCGGCACCGATGGCGGCGGCGCCGGTCTTGAGCAGGCTGCGGCGGGAAATCCCCGCTGCCGTCTTGGTCGTCTTCTTTTCGGTTGTCATGTCAGTTCCCCTTCTTTTTGCTGGTGAGGTTCATGCACGGCCAAGGAGGACCGCGTCCTCCAGAGCCCAACTCAGAGACACCGCATCGCCGACCGATACGGGCTTGGCGAAGTAGTCGCCGTCATTCGCGATGACCGTGAAGTCGTCACTACCCGCGCCGACGACGGTGATCTTCACCGACGCGCCGCGATATTCGATGTTGGAGACGAGGCCGTTGAAGCCGAGCGTCTTGTCGGCGGCCGTGTCGAGGCGCACGCGATCGGTGCGGATGCCGATGTCGACACCCTCGCCGATCTGCCTACCGTTGCCGCGCACCGCAAAGGTCTGTCCCTCCCGCACCTCAAGCGTCGTGACGCCATCCTGCGAGGAGACGACGCGACCGGACAGGACGTTATGATCGCCCATGAAGCGTGCGACGAAAGCGGTGGCGGGCTCCTCAAACACCTTGCGCGGGGTTGCCGCCTGCTCGATCTTGCCGTCGTTCATGATGACGATGATATCGGCCAGCGCCATCGCCTCTTCCTGGCTGTGCGTGACGTGGACGAAGGTAATGCCGAGCGTCTTCTGCAGCTTCTTCAGTTCTGCCCGCATACGGATCTTCAGAAACGGATCGAGCGCCGACAGTGGCTCGTCGAGAAGCAGCGCTTCGGGATCGGTGATCAGCGCACGCGCCAGCGCCACGCGCTGCTGCTGGCCGCCGGAAAGCTGCGCAGGCCGCCGCGTCGCATAGGCGTCCATCTGCATCAGCTTCAGCATCTCGAGCGCCTTGGCGCGACGCTCTTCCTTCTCGACGCCCTTCATCTTCAAGCTGAAGGCAACGTTGTCGACGAGGCCAAGATGCGGAAACAGCGCGTAGGACTGGAAC
>Ga0075365_10000681_pt1 | contig 13645 bp, 11 predicted proteins | sample EndMetdeltDD1765_FD_71387 | JGI IMG/M metagenome (GOLD analysis project Ga0075365, IMG submission 71387) | Populus endosphere microbial communities from Tennessee, USA - Endosphere MetaG P. deltoides DD176-5 | ecosystem: Host-associated > Plants > Roots > Endosphere | place: USA: Tennessee... | reverse complement strand
AGCGGAAACACGTGCCCGGGCTGGACCAGGTCCTCCGGTCCCGCGTGGGGGTCGATCGCCACCTGGATCGTTCGGGCGCGGTCGGCCGCCGAGATCCCGGTGGTGACGCCATCCCGAGCCTCGACCGAGATGGTGAAAGCCGTGTTGAAGGGAGACTCGTTCTTGGCGGCCATCAGGTCGAGCCCCAGCTCGTCGCAGCGCTCACCTGTGAGCGAGAGGCAGATCAGGCCGCGGCCGTGAGTGGCCATGAAGTTGATCGCCTCCGGGGTCGCGAACTGGGCGGCCATCGTCAGATCGCCCTCGTTCTCCCGGTTCTCGTCGTCGCACACCACGACCATGCGGCCGCGGCGGATCTCCTCGATCGCCTCCTCGATGGGCGAGAAAACACCCTTTGAACCAATGCCTGCCGCCCCCCTTGAATCAATGCCCGTCGCCTCCTCCGCTTCGCGTCCGGGGGCGACGGGGTTTCTGGGAGTTCGGGGTTCAGGCATCTCGATTCCTTCCTTTCTCATTTAAGCCTTGCATGAGACGTTCTGCGTAGCGGGCGACGACGTCCACCTCGAGGTTCACCTCGCTGCCCTCGTCGCGCTCGCCGAGCGTCGTGCGCTCGAGCGTCTCGGGAATCAGCGAGACCTCCAGCGAGTCCTCCGTGACGGAAGCGACGGTGAGGCTGACGCCGTCGATCGCCACCGAGCCGCGCTCGGCGACGTAGCGCCGGAGGTCCTCGGGCACCTGGATCCGCAAGCGGCGCGCGAAGCCGTCATCGGTGGCCGAGGCAACCCGCCCGGTCCCGTCGACGTGACCCTGCACGAGGTGCCCGCCGAGCGGCTCGCCGGCCCGAATCGCCGGCTCGAGGTTCACGCGGGTTCCCTGCTCCGTCTCCCCGAGGGTTGTGAGCGAGAGGGTCTGGTTCATCACGTCGGCCTCGAAGGCGTCGCCGCTGTGGGCCGCGACGGTCAGACAGACCCCGTCCACCGACACCGAGTCCCCGGCCCGAAGCTCGTCCGCGACGCCGGCCCGCACCCGCAGGCGAGCGCCGTCCTCCGTCCGCTCCACGGCCTCGACCGCGCCCACCTCTCGAACGATTCCGGTGAACACGGCTACCACTCCCTCAGGCGCGCGCGGATCAGCAGGTCATCGCCGGATCGCTCCCAATCCATCGCCGCGGCGGTGGTTGCATCCGGAAGGGTCATCGCTCCCTCGCCGGCGATCAACGGCCGGGCGAGCATCCCGCCGACCACGATCGGCGCGACGAACAGTCGAAGCTCGTCGATCTCGCCGGCGTCGAGGAAGGCGCCCGCCAGGGTCGGGCCGCCCTCGAGCAGGAGGCTCGTGATCTCCCGCCGCCCGAGCTCGGCAAGCCCGGCCCGGACCCGGTCGGGCGACTCACCCTCGACCGTGACCACATCGGCGCCGGCGTCGCGCAGCGCGCTGAGGCGGGACTCCGGAGCCTCGGCGGATGCGATCACCACAAGCGGCGCCTGCGCGACCGACCCGACCAGCCGCGAGCCGGCGGACAGGCGAGCCTGCGAGTCGAACACGACCCTGGTCGGCTGCCGCAGCGTGCCGACCTCCCGGGCCGTCAGGCGCGGGTCATCCGCGAGGGCCGTCCCGATGCCGACGCAAACGGCGTCTGACTCGGCGCGCCAGCGATGTGCCAGCAGGCGGCTCTCCTCGCTCGAAATCCACTGGGAATCACCGCCCGCGGTGGCGACCCGGCCGTCGAGCGTGGTCGCGGACTTCATGACGATCAGCGGGCGCCCGGTGCGAGCGTGCTTTCGAAACGGCTGATTGAGGAGCCGCGCGGCCTCTGCCTCCTCGCCGTCGATGAGCTCCACGTCGACACCCGCCTCGCGCAGGATCTCCGGGCCGCGCCCGCTCGCCTTCTCGCTCGGGTCGTCCGACGCGGCCACGACCCGGGCGATCCGAGCGTCCCGAATCGCATCCACGCACGGCGGCTGGCGGCCGTGGTGCGCGCATGGCTCGAGGGTCACGAAGAGAGTCGCGCCCGCCGGGTCGACGCCCTGAGCCCGCGCGTCGTTGATCGCCTCGACCTCGGCATGGCGGCCGCCGAGCTCGGCGTGAAAGCCCTCCGCGATGACCCGCCCGTCGCGGACCAGCACGGCTCCGACCATCGGATTCGGGCTCACGCGGCCGTGCCCGCCCGCCGCCAGTTCCAGTGCGCGACGCAGATGGATCCGATCCTGGTCTGTGGCCACGGTCGAGGCTCCCGATTGACTGGTCAGTCAACCAATCATACGCACCTCTCGCCCACCGTCCGCGGCCAGACCGCCCCCACCGTCGGTACGGTGCGCGGCGCATGGCGCGCGAGGCAGCGGCGGCGGAGACGAGGCGCTTCGGGCGATCCGCGGCGATGCTGTCGATCGGGGTCGGCTCCGCGGGGCTCCTGACCTACGTCTACTTCTCGCTCGCCTCGCACAACCTGAGCCGCACCGAGTACGGCGAGATCGTCGTCCTGTGGTCGGCGGTCTTCGTCACGATCTCGATCCTCTTCCGCCCGGTCGAGCAGCTGCTGTCGCGAACGATCGCCGAACGCCAGGCACGCGGCGAGACCATCGGCGGGACGCTCCGGGTGGCAGCGACGATCCAGGGCGGGCTGGCGCTGGCTTTCGCCGCCCTGGCGCTGGCCCTGCGCGGGCCCCTCCAGGACGACCTGCTCTCGGGCAACTCGACGCTCTACTGGATCCTGGTCGCCGCGGTCCTCGCGTTCGCGGCGAGCTTCTTCGCGCGGGGATTCCTGGCCGGCAGCCGGCGCTTCGTCCTTTACGGCTCTCTCCTCCTTGCCGAGTCGACGGCGAGGATGTCGTTCGCGTTCGCCGTCGCGGTCGGGATCGCCAGCGGCCAGACTGCCGTCGCCCTCGGCATCGTCGCCGCGCCGGTGCTGAGCCTGACCGTGGTTCCGCTCGCCTTCGCCGGACGGGCGGTGGCGCGGAGAGCGACCCCGCCGCCCCGCGCTGCTGCCGGCGAGTCGCAGTTCACCCTCGCACGCGGCGGGGGCTTCGCCGCGGCGGTCTTCCTGATCATGGTCAGCGAGCAAAGCCTGCTGAACGCGGGGCCCCTGCTGGTTCGCGCGTCCGAGGGCGCGGCCGCCGCGGGCTTCATCTTCAACGTCTTGATGATCGCCAGGGCGCCGCTCGTCCTGTTCCAGGCCGTGGCCACCAGCCTCCTCCCGCACCTGACCCGCCTGCGCTCGAGCGGCGTGGAGGGGGACGGAGCCTTCCAGATGTCGGTGCGCGTCACCGTGAGCGCGATCGCCGCCTTCGCGGCCGCCGTCGGGCTGTTCGTCCTGATCGCGGGACCCGAGCTCATGCAGATCGCGTTCGGAGACAAGTTCACCTACGACCGCGCCGGGCTCCTGATCGTGACCGCGGGCATGGGCTTCTACCTGGCTTCGGGGACCCTCAACCAGGCCGCCCTCGCGCAGGGGCAGGCCCGCGCGGCCGCCGCTCGCTGGGTCATCTGCGCGGCCGGCTTCGTCTGCTGGAACTTCGTCCCGGTGTTCGACGAGTTCCGCCGCGTCGAGGTCGGGTTCGCCGGCGCCGCGGCGCTCCTGTGCGGGCTCCTCTACGTGCTGTACCGCAACCCGCCGAAGAAGCCCCGGCCCGAGGACGTCGTCGAGCCCGGCTCACCCGAGGAGATCGAGGCGCAGCTCGCCGCGGCGGACGAGGCGAGTTAGCCGGCTTCGGCCGCCGCCGCGATCCGCTGGAACGCCTGGCCCGGGTCGGGATCGCCGAACACCGCCGAGCCGGCCACGAACAGGGTCGCGCCGGCCTCGGCGACGCTGCCGACGGTGTCGGCGTCGATCCCGCCGTCCATCTCGATCACGGGCGTGGGGACGGCTTCGCGGATTCGGCGCACCTTGTCGGGCGACGTCTCGATGAAGGATTGCCCACCCCAGCCCGGATTGACCGACATGCAGAGGATCAGGTCCGCCGAGGCGTCGAGCTCGCGCACCGATTCCGCGGGCGTTCCCGGGTTGATCGCCACCCCCGCCAGACACCCCGCCTCGCGGATGTGCCCGCAGGTGCGGTGGATGTGGGGATCGGTCTCGAAGTGCGCGGTGATGCAGTCGGCACCGGCCCGGGCGAACTCCTCGACGTGGTCAGCCGGGCGCTCGACCATCAGGTGGACGTCGATCGCGCCACCGGCGTCGTGCACCTGGTCCGCGATCGCGCCCGCGACCAGCGGTCCCATGGTGATCGGCGGGACGAAGTGCCCATCCATGACGTCGACGTGGATGACGCGCGCCCCTGCGTCCAGGACCTCCGCGACCTGCGCGCCCAGCCGGGCGAAATCGGCTGAGAGGATCGAGGGCGCCACGTGGCGCTCGCCGAAGAGGTCGCGAGGGGGCATCACACCGGGCTGAGCATCGAGTGGCCGCAGGACTGGCAGAGCATGTCCTGCGAGGTGCTCATGCGGACGATCGTCTGGTGCTCGCCGCAGTTGGGGCACTGGGAGACGAGCTCGTAGCGCCGCAGGCAGTAGACACAGCGGTACCGGCCCGGGAGCTGGGTCGGGCGAAGCCAGGGCTCGCCGCAGCCGGGGCAGACCGGCCGCTTCAGCGTCGCGTCGCTTGCGGCCATCTAGCCGGACTCCAGCGTCGCGATGAAGAACCCGTCGGTGCGATCGCGGTCCGGACGCGTCTGCAGGGACCGCGGATCGTGGGTCGAGGCGAGGTCCGGCGCGTCCGCGCCCAGGTCGACTGCCTCGACGCCGCCGGCGGCGAGGAGGTCCGCGATCTGGTCCTCGCCTTCGCGCCTCGAGATGGTGCAGGTCGAGTAGACGAGCGTCCCGCCGGGCCGCAGGGCCTCCACCGCCCGTCCGGCGATCGTGCGCTGCACCGAGGCGACGCGCTCGATCAGCTCAGGCGACTTGCGCCAACGGGCGTCCGGACGCGAGGCGAGCGTCCCCAGGTCTGAGCAGGGCGGATCCACCAGCACGCGATCGTAGCCGCCGCCCAGGTCGAGCTCCGCCGCGTCGCCCTCGATCACGGTGACGCTGTTGACCCCCAGCCGCTCGCAGAGGCTCCCGAGCTGGCTCGCCCTCCCGGGGTCCCGCTCGACCGCGACCACGTTTCCGCGGTTGTCCATCCTGGCGGCGATCGCCGTGGTCTTGATCCCCGGGGCGGCGCACAGGTCCAGCACCTGCTCGCCCGGCTGTGGATCGAGCGCCGCGGCGACGGCCTGCGAGGAGCGCGACTGGGGGACGAGCTCACCCCGTTCGATACGGCGTGCCAGTTCGTCGGTCAGCCCGCGGGTGGCCACGATCGCCTCCGGCGGGCCCAGAAGCCCGGGCGCCGGCCGCTCGACACCCAGGTCGTTCAGCTCCTCGCGCAGCGCCTCGGGGTCCGCCTTCAGCGTGTTGACGCGAAGCGCGGTCTCGGGAGGCTCGTTGATCGCCGCCAGCAGAGAGCGCGCCCCGTCCGGCCCGAGCTCCTCCCACCACATCCGCGCGAGCCACTCCGGGACGGAGTGGAGCACCGCGGCGTGCTCCGGGCTCGACTCGTCCAGTCCCGCAAGCAGGTCGTCGGTCGCGGCGGCCCGGCGCAGGACCGCGTTCACGAGCCCGGCGCCGGCCTTGCGACGCCGCCCGCCCGAGCCCTTGGCCAGCTCGACCGCCTCGTCTACCGCGGCGTGGTCCGGGGTGGCGTCGGAGAAGGCCAGCTCGTAAAGGCCGAGACGCAGCGCGCCGAGGACGGGTGGATCGAGCTTCCTCAGGGGGCGCCCGGCGAGCTCGACTATCAGGTGGTCGGTGGTGCCACGCCGCTGCACGGCTCCGTAGGAGAGCCGCTGGGCCTGAGCCCGCTCGCGGTGGTCGAGCCCGTGGCGCTCGGCGGCCGCCGGCAGGGCCCGATCGGCCCACGCGTCGTGCTCGAAGACCCTCCGCAGGACCTCGTACGCGGCGCGGCGCCACGGCGCCACGGCTGACCCGGCGCTCATCCCGCCAGCGAGGGGAGCGCGTGCCCGCGAAGGTAGGCGTCGGCGGGCATCGGGCGCCGGCCCTCCGGCTGCACCACACGGAGCTCGAGCGTGCCCTCGGCGCACCCGAGGCGCAGGGTCCCGTTACCGGCGAGCTGACCCGCCTCGACCTCCATCTCCGGCTCGGCCCTCGCCGATCGAACAACCAGTCGCACGCCACCATCGAGCTCCAGGTAGGGACTGTGGTGGGGGTTCAGCGCCCTCACCACGAGCTCGAGCTCCCGCGCCGGTCGGGACGGGTCGAGGCGGTGCTCCTCCGGCGAGATCTTCTCGGCGTAGGTGGCAAGGGCATCGTCCTGATCGACGAGCTCGAGGGCTCCGGCCGCACGCTCGTCGAGCGCCCGGACGAGCAGATCGCCGCCGAGCCCCGCGAGCCGCGACGAGAGCGACCCGTAGTCCTCGCCGTCGTCGATCGCGAGCGATTCACGGAGTGCGACCGGGCCGGAATCGAGACCCTCCGTGACCCTCAGGATCGAGACGCCCGTCTCCGGATCTCCGGCCATGATCGAGCGCTCGATCGGCGCCGCCCCGCGCCACCGTGGCAGCAGCGACGGGTGGACGTTCAGCATCTCGAGCTCGGACAGCAGCGGCTCCTTGATCAGCTGCCCGAACGCGCACACGACGCCGAGCTCCGCGCCCGCGGCCTTGATCGCCTCGACGGCCTCGGGGCGGTTGACGCTCTCGGCCTGCAGCAGCTCGATGCCGAGCTCGGTCGCGGCCTCGGCCACGGGCGGGGAGGCCATGTGGCGACCCCTCCCGCGGGGGCGATCAGGCGGGGTGAGGACCAGGAGCGGCCGGTGCTCCGAGTCCGCCAGGCGCCGCAGCACCGCCACGGCGAACTCCGACGTACCCAGGTACGCAATCCTCAACGCGTGGTCGCAGCCGTGGGGTCCTCTTCGACGGGCTCCTCCGCGGTCGGGCTGTACGACCCGCCCTCGCGCAGCGCCCGCAGCGCAGCCTTGCGCTGGTCGCGGGCGGTCCGGTCGAGCATCAGAACCCCGTCGAGGTGGTCGATCTCGTGCTGGAGGACACGCGCCTCGAGCCCTGAAGCCTCGATCTCGAGTGGTGCCCCGGTGAGGTCGACGCCGCTGACGCGCGCGAAGAGCGGGCGCTCGACGTCGACCGACACGCGCGGAAGGCTCAGGCATCCCTCCTCGGCGAGGACGACCTCGTCGGAGACCCACTCGACCGTGGGATTGGCGATCGCGGTGGGCGTGGCGTCGGGGCCTGCCTGAAAGACGAGGAGGCGATGCATCACGCCGAGCTGGGTCGCGGCGAGCCCGACGCCGATCGCGTCGCGCATGATCGAGACCATGCGGTCGGCCTCGCGCGCGAGCTCCGGGCCGAACGACCGGATCTCGGAGGCGCGTGACTTCAGGACGGGATCGCCGAACTTGCGGATGTGCTGGAGCGCGGCCTCGCGGCGCCGCAGGGCCTCCTCGGCCAGCGCCTGCGCGCGCTCATCCGACGGACCCTCCGGCTCGACGAGCCCGTCGTCCTCGATCGCGGTCGTTTCCGCGGATTGACCCATCGTTTCCGAGTCTAGACGGGTTCGAGCGGGCGCTATTGCGGGTCGACGTCGACGCTCAGGGAGACCCCTCGCAGGTCGCGTCCGGCCGCGAGTCCCTCGACCACGCCTCGGACGGCGGCCACCGCGCTGTCGCGCACGGGAGCCTTCAACAGCAGCTGTCGCCGATGCTTGCCGCGGAGCCGGAAGCGCGGCGCCGGGCCGAGCATCTGGACGCCGGCGGGCAGTGTCGGCTCGAGACGCCGGCGAGCGAGCTCGGCAGCGTCCTGCGCCCGGTTCGCCTCGACCGCACCGAACTCGACCCTCACGAGGTGGGTGTACGGCGGGTACGAGAGCGCGCGGCGGCGCTCGAGCTCCGTCGAGAGGAACCCCGCCGTGTCGTGCATCGCGGCGTGGCGGATCGCGGGGGCCTCCGGGGCCAGCGTCTGAACGAGCACGCGTCCGCCGCGCCGCCCCCGGCCGCTGCGCCCCGCGAGCTGCGCAACCAGCGCAAAGGTCCGCTCCTCGGACCGGAAGTCGGGGAACCGCAGCGTGGCGTCGGCGTCGAGAACGACGCTGAGCACCACGTCGGGGAAGTCGTGTCCCTTGCCCACCATCTGCGTGCCCACGAGCACACCTCCAGCCGCGGACTCGAATCGGCGCAGGATCTCGAGGTGCCCGCCCGCGGGAGCGGCGCTGTCGGAATCGAGGCGGAACACGGGCAACGGCGCTACCGCCTCCTCGACCAGCTCGGCGACCCGCTCGGTGCCGGCTCCATGCCGGGCCAGGGTGACCGAGCCGCAATCCGGGCAAATCTCCGGGACCGTCTCGGAGTGGCCGCAGTGATGGCAGCGCAGCTCGCCGGAGCCCTTGTGGACGACCAGCGAAACGTCGCACTCGGGGCAGCCCCATCCGTGCCCGCACGACCGGCAGCTCAGGAACGGCGACCAGCCGCGACGGTTGAGCATCACGATCGCCTTGCCGCCGGCAGCCCGAACCTCGCCGAGGGACTCCAGCGTCCTGGCATGGAGCGGGCCGCTCTCGCCCGATGTGGTCCGCATGTCCAGCACCTCGACCTCCGGCAGATCCATTCCGTCGGCGCGCTCCGGCAGCTCGAGGCGCGGCAGGCGGTCCCAACTCTCGGGACGGGGCGTGGCGCTCCCGAAGACGAGCACGGCGCCCGCCTGCCGGGCCCGCTGGACCGCCGCCTCGCGAGCGTCGTAGCGCGGGTCCCCCTCCTGCTTGTACGACGAGTCGTGCTCCTCGTCGACCACGACGAGGCCCAGGTCGCGGACCGGGGCGAAGACCGCCGAGCGCGGTCCGACGCAGACGCTGGCCTCTCCGGATCGCAGCCGATGCCACTCGTCGCGGCGCTCGCCCGCCGAGAGCCTGGAGTGGAGCAGAGCGACGCGATCGCCGAACCGCGACGCGAACCTGGAGACCGTCTGCGGGGCGAGCGCGATCTCCGGGACCAGCACGATCGCGCCGCGACCGCGGGCGAGGGCCGCCTCCGCCGCCGCCAGATACACCTCGGTCTTTCCCGACCCGGTGACGCCGTGCAGCAGGAACTCCGCGTGCTTCCCCGCGGCGATGGCGTCGCCGATCGCGCGCAGCGCTTCGGCCTGGTCACCGTTCAGCTCCGGACGCCTCGAGCGGGCCCCGACGTCGACGATCATCGGCCGGCGCGCCCTCTGGGCGGTCCGCAGCTCCACGAGTCCGCGGGCCTCGAGGCGACGTAGGGCTGACGTGTCCGCCCCCGCCGCCTGGAGCTCACCGGCCGCCAGCTCGCCGGAGCCGGACCGCTCGGCGTCGGCCAGCGCCCCGATGACCGAACGCTGGATCGACCCAAGCCGCGCGCCGTCCTCCAGCGCGGCGCGACCGGCCGCCGTCAGCCGCGCCACCAGCTCGGTGCGGGCTCGCGGCCCGCGTCCGGCCCTGCCGACACCCGGAGGGAGCACCAGCTCGAGGCCGCGGGCGGCCGTTGAGCAGTACTCCCGCGCCACCCACAGGCCGAGCCGGACCAGATCGGGCGGCGCGCCGGCCTCGAGCGCCTCGAGGGGCTCGGCGAGGCGCTCTGGAGGGAGGTCGCTGGACTCCGCGACGTCCACGACCACGCCGACGACGCGCTGCCGTCCGAAGGGGACCACGAGAACCGAGCCCACGTCCACCTTCGCCAGCCGCTCGGGCAGCAGGTAGTCGAACGGACCGCGCAGCGCGCGGGTGGTCAGCAGGGGCTCGACCTTGGCGATCATTCGGATTTCACGCTAGTGGTCGGTCCGGCGGTGGCCCGACCGGTGCGAGGGATCGCGAGGACCTATGCTTCCGCCATGGCACCGCGTCTCGCGCCGGGCGAGCAGGTCATGTTCCAGGGCCACCCCTCCTGGCGTGCGATCCTGAGCTTCTATCTCAAGGGCCTCCTCGGGGTCCTCGTCATCGCCCTCCTGGTCGGACTCGGGACCAGGATCGCCAACGGAGACGTCGACACGGGTCTCGTGGTGATCGTCGCCGTGGTCGGGGTGGCGATCGTGGTACTCGCCGGCTTCATCAAGCGAGTTACGACCCACTACACGATCACGAACCGCCGACTCCACATCCAGCGGGGGATCATCTCCCGCGACATCCAGGAGACGCGGCTGGAGCGGGTCCAGAACGTCAACTACAACCAGTCTCCGCTCGAGCGGCTCCTGCAGGTCGGAGACGTGGATTTCGACACGGCCGCCGGCGACGACTACAACTTCATCTTCTTCGGGGTGGCCAACCCCGCCGACGTGGTCGAGCGGGTCGACCGCGCCACGCACTCGACCTCACCGACCGGCCTGGGCGATCAGCCCACCACGCCGCAGACGCAGAACCCGCAGGTCTAGCCGCGCCCTGAGGGACTACTCGGAGACGCCGGCGCCGACGCCCGCCTCGGCGTCCGCGGCCCCCAAGCCGGCGGCCGCGCGCAGCTCGTCGATCTTGTCGGCCCGCTCCCAGGTGAAGTCGGCGTCCTCGCGGCCGAAGTGGCCGTAGGCCGCGGTCTTCTGGAAGATCGGCCGGTGCAGGTCGAGGTAGCGCCGGAAGGCGGCCGGGCGGAGATCGAAGACCGCGTCGACCGCCGTGACGATGTCGGAGTCCGCGACCTTGCCGGTGCCGTAGGTCTCGACCATGAGCGACACCGGGTGGGCAACGCCGATCGCGTAGGCGACCTGGATCTCGCAGCGGTCCGCCAGCCCCGCGGCGACCACGTTCTTGGCCACGTGGCGGGCCGCGTAGGCGGCCGAGCGGTCGACCTTCGACGGGTCCTTGCCGGAGAACGCGCCACCGCCGTGGCGGGCGGCGCCTCCATAGGTGTCGACGATGATCTTGCGGCCGGTGAGGCCGGCGTCGCCGACCGGTCCGCCGATGACGAACTTGCCGGTGGGGTTGACGAGGAAGTTCGAGAGCAGCGCGTCCTCCGTGAAGAGCTCCTTGTACTCGGTGTGAAGCACCGGCTCGAGGACGTGCTCCCAGAGGTCGTTGCGGATCATCTGCTCGCCGGCTTCCTCGCGATGCTGGGTCGAGATCAGGACCTTCTGGATCTCAACCGGGCGATCGTTCTCGTAGCGAACCGTGACCTGGGTCTTGCCATCGGGGCCGAGGTACGGGATCACGTCCGCCTTGCGGACCTCGGAGAGCTGGCGTGCGAGCTGGTGCGCGAGCTGGATGGGCATCGGCATCAGCGCCCTGGTCTCGCGGGTCGCGTAGCCGAACATCATCCCCTGGTCTCCCGCGCCGGCGGCATCGAGCTCGTCCGCGGACTCGCCCTCGCGCTGCTCGAGCCCGGCGTCGACACCCTGCGCGATGTCGGGCGACTGCTCGTCGATCGCGGTGAGCACGGCACAGGCCTGGTGGTCGAACCCGTAGCGCGGGTCGTCGTAGCCGATCTTGCGAATCGTCTCGCGGGCGATCTTCGGGATGTCGACGTACGTCTCGGTCGTGATCTCGCCCGAGACGACGACAAGCCCGGTATTGACCAGGCACTCGCAGGCGACGCGCCCGGAGGGGTCGGCGCCCATGACCGCGTCGAGGACGCCATCGGAGATCTGGTCGCAGATCTTGTCGGGGTGCCCCTCGGTGACCGACTCGGACGTGAACAGGTGCTCGTTTTCGGAAAGTCTCTCCATCGTGCGCGCAAAGTTAGCGGACGAAGCGCGAGCCAGGTCCTAGTCCTTCGGCGTCACTCCCTCCCCGGTGGACGCGCTCGATGGCTCGGCCTCCGGGCTCACGATCAGCCGCACGTCCGTTGAAAGCTCGGTCGGGCTCTCCTGGACCGCGAGCCCCAGGGCGCTCAGCTTGCGGATCTCGGCGGCGAACGCCTGGTACGCGGGGTCCTGGGCGAGGCCCGCCTGCTCCCCGAGCGTGATCAGGCCCCCGAGGTTGAAGTAGGCGAGCAGCGACACGGCCGTGGGCAGCCCGGCCGTCGCCTCGTTGAACATCGCGTCGTCCGCGAGCGAGGACTCCGCCCCGGTGAGCTGCGCGACGGCGGCGGGGTCGGTCGCGATCAGCAGGACCGAGCCCGCGATCGCATAGGTCAGGTCAACGGTCGGCGAGATCTCGACGCTGTGCGCGGTAACGCCGTCGACCTTGTGCTCATTGAAGGCCGGCGCCTCGCCGCCACTGGCGCTCAGCGCCTCCGCGATCGGCGCCTGCAGGCTCGCGAGGGCCTGGTCCGCGCGCTTCGCGTCGATGCCTTCGCTCAGGAACTCGAGGTATGGGATGCCGCCGCTCGCCGCGCCACCGCCGCCGGCGGCGGCGGCCGACGGCTGCAGGGCGAATGCGGCCTCGCTCCCCAGGGACGGGAGCAGGTCGGTCTCGAGATCCACTTTCCCCAGTTGCTTCACCTGCTTCGTGAGCGCCGCCACGCCCGCGGCGAGGCCCGGTTGGTTCGCGCTCGCCTGCTCGAGCAGCGAAGCGAGCGCATGGCCCGGGTCCGCGATGCCCGCGTACGCCAGCGAATCGGCCGGGAGGCTGCTCGCAAGGGAGGGCTCGAACTCGGGGAAGGCCGCGAAGAAACCGGGCTGCGCCTTCGCGCGAGCCGCGTCGAGGACGGAGCGGATGTCCACGTTGATGCCCTGATCGTCGGCGACGAGCGCCATCGCCGCCCCCTCGCTCGCGGCGGGATCGATCGCCGCGTCGAGGGTCGCCAGCGATCCGCGGGGGTTTCCCACGAGCCTCGCGATCCCGTCCGGCGAGAGGTACGCGTCGGCGAGGCGCTCCTCCGGGAGCCCGTCCCGTGCCGCCTCCGACTTCGGGTCGTCGGCGAGCGAGCCGGTTCCCGCGCCGCCGCTCTCGGCGTCAATCACCGCTCGCACGCCGTTCTCGCGGCCGATGGCGAGGAACCCGGCAACGATCGCCGTCGCAAGACCGCGGCGGTCGACGCTCACCTCGACCCCGTGGTCGTTCGAGGTCGTGGGTGAGCCCGAGGACACCGAGTCGGCGAACTTCTCGGCCGCCGCGTCGTCCTTCACCTGAAGCAGCTGGACCTCCTCGGCGGCTCTCTCGCCCGACGGAAGCACAGCCAGCGCCGCCTGTCCGCCGAACCACGGAGCGACGTCGCGCTCGAAGTCCGGCGCGGAGCCATGGGGGCCCGGCACGCGGGCGAGCAGCAGGCGATCGGTCACCTGGCCGGCGAGCGCCGGGACCCGCGAGGCCACGTCGCTCGCTTCCTTGTACTGCTCGGTATCCGGGTTGACGTTGACGTGGAGGTAGGCGAGCGCGTCGTCGGGCACCAGATGGATCGCGTCGTCGCTCGGCGGGCAGACATCGCCCCCTGGTGCCCCGCAGGGGAGGGCCGGAACGGCCACGAACGCGATCACGAGCAGCGCGGCGAAAGCCGCGAGCGAGACCGCGAACCGCTGCCTCGTCCGCAGCGACATGCTGAACCAGAACCGGCGGGCGCCTCGGGCGGCGGCGACCGGCACTCGCCCCGCCCGGGAGGCCGCCGTGCCCAGCGCCGCCCCGGCCGCGCTCAGCGCCGCCCCCGCGGCCTCCTTCTCCTCCGCGGGCTTCGGCTCGTCGGGCTCCTCCGCCTGCGGAGGCTGGGGCGGCGGAGGCGGAGGGGCATCCGCCGGACGAACCGGGGGCGTCGGCGACTGCGGCTTCTTCGGCGCGCTGGGGC
>Ga0075365_10000680_pt1 | contig 13646 bp, 15 predicted proteins | sample EndMetdeltDD1765_FD_71387 | JGI IMG/M metagenome (GOLD analysis project Ga0075365, IMG submission 71387) | Populus endosphere microbial communities from Tennessee, USA - Endosphere MetaG P. deltoides DD176-5 | ecosystem: Host-associated > Plants > Roots > Endosphere | place: USA: Tennessee... | reverse complement strand
GATAGGGGATTAGATTAAAAAGTGGAGAATTCGTTGTAAATTGCCATGGCTGCACCACCTGCGCACCGGCGGCTTTTGCCTGAGGGTTGGGCGTAAAATGATTGTACTTATCGGCCGAAGGTACCATTATCGTAATCTGCCAATCGCGCCCGAGGTGCCGGGCGAGTGCCAACAAACGAATAGACAACGTACTCGCAACCGAACCAGAGCCAAGCATTAAAAGCTTTTTCATTTGATAGCCTCCCGCACCAATGCGTCAACGCGCTCGGCTTGTTTTTCCCAGGTGTAATGTTGGCGTACGCGTTTTTGCGCTTCAAGCGTCAGGCTGCGGCGAGACGCGCTATCCATGCCAGCAATATGATGCATGGTTTTTGCCAAGGCGTCGATATCATGCGGACGAACAAGCAGGCCATCTTTTTTGTCGCGGATCAATGTGGGCATAGGGCCAATTGCGGCCGAAATAACCGGCACAGCCCGCGCCCAAGCCTCAAGCATAACAGTAGGGAAGGCATCATTGGCGCTGGTTGGATACATTAAAAGCGCGTAGGCATCTTTAAATGCGGCGTCCTTTTTGGCACCAGATAAATTACCGGTAAATGTGACGGCGTTTTGTAGGCCCAACTCAACCACCAGAGCCTCATACCGAGCACGGTCATTACCGTTGCCCATAATTGTGAGCGTATAATCAGCACCACGCTTGGCACGTGCCCGAGCGAGCGCCCGAATAATCAGCTCCAAGCCCTTCCAGGCATGTGTTTTTTCAAGTGAGCCAACAAACAAAAAATTTTGCTTTGTGGGCTGACGGCGAGTTGTAATGTGTTTTTCCCAAACAGCGTTGGGCACCACCTGGGATTTTTCCCAAAAGCGATACGAAAACTGCTCGCGCACAAAATCCGAAACAGGGAAAATACGACGCGCCTGCACCAACAAAAAGTGCTCGTACGCCTGGTATGTTTTGGCAATGGTATCAAAAATTTTCGAATCACCCTTTAGGAGCGTAGCCGCATGATAAAACACAAACAGCGGCGTACTACCGGCGGCCAACCGCGCAGCGTCTGCCATTGATGGCACCGGTGTATGCGTTAAAATAACATCTGGTTTTTCGCGAGCAAAAAGCCGTTTCATCATTAGCGGCCACAGCGGATTGAGCGGCGTGTTGCTAAATTTAAGCAGCCGCCCCAAGCGGTACACCTTCATACCATCAATTGTTTCTACCACTGTGCGCGGACCATTATGGTTAGACGTCACCACTACAATATCCCAATTTTGGCGCTTTTTGAGCGCAATGTTAAGCTGCTGGGCGTATATTTCGAGCCCGCCAACCTTTGGCGCGTAGTAGGGAGTTACGATAATTGCTTTCATGAGGTATACGCCTTTATAAGCGCCTCAACACTATGGCTCCAGTCAAACTTTTGGGCGTCGGCGGCGCTGAGCTTTCTTTTTTCTTGCAGGAGCGTCGTGATGCTGTCGGCTAAAGCCTTGGGCGTTAGGTCGCACACAATGCCGGTGTCTGGGTTTACCAAATATTGCCCAGCGTTATCAGGATGATTTACGGTCACCACTGGCAAACCGCACGCATATGCCTCCAAAATGGTAATGCCAAAACCTTCGCGGGTAGATGGCGACACAAACACTTTGCTGGCCTTCATGTGCGAAAACACGTCACTAGAATGCTTTAGCCGCCCTGTCATGGTGACGTTTTTTTCGAGCCCAAGCTTGGCGATAAGTTTTTGCAAACGGTCAAAATCCGGACCTGTACCTATAATCGTGGCGCGAATTTTTGGATTCGCATCGCGTAGGCGAGCAACTGCGCGAATCAACGTATCAACCTGTTTGTGTTTCACTAAACGGCCAGCATATACGATATCGCTTTTTTTCTTAGCTTCTGGGGCGGCAGCGATAGTACGGTAATCGATGCCGTTCTGCACAAGCGTTTTTTTGCCTTTAAATCCAAGCTCGCTCATGACCAATTCGTGCGTCCGCTCCGAAACGGTAATAAGGTGGTGCGGCATACGCACAGCAAGATGCTCAATTATATAGGCAACCGCCCCAGCAGGAGTGCCGATATAGCTTTGCCATGCTTTTAGCCCCACCGCTTCGTGCCAAGTGGCAAAAAATGGCTTACGCTTTATGAGGCTCACAAGCTTTATCGAAAAAAGAGGGAAGTATGGCATGTGATCGGCCTCGAGTACGTCGTATTTGTAGCGAATCATCTTGAGCGCCGCGAGCCCAAACAAAATTCCTTCTTTAAAAGAGCGGCGTTCGTTGACGTACAGGGGATACAGTTTGCTAATGGCATGAAAAGTAATACCATCCTGGGCGTATGTTTTGTTAGGGCCATCCCACCATTTCATCGTATATATATGAACATCATGACCAAGCGCCACCAGAGCTTTGCCGAGGTGATCTATTCGAGCTTCTTTGCCGCCGTTGTGAAAGGGCAGAACAGAATCAGAGACGAGGGCTATTGTCAGGCGCTTTTTTGGGAGTTTCATTGGAGGTAGTTTCTTCGTTCAGGGCTTCAACAACACGGACGGTTGGGATTTGGAGATCGGGGCTCCAGGTAAGGTTACGCAGGTACATTCGCATAATACGATATCCGTCTTTAAGGGGGCTGAGGCTTGATTCGCCTTGGCGTGAGTCATAGCTAATTGGCACCGAATATACACGGTGGCCCAAGCGAGCCATCTTGGTTACCATTTCCATTTCGATTGCAAAATCTGTCGAGCGTAGGTGCTGGCGCAGCTCTTTGACAGCCTCGGCCGTCCAGGCGTAATAACCAGTCAACACATCGGTCACAGGAATTTTGTATGCGCTGCGGACCAAAGACGAATACAGTTGGTTGCCCATGCGATTAAGGCGGGGCATCGAGCCTGCAGCAATGTTGCCATGCATGCGCGAGCCCAAAATAGCGTCAGCAAAGCCGCTGTCGAGCGGCTCGATGAGTCGCAAAACTTCTTCGGCACGGTACGTGTCGTCGCCGTCGAGCATAACAACGTAGTCGGTGTCATCTGCGAGGCTGTAAAAGCCGGTTCGGATAGCGTTGCCTTTGCCCTGCTTGCGTTCCAGCACCACACGAGCGCCGGCTTCGCGAGCAACCTCAGAGGTATTGTCTTTAGAGTTGTTATCGATAACTAAAATATCCAGCTCAAACCCAAATGCGCGGAGTTTTTTGGCTGGTAGTTTGCGCACAACATCGCCGATACCATCAGCTTCGTTGTAACACGGAATAATTGCAGTGATTTTTTTCATGACTTCGTCCCAAATGAAATGTATTCTGATCGGCCGGTCAATTGGACAATGATATGGGCCGACATATCAGGGCTGGGGAGAGTGTAGGTGAGGGTGCGGTCAGCAGTTTGACCAACGGGAATAGTGACGGCGCCCCTGTCTATAACAGTAGCGCTCCCACCAGTGCTCAAAAGCGCAACATATTGATACGTTTGAGCGGCGGCTTCGTGATTGGCAATGTGAAAGGTGAGGTTTTGCGGCTTACCAGCGGGCGCATAGGAGGGAAGCTTGCCAGTATCGACAAAGGAAAGCGCGGTAAAGGTATCAGTCTTTTTGGTTGTGGCCATCGTCCAGGCATCAGCAATAGCACTGCGCTCAAAAAATGTGACAAAAAGAGAACCTGCCAACAGGAGTACGGCTGCAATAATAGTGTATCGTTTTTGCGTGCGTGTCATAGCGTTTTAAGCTGTCGCTTTTGCCGGCTCCTTCTGTAAGCCAATCATGTAAGAAGATATCATAAAATGAGGTAAATTGCAAAATATTTTTGCAATTGTGTCTTTTTATTTTCTAAAATATTTCTGGAATTACCGGCGGCTACGAGTATGGGCGAGATGTAGCGGGTTCACTGCCTCAGCACCCAGTCGCTTCGCTCCTTCACGCCAAGTACGTCGAGTGCGTTTCGGCAGCGAGCCCGCTACATCCCGCCTTGACGTCGTGCCCCTAAAAACCCCATAATAAACGTAAGCGATTTTCTTTCAGGGGGGCATATTAGTACAGTCCGTACAATTTCACCATTTTGGTACCGGCGTATCTGCGAAATCAACTTAATTATTTCGCTCATGATCCTGGCGCTGTTTGTGTTGGGGCAAGTATGGCTGCAGGGAAGTAGCAGTACCATATTTATTCCGGTGCCGGCTGCGATCATGGCCTTCTTAACAGCGCTTACGAGTCTGGGCGCATATATTTGGGCGCCAAAAAAATACACCTACCATCTGGCGCTCGCCACGTTCTTTTTAATGTGTATAACGGCCGGCGTACTCATTCGGCTTACAGGCGATTCGCATTCGGCGTTTATCCCTATGTGGATGCTGCTTGCCGTATTTGCTGGCGTGTTTGGCTGGTGGGGACTTGGTACGATCTTTGCCGCGACAACCGCGAGTCTTTTGTATTATATATTCTTTAGCGCAGTGCCCTATAGCCGCGAACAAATTGTGATCTTTTTGCTCGCAGCAGAAATGCCCGTCGTTGTAAGCTACCTTATTTGGCACGAAAAAAACACGCAGGAGCAAAGCAAAAACAAAGCTTACGACGCCATGGCGCGTGAGCTCAACCAAGTAGCCAACAAGTCAGAAACAGTCATTAACTCTATTGCCGAAGGCGTGGTAGTGACCGACGGCGACGGCAAAATTCAACTGATAAATCCCGCCGCCCAAACGCTGCTTGGATGGGAAAAGCAAGACGCCATCGGCCTGGATTATCGCTCTGTCATTACTATTGGCGACAATAAAGGCAATGAGCTGCCAGAAGATTCATCACCGATTCGCCAAGTATTTTTGACTAATCAATCTGTTTCGACAAACGATTACTCCATGACCACACACTCTGGCAAAAAAATCCTTATCTCGCTGCTTGTATCACCGGTTGGTATTTCTGGCTCGGGCGTTATTATTGTATTCCGCGACATCACCACCGAAAAGCAAGAAGAGCGGGCCAAAGCCGAGTTTATTAGCACCGCCAGCCATGAAATGCGCACGCCAGTTGCCGCCATCGAAGGCTACCTAGGCCTTGCGCTCAACCCAACCACCGCTGTTATTGACGACAAAGCACGCATGTTCCTCGAAAAAGCACACGAGTCCACCCAACACCTTGGCCGCTTGTTCCAAGATCTCCTGACGGTATCGCGCTCGGAAGACGGCCGGCTAACGCCAAAACCAATTGTGGTCGACATTGTCACCTTTACAAAAGAAATCGTGGACAGCCTTATGCCCAAGGCACAGGGCAAAGGACTATTCCTTGTATTTAAGCCCGCCAGCACCAGCGCAAACGAAGGCGGCAAGAACGTTTCGCCTGTCTTTTACGGATACATCGACCCAGACCAGTTGCGTGAAGTACTCAACAACCTCGTAGACAATGCCATTAAATACACCAAACAAGGGAATGTAACTATCGACGTAACGGGCGACGAAGCCACCATTACCGTGAGCGTTACCGACAGCGGCATTGGCATCCCGCCCGAAGACGTGCCGCACTTGTTCCAAAAATTCTACCGCGTTGACAACTCTGACACGCGCGAAATTGGCGGCACCGGCCTAGGCCTATATATCTCGCGCCGCTTGATAGAAAGCAACAACGGCCACATTGCAGTTAACAGCGAATTTGGCAAAGGCTCTACCTTTAGCATCACCATTCCACGCATTAGCCACGACCGCGCCGACGAACTAGCCAAAGCTCAGGCTCAACAAGTCGCGCCTACCGCGCCACTGGCCGGACCAGGAGCAAAACCTGCGGCGCCAACGCCGCAGACGCCTGTTACGAAATAATATTGCAACAGTAGGCAACTCATGATATAAGTTATGTTTCCGTACTAATCGGTACGGATTTTCGCTCCTTTACTACTAGGGAATCGCTGTGAGTAATCACGAGCTGGACAACCTGAGCGCTACCATGAACACCGCATGGCAACGTATGCAGGACGCTAGAACAGACGTCGACCGTGCCTGGCAGCGCCGCTGCGATGCGCGCGAGCCAATGCAGCGCGCGGCCGAAGCAAAAGACAAAGCCTGGGAAGCCCAACAGTCTTCTTGGCAAGATCTTCGGGATTTGCGGGACCGTTACGGACCACGCATTGAAGACCTCAACCGCCGACAAGAGACCGCCTACCAAAACATGGGCAGTGCCTTTGACCGTGCAAGCGCCTCTCATGAAGCACGCGACGGCAACGCACGGCGGCATGCCGACGAAGGCCATGAATACAAAGCCGAATCGCAACGCTGCGTGGTCGAACGACGCCAATTGGTCGAGGAACTGCGGCAGGCAGGCGACGAGCACCAGCATGTCGTCGACGCGTTTAGGCGGGCCAAAGAAAAATTCGAAACCACGAGGCAGCCATTCAAGGTGGCGAAAGCCGAACACGAACGATGCCAAGAAGTGTGGCGCAGCCGTAAGAAGGAATTCTTTCAAGCACGCGACGCCTTCCAGCGCAAGCTTCGAGAAGTCCGCGGCGCGCGCATCAAGCGCAACGAAGAAAACCGTTCGCTTGCCGAGCGCGCCGGCGTGCCCAGCATGTACCTCGACGATCTGATCGTCAGGTGGGAGGGCGACATCGTCAATATCTACTTTGGCGGCGTCGACAAACCCAATGGCGACGGCCACGGCCACTACGCCATGCACATCAGCGGCAAGGTGACGTACCGGCGCGATCCGTTCACGCCGCACGGCGGCCAGAACTTCACCGATCAACAAAAGAGGCGAGGCCACCGCAAGGAAAACGACCTGCTCTCGTGGCTCACAGAAGGATTCTTCACGGAAGACGTGAAGACAGCGCCCGAGCCTGAGCGGGAGCAAGAGCCGTATTTCGACACGGCGGGATTTTTCGCCGATGAGTCGCTCATCTTTTCATTCGAAGAGACAGAGGACTACATTGCCGGCGAACGAGCAGCAGGCCATAGAGGAGGCTTCCTCGCTCCGGCACACGGCTGGATCGACGGTCATCCCGTAACAGTGGCATTCGGATGGGGGACAAAAGAAGGTGAAACCTTGCTCGCAGATGGCCATGTCAATACTTCCGATTTTAGGGGGCATGATGGCCACAATCATTACGGGTCGGGAGCAGGAGCGCACGGTAACGTAAAGGAACGCTTTAAATACTCTGGCCCCGGAGCCTAAGGACGAGAACCGCAGTGGAGGGTGATAAAATCGCCCTCCACTGCACTAACAAGCAATATGCAATAATATGATCATGGACACCACCATCGAAACAATTCAAAAGCTACGACGATATGCCGCTCAAGGCATAGACAAACTCACAAGCCAAGATGCGCTTTTGCGCCCTATTAATGAATTGGTTCAAAAATATATTAATAAATCGTCAGATACTAGCACGCCTATTGACGACGAAACTGCTAAAAAACTAGTCTTGTGGAGCGCCAGAGAACAGATTTTTACCGACGATGAGGTTCGGCACTTTCATATGATCGGCAAAAAAATATTAGAAATCGCAGTACAACCAACAAGTAACAATGATCATTTGCTCCAAGTAGCACTCTATTTAAGGCCACTCCTCTCGAGAGACAGTCGCACCTCTGCCATGGGCTTTGATCTAGACGAATACATGGACTGGTATTTCAAGGACCTTCCGCAAAAAGAACGTGAAGAAAATGCAAAAAAACTTATGGATGATTGGCATTTTGACGACTAGAGACAGGTGGATTTAAATATAGTAGAGATGAAAAACCAAAGCCAAGCCATACTAGCCCGAGACATGATCAACATGATCCGAGATTATAGCGATAACGCCGATGTTCTTGAGTATCTTGAAAGTTTTGCATCATCGCTCGCCTACATGACCGACTTCAAAGGGCCCATTCCGTGGAGCAATATTGCTGGTGTGTGCGACCAACGGTATTATTCGATGAAGCACAGCGACAGACCCACCCCCTTAAACACAGAATTGTTGGACGACTGCGAAAAACAAATTCAGCCATACCTCCCCAAAGCAGACTAAGCTATGAACGACAATACCTGGCTTGAAAGATTTTACGAAAAAGTTATCTTATCACGCTACAGCGAACTATTCTCCAACAAAGAAATACACTGGATTGACCATGGCAAAGTGGGTCACGACGCCTGGGCGCATTATTTTGAATGTGACAAAAAACAGTACGCCCTACTTTACGAAGACTTTCCCGGAGGCTCATTTCTCGATGACAACCTCTCGCATGAAGTCGTAAAGTGTGGCAAAGAAACAAGTATAGAACTCCGCTTCAGTGATCAGACAAACCAAATCCCTAATATAACCGGATGGTTTACTCTCTATGGGGAAAAACGTGAAAGCATCATACCGCGGCCATAATAAAAATCATTCTCAATTCTGGGCAACTTTTGAAGAAATACCAGAAGCAGAGCAATTTAACAGCTTCCTCCTATTTTTCGACATGCTCCAAAATGAAATAGCGAAGGGTTCTACCAGCTTGCGCGAAGCAGGCTTCGCAATAGAACCCGCTTATTACGCTTACGCCATCCAGATCGGCCCACAGGGTGGAGACATGACGATCGTCTGCGATAATGCAAAAGAACTTGCGGCGGGCGTTTTTGAATCACGCGGCGAAGCCGAAGAAAAATGGACACAAATTGTTGAAATTATGAAAAAGTATACTTCAAAACTGCATAAAAACAACGGCCAGGCTAAAAGAGGTCGAGCAACTTGAAGATAGAGAACCGCTCGACCATCTAGGCTCCTACATAGTTGGGGCTCTTATCGTTGATGAAGAGGCGGCAAAATTAGTCAAAACAAATCCTGTACTTGAACAAATCGCAGAGCTAAGTAGTAACCTCGAGACAAGCAAGGACGAACCAGAACAAGCAAAAGAAATCTGGGGAAAAATAAAAAATCTCGTTCATAAACTCTCAGAAAAATAATTTCTCTTAACCCGCAACCTGCTTATGCTACAATAAAACTAATATGACAAAGATCATGCTAGTTGAGGACGATAAGAGCCTCCGCGAAATATACGGCGTACGGCTTTTGGCCGAGGGTTACGACATTGTGTCAGCAGCCGATGGCGAAGAAGCCTTGGCTATGGCTATTAAAGAGCGACCAAAGCTCATCATTAGCGATGTGATGATGCCAAAAATCAGTGGCTTTGATATGCTGGATATTTTGCGTTCCACAACAGAGACAAAAGACATAAAAGTAATTATGATGACCGCGCTTTCGAGCGAGGATCAGCGCCAACGCGGCGAGCAACTGGGGGCGGACCGCTACCTGGTTAAGTCGCAGGTTGGCATCGAAGATGTTATTCGTGTGGTGCACGAAGTACTCGGCGACCAAGCAGGCGGGGGAGCGCCCGCACCTGCGGCTGTCGCAGCACCAGCCGCCCAGCCAGTCGCGCCGGCTCCAGCTCCGGCCGCTCAGCCGATGCCGGCACCGCGACCAATCACGCCAGCTCCACCCGCACCTCGGCCGATTGCGCCAATGCCTGCAGCAGCGGCACCACAACCAGCACCCGCACCAATGCCAGCACCGAGTGCACCAGTTCAGCCAGTACCAACACCGTACACACCACCCGCTCCGGCAGCTGCACCCATGCCACAACCCGCACCGCAGCCAGCAGCGCCATCTGTTAAAAATCGCGTTATTCAACCGCTCAGTAGTACGCAAACTGCCCGCGTTGACATTAACGAGCTACTTGACCGCGAACTAGCAAAAGAAGCCGGTATTGATGTAGACAACCGCCCACAAGTTGCCAGCGCCGACCAAGAAAAAGCGACGGTAAACAACCAGCTCAACCAGTTCTCGACCGCGCCACCAGCGCCTCAGCCACAAGTACCTCCTGCAGATCCAAACGTCCCAACAATTCAAATCGACACCAACGGGCAAGTTATCACTCCTGGCGGCCAACAAACACCGCCACCGTCACAACCTGTATAATAGGGGAGATGACACGGCTTAATAAATTTATTGCCGCGCGGTTTAGCATTGGCCGACGCGCGGCAGACGACCTAATCGCACGCGGCGACGTGCTTGTTAATGGCGCACGTCCCGAGCTTGGCGCGCAGGTGAGCGAAACCGACGCTATTACTGTTAAGGGCAAACCACTCGTCGAGGAACAAGCCTACACGTACCTGGCATTCAATAAACCCGTTAGCTACGTATGCAGTCGCCGGCAACAAGGCGACAACCCAACTATCTACGCTATTTTGCCGCAAAAATATCACCACCTAAAGCCCGTGGGCCGGCTCGATAAAGACAGCTCGGGCCTCTTGCTGCTCACCAACGATGGCGATTTTGCGCACCGCATGACCCACCCCAGCTTCCATAAGCAAAAAAGCTACGAGGTAACACTCGACAAACCGCTACAGCCGCTGCACCGCCAGATGATTAGCGATTTTGGACTCGACCTACCCGACGGCAAAAGTAAGCTGGCGCTCGAACGCCTACACGACGGAAACGACAAAGCCTGGCGCGTAGGTATGCACGAAGGCCGCAACCGGCAAATCCGCCGCACGTTTGCCGCGCTGGGGTACGATGTTGTAACGCTGCACCGAACTGTTTTTGGACCGTATCGCCTGGACGATCTAAAGCCAGGGGCCTACGCCACAGTTGACGCGCGCTAAACTTGCATTTTTAAACTTACATCCTATAATCGTATAGTCCGCTTTCCTCGAGCAGGAGGTTGCCCTATGGTTCTTCCGATCGTCCTCGGCACACTGATCATTCTGGGCCTCATCGTGGCCGTCGCCATGCGCCGTACCAGGCGCCAGGCGAGCGCCCACTACGGCTCGCAGCGAGCACAAGAGCACGGGCACTACGCACGGCTCAGCAACAACTTCGTGCGCTGGCTGAGCAATCTGCACGTATACCGCGACGACTTCGCCGGTTCGGCCGCACGCGACGTATGCGAGATGTACGCCGACTCGCTTCGGGCCGCCGATTCGATGACGTATTTCTGGGGCAGCGTAAAGAACACCGACGTCCGCGAACAGCTGGTCGAGATGTTCCTGCGACACCCCGAAGGACCGCGCCGCCCTCTGCGGGCAGGCGAGAGGCAGTACCTCATGACCGGACGATAGTCCGTCACACGCTCGCGGGAGCCCTGTGGTCGCATATCGGCCCGGGGCTCCCGCAGCACACGACACATTTGAAATTATTTTAAACTTATAGTATAATTTGTAAGTTCGTCGATGCGCCTCGCAGGGAGGCCATCACTTAGCACAGGGAGACTCGCACTATGCGTAAGCTCACCATCGCCGCCGGCAGCGCCGGTGCCGCCACTCTGGCCGGCGTCGTCGCCATCGGCGTCAAGCGGCGTCAGCACCTCTCGGACCTCGACACCCAGTTGATCGAGACGCTGCGGCAGCTCGACCCCGAGCCGCTCAACGACAGCACCGCACTGGCGCAGATCGCCACCGACCACAACCTCAACGAGCTGGCCGGCGGCGCCGACTTCCGTCAGACCATCACCTCCGCCGCCGCTCGGAAGCTGCTCGTCGGCGCGTTCCTCGAGATCCGCACCAAGCAGGCCGCGGAGCCGCTGACGCTGTTCGAGCAGGACTACCTGGTCTACGGCCTGCCGGGCGCCATCCGCGAAGGTCGCAAGCGCCGGCAGCGCGACAACACCACCGTCACGCCCGAGGTCCAGACCGAAGTGGACGCCTCGATCGGCCAGGCCGACAAGTAGCACACCGGCGAACATGCTCCCGCAGGCGTGGCCCCATCTTGAGGCCACCCTGCGGGGCAACCCGCACTACCAACTGGTATTATTTGGTATAATTACACCCACACTATGAGCTCAAAAAACCTACCCACCGTTGCAATCGTTGGCCGCGCAAATGTCGGCAAGTCTAGTCTGTTTAACCGCATGGTTGGCGAACAGCAGGCTATTGTTGCGCGTGAAGCCGGTACCACACGCGATTCCGTGGTGGGCACCGTCAATTACCAAGATCACAACTTTTGGCTTGTCGACACCGCCGGTCTTAAGATGGCCGAAGACGAGTTTGAAGCAACCATTCAAGAACAAATCGAAGAAGCGGCCGACGCCGCCGATGTTATTTTGGTAGTGGTCGAAGCAGACGCGATAGTCAGCGACCAAGACCGCGCTGTTGCCAAAAAAGCCCTCAAATCACGCAAACCGGTCGTGCTCGTCCTCAACAAATGCGACAAAGCCGGCGCCCAAGCCACCGAAGAATTCCTGCGCCTTGGCATCAAAACGATTATTCGCACCAGCGCCGAGCACAACCAGGGTGTACGAGATCTGCTGCGCGAAATCACCGACATTATCCCACCTCGCCGCAGCACGCCCGAAGACAACGTGCTCCGCATTGCCTTGATTGGCCGCCCAAACGTTGGTAAGTCAAACCTATTTAACACCCTCAGCAAAAAACAGCAGGCGATTGTGGCCAACGTTGCTGGCACCACGCGTGATGTTAACCGCGTGCGCGTTAACTACAAGCAACGCCCTATCGAACTCCTCGACACTGCCGGTATTCGCCGCAACGGCAAGCAAGAGGTAGGCATAGAGAAATTCAGCGTTCTTCGTACCCTGCAAGCTATTGAGCAAGCCGATATCTGCTTGCTTTTGATGGACGTCAACGAGCTCAACGTATCACTTGACCAAAAACTTGCCGGCATTATTAAAGAAGCAGGGAAGGGCCTGGTGCTCGTAGTAAGCAAATGGGACAGCCTGGAAGACAAAGACCCATTCAGCCGCGACCAAATCGCGCATAACCTTATGCGAAACTACCAGCACGTGCCGTGGGCGCCGCTCATCTTTACGAGCGCCATTACTGGCCAAAATGTCACTAAAATTTTTGACATTGCCATGGAAATTGACGAACGCCGTCACCAAGAAATTAAAACAGCCGACCTCAACAAGGTACTCCGTAAAGCCATGGCTCAACACCCGCCGGCAGGTTTGCGAAACTCACACCCTAAACCTCGATACTTAGTGCAAACCGACACCAACACGCCATGGTTTGTACTGTTTGGCAGCGACCTCCGCTATTTGCACTGGAGCTACAAACGGTACCTCGAGCACGCCATGCGCGACACGTACGATTTTGCCGGTACGCCTATCATGTTTAGCTACCGCGATGAAAAAGCCGAAAAACAACGCCGCGAACGCGAGCTCAAAAAACTCAATCCTGCATCAGAAGAATAATGACAATTCAGGCGTGACGGCCAGCACAGGCCCTTGCATAAGCGAGGTTCCCGTGCCGGCCATCACAATACCCTCTCAAAACAGCCGCAAGCGCCGTACGTCGATACCGTCAGATACACCTGGCGACGCGCTGAGGCAATAAACCGGCTCATCTGGATGCACTACCAGAAGCCTGGCATCCGGACGAGCAAAGCGACACACCCCAACAGTCAAAACCGCAGCCGCACCCGAGAAGTCAAACTGTCGAACAAGCGATGGCTCGACCGGACGAAGCGACCAAATGCGCTGCGTCTCCAACTCGACCCATGCCTGCAAGAGCAGCATCGACTCTGGCCCGTACTCGTTCAATATGTCGGCGTAATTAAACGATTGTCCGGGAACGCCCACGGCGTGAAACGCGTCGACATCTTGCGGCCCTCGCGCTATAAAACGAGCAGCCTGCGCTAACACAACGGCTAGCACTTGCGGTACGTCCCTATATTCGGTTGTCACGTGCTCCTCCTTAGTGGGGGCAATAAGAGGCGCTTTCACTATACC
>Ga0075365_10000679_pt1 | contig 13658 bp, 12 predicted proteins | sample EndMetdeltDD1765_FD_71387 | JGI IMG/M metagenome (GOLD analysis project Ga0075365, IMG submission 71387) | Populus endosphere microbial communities from Tennessee, USA - Endosphere MetaG P. deltoides DD176-5 | ecosystem: Host-associated > Plants > Roots > Endosphere | place: USA: Tennessee... | reverse complement strand
AATGCCGTCGTCCTAAAAGGCGGGGCAGAATCTCGTTATACGAATAAAGAGCTTATGCGATGTATTCATGAAGTGCTCACGCAATTTTCTCTTCCCGAATCGGTGGTTACCTATCTGGATCAGGTGACGCATGAAACAGTTGGCGAGATTCTGACACGAAGTGATTTGATTGATGTCGTCATTCCTCGCGGAAGTTATGGACTGACAACTGCTGTCGCAAAACAATCTCGCATCCCAATTCTCTATCATGCTGCAGGAGGTGCTCGGATGTATGTGGATAAAAGTGCAGACATCAAACAAGCCCTCGAAATTTGTGTGAATGCAAAAACGAATCGGACAGGAGTTTGTAATGCGCTTGATGCAGTCCTCGTCCATAAAAAAATTGCCACAGAATTTCTTCCTGCTTTAGATGCTGCTCTCACACAAAAAGGATTTGAAGCGCGCGCCGATTGTTTCAGCACCCAATACATGCCTCATGCTAAAGAAGCAGTTGAGGATGATTTTTCAACAGAATTTCTTGATAGTATTTTGGCAGTCAAAGTTGTTGAGACCTCTGATGAAGCATTAACGTTTATCAAAGAACACACCCATCATCATACGGAGATTCTTGCCGCAAAGAACAAAGTCTTGATCAATCAGTTCGTTACCGAAGTTGATGCAGCCGGACTGATGATCAATTGCTCTTCTCGTCTGCATGATGGTGGAGAGTTTGGCATGGGGGCTGAGATGGGAACGGCAACGGGCAAGCTTCATGCGCGAGGACCAGTTGGAGTAAAAGAGTTGACGACGTACAAATGGATTGCGTATGGGAAAGGACAAGTGAAGGGCTAACCCCCTCTAACTCCCCCTTGTCAGGGGGAGAACATTTTGTCCTTATCTTGGAAAGCATGCTCCTCCCCTGACAAGGGGAGGTTGGGAGGGGTTTTACTATGAATAATAAACTCGCCATCATCGGTGTTGGAAATATGGGCAAAGCGATTGTCTCGAGTTTGCTTGCCCAAGAGGTAATTACACCAGAAAATCTTTTCTTGAGTGATTCACATCACACACAATTAGATCATTTCGCAAAACAAGGTGTTGTCATTTGTTCAAATAATGCAGAAGCTGTGCAACAGGCAGATGTTGTCTTATTGGCCGTTAAGCCTCAGTCTTTTGCAGCTCTGTTGTCAGAACTAAAAAGTGTTGTTTCCGAGAAGCAACTCATCATCTCGATTGCTGCAGGCATTGAAATACAAACAATAAAGAATTCGCTTGGTTCTTCTCAGCCTGTTGTCCGAGTCATGCCGAACCTGTGTGCTGCTGTTGGGGAATCTATGTCGGTTTGGGCAAAAAGCAAAGAAGTGAGTGACGAACAATCATTGGTAATTAGAGATTTACTGCGAGCAATTGGCGAGGAAGCTTTTGTGGACGATGAGGAATTGATCGATGCAGCGACGGCAATCTCTGGTAGTGGACCCGCTTATGTCTTCTATCTCACAGAATTATTGGAACAGTCGGCACTGAATCTCGGTCTTCCTGAAAAAACAGCAAACCTGCTGGCTCGGCAAACCCTCCTCGGAAGCGCTACGTTCTTGGGCCAATCGGACAAGTCGGCAAAGGAGCTTCGTTTACAAGTTACGTCAAAAGGCGGCACGACCGAAGCGGCGTTTGAGAAGTTTGAACAGAGTAATTTAAAAAAGGTTTTTTTCAATGGCATTCGGGCAGCGCATACTCGTGCGAAGGAACTGAACCGTTCGTAACTTTACTTTTTATCTGTGTTTCATTAAGCTTAAAATGAAATGTTTGGGGATCGATTTTTATTGAGCAAATTGCGAAGAGACGAAAAGGATATCAAGGTCGCGTTTGCTGTTGTGGGGATTGCTCTGGCATTTCTGACGATTGATGTTATCTATCTTCATTTCACCGCAGGAGAAAAGAGTCCTGAGAAAACTGTTTCAATGGAATCACCGCTTTCTTCTTCTACGATTGTTGTCTCACCAACTATTGCTCCGACTGTTACCTCTCTTCCAACACCGACAACTGCTCCCCAACCACAGCAATCAATTGTTAAGGATTATTTTATTCCTTTGGGCGCAGGAACAAGTCAAGCTAGTAGCTGGACTGATGTTCCTGGTGCACAAGCAGTTGTTGATTTTGGACAATATGGTCCTATTAAAGCAATCTATTTCGAAACATCTGTTTTCGTCCCGACGGCAAATCAAATTGTTTCGGTGCAACTCTATAATGTCACTGACCAACATCCTGTGTGGAATTCAGTCGTCACGATGAATGGTGGCAGTACTGCCTATATGACGTCATCCCCCATTGTGTGGACAACTGGTTCAAAATTGTATCAAGTACAAATGCAAACCCAATTACAATTTGTCGCAAATCTTGTCCAAGCGAGAATCCATGTTGTGGTGCCATAAATTTCTTGACTTGGAACTTCGTATCTCTTACTATATAAATAATGCCCGATTCACCACCACAGCCTCCATCGGATAATACATCGAGTGATCAAGGACAAGCAGGAGCCGATTCTGTTAATTTGTCGCAGGTAAATGATGCCAAAACAGTGCTGGATATGTTGTTGGCTGAAAACGAAATCAGTCAAGAACAGTATGATGACATTAAAGTCAAAAGCGCGACTCAAGCCCAATCACCTACCACCATTCTTCGCTCCTTAGACATTGTTTCAGAAGAGAAAATTGCTGAAGCACAAGCGAAGTTACTTGGTATTCCTTATATTCATCTCTCCACCGTTTCTTTTTCACCACAAGCCTTAGGATTTCTCTCTCAATCTGTCGTTGACCGTTTTAATCTCATTCCTTTTTCCTACGATGAGAAAGAAAAGACACTTTCTGTCGCGATGGCCAATCCTGTCGATCTGGATGCGCTTGCTTTTGTTCGGCAAAAGACCGGGCTAAACATCAAATCGTTTGCTGCGGCGCCGACTGACGTACAGAATGCGATTGATCAGCAATACCGACAAGAACTGGTCGGTGAAGTTGGTGAAGCGATTAAGGAGACGCAGGAGTTTAGCAAGAAGCCAGCAGTCGATAGTCAGCAGATTATCAAGACGTTCAAAGAAGCGCCGATTGCCAAGATCGTTTCGACGATTCTTGATTATGCCGTAACTGCTCGGGCATCTGATGTGCATATTGAACCGCAGGAAGATAGAGTTCGAATTCGTTATCGCATCGATGGTATTTTGTATGACAAATTGAGTTTGCCAAAGAACGTACAAGATTCATTGCTTTCTCGTATCAAGATTTTGGCAGAACTAAAAATAGATGAACACCGTAGTCCCCAAGACGGGCGTTTTAATTTCAAAGTCGGAGCAGATGAAGTCGATCTTCGTGTCTCCACAATTCCGACGGTAAAGGGAGAAAAGATTGAAATGCGTTTGCTTCGTAAGAGTGGTGGCATTCCAACCTTGGCAGATCTTGGCATGAATGGGACGGCACTGAAAAGTCTTGAGACAGCAATTCTGCGTCCACACGGCATTATCTTAGTTTGTGGACCAACCGGTAGTGGAAAAACAACAACGCTTTATGCTGTCTTGTCTCGATTGAATACGACCCGCGTCAATATCGCGTCACTCGAAGATCCTGTCGAGTATGAAATCCCTGGGGTTAATCAAGTGCAGATCAATCCTGGTGTAGGGTTAACGTTTGCATCAGGTCTTCGTGCTTTTCTGCGTCAAGATCCGAACATTATTTTGGTAGGAGAAATTCGTGATAAAGAGACAACCGATTTAGCAATTCAAGCCGCGCTCACCGGCCATTTGGTTTTCTCCACTTTGCATACCTCAAGTGCAGCCAGTGCTCTCTCTCGTTTGATTGATTTGGGAGCCGAGACTTTTTTGCTCTCCTCCACCATTAATGCCATTGTCGGTCAACGTATTGTTCGCCGAATCTGTCCCCATTGTAAAGAATCATATGTCCCTCCGCCCCAATTAGTCGTCGAGATACAGCAAGTATTGGGTAGTTTGTTTACTGCACAAGCTGACTTAAAATTGTACAAAGGAAAGGGTTGTTCCGAGTGTGGTGGATTGGGATACCTGGGACGTGTCGGTATCTATGAAGTTTTCTCAATTAGTGAAAAAGTTTCTCGGCTCATTTTGGAGAAAGCAGATGCTTTTACTATAGAAAAACAAGCAATGATCGAGGGGATGATCACGATGAAACAAGATGGTTACTTGAAAGTTTTACAAGGAGAAACTACTATTGAAGAAGTGCTGAGAGTTGCACAAGAGTAGCTTATGGAAATTCGAGAATTATTAGCGTTAACAATTAAAAATAATGCGTCAGATCTGCATTTGTTAGAAAATGTTGCTCCGACGTTTCGTATTGATGGCGTGCTTCGCTACTTAACCAATTATCCGGCGCTCAAAGCGGAAGATCTTGAAGCAATGGTCTTTTCCCTGCTTACACCAGAGCAAAAAGAATTACTCTTGAGCAATAAAGAGTTAGATTTCTCGTTTGGTTTTACCGGAAGTAATCCTGAGGAGCAAGGGCGTTTTCGTGTGAATGCGTATTTTCAGAGAGGCTCTCTTGCGGCTGCGCTTCGTTTCTTGGCTCCGACTGTCAGAAGTATTGATGATCTCCTCCTCCCTAAAATTTGTCATGACTTTGCCAAACTTAAACAAGGGTTTGTCCTCGTCACAGGTCCGACAGGTCATGGAAAATCTACGACACTTGCGGCTATTCTTAATGAAGTGAATATGAATAAAGCCTGTCATATCTTAACGATTGAAGACCCGATTGAGTTTGTTTATCCTCGAGGAGCGAGTATTATCTCTCAGCGAGAAATGGCAAGTGATACCCATTCTTGGGGTATGGCGCTTCGCTCATCGCTTCGTGAAGATCCTGATGTTGTACTAATTGGAGAAATGCGTGATCCCGAAACTATGCAAGCCGCTATCACACTTGCCGAAACTGGCCATTTAGTTTTCTCAACGCTTCACACCAATTCAGCAGCCCAAAGTATCGATAGAATTGTTGATGCTTTCCCTTCTGATCAGAGGCCGCAAATCAGAATTCAGTTGGCTGCTACCTTAAAAGGAATTGTCTCACAACGCTTGCTTCCCAAAATTGGTGGTGGGCGTATCCCGGCAGTTGAAATCCTTATTGGCACAAACGCTGTTGCCAGTAACATTCGCGAGGGCAAATCCCATTTGATCGATTCAGTTATTCAAACATCCAAAGATGTCGGGATGATCACGATTGATGAATCTCTCTCCGATTTAGTACGCAATGGTATTGTGACAATTGATGAGGCAAAAGCATATTCACTTCGTGAAGGTGAGCTAATGAGACTCGCAGGATAACCTATGTATGAAACTATACTACAGAGCTGTAACGCAAAACGGTAAAACGATCCGAGGGATCATTGACGCAAAAGATGTTCAGGAAGCTGCGCATTATTTACGGACTCATCAACTCATCCCAATTACCATTATTCCAGAGAGTCAGCGGGGTCTTGCCAAGTTTTTCCCCTTTCTTGATCGAGCTTCCAATTCCGATCTTATCTTTTTCACTCGTCAACTCTCTTCGACGCTTACCTCTGGTCTGACATTGATGCAGTCGCTCCAGATCATGCAAAACCAAATTCAAAACAAAAAAATGGCAGAAATCGTGCAAAATATTATTCTCGATGTTGAGAATGGAAGTACCCTTTCTACAGCGATCGAAAAATCTCCGCAAGTCTTTTCTCCCATTTATATCGCGCTTATTCGTACTGCGGAGACATCGGGCTTACTCGATAAGACACTTCTTCGTCTGGCAGATAATTTAGAAAAAGAGGACAAGATCAAACGAACAATTCGTGGAGCACTCCTCTACCCTGTCATTGTGGTGGTCATGATGATTCTCGTTATGATTGTCATGATGATCTTTGTTATCCCACAATTAACTTCGCTGTACGACAACTTAAGCATCGATCTTCCTCTTACCACACAGGTGGTGATTGGGCTTTCGAATATCTTTGTCTATGATTGGCCGTATGTCATTATTGTCTCTTTACTTATAGGATATTTTTTCAAGAAGTGGTATCAACAAGATTCAGGTCGACATACGGTTGATAAGTATCTTTTACGGGTTCCTGTCTTTGGTAAGCTCTTGCAAGAGACGATTATGACTGAATTTACCAGAACCCTCGGGATACTTATCAGCTCTGGTTCACTCGTTGTTGATTCATTGATTCGCAGTTCTGATACCGTTGGTAATGTCATTTATAAAGACGCCATCACTCTTGTGGCAAAGCGAGTAGAAAAAGGAATAGATATGGGAGATGCCATGGAAGCCAGCCATCTCTTCCCTGCAATTGTTATTGAAATGGTAAAAATCGGCGAGCAAACAGGAAAGATGGATGAGTCACTTCTTCGCGCTTCTGAATATTTTGAACGAGAAGTAGATGAAACAGTGAAGACATTAACGACACTTTTAGAACCAGCAATCATGGTAATCCTCGCCGTCGGCGTTGGCTTTTTAATCTTCGCAATCATCACTCCGATCTACAATCTTTTGTCTTCAATTCAGTAGAAAAAAGTTGTTGACATTCTACAACAACAAGATAATTCTCTATTGACAATTATCTTATGAAATTATATACTCTAGGACAATATGACACCCGAAATTAGACGAGTGCCACATCCAGAGTTGCGAATTGCCGAAGCTCCCCTTTCCGGTGGTTCTAAACTTTCTCGAAGACAAGAACGAGCCGCTAATGTCGTTTTCACCGGAAAACTTTTATCTACCTTTCATAACTCAAGCGGTACTACTCATACTCTTGAACAAGTGAGATCATTGTTGTCAGCATATACGGCCGTACAAGAAAACCCTTCTCATCCAGAAAAAGTATTAGACAAGCAAGGCATGAGCGCAGAAGACCAAGTAATTTACCTTTCTACTCTTGATAATTTACAACCTAAACTTACAGCCCAAAAAGAGGACGTCTGGACTGAAGCAGCAGCGTGGAAAAAACGTAAAGAACAACGTGCAGCTAAGCAACAAGTTAATAAAGAGATTGGTGAATTAGGTGAAGAAATGACAGATATTTTTACTGATGCAACCAAACTAAAGAAAAAAGAATTAAAAGATCCAAATTATGGTTTGCCATTCACCATGGGGATTAATGGAACATCCGAAATAATTTCTCAAGCATTACCACTTGTTGTGGGGAAAGCCGCTACTGCAATGAAACCTTTAGAAAATGTCAATAATCCTTGGGTTATTGGCGGAGTTGCTGCCGCATCCGCGGGATCATATGCGTGGCTGCAGAAAACAGTATTCTTGGATAATGGACGAGAGAATATAAAACTCTTGAGAGAGAAGGGAACAAGTAGCGTGCTCTCTTCGAAGCTTCTTTATGATGCTGTTGGAAAAATAACCAATAATCAGAAAGCTAAGGAGATTGCAGCTTGGATTGGTTATGTTCCTTATCATGCCTTCTGGGAATTCTTTTATATGAAAGAAACGGTAAACTCTGTGAAGGATTCAGGAGCAGAGGGCGGTGCGACCTTCTTACTTGCTTCAAGTGTCTTTTCTGAGGCAAAAAATCGACTACAGTTATTCGCTACAAGAACATGGAGAAAGAATGGTAAAAAAAAATTAAATGAAACTGCTGCGGCTATGCGAATTCCTCCTCCGTCTGAGTCTGCTGTCAAACAAGTTGCGTAGATCTAATCTTCTCCAAGTAAACTTTTTACTTTTGTTAGTAACTCTTGCGGGGTAAGATCGACTTTCACCAGATAAAGTGCGACTTGAGGATTGGTCTCCTCTCCTTTTTCAGGGTTGGCATTGGTAAGCACTATGATTGGTCCATTTTTTTGTTGGGGTGGATTTTTTGCAAGGGCTTCGAGGACGCCTTTGCCATCAAGTTTGGGCATAATTTTATCCAAAAGAATGAGATCATATCCACCTTGTTGTATTTTTCTTAAAGCCTCTTCCCCTTCTACTGCTATCTCTATGGTATATCCTTCTTTCTTTAGAACTTCTTCATAAACTTCTCTAATATAACGGTCGTCATCTACAACCAGAATTCGTTTACTCATGGCTCTACTAAACCATACCGTTTCAAAAATGTCAATTTAGAATTTTCATTTAGGAGCAGATTCAATTGGCATATACAGACCGAAATAAGAATCTAATTCGTCTCCCTGCATTGATAGCCCGAGTTTGTATCCATGTTCTTGAATTAATTCGAGAATGTCCTGCTGTGGTTGCAGGATGTGATAGATAATATCATCGACATACACATAGCCATTTTCTCTCGCATCTTGTGGTGTAAGAAGCGGATTAAAGATATTAGATAGTCTCTCAGCAACGATATCTTTGGGAGCAAAGAATCCACAAATTCTCCTGCCTTCTATCAGAGGGAAAAGTTTGCGATCTCTGGGTTTGCCCATCTTATATCCTTTTTCAAAAGACTCGTAAAAGATTGCAATAGTTCCATATTCTTCATGATCATAATAAAGAATATCTTGCACCCAATAGTATCCTTTTTTAGAACAATTGCGTGCGGTTAAAGAAATATCAAAATATTTTTTTGGATCTTTCATGAAACGAATTAACTCAACTATATCAACCTATCTTACGTGAGGGGGTCAAAAATTGACATGACAAAAGTGTCAAAAATCTTGACAGATTATTTGATACAATCCTGAATGTGAAATCATTTGCTGAGCTATTCAAAAAGTACCGATTACGAGCAGAATTCGAAACCTTCTCCTCTTTCGGCGATGCCCTCTCTGAAAAAGGCTACTACTACGACGACAGCATCTTCTCCCACTGGCAAAAAGGAACAAGAACTCCCAAAGATCGAAAGTTACTCCTCAAAATACTTGAAATATTTGCAGAAAGAGATTCAATAAAAACCCTAGACCAAGCCAACGAATTTCTATCTTCGGCGGGGTTAGGGTATATGACAGAGCATGAGCTTATACATTTTTCACTACTTCATCAATCCATTTTTCAGCTACCGGATGTCTTAGAAGATTTTACGGGGAGAGAAAAAGCTCTTGAAATGATCTTAGATGGAGGAAAAAAAGGAGAAACGATTCATATATATATGGACCTGCTGGTGTTGGAAAAACCTCAATGGCAATTAAGGCGGGACATCTTTTACGATATGAATTTCCTGACGGGATTTTTTGGTATCGATTGGATAATTCAAAACTGCAGGATATTTTTATTGCAATTGCCCATCTCTTAAACGAAGAATTACCAGATAGTAAAGATCTCGAAATTATTGCTTCTTTTATTCGATCAATCTTAGCACGTAAAAAAGTACTATTAATTTTAGATAATGTGGAAAAAGAAGATAATATTCACCATCTTCTGCCTCATAATGAGACAAGTTGCATCATGATTTTATCAAGACAGAAAGATTTATATTTGCCAACAAAGATACTTAAGGTTTCGTTAGAAAGCTTTACGGAAGATGAGACATCCCTTTTATTTGAGCATATGTTGAGTAAAGCCTATGTGACAAAACACCAAGCTGAGTTATTAGAACTAAGTAATATTGTTGGAAGTTTACCACTTGCTATTCATTTATTAACAAGCCAATTAAAGCAGCAAAAAACACTTCCTCATACAATGTTGGAACAAGCTAAAAAAGAATTAATTTCTCTTCATAATTTATCATACGAAAATAAAAATTTATATTTAGCTCTCAACATTAGTTATAATAATCTCTCTTCTCAAGCAAAAAGAGTGCTTTTATCTTTAGGGATTTTCGAGGGGAAAGATTTTTCTTTTGAGGCAATAGCCTATACTAATAGTTTAACGCAGGAACATTCCAAAAATATTCTTCAGGAATTAAATAATGCATCGTTGATCGAATCTTCATTGAATAATAAGTATAGAATGCATCCGATGATTAAAAAATTTATTTCAGAAAAACTGAATAGCTCTTCTTTGCCACTCCTTATAAAAGTCACTTTTGTTATGTTTTCCCTTTTTACTGTATATTGGATTTTTGTCAATTTATCCACAACTCAACCTTTTATAATAAGAAGATTTTTTGGAGCCACATATTTTATTCTTGCTGTATGGGGAGGTTATTGGGGATTTCTAATTTCACAAAAATGGGGTGGTTTTAGCAGTATTATTGGACGAGTTCTTCTTATGTTTTCTTTAGGCTTTTATTGCCAGGTATTTGGTCAGCTAGCATATGCATTTTATATTAGTTATCTGCATATTAATATCCCTTATCCTTCCTTAGGAGATCTTGGATATTTTGTCAGTATGTGGTGTTATATCTATGGTACTTTGTTACTGGCTAAGGCTTATGGAATAAAAATAAACAAACAATTATTTAAGAAGCATTCTAAAGTGACAGCATTGCTAATTGCTATTTTAGCAAGTGGATATCTCCTCTTATTAAGAGAATATGTTTTTGATTGGCATAATCCTCTAAAAATATTTTTTGATTTTGCCTATCCATTGGGAGACATGATATATGTCTCTCTCTCTGTAATCGTCTATACTCATTTGGCAAAAATGAAAAAAATGATAATTGTTCCTTTCAGCTTATTCTGTTTATGTCTTTCAGATTTCGTTTTTGTTTATCAAGCAAATGCTCATACATGGCAAACAAGTCAGATAAATGATTATATGTACTGTGTTTCATATCTTTTATTAACCTTAGCTATCCTACGTCTTAACTCCGACTTCTCCAAAGTTGTTTCAAATTAGAAACAAAAAACTGATCTATAGAAAATTATTATATTCGGATACTCATTTCATCAAATACCGTATTGCATTTCTTATTGAATCTTCTATAATTGATTAGAAATCCCATAAGATTTTGTCAGGATTTCTGACAAAGTGTCAAGATTTCGTTCATAGAATGGATTTATCTTTGATAAAGACAATAACACTTATTGCAGTTTTTACTCTTATTGCTGGATTTGGAGATGCTCAAGGTTTTATTCATGCTTCAAAAGTTTGGGAAAAAGGAAGGTTTATTTGGTCCGAAGCTGGGAAATCATTGTTGGCATATGGATTTGGTACATGCTTCTTTTTTCTTTCTATAAAATATCTTCAAGAAATTAAAGTGTTTTCTACGGAAGCTCAAACTCTCTTTTGGTTTAGTGTCGTGATAATCGGCGTAGCTATAGCTAGTGGTAAATTTTTTCAATGGGACATCGTCGATAAATTTATCGCACTCGTTGTTATTGGAGGAATAGCATTACTTATGATAAGAGTTGGCGAATAACAATAAAATGAAACCAGTTATAAAAGCACTTATTGATAATTATCATTGGCTGAAAGAAAAAAATTTAGCTCACTCAGATGTTTTAATTGATCAATGGGCTTCTCCTCAAATAATTATTAACCATAATTCCTTCACAAGCTTTTCCTCAAACAACTATTTAGGATTAAGTACAAGACCAGAAGTCATTGAAGCAGCTCAAAAAGCATTATTTGAATATAGTAATGCGACTTCCGAGTCAAGAAAACTAGGCGGAAATCTTCACATATTAGAAGACCTCGAAGATGCTTTATCAACATATAAAGGGAAAGAAGATACGATGCTTTTTGCAACAGGGTTACTTGCAAACGTTGGGGTAATCTCTGCAATTACTGACATCGATTATTATATGAGTCTTTTTTATGGACTCCCTCGTCCAGATATTGAAACAGTTATCCTTGGAGATCAATTAAACCATAGAAGTATTCAAATGGGAATAAAATTATCAAAGGCAAGGTTTGTTAAGTATCTCCATACAGATATGCAAGATCTGGAAGAGAAATTAGAAGACAATAAAAATTTTAACCTTTTTATTGTTACAGATAGTGTTTTTAGTATGGATGGTGACTTGGCTCCTTTAGACGAAATTACCCAATTGGCAAAAGCATATAATGCTGCTGTTATGATTGATGATGCTCATGGAACTGGTGTATGGGGAGCAACCGGTCGAGGTGCTGCTGAGCATTTTGGTGTATCCAATGAAATTGATTTTTTGATGGGAACATTGAGCAAATCGTTTGGAGGTTTGGGAGGTTTTGTCTCTGCGAAAAAAGAGATAATCGATATGCTAAAAATAAATACATCGACCTATTATTTCACCTCAAGCCTTCCTGCCAGTGAAGCAGGTGGCCTCATTGCTGCAATAAAGATCGCTAGCGAGGAAGAACAGTTACGAGTTCAATTATGGAAAAATGTTTATAGAATGCTTAAAGGGTTGTTTGATCTAGGCGTGGAATTCCCTCTTCGTTTTTCTCAAATAATTCCTATTATTGTTCACGATGAACATATAGCCTACGAAGTTGAACAATTCTTATACAACTATCATATTTTATGCAGTGCCGTGACTATCCCTGCCGTAGCTCCTGGAAAAGCTCGTCTAAGAATTTCGATTAATGCAACTCATACAGATAAACATATTGACCTATTGTTAAATGCCTTAACCGATGCTGTTCAAAAGTTTAATATCCCCTTGCAGAGAAAGTCACAAGCTGACTGGGATCTCTTTATGGAACGGAGCCCTAAATATATTTTAGATTTTATTAAAGATTAGCCTTTTAATTTAAATGAAAAAAAGACAATTAAGTAACTTTACAAAAGATTGGAGTGCTAAAGAATATCTTCAGCAATATTATTCGAGTAATAAAATAAATTCTGATGAAATTGTTACTTTGAAATATATGGTAGATTTTTTGAAGAAATCAAACACGATTTTTGATCGAGCAATTGAAGTGGGATCAGGTCCTACTCTACATCAAATTATCCCTTTAATTCCCTATGTAAAAATCTTGCATCTCTCTGACTTTCTTCCTCAAAATTTAGATGAGATTAAAAAATGGCTAGAAGATGATCCCGATGCTCATGATTGGGATATTTATATAAAGTATGTTCTTACGCTGGAGGGCAGAGGTGAAAGTCTCGAAAAAAGAAAAAAAGATATGAGAAAGGTAATCACAAAACTATTGCATATAGATATCTATAAAAGATATCCATTGGGAAGCCTAGATACATATCCACTTGTTACATCGTTTTATTGCGCAGATAGCATCTCCAAGAATAAGCAAGAATGGAAAAAATGTATGACAAACATTTTTACTCTGGTTCAACCTGACGGTCTCATATTTTTAGCAGCTCTAAGAAACGCATCTTCATATCAGGTAACAGATCAATATTTTCCAAGCGCGAACATAAACGAAAAGGATTTTAAAGATTTGTTTCAGGAAAATAGTTCTTTTGTCAAAAGTTCTTTAGATATTCAGGTTTTATCAAATCCAGAGTGGTTAGCGTCAGGGTTTGATAGTTGTATGTTCGTAAAAGCAGAAGCAGCTCATGTAAATAATTGATCTTCTTATAGTAAGAACTATTGACAAATACTATAAGAGTGCATTTAATAACAATAGATATGAAATTAAATCCAAAAAACTCTTTCCTATTAGGGTACATATTTGTAATGTTACTTTTTTGGATGGGAATGTATGCTTCAAATCTTAAAGAACTCGCTATCAATAAATATTGGGGTGTTGGAATTAATTTTATTCCTCTTTTTGGAGGAGTCTTTGGTTTAATGACAGCAGGGCATTGGGGAAGCTTCAAAAGCATTGTTGGAAGAGCTCTTATCTTCATGTCTCTTGGGTTAATTTCCTGGTCGATTGGTAATTGGATTTGGTCATATTATAATTTTGTAGAGGAAGTAAATGTTC
>Ga0075365_10000677_pt1 | contig 13683 bp, 14 predicted proteins | sample EndMetdeltDD1765_FD_71387 | JGI IMG/M metagenome (GOLD analysis project Ga0075365, IMG submission 71387) | Populus endosphere microbial communities from Tennessee, USA - Endosphere MetaG P. deltoides DD176-5 | ecosystem: Host-associated > Plants > Roots > Endosphere | place: USA: Tennessee... | reverse complement strand
GCACTCACGCCGTCGGTGCTGGGCCAGCTGATCGCTCTCTACGAGCACATCACCTTCACGCAGGGCGCCGTCTGGGGCATCGACAGCTTCGACCAGTGGGGGGTCGAGCTCGGCAAGCAGCTGGCCCAGCAGATCGCCCCGGCCGTCGCGGGCGACGACGCGGTCGCCGCCGAGCAGGACCCGTCCACGCGGTCGCTGATCGCCTACTACCGGGAGCACCGTCAGGATGTCTGAGCCGCGCATCGAGGTGCACGAGACCCCCGAGGACCTGGCCACGGCCGTGGCCGGGGAGCTCTTGGCCCGGGTCGCCGACGCCCAGTCCGCCGGGCACGTCCCGCACCTCGGGCTGACCGGCGGCACCATCGCCGACCGGATCCACCGGGAGCTGACGCGGCTCACCGAGGAGAGCGAGGTGGAGGCCGACTGGTCGCGCGTCGTGTTCTGGTGGGGCGACGAGCGGTTCGTCGAGCCGGCGTCACCGGACCGCAACGAGCGCCAGGCCCGGGAGTCCTTCCTCGACCAGGTGGACGTCGACCCGGCCAACGTGCACCCGATGCCGTCCACGGAGACCGCCGACAGCGCGGAGGAGGGCGCGGCGGCGTACGGCGAGGAGATGCGCGCCCACGGCAGCGGCGCGTTCGAGGTGCTGATGCTCGGCGTCGGTCCCGACGCGCACGTCGCGTCGCTGTTCCCCGGCTACCCGCAGCTCGACGTCGACGACATCGCGCTGGCGGTCCATGACTCCCCCAAGCCGCCACCGGACCGGATCACCCTGACCCTGCCCTGCCTGAACCGCAGCAAGGCCGTCTGGTTCGTCGTCAGCGGTGCCGACAAGGCCGACGCGGTCGCGCTCGCCCTCGCCGAGGGCACCGACGTCCACGACGCACCCGCGGCGGGCGTCTCAGGCCAGGACGAGACCATCTGGTTCTTGGACAGAGCCGCCGCCAGCAAGCTGTAGCGAGCGCAGCGAGCCGCGCGCGGAGCGCGCGAGAGCGGCGCTGAAGTGGAGCGGGCGAGCGAAGCGAGCGTTGCGCCCGGAGGGCGCGCTCCCCGCGATCGGTCTCGAGCCGCGATGGACCCGCGGAGCGCGGCGAAGCCGGCGCGAAGCGCGTCCGTCGCGGATTGAGGCCGAAATTCGCGGGGGTTAGAAGATGATGTCGCCGGACTTCCGGCGGCTCCGCAGCAGCTGCAGGGCCTCGTCGAGGATGTCCGCCGCCTCCTTGTCGGAGCGGCGCTCCTTCACGTAGGCGAGGTGCGTCTTGTACGGCTCGATCTTCGGGGCCGGCGGCGGGTTGTCCGAGTCGACGCTCGCCGGGAGACCGCACTTGGGGCAGTCCCACGTCTCCGGGGGTGCCGCCTCGATCGCGAAGGTCACCACGGAACGGTGACCGTGCGAGCAGAAATAGGTGACCGCCTGGCGCGGTGCGGCTTCGCCGCGCTCCGCCTCGCCCATCGGCCCTGCCCCGACCCGGCTTCCCCGGATCGCGTTGCCCCCACCAGCCATGTTGTGCTCCTACGGGATGATGATTCAGCTCTGATAGGCCAGCAGAAGACCCATGGCGATGACGCAGGCGAACCAGATGCCGCCGATGCCGATGGTCAGCCGGTCGAGGTTGCGCTCGGCGACGGATGAGCCGCCCAGTGAGCTGGAGACGCCGCCTCCGAACATGTCGGAGAGGCCGCCCCCGCGTCCCTTGTGAAGGAGCACGAGGAGGATCATCAACGCGCTCGAGATCATCAGCACGATGGTGAAGAAGGTGTTCACGGTCGGGAATCCTACGTCAGTGTTGGGTGATCACCCGAAGGGGTGGTCACAGGGTCGGCATGTCGTAGTAGCGGCAGATGCCGCCGAACTCATCGGCTTGCAGGCTGGCGCCGCCGACCAGGCAGCCGTCGACGTCGGCCTCCGCCATGATTCCGGCGACGTTCGCGGCCTTGACCGAGCCACCGTAGAGGATCCGCACGCCGTCGGCCGCTTCGTCGCCGTAGGACTCGCGGATCTGGCCGCGGACGGCCTGGCAGACCTCCTGCGCGTCCTGCGGGGTGGCCACCTCGCCGGTGCCGATCGCCCAGACCGGCTCGTACGCGACGACCAGGCCGGCCACCTGCGCGGGCGTGAACCCGGCGAGCGAGCCGACGACCTGGGACATCGTGTAGGGGACGTGCTCGCCCGCCTGACGGACCTCGAGGCCCTCGCCGACGCAGACGATCGGGATCATGTCCGCGGCCAGGGCCTTGTGCGCCTTGGCGTTGACGAGCTCGTCGGTCTCGGCATGCATCTCGCGGCGCTCCGAGTGCCCGACCACGGCGTACGAGCAGCCGAGCTTGGCCAGCATCGACGCGCTGATCTCGCCGGTGTAGGCGCCGGAGTCCTGCGCCGAGACGTCCTGGGCGCCGTAGCGGATCGACAGCCGGTCACCGTCCACCAAGGTCTGCACGCTGCGGATGTCGGTGAACGGTGGCACCACGACGACCTCGACGCGGCCGTAGTCGTGCTTCTTGTCCGCCAGCGTCCACGCGAGCTTCTGGACCAGCACCACCGCTTCCTGGTGGTTGAGGTTCATCTTCCAGTTGCCCGCCATCAGCGGGGTACGGGTAGGCACGAGGCGTCAGTATTCCTTCACTGCTCGAGGACGGCGATGCCGGGCAGGGTCTTGCCCTCCAGGAACTCCAGGCTCGCGCCACCGCCGGTCGAGATGTGGCCGAAGGCGTCGTCGGCGAAGCCCAGGGTGCGGACCGCCGCTGCGGAGTCCCCGCCGCCGACGACCGAGAGCCCGCCCTGCGCGGTCACCTCCACCAACGCCTGCGCCACGGCCCGGGTTCCCTCGGCGAAGGCCGGTGTCTCGAAGACCCCCATCGGCCCGTTCCAGAACACGGTCCGGGCCTCGCGGACGACGTCGGCGAACGCCGCCGCCGACTCCGGCCCGATGTCGAGTCCCAGGGCGTCGTCCGGGATCGCGTCCGCTCCGACGACCTCGGGCTCCGGCTCGCGGTCACCTGACGGGAACGCGGTGTCGACCACGATGTCGGTCGGCAGCACGATGCGCACGCCGGACTCCTCGGCCCGGGCGAGGTAGGCCCGGCAGGTGTCGATCTGGTCCTCCTCGAGGAGGCTCTTGCCGACGGGGTGCCCCTGCGCCGCGAGGAACGTGAAGAGCATGCCGCCGCCGATGAGCAGCGCGTCGGCCTTCTCGAGCAGGTTGTCGATCACGCCGAGCTTGTCCGAGACCTTGGAACCACCCAGGACGACGACGTACGGCCGCTCCGGGTCCTCGGTGAGCCGACGCATCACGTCGAGCTCGGCCGCGACCAGGCCGCCCATGGCGTGCGGCAGGCGCTGCGCGACGTCGTAGACCGAGGCCTGCTTGCGGTGCACGACCCCGAAGCCGTCGCTGACGAACGCGTCGGCCAGGGCCGCGAGCTCGTCGGCGAAGGCACCGCGCTCGGCGTCGTCCTTGCTGGTCTCGCCCGCGTTGAAGCGGACGTTCTCCAGCACCGCGACCTCACCGTCCGCGAGCGCTGCGACGACCTCGCGGGCGGAGTCGCCCACGGTGTCGGTCGCGAAGGCGACCTCGCGGCCGAGCAGCTCGCCCAGGCGCTCGGCGACCGGGCGCAGGCTGTAGCGGTCCTCGGGCTCGCCCTTCGGGCGGCCCAGGTGGGCGGTGACGACGACCCGGGCGCCGGCCTCGGCCAGCGCCCGGATCGTCGGCAGGCTCGCCCGGATCCGGCCCTCGTCGGTGATCGTCGTCCCGTCCAGGGGGACGTTGAGGTCCGACCGGACGAGGACGCGCTTGCCGGCGACGTCCCCGAGGGACGAGTACTCCGACACGGTCAGAGCGTCTTGCCGACGTACTCGATCAGGTCGGCGAGGCGGTTGGAGTAGCCCCACTCGTTGTCGTACCAGCCGACCACCTTGACCTGGTTGCCGATGACCTTGGTCAGCGGCGCGTCGAAGATGCAGGACGCCGGGTCGGTGACGATGTCGCTGGAGACGATCGGGTCGGTCGAGAACTTGAGGAAGCGGCCGTCGGCGGCCTTCTCCACGGCGGCGTTGACCTCCTCGACGCTGGTCTCGCGGCCGGCCTCGAAGGTGAGGTCGGTGGCCGAGCCGGTCGGCACCGGGACGCGGAGCGCGTAGCCGTCGAGCTTGCCCTTGAGCTCGGGCAGCACCAGGCCGATCGCCTTCGCGGCACCGGTCGAGGTGGGCACGATGTTCAGGGCGGCGGCGCGGGCGCGGCGCAGGTCCTTGTGGATGTTGTCCTGGAGGTTCTGGTCCGCGGTGTAGGCGTGGATGGTCGTCATCAGGCCCTTGACGATGCCGAACTCGTCGTTGAGGGCCTTGGCCATCGGTGCGAGGCAGTTCGTGGTGCACGAGGCGTTGGAGATGACGGTGTGCGCGTCCGGGTCGTAGTCGTCGTGGTTGACGCCCATCACCACGGTGAAGTCCTCGTTGGACGCGGGCGCCGAGATGATGACCTTCTTGGCGCCGCCGTTGTCGACGTGCGCGCGGGCCTTGGTGGCGTCGGTGAAGAAGCCGGTGGACTCCACGACCACGTCGGCGCCGATGTCGGCCCACTTGAGGTTGGCGGGGTCCCGCTCCTCGAACGCGGTGACCTTCTGGTCGCCGACGTAGATGGCCTCGTCGTCCGACCTGACGTCGGCGTCGAGGCGGCCGAGGATCGTGTCGTACTTGAGCAGGTGTGCGAGGGAGGCGTTGTCGGTCAGGTCGTTGACGCCGACGATCTCGATGTCGAGACCGGAGGCCCGGACGGCACGGAAGAAGTTGCGGCCGATCCGGCCGAAGCCGTTGATGCCTACGCGAACAGTCACAGAGATGCTCCTCAGTCGATGTGGCGGGCGTTCTGTCACCCGCCGACGGAAGGGTCACGGGCGTTCAGTCACCCGCGGATCGACCCTATCCGTGACTGGCGAGTAACCCCTGACGGGGCGTCTCACCCTTCGTCGGAGGCCCTACTCCTCGCTCAACATCTCCGGCGTCAGCGACGCCTCGGTGTCCGGGATGCCGAGCTCCTCGGCGCGACGGTCCGCCATCGCGAGCAGCCGCCGGATCCGGCCGGCGATCGCGTCCTTGGTGAGCACCGGGTCGTGCAGCTGGCCGAGCTCCTCGAGCGAGGCCTGCTTGTGCTCCAGGCGCAGGTCCCCGGCCTGGCGCAGGTGGTCGGGGATCTCGTCGCCGAGGATCTCCAGGGCCCGCTCGACGCGGGCGCCCGCGGCCACCGCGGCGCGCGCGGAGCGGCGCAGGTTGGCGTCGTCGAAGTTGGCGAGCCGGTTGGCGGTGGCCCGGACCTCGCGGCGCATCCGCCGCTCCTCCCAGGCCATCAGGGACTCGTGGGCGCCGAGCCGGGTGAGCAGCTGGCCGATCAGGTCGCCGTCGCGGAGGACGACGCGGTCGACCCCACGGACCTCGCGGGCCTTGGCCTGGATGCCGAGCCGGCGGGCGACGCCGACGAGCGCGAGCGCGGCCTCGGGACCGGGGCAGGTGACCTCGAGGCTGGACGACCGGCCCGGCTCGGTGAGCGACCCGTGGGCGAGGAAGGCGCCGCGCCAGGCGGCGACCGCGTCGCAGCCGCCACCGGACACGACCGCCGGCGGCAGCCCGCGGACCGGGCGTCCGCACTGGTCGAGCAGACCGGTCTGGCGGGCCAGCGCCTCACCGTCCTTGACGACCCGGACGAGGTAGCGGCTGCCCTTGCGGATGCCGTTGCCCTGGACCATCACGACGTCGGACTGGTGGCCGTAGACCTCGGCCACGTCGGTGCGCAGCCGACGGGCGGCGGCGCCGGTGTCGAGCTCGGCCTCGACGACGATCTTGCCGTTGACGATGTGCAGTCCGCCGGCGAAGCGGAGCATCGTCGCCACCTCGGCTTTGCGGCAACAGGTCTTGGTCGTCTGGGTGCTTGCCAGCTCGGACTTCACCTGTGCAGTCATCGCCATGGGCCGATCCTCGCACGCACGTCAACAACCCTCAGGGGCCCGACTGTTGAGCCGATTAGTGCTCGATGATCGTCGCGAACGCCGTGGCCAGCTTGGCCGGATCGTGGCGGGCGCTTCCCGGTGCGTCGGCGACGTCGTGGACCGCCAGCGAGGCGCCGTACGCCGCCACCAGCTGCTCGAGCTCGGCGAGCTCGTCGGGGGGCCCGTGACCGTCGACGAGGACGGTGTGCACCTTGAGGTCCGGGGCGTGCGAGGCGAGCACCGCGAGGTGGTCGGCCGGGCCGAATCCAGTGGTCTCCCCCGCCTCGTCGACCAGGTTGAGGACCACGACGATGCGGGCGTCGGTGCTCACCAGCGCCCGCCGCAGGGCCGGCACCAGGAGGTGCGGGATCACCGAGGTGAACCAGGACCCGGGACCGAGCACCACCCAGTCAGCCTCGGCGATCGCCTCGATCGCCTGGGGAGCCGCAGGAGGGTCGGCCGGCACCAGCGCGATGGAGTCGATAACCCCGTCCGTCGTGGCAACCTCGACCTGGCCACGGACCGAGGTCAGCGCCTCGGGGTCGTGGGGGTCGAGGCCCCGGACCTCGGCCGTGATGTCCATCGGGGTCAGTGCCATCGGCAGCACGCGGCCGGTGGCCCCGAGCAGGCGGCCGACGTAGTCCAGCGCGTCGACGTGGTCGCCGAGCAGCTCCCACAGGCCGACGATGAGCAGGTTGCCGAGGTTGTGCCCGTTCATCTCCCCGTCGCCGGCGAACCGGTGCTGGAGGACGCGCGACCAGGTCTGCCCCCAGTCGTCGTTGCCGCAGAGCGCGGCGAGCGCCATCCGCAGGTCTCCCGGTGGGAGCACGTCGAACTCGCCGCGGAGGCGGCCGGACGAGCCGCCGTTGTCGGCCACCGTCACGATCGCGGTGAGGTCGTCGACGACCAGCTCGTCGACGAGCCGTCGCAGCGCGGACAGCGACGCGTGCAGGCCGTGGCCGCCGCCCATGGCGACGACGGACTGGGCCATCTCCCTCATTCGCGCCCCAGGTCGCGGTGCACGGCACGGGCCTCGACGCCGCGCTCGGTGAGCCGGCGGACCAGCTCCTCGGTCATCGCCACGGAGCGGTGCTTGCCGCCGGTGCAGCCGATCGCCACCTGGGCGAACCGCTTGCCCTCCCGCAGGTAGCCCGCTGCGACACCGCTGAGGAGGTCGGTGTAGCCGGTGAGGAACTCCTCGGCGCCGTCCTGGCTGAGGACGTACGACGACACGGGGGCGGCCCGTCCGGTCTGTCCGCGCAGCTCGGGGATCCAGTGCGGGTTGGGCAGGAACCGCATGTCGGCGACGAAGTCGGCGTCGACCGGGGTGCCGTACTTGAAGCCGAAGCTGACCACGGTCACCCGCAGCCGGACCGTCTCGGGGTTGCCGAACTCCACGGCGATCCGCTCGGTCAGCTGGTGCACGTTGAGCGCCGAGGTGTCGATGACGAGGTCGGCGTCCGCCCGCAGGCCGGCCAGCACCACCCGCTCCATCTGCAGGCCGTCGAGCAGCCGGCCGTCGCCCTGCAGCGGGTGCGGGCGGCGAGCGGCCTCCTGGCGCCGGACGAGCACCTCGTCGGTGGCCTCGAGGAACAGCAGGGTCGCGTGCCGGCCCGACGCACCGTGGTGCAGGTTCGACTCCAGCGAGGCGAAGAAGTCGCCGGACCGCACGTCGACGACCACCGCGATCGGCTGCGTGGTCCCCCGGCTCTCGTCGACGAGCCGCACCACGTCCTTCAGGAGGCTGGGCGGCAGGTTGTCCACGACGTAGAAGCCGAGGTCCTCCAGCTCCTTGGCCGCGGTGCTGCGGCCCGCACCGGTCATGCCGGTGACGACGACGAGCTCACCTGGTCTCACGGACCACAGCCTCCTTGATCGCACCGGCCGTGCGCATCCCGATGCCCGGAACCTGGGCGATGTCCTCGGGCGACGCCTCGCGAAGCTTCTTCAGCGAGCCGAAGTGCTTGAGCAGCGTCTTGCGACGCACCTCCCCCAGGCCTGGCACCTCGTCGAGCAGGCTCTCGACCATGGTCTTGGACCGGCGCGACCGGTGGTGGGTGATCGCGAACCGGTGCGCCTCGTCGCGCACCCGCTGCAGGAGGTAGAGCCCCTCGGAGGAACGACGCAGGATCACCGGGTCCTCCTGGCCGGGCAGCCAGACCTCCTCCAGCCGCTTGGCCAGCCCGCAGACCGGGATGTCGTCGATCCCGAGCTCGTCGAGGGCGCGCTGGGTCGCCGCGACCTGCGGCGGACCGCCGTCGACGACCACCAGGCCGGGTGCGTAGGCGAACTTGCGCGGCCGACCCGTGTCCGGATCCACGAGCATCGGGCCGGTGGTCTCGTCGCCGGGCCGCAGCTCGGACCGGGCCTGCTCGTCGAGGAGCCGGCGGAACCGCCTGGTGATCACCTCGTGCATGGAGGCGACGTCGTTCTGCCCGTCGACCCCCTTGATGACGAAGCGCCGGTATTCGCTCTTGCGGGCCAACCCGTCCTCGAAGACCACCATCGAGGCGACCACCTCGGTGCCCTGGAGGTTGGAGACGTCGTAGCACTCGATCCGCAACGGCACGTCGTCGAGGGACAGCGCCTGCTGGATCTCCTCCAGCGCCTGGTTGCGGGTGGTCAGGTCGCTCGCCCGCTTCGTCTTGTGCAGCGCCAGGGACTGGAGCGCGTTGCGCCCGACCGTCTCCTGCAGCGCCTTCTTGTCGCCGCGCTGCGGCACCTTGATCCGCACCCTGCTGCCGCGCAGGTCGCCCAGCAGCTGCTCGAAGGTGTCGACGTCCGGCGGTAGTGCGGGCACCAGGATCTCGCGCGGGATCGAGTCGGGCTCCGCGCCGGCGTAGAGCTGGAGCAGGAAGTCCTCGACCAGCTCGGGGGTCTCCCCCTCCTCGACTCGGTCGGCGACCCAGCCGCGCTGGCCGCGCACCCGACCACCCCGCACGTAGAAGATCTGCACGGCGACCTCGAGCGGGTCCTCGGCCAGGGCCACCACGTCGGCGTCCGCGCCGTCGCCCAGGACGACCTGCTGCTTCTCCAGGGCCCGGTTGATCGCGCCGAGGTCGTCGCGGAGCCGAGCGGCGCGCTCGAAGTCCTCGGCGTCCGAGGCGGCGTACATCTCCTTCTCGATGCGTCGGATGAACGGTCGCGTCTGGCCGGCCATGAACTCGCAGAAGTCGTCGACGATCTCGCGGTGCTCGTCCGCGGTCACGTTGCCGACGCAGGGCGCCACGCACTTGCCGATGTAGCCCAGCAGGCAGGGCCGGCCGATCTGGCCCGACCGCTTGAAGACGCCGTTGCTGCAGGAGCGCATCGGGAAGACCCGCAGCAGGATGTCGACGGTCTCGCGGATCGCCCAGGCGTGGCTGTAGGGGCCGAAGTAACGGGTCCCCTTGCGCTTGGCGCCGCGACCGACCATCACGCGGGGGAACTCGTCGCCGACCGTCACGGCCAGCCACGGGTAGGACTTGTCGTCGCGGTACTTGACGTTGAACCGCGGGTCGAACTCCTTGATCCACGAGTACTCGAGCTGCAGCGCCTCGACCTCGGTGTTGACCACCGTCCACTCGACGCTGGCCCCGGTGGCGACCATCGCGGCGGTGCGCTGGTGCAGGTTGCCGACGTCCTGGAAGTAGGACGACAGCCGGGCCCGCAGGTTCTTGGCCTTGCCGACGTAGATGACGCGGCCCTTGGCGTCCCGGAACCGGTAGACGCCCGGCTGGGTGGGGATCGACCCCGGCTTCGGGCGGTAGTCGGCGGGCACCCTCAGAGCCTACGAGGACACGCCGACGTCGACTTGGATCCGCTTTGTCGCGTGACTTACTCTTCTTTCATGCCGTGTCGTGACCCGTACGGGTATGCGCTGACCACCGGCCCGGACGCGGCCGCGGCGTACTCGCGCGGGCTCCTGGACGTGCTCCGCCTCCGCGAGGGCGCCCTCCCGGCGATGGCGTCCGCCGTCGCGCTCGACCCCACCTTCGCCGTCGCGCACGCCGGCCTGGCCCTGCTCGGCCACGAGATGTGCGCGCGGGTCGACGTCAACGCGCGCATCTCGGACGCCCGGCTGCACGCCCGCCGCGGCACCGAGCGCGAGCGCAGCCACGTGCACGCGATCGCCGCGCACCTCCGCGGCGACTCGCTCCCGCTGGTCGCGCACCTCGAGGAGTACCCGCGCGACGCGCTGCTGCTGTCGGTGGCGGTGCCGACCATCGCCTTCGCCGGCGTCACCGAGGTCCCGGAGCACGCCTGGCACCTCGTCGAGCAGGCGGCGCCGGCCTACGGCAACGACTGGTGGTACGCCGGGCTGCTGGCGTTCATCCGCCAGGAGCAGCTGCGCTTCGACGAGGCGATGGACCTCGCCTGCACCTCGCTGGCCGAGGAGCCGAGCGCCGGCCACTCGGCGCACGCACGGGCGCACGCCCACTACGAGACCGGCGACCACCACCACGGCCTGGCCTGGATGGACGAGTGGGTCCGCGGCGACGGCGCCGCGACCGACGGCCTGACGCACTTCGCCTGGCACGCGGCACTGCACGAGCTCTCGCTCGGCGACCTCGACGCCGTCCGCCGCCGTTACGAGGAGCAGCTGCGGCCCGAGCAGGGCACCGGCTGCCGCACCCTCGTGGACACCGGGTCGCTCCTGTTCCGGTGGGCGCTCACGCCCGGGGCGGCGGACGTGCCGCCCATGTCGGACGTGGTCCGGGTGACCGACACCCAGTCCCTCGAGCGCCCCGGGACGCCGTTCCTGGCCATGCACGCCGCGGTGTCGCTGCTCGCCGTGGGCGACGTGGCCGCGCTCGGCCGGCTCGCCGCCCGGGCCGGTGCCCACAAGCACCCGACACACCGCGAGGTCGTGGCGCCGCTCGCCCTGGCCCTCGCCGCGATGGGCTGCGGGCGCTACTCCGAGGCCGCCGACTCGCTCCGCGAGGTCGACGCCCGCCGGTTCGGCGGCAGCGACGCGCAGCGGGAGGTCCTCGAGGAGGCCCGGATCGCAGCGCTGGTCCGCGCCGGTCGCCTGGACGAGGCGCGCCTGGTGCTCGACCGCCGGATCGACCGCCGGCACTCGCCGAGGGACCGGGACTGGCGTCGGGGGCTAGGCGAGGGTGATGGAGTCGCCGTCGACGCTGAGCGCGACCTCCGCGAGCGGGGAGCTCGCCGGCCCGTTCACCACTGAGCCGTCCTCGATCGAGAACGCGCTGCCGTGGCACGGGCAGTGGATGGCGCCGTCCGAGATGCTGGAGACCTGGCAGCCCTGGTGGGTGCACGTCGAGCTGAAGCCCTTGAAGGTGCCCTCGGCGGGCTGGGTGACCACGACCTGGTCGTCGGCGAAGATCGTGCCGCCGCCGACCTCGATGTCCGAGGTGCTGGCGAGTCCGCCCGTGTCTCCCCCGCTCGAGCTCTCGGCCTGGGTCGGCGTCGAGCCGGTCGTGGACGACTCGCCCCCCGGATCGCTGGCGGTGCCCGGGTCGTCGCTGCTGCAGGCGGCGAGGAGCGGGAGGGCGATGCCGGCGGTGGCCAGCCCGTTGACGGTTCGGCGAGAGACCTGGGTCATGGTTGAAACATTAGCCAGTCTCGGTTCCGGGTCGATGAGCCTGCGATGTGAGTTCGATGAGAAAGCCCTCACCGAAACGGGGCACGCCTACCCTTGACCCGTGACGGGCGGTGAGGGGCGATCTCTGTCGTTCCTCGTCCGCAGCGCACTGGCCCTGGTCAGCACGTCGTTCCTGACCTCGGGCCTCGGCTTCGTCTACTGGGCCGCGGCCGCACGCTTCTACGACCCGACCATCGTCGGCGAGTCCGCGACCGCGATCGCCGCGATGAACCTGCTCGCCCCCGTGGCGATGCTCGGTCTCGGCACGCTGCTCGTCGCCGAGCTGCCGAAGCGCACCGAACGCCGGGGCGAGCTCGTCGTGGCCGCCTCCGTCCTGTCGGCGGTGGCCGGTGCCGTCCTGGCGCTGGTCGCGGCCCTCGTGCTGCCCGGGGCCTTCCTCGGGCTGCCCGGCATCGGCTCCGAGTGGGGCGCCACCGCCCTGTTCGTCTTCGGCGTGGCCACCCAGGTCGTCGGCCTGGTCTTCGACACAGCGCTGCTGAGCACGCTGGGCGGCGGCCCGCAGCTCGGCCGCAACGCGGCGTTCTCGATCGTGAAGCTGGCCGCGGTGATCACCCTGGCTCTCGCGCTCTCCTCCACGACGTCGCTCAGCGTGTTCGGCAGCTGGGTGATCGGCAACGTCGTCTCGTTCCTCACCACGGCGATCTGGGTCTCGCGGACGCAACGGGTCGGTTGGGGCCGACTCCTGCCGAAGCCGGGCGTGCTGTCCGGCCGAGGTCGCACCGCGGCCGCGCACCACGCCCTCAACCTGGCCCTGAGCACCCCCTACTTCGCGATGCCGATCGTCGCCAACGTGACCATGACGTCGCAGCAGGCCGGCTACCTGTACGCGACCTGGTCGGTGGCCGCGTTCGTGTTCGTGCTGCCGATCGCGCTCTCGACCGCACTGTTCGCCACGGGCTCGAAGTTCAGCGAGGACGTCGTCCCGCAGTTCCGGCTGAGCCTCCGGTACTCCGTGCTCGCCTGCCTGGCCGCCACCGTCGTGGCGATCCTCGTCGGCGACTACGTGCTGCAGGTGTTCGGCAAGGAGTACGCCGACCAGGGCCACACCGCCCTGATCCTCCTCTCGGTCGCCGGCCTCGGCCTGGTCGTCAAGGACCACCACGTCGCGCTCAACCGGCTGCGCGGCCGGGTCTCGCGCGAGGCCAGGCTCGTCTGGACGCTCACCGTCCTCGAGCTGGTCGGTGCCAGCATCGGCGGGCTGGTCGACGACATCGAGGGGCTTGCCGCCGGTTGGCTGCTCGTGGTCCTGCTCGAGATCGCGGTCTACGGGCCGATGGTCCTCGCGACCTACCGCGGGAAGCTCGAGCCCGGCTCCTCCTCGGACGGCCGGTCCGCGAGCGCGAGCGACGCGGACCTCGCCGGGTCGCCGTCCATCCCGACGTAGAAGACCATGTCGAAGCTGCCCTGCTTGCTGATCAGTCGCGCGGGGACCCCGCCCATCACGGAGCGGTCCTCGACGTCGCGGTTGACGACGGCGTTCGCCCCGATCGCCACGTCGTCGCCGATCCGGATGGCGCCGAAGAGCTTCGCGCCTGGGGCGATGTAGACCCGGTCGCCGATCGTCGGGGTCCCCCGCCGGGGGCCCCGCTGGGCGTAGCCGATGGTGATCTCCTGCGACAGGGAGGCGTTCGCGCCGATGCGGGCCTCGCCGTTGATGATCACCTGGCCGAAGTGGCCGATGTAGAGGCCGGGTCCGATGACCGCCTGCGGGCTGATGCCGACGCCCGACCAGGCCTCCACGAGCCGCTGCGCGAAGACCAGCGGGAACCGGAGCAGCCGGTGCCACAGCGAGCCGGAGCTCCACGCCCAGTGCGCGACCCGGTAGTGGACCGACGCGATGGTGCCCGGCGACAACCAGAGGTTCTGGTACGTCGGCAACCCGGAGAGCGTCTGGTAGCGACGCAGGTCGGCCCTGAGGTCCGACATCGCCCGGGAGAACGGATGCGGGTCCTTCGGCACGCTCCCAGGCTAGTGGTCGAACCTGTGTGACGAGGGCCTCAGGCGGACTTCCGTGCGGAGGTCTTCTTCGCCGCCGACTTCTTGGCCGCCGGCTTCTTCGCCGCCGCCTTCCGCGACGCCCGAGCCGGTTGGGTCGCCTC
>Ga0075365_10000675_pt1 | contig 13686 bp, 13 predicted proteins | sample EndMetdeltDD1765_FD_71387 | JGI IMG/M metagenome (GOLD analysis project Ga0075365, IMG submission 71387) | Populus endosphere microbial communities from Tennessee, USA - Endosphere MetaG P. deltoides DD176-5 | ecosystem: Host-associated > Plants > Roots > Endosphere | place: USA: Tennessee... | reverse complement strand
CGAGCGGGGATCGGGAGTCAAGAAGGCGCTCGATGAAGTGGGCGCGACATACGAGATGATCCAGGCCGGCGCCAAGGGTGACGCCGAAGCGTTGGAGAACATGACCCAATGGCTGATCGGACACCCCGACGTCAAAGCCATCATCCCGTTGGGGGGCACACCGCACCGCAACGCAATCCAAGCATTGAGCGACGCGGGCCTCAGCCCTGACAATGTGATCGTCGGAGGGTTCGACATCAGCCAGCCCGTCGTCGAGGGCATCACTGACGGCACGATCAGAGCAGCGGTGACCCAAGAACCCTACATCCAAGGATTCCAGACCGTCGCCGAGCTGGCCATGCTGCTCGACTTCGGCATCCAACCATTCAGCATCAATACCGGTGCCGGCATCGTCGACAAGTCGAACGTGGCAGTCGTTGCAGAATTGGCCGGCACGATTCGCTGAGCGACCCGTCTGGCCACATCAACAGGATCGGGGCAGGTGGTTCGCCACCTGCCCCATCCGTCCGAGAAAGGGGATTCACCGAATGACGACGCAGCTGACAACAGCACCCGCTCCACACCAAACGGGCGGTCTGGCGTCGTGGTACCGCGAACGGCGAGGGCGTAGCGCACTCGAGATCAGCCTGCTCTTCCTCGTTCTGCAGGCCGTGTGCTCGTTCTGGTACTTCACAGATCAGAGGGGTTTCGCCTACCTGTCGAAGCAGAACCTCGGCGTGATGACGCAGAGCATCCCCTGGTTGGCCTTGCTCACCGTCGGGTCCGGTGTCGTGATGATGGTCGGCGAGATCGACCTGTCCGTGGCGATGAACTTCGGCATGTGCGTGATCTTCTTCCTGACGTGGTATCAGGGCGGCAACTCGGCGATTGTCTGCATCGTGGTGACGGTGCTGCTCGGGATCGCAATCGGCCTGTTCAACGCAATCCTCATCAACGTCACCAAGATCCCCAGCCTGATCGCCTCACTCGGGATGATGGGCGTCCTGTGGGGCCTACAGATTTGGTACGCCGGCGGAGACAACATGGTTGCGCCACGAGTGAAAGCGTTCGACCCCACGTTCGAGAAGGTGGTATCGAAGAACCTCGGCCTCGGGATCCGTGCCCAGATGCTGTGGCTCATCATGCTCGCCGCCGTGGTGTGGATCATCATCCACCGACATCGCCTCGGGAATCACATCGCTGCGGTCGGCGGCAACGAGAGCGCGGCCAAGGCAATATCGATCAAGCCGTGGAAGGTGCGGATGTGGGCGTTCGGCATCCTCGGCGCGCTCGCGGGGCTCGCGGCTGTCCTCCTCAGCGTGCAGACCAAGACGATGCTGCCGGGCAACACCGCTGGCTACGAGCTCGACGCGATCGCTGCCGCCGTCGTCGGGGGTACCGCGCTTCGAGGGGGCAAGGGCAGCGTGATCGGCATGGTCCTTGGCTGCATCATCCTCAAGACCTTTCAAGCCATCGTGTTGCTCAGCGACGTGTTCCCGGCGTTCTACCTGAAGGTGTTCACCGGCGGGATGCTCGTCGTTTTTGCCGCCGTCAACCAGTACTTCGAAGACAAAGCGGTGTAGCGATGACACTTCTGGAACTACGCAATCTCACCAAGACCTATGGCAACACGACGGTGTTACAGGACGTGTCGATCGGCATCGGTGACGCCGAGATCGTCGGTCTGCTCGGCGACAACGGCGCGGGCAAGAGCACGTTGGTCAAGATCCTGTCCGGGGTCATCGGCTTCGACAGTGGTAGCTACCTCTGGAACGGCGAGGACATCGGTCGCCCGTCGCGTTCGCAGACCGAGTCGCGCGGGCTGGAGACGATCTTCCAGGACTCGGCCTTGGTCGACAAGCTCACCATCACCCGCAACATCTTCATGGGCCGCGAGCTGACGAACTCGATCGGGCTGATGAAAATGCGCGAGATGAACCGCATCGCAGCGCAGATCCTCAACTCCGTCGTGACGATCGAGGGGATCCGGTCGCCCAACCAGCTCGTCGGATCACTGTCCGGCGGGCAGAAGCAAGCGGTCGCGATCGCTCGGGCCGTCCACTTCAAGCGCTCGTTGCTGATCCTCGACGAGCCGACGTCGGCGCTGGCCGTGCGAGCCACCGAAGCGTTGCTTTCCTATCTGGTCCAGCTCAAAGAGCAAGGTGTTGCGAGCCTGCTCGTCACCCACAACCTGCACCACGCGTTCAAGGTGTGCGATCGCCACATCGTCATGAACCACGGCCGCAAGATCCTCGACGTTCGCCGAGACGAAACCTCCGTGGAGGAGCTGACGGCCGCCGTCGTGGAGGGCCGCGAAGGCGTTGCGCAATACCGCAACGAGTTCGGGGTCGCGCATATTGATCGACCGGAAACGGGTTGATCGTTCAAGACCGCACGGACGGGGTGGAGGAGATGAGTCTTCCCTCCCCTGTGAAGCATTCGCCTGCATCCCGTCCGTGTCCATTCCCCGCCGATGTCGTCGAACGGTCATCCCACCACCGCTAACGTGCATCGCAGATGGAACACAAGACGATCGAGCTTGACGTGACGTTGGACAAGTCCAGCCCGGTGCCGCTGTACTTCCAACTCGCGCGCGAGCTGGAGCGAGCGATCTCGGACGGTCGTCTGGTCAAGGGCGGGTTCTTGGAGAACGAGCTTGATCTGGCGGAACTGTGGCAGGTCTCCCGGCCCACCGTCCGACAGGCCATCCAGGGACTCGTTGACAGCGGACTTCTGGTGCGCCAGCGCGGCGTCGGAACGCAGGTGGTGAACGACGAGCTGCGACCACGAGTGCGCCTGCGTGGTTTGTACGATGAGCTCGCCGAGCAGGGTCGTCATCCGACCACAACGGTCATCGGGCACGAACGGGTAGTCGCCGATGCGTGGGTGTCAGATGCGCTGGCCTTGCCGCGTGGCGCTGTGGTCGTCCACATCGAGCGGTGTCGCTATGCGGACGGTCAACGCCTGGCGATCCTGCGCAACTGGTTGACCGTGGAGGCGGCCGGCGAGATCACGACCGAACAGCTGCTCGACAACGGGCTCTACGCGTTGCTGCGCGCCCGTGGCGTGTGGCCGCACTACCTCCTCCAACGAATTGGCGCCCGAACGGCGTCACCGACGGATGCTGCCCTTCTCGACCTTCCCGTCGGAGCTCCATTGCTCACGATGTCGCGGCAGATGCAAGACAAGTCGGGTGCTCGTGTCGACATCGGTGATCACGTGTACAACGCGTCGGTGTACTCCGTGGAGATGCCGGTGGTCGAGAGCTCGGTCTGAGGATTCGAGACGATCAGGCGGGTACGCGAAGGAATTCGCGCAGGTTGATTGCCGGGTTCGCCAGCTCGGTCGGCCGCGGGGTGGCTCGGTTGGCGATGAGCATCTCGGCAATGCTGATCTCACGTCCGATGCTGGTCCCGATCGCCACACCGCTGGCCGACACGATGCGGCCAGTGTTGTCGAAGCCGAAACGCACCTCATAGCCATCGTCGCGGCTTCGGACGACTTCGTAAGCCGCGGCCGCGTGTAGCCCGGCGATCTGGATACCAAGGTCGTACTGATCCGACCAGAACCATGGTACGGCAGCGCAGACCTCGTCTCCGCCGACGAGGTTGCGGCTAGCGATGTCGGCGTGCTCGAGAGCGTTCTTCCATGCCTCGAGCCTCACTCGTTGCCCCCCGTACAAGGGGTGTGGAAACGAACAGCAGTCGCCCGCGGCGAAGATGGACGCGTCGTCGGTGCGCAGCCGGCCATCGACCGCGATCCCGTTGGACACGGTCAGGCCTGCTGTGGCTGCGAGCTCTGTGTTCGGCACGGCGCCGACTCCGGCAACCACGACATCGACGGTGAGGGTGCTGCCGTCGCTCAGTTGGACATCACACGCGTCGCCGCGGGCAACGATGCGATCGACGCCCATGCCGCATACGATCCTCACACCAGCTTCGAGGTGACGTTGCTGCACGATGTCGGCAACCTTGGCCGGTACCACACGACTCATCAAGCGGTGAGCGAACTCGACGACGGTGACATCGCAGCCCCGTTGAACGGCGCTCGCGGCAACCTCGAGCCCGATGAAACCACCGCCAATGACCAGTAGGCGCGCCCCCGGCGTTAGCCGCTCTCGCAACAGGGAGGCATCGTCGATGGTTCGCAACGACATCACGAGGTGCGGGCCGGCAATCGCGGTGCGCCTCGCTCGTGCACCTGTCGCGATGAGCAGGCGATCGAAAGGTAATGACGCACCATCAGCCAATTCGATCCGGTGGCGTCGTGGATCCAAGCCAACTGCGGCGACGCCGCGCCTCCATTCGATCTCTAGCTCGCTCAATCTCGAGCCGCTAGCGATGATTGTAGGCACCGGGTTGGCGTCGGTGAGCACGGACTTGGAGAGCGGCGGCCGTTCGTAGGGAACCTCTGTCTCGGTGCCCACCAGCGTGAGCTCGCCGTCCCAGCCGCCTTCTCGTATCCCGATCGCTGCCCGTGTGCCACAGTCGCCAGCGCCAACCACAACGATGCGACGGACGTCGTCGCTGGCTGGGCGCTCACTGACCCGGCGGGAAGGGCGCGGCTTGCCAGTGGACTTGCGTGTTGAGCCGGCTGCCACGGATCGAGAGTAACCGCTTCGCGGTGCCCCAACCTGCTCCTGTCAGATTGACAGGACAAGCTCACAGACAGGACTGACATCCTCGAACGAGAAGAGCATGCGAGCATCTGGGAGCTGTTCCCCGTCGACCGCCTCTTTTACAATGACTATCAAGCCAACACCGCGCGCATGATCCCCCTGTGCGATGGAATGCAATGTGAGGCAATAGATCCAAGTCGCCGCCCTTGGCTACGGCGGCTCGCTGGGGGTTGTCCGCTGCAGGACGATGCGCAGCTGTTGGCGGATCTGGTGGAGGATCTCGTCGACGTCGGAGGTCTGGCGCCCGGGTGCGGCCATGCTCAGGACCATGACCGCCGTGACGACGTGTGCCAGCGTGTCGGCCTCGTCGGTGTCGACTCCTCCCGTTCGCCGCAGCACGTTGCTGATGGCCTGCTCGGTGTCGGCGACGATGGCGAGTGCTTGGGCGTGGTGGGGGTCGTCGGGGTCACCGAAGACGATCTCTCGGAGGTAGGTGCGTCCGTTGTCGACTTGGACGCGGTTGCACTCCACGAGGGGTCGCATGATCGCCATGATCGCATCGAGTGCGCCGGTGATGTGCTGTGCGTTCGTTCGGCCGCGCTCGAGGGCGTCGGCGTAATGGGAGTTCTGGACGAGCAGCAGGAGTTCACCCTTGGTCTTGGCGTAGAGGAATAGTGTTCCGGTGCCGATGTCGGCGGCGTCCGCGATCTGCTGGGTGGTGACGTCGTCGACGCCGTGTTCGGCGAACAGTTCGCTGGCCGCGGCGATGATTCGCTGAAGCTTTTGCTGCTTGTTCCGTTCGCGCCGACTTTCGGGCTGGGGGACGACGGCCATGGTGATGGATCCTCAGGTTGGGGTCAGGCTCATGTCAGTTGCGAGGGTAGCCACTACTGGTTGGTCGCCTCCGGAATCCGGTGGGTGACGTGGTGATGGTCAGGGGACGGTGATGACGGCTTTGCCGCGCAGTCCGCTGTTGCTGAGCGATGACAGCAGGTCGGGGAGTTGGTGGAACGGGGCGACCTTCCCGACGATGGGCCGCAGGGTGCCGGCGTCGACGAGTTCGGCGATCTGGCTCAGTTGGTCGCCGCTGGGGCGCATGTAGAGGAACTCGTAGCTGACGCCGAGCTTCTTCGCCCGTTTGCGGATCTTGCGGCTCATCGCGGCGACGCCCAGCCGTATGAAGAGGTTCAGTCCCTTCTCCTTTGCGAACGCTGGGTCCGGTGGTCCGCCGATCCCGATCGCCTTTCCGCCGGGCTTGAGCACGCGAAGGGACTTCTCGAGGTTCTCCCCGCCGAGGCTGTCGAGCACGACGTCGTACCCGTGGAGGACCTGTTCGAAGTCCTGATGGCGGTAGTCGATGACCACATCGGCGCCGAGCTCGCGCACGAAGTCTGCGTTGGCTGCGCTGGCCGTGGTGGCGACGGTCGCGCCGAGGTGCTTGGCGAGCTGGATCGCGATCGACCCCACCCCACCGGCACCGGCATGGATCAGAACCTTCTGCCCTGGCTGCACATTGCCGCGCTCGACCAGTGCCTGCCACGCCGTCAATGCGACCAGTGGCAGCGACGCTGCCTCCTCCATCGTGATCGATGCGGGCTTGCGCGCCAGGTCAGCCGCAGCGACGGCGATCCGCTCGGCAAACGTGCCGATCCGGCCGTCGCCCGGCCTCGCGTACACCTCATCGCCCGGCTTGAAGCCCCGCACGTTCGGCCCGACTTCGACGACCGTGCCAGCGAGATCGTGACCGAGGACGAACGGCGGCTTGTACGGGAGGATCTGCTTGAACTCGGCGAGGCGGATCTTCTCGTCCAGCGGGTTCAGCCCCGCTGCTTGCACCCGCACCAACACGCTGTCGTCACCGACGGACGGCTCGGGAACGTCAAGCTCCCGAATCGGCTGCTTGTATGTGCTGACCACGAACGCTCTCATCACGTGTCTCCTTGTTGTTTCCGACCATACTCAATAATGAGTCTACTCGTTTATCTCCGGATGCAACCCCGATCCCCTTGGAACCCGAGGTGCACCGTGGGCATCGTTGTGTTCGAGCACCGCGCTTTCAATCAGCGCAACGAAGTGGTCGACCTGCGAATGGTCGGCATTGATGCTGACGCGTGACCAGGATTCGCTCAGGGACGGAGATTGAGTCACAACTTCCAGGACGGTGCGAAGCTCCGATGCCGAGGCCCGCTCCTACGGCAGGTGCCCGGGTCGCCCACTCGAGCGCCGCGCAGCCAGGTGGCGAGTCAGGCGTTCGCAGTTGCCACGACAGGCCCTGTCGGAACTGCCCGTCGAGTGGCCTGCTCAGGAGTTGATTTTGTTGTGACCGCCAGTGGCCATCAGTGACCCTCAGATCGCACCATTCCGCGCCGCACCCGCGCCTTGCGTGCCGCGAACGGAGTTCGAAATCGGTGACACGGATCGCCGACTGGTGCTCACGCGACGATTGATCGATGATGAGGAAAGTGTGATCCCGGCGCGGAGCTATGGCTGTCGGTCGGCGCCGAAGTCCGGGCGGCGGTGCTGGTGGGCAACGGCCATCACGAGGAGCGTGCCCTCGATGACGCGGTAGGGAATCGCGTACGGGAAGCCGGGTGTTGCGAGCCTGCGCTCGATGACCTCGGCGGCTTCGTCGCGGACGGCTGGTGAACCGCTCTTCGGTGACCGGGCGGCCCGCCGCACGGCAGCGTCCACCGCCGCCGCGAATCGGTCGCCGAGTCCTGACTGCTGATCCTCGTACCATGCCCAGGCGCCGTACAAGTCGGCGCGCGCCAACGCGTGGTAACCAACGCTCAGGTTCACGCCGTGCGGTTGGCGCGGAGCTCAGCGAGCCCCGCCAGGACCTCGTCGCGTGTGAACGTGCGAGCCTCACCCGACTCGAGCATCGCTGCGCGTCGTTCGGTTTCGATCGACCACAGCCGTTCGATCTCGTCGTCGTCAACGGCCTCGCTGTCAAGGCTTGCGAGCAGACCGGAAGCAAGCATCACGCGCTGGTCGGCGGGGAGTCCGAGCGCCTCCTCCAGCAACGTCTCCGCGTGCTTGTTCATGTTGTCGTCGTATCCGAGGGGGCAAACGCCAACTGCGGTAGCTCTCCGAGAGGAACCGCCGCGCTGACCATCGGGGCGAAGGGGAGTGCTCGTCGTTGACCGTCATTGTCCGTGGTGGACCCTTGAGCCGCGCCTCGCTCACCCCTCAACGGCCCGTTGTCGGCCCAGACATGTGCTCTGAGCTGGGATGATGTGGTCGGAGGCAACGGCCTGCAAAGCCGCGTATCCGGGTTCGATTCCCGGCGTCGCCTCCAGCGTTCCCCTGGTCACAGTGGCTCCGGTGGGGGCGTGGTCACATTTTGGTGCCGCTGGGTCGCCATCAACCTGGATGCGGCCGAGCGAGCGAAGCGAGTGAGGCTGCCGTAGGAGTCGCCACGCCACGTCTGTCGAAGGCGCCGGTCACTCGTTGTTGGCGTGCACATCCAAGGCGTCGGCAACGACCGGGTTTGGGCAACTATGATCGGTCGATGACGTCGCAGACGGCCCCGATGGCGCTGCTCGAGGCCGCTGCCGCGCTGCTCGACGTCGTACCGGATCCCGGGGTGACCCTGCAGGTTGGTCTCGAGGCTGCGAGCCGGCTGCTTTCAGGCGACCGTGCTGACGGTGGCTGGCTGGCCGCCGGCGCCGGGTCGTATCGACCGACTCGCACGATTGGCGTCACGTGCGCGCCGTCGCCCACGTTTCGGGTGGCGCTCGACGATCCGGTGATCACGGGCGTGCTCGCGGCAGACCATGCGATTGCGGTCGAGTCGATCGAGGAGCAGTTGCCGTCCGGGCCGATCCGGAGCCTGTTGTTGGGGATGTCGACGCGGTCGATGGCCGTGTCCCGCTTGGAACACGATGGTGTGCCCTACGGCCTCGTGTGCATCGACTGGGTTGATTCCTGCCGCGACCTGGACACCGATCTCCTGGAGTTGTTCGGCTACTTCACGACGCGGATTCTGTCGCCGGTGCTCAAGCGAGCGATCGTCGAGCACCGGCCGGCAGTGCATCAATGGTCGGAACGCCTGACGTCGGCCGAGTTCGAAGTCGCCTGCCTGGCAGCAGCCGGCAACACCTATGACCAGATCGCCCACCGGCGTGGCGTCTCGGCCAACACGGTCAGCCAGCAGCTGCGCGCCGCCCGCCGCAAGGCCGGCGTGTCGAACACCGCCGAGCTGTGTGCACGGCTCGGCCTGGCCGCCGGCGAATAGCACGATCCTGCTATATCGCTCCGATCGGCTGGGCATCTACGCTCGTTCGCAGCCACCGACTGGAGGATTCGATGACCACTACCGCTTCGGGGTTCTCGCAGGTGCTCGGGGCTTGCCCGCATGACTGTCCCGACACGTGTTCGATGGTGGTGACCATCGAGGATGGCCGGGTGACCAAGGTGCGGGGCAATCCCGACCACCCCTTCACCCGCGGCGGGCTGTGTGTGAAGGTCACCGACTTCCCGAACCACATCTACGCCACCGGTCGCGTCACGACGCCGCTGCGTCGGACCGGACCGAAGGGAGCGGGCGAGTTCGTGCCAATCACGTGGGACGAGGCACTCGACGAGATCGCCGACCGGTACCGCTCGATTGTCGACGAGCATGGCCCGGAGGCGATTCTGCCGTACAGCTACCTCGGCACGATGGGCATCCTCAACGGGCTGACGGTCGGCGATCGTTTCTTCAACGCGTTGGGGGCGAGTGTGTCGGAGCGCACCTTCTGCGACGGCGGCGCGATCACCGCGTACATCATGACCCTCGGCCCAACTGCGGCGGTCGATCCCGAGTCGCTCGTCCACTCCCGCTACATCATCGTCTGGGCCTGCAACGTCTTGTCGAACAACCTCCATCTGTGGCCATTCATCGAGGAGGCCCAGCGGCGTGGTGCGAAGGTCGTCGTGATCGACCCGGTGAAGCACCGCACCGCGGCGAAGGCCGACTGGCACATCCAGATTCGACCCGGTACGGACGCCGCGTTGGCGTTGGCGATGATGCACGTGATCATCGAGGAGGGTTTGCACGACGCTGCCTACGTGGCCGAGCACGCCGTCGGCTTTGTCCAGCTCGCCGAGCACGTCCGCCAGTACACGCCGGAGTGGGCCGAGGGCGAGACCGGCATCGCTGCCGAAGACATCCGCACGCTCGCCCGCGAGTACGCCACCACCAGTCCGGCGATGATCCGCGTCGGCGTCGCGATCGAGCGTTCGGCAAGCGGCGGCAATGCCGCCAGAGCCGTGTTCGCGCTGCCCGCACTGGTGGGCAGCTGGCGCCATGTCGGCGGCGGTGTGCTGCAGATGCCGATCTGGGCGTTCCCGATCAACTGGGACACCCTCCACGGGACCCACCCCAACGCCGACACGGTGCGCATCATCAACCAGTGGCAACTCGGCCGAGCTCTCGCGGGTGAGTTGGACGGGCCCCCGGTTCGTGCGTTGTTCGTGTACAACTCCAATCCAGCAGTGGTGAGCAGCAAACAAGCGGAGATCCTCGACGGGCTGGCCCGCGACGATCTGTTCCTCGTCGTCTCGGACCACTTCGTCACCGACACCGCCCGATTCGCCGACATCGTGCTCCCGGCCACCATGGCGATGGAGCAGAACGACCTGATGTTCTCGTGGGGACATCTGTACCTGACGTACAACCCGGCCGTGATCGACCCGATCGGCGAATCCGTGCCGAACAACGAACTGTTCCGCCGGCTCGCCCGTCGACTCGGCATCGATGACCCGTGGTTCGAGCTGAGCGACGACGAACAACTCATCTCAGCGCTCGACTGGTCGGCCCCGCAGATGGACGGGATCACTCTGGATCGGCTCAAGATCGAGGGGTACGCCCGTCTCAACGTCGCGGCAGCCGACGACTACGCGCCGCATCGTGACGGCGGGTTCCCCACCCCGTCGGGCAAGGTCGAGCTCGAGTCCTCGATGGCAGCTGGCGGAAACTTCGTCGCGCCGCTGTTCCGCCAGGGAGTGCCGGGCAACCAGGACGGCGGCCCGGTCGACGCTCTGCCCACCTACCACCGTCCACGTGAGGTCGGCGCGGACGCACGATTTCCGCTTGCGCTGCTGTCGCCCAAATCACACGCGTTCATGAACTCCCAGTACGCAAACATGGCAAAGCAGGTCGGGCTGCAGGGAACGCAGGCGGTGCGGATGAACCAGGCGGATGCTGCCGCTCGCGGGCTCGACGATGGCGAGGACGTCCGCGTCTACAACGATCGCGCCTCGATCCGGGCCGTCGTGCGGATCACCGACGAGACAAGCCCCGGAGTCGTGCTGGTCCCGATGGGCCACTGGCCTGCATCGAGCGAGAACGGACTCGCAGTGAACGCACTCAACTCCGACCGCTACGCCGACATCGGCCGCGCCCCAACATTCTCCGACACCGCCGTCGAGGTCGAACGGATCTGACAGTTGAATTCTGCGCCAGCGCGTCTGCGAGGGTGGTTGGCGGTTCGATCGAGGTCGAGGTGGCTTCAGAGGAGAGCGGGGCCGACGTCGCCCATCTGGTGCGGGTGGTCGACGAAGTGGCGGAGGTACCCAAGGCGCTCCGGTCCGGAACAACGGTGGTTCGCCGCGCCGGCAGCTGACGGGGCGCTACTCGTGCGCGGTATCCGCTACGAAGATCTCGTCCAGAGGCCATCCGAAGCGACGAGGGGCTGAACGACTGGCTCGGCGTCCAACTGGCCGACAACGCCGTCTTCGAGCGACGCACAGACTACCGCCGCCACATGACCGCAGCGTCGCCCGAAGCATCCGTCGGACGATGGCGACGCGATCTCGATGAGGCATCCGCCGAGCTTCTGGCCACCCGGCTCGGCGGCACCACGCGTCGGTTCGAGTTCGACATCTGACCTGGCCCATACTGCCGGTTAACGGCGCCGGCGGGGACGCGTGTCGGCTCAGGGCGCCCGCGTCCGGCTTGCGATGATCTGCTCCCGAAGGATGTCAGCGTGGCCGGCATGATGTGCGAGCTCGCGCAGAACCTGGAGATGCAGCGCCCACACCGGCCGGATGCCTCGCCCGTCGACCACCTCGCCGAGTGGTCGCCCGTCGATGTTCCTCCTCGACGTTGCCCAGCGCTCGCGGTACTCGGCCTGAACCGATGCGATTGTGTCGGTCGGCCGCAACTTGAACGAGCCGTCGACGGTGGCGGCGATCCCGATGTCCGCAGACGAGCGGCCCGTGACCGCCTGGTCGAACCACACACCTTCGACGAAGCACGCGTGCTTGATGAGCCCGAGCATCGTCGTCTTCGACGGTACGAGCCGCCGACGCGCTTCTTCCTCGGTCAGGCCGTTGAGCGAGTCGTGCAGCGCTACCCGGTACTCGTCGATGAGCTCGTCCACCCGCTGACGTTGTTCGTCGACCCACTCACGGCGCTGTCCCACATCTTTACCCTACGAACCGACGGCGCTCGCGTGTGCTCCAGCGCGTCACCTACCGCCGGCTATCGAGGACGGGCCGATCGGCGGCTGCGGAATGGCCGAGCATCGAAACATGACCGGTTTGGAGCAGTGCGCTCAGCCTTCGAACCTCCGCCAGTGTCCTTCCGAGACGACCTCGACGGCGCCGTCGACGACGCTGATCGCGGTGTCGTCATCGATCGCGTACGAAGGACAATCAAGGGTTGCCGCCCACTTCTCGGCGTTCACCATCGTGTTGCTTGGAAGCATTGGGTTGTCGAGATGCGGATAGATCGCGAAGTCGACGAAGCCGAGGGCCCGGTCGTCGCCGGCCGGCGGTTGCCACCCCACGAACGGTTGGCCGATACGGGGCGTCATCACCATGCTTCCACCACTGAGGCCGACCCAGACGGAGTCGCCAAGTTCCGGCAGCATGTCGGCCAGGCCGCACTCGCGCATCCAGTGACACAAGTAGAGCGAGTCACCGCCGGCGGCGAGGAAGACGTCCGTTTCTCGCACCAGAGGGACCCATTGCGCTTCGTTGATGCTGGGCAGCGCCGTCAACTCCAGAAGCCCCACCGACTTCCACCCCAGCTGCGTCATCTGTGATTCTTCTTGCCCGCTGACGAACCCCCACGGCTTCACGCCGGGCCCGACGTGGGGATGGCCGTACTGCGCCGTCGGGATGCACAAAGCACTGCACTCCTCAATCGGCTTGCCGACCAACCCACGGAGAGCGTCGTGGATGGACGGATTGTTGACGCCAGCCGATGTGAGCAGTAGCCGCATATTTCTCCTTGGGTGGTACTTGATTCTTGGCATCCAACGACGCCCCCGGGTGTCGGATCAACGGCGGCGTCGAGACAAAGACGCCCCCGTCAGCCAGAACTCATCGTCTGACGCCCGGCTTCCGCAGCTCCACGAGGTCAGATCTGCTGGTGGGGTCCTCACTCGGCGCGAAGGCACCACGCGCGAGCGTGCCAGAGCTCGCCGTCAGGAAGCAGCTGTGAGCGGGTGCGGCTCGTCGGCTCGAAGCCGCATCGGCGAGCGACAGCTTGGCTCGCGACGTTGTCCTCCCCGATCTCCAGTTCGACGCGTGTGAAGCCTTGCGCCAGCGCCCACGCCGAGCACAGGGTGAGCGCCTCCGACGCGACACCGCGCCGTCGGTGGTCCGGTGCAACGCCGAAGCTGACATGCAGCACCCCGCCATCGGGCTCGAGGTGCATCACACCGACGAGCCTGTCGTCATTCGAGCAGCCGATGACCAACGTCAGACCCAATCGGTTCGGCAGGTCGGGTCGGTCCCAACCGGCGGAATACTCGGCGTACAGGACCGATGCGCTGTCGGACCCCGACAGCCACTCGTCTGCGCCGTCATCTCGGAAATACTCGGCAATCCCGTCCACGTCCGCGACGATTGGCCGTCGAAGCGTGATGTGGTCACCTGTGATCGGCGCAATCGACAGTACGGTTCGAAACGACATCGACGCAATCATCGCTCTGCGAAGTGTCCGACGACCGTCACCTTCAGCGTCCCATATCGCCGGGTACGGGCCGAGCCGAAGCGCCGTTCTGGCGCTGAGACTTCGTGACCGTGTGAGGTTGTCCACACTGGTGGTAGACGATCTCACAGCGTCTGTGCCAGCAACGCCATCCGTGCGCGAT
>Ga0075365_10000674_pt1 | contig 13688 bp, 10 predicted proteins | sample EndMetdeltDD1765_FD_71387 | JGI IMG/M metagenome (GOLD analysis project Ga0075365, IMG submission 71387) | Populus endosphere microbial communities from Tennessee, USA - Endosphere MetaG P. deltoides DD176-5 | ecosystem: Host-associated > Plants > Roots > Endosphere | place: USA: Tennessee... | reverse complement strand
GGCTATCGGTATTATTTTAGCGTTTGCATTAGGATTAGGCGTTTTATTTTTACACTTCTATATGAATTATGCCGCACAGGCGATGACGATTTTATTTGGAAATCTATTGGGCGTTTCAGCACATTTAATAAAAATAATGGGCTGTTGCTGTGTGGTGAGTTTGATTGCGTTAAGTGTGATGGCAAGACCCTTGTTATTTTCAAGTTTGGAACCTGAGCTAGCTGAAGCGAAAGGCGTATCACTATCATGTATTTCTATTTTGTTTATGATCGTTGCGGCCATCGCCGTGACGATAGCGAGTCAAGTGGTGGGGATACTGCTTGTTTTTACTTTATTGATAGGTCCTGCTGCTGCCGCTTTAAATTGGACACATGGATTTACGAGTGGATTATTGCTAACTGTTTTTTTGGGTATTTTAAGTGTATGGCTGGGTATTATTCTAGCCTTTATAAGCGATTGGCCGATTCCTTTTTGGATTAGTACGCTAACAGCCGTTATTTATTTTTTAAGTGTTATAAAGAAAAGTTGAAATAAGGGAAACGTTATAAAAACGTTTCCCTTGGGTAGATTAGCGTCTAAAAGTAGGCCGATTGGCGTTTTCTTCCTGTGCTTCAGAAGCGTTTTGTGGCGTAATGTCGGTAACTTTTATTTTACCTTCGTTTACTAGAGGAGCTATCATGTTACTAAACGATTTGAATTGTCTCGGATCGTCGATGCGTAGTATGACGACAGTTACAGGGAAGGGTTTATTAGCAAGTAAAGTCTTAAGCTGTTCAGGCAGTTCTTCTGCGTTCTTATATGTTTTTTTCTCAGGCTCCCTTCCAGTGATTTCTCGATAAGCATTCTCTAACTTACTCAATGTGTCCTGTTGTTGGGCTTCATCGCCGTTTAATTCTAAGAGCATGGGGCGATTATTATCGTTATCAACTGTGATAGGGTAGGTGTTGTTAGGACTTTGCTCAGTTCCGAAGGAGTCTTTCCAATCTTGTTCATCTAATGTATCAAGCTTAGTGATTAGACTATCTATGTTACGTAAGTCATCTTCTTTCTCGGCCAGCTGCTTTTGATTAAAGAGCTCTTTTTTTGCTGCTTCAAGTCCGATTTCTTCGAGTTTACGCGCATCTTTGTTTAACAAAAAAGCTAATTTTTTGAGTTCTTCGGAGCTTAAAAGTTCTTTAAAGGTTGACATGATATTTTATTATCCAATTTGATGAGACTAATATGAGGATTATAGCCGATAAGGATTAAGAGATTCTTAACTAAGCCGTGGTATGCCCTGCACCTGCATCCGGAACGTACCCACTTTTTCGAAATGCCTACCCCCTTTTACCATGATCACGGCGCGGTTCAAAGAGCTCAATCCGTGCGAGCAGCGATCGCCGATAAACCGTAAATAATCCCGTATCACAGGCTAAGCATTGTTGATAACTCGTCTTCGGACTGTTGTTTCTTGTTCCTGATTCGATGGGCTGGCTGAGCTAAAGACACAGGGAGTCCAACGTGATCCACTTTTTTGGGATACTTCGTTTTCTTTTAGCTTGAATAAACTTTCTTTTAATTCGATTAAGAAGGTCTCTTCTGCTTTCATGTTATCTTTATGTTTCTCTTTATATTTTTCTTTAATCACTAGGTAATACATTCTTAAGGGTATAAGTTTAGTTGCCACGAGTAAAAGCAAAGTACCTGGTGAGTAGTCCGGATAATAAGAAGAGGCATTACTCCTGGATGGAAGGATTTGTGGAAGAATTTCTCTGCCGATGAACTGTGTGCCAGCCATAATTAGATACCCAGTAGCGATTGAATAAGCGAGGCTTTCTATTTCCTGATAGTAGGATCTTTCAGATCTTATTATATTCTCTATTTTTGATTTAGTATCTGTTATTTGATTTTCTAATTTTTGATTTATTTCATTATACAAATCATTTTTAGTTAAAATTCTTTTATGGCGTTCTAGGAATAAGTTTTGTTCAGATGAGTTTGGCTTGAGAACTTTTTTTATTATTTCAAAAAATTGTTCGGAGGTTGTTATATTAACGAGATGGGAATCACATACATCTTTATAGGATTTTTCTTTGCATAAACTGATAAAATTTGTGAACTCTATTTTAGTTAACACGAATACCTCCTTTTTTAATTTTATGTAGAGTAAAATATTATTGCACAGATACATAATTCTTTAAAGGCAGAGTTTTTTTATCTTTAGTTTTATGATACTTGATTGAATATTTGCCCTAAGCATTACTTAGGGCAAATATTACTTATTGGACTGGTGTATTTCTAGATTAATCCCAATTTAAGCTTCCACCGGTTTGATATTCGGTGACGCGTGTTTCAAAGAAATTCTTTTCTTTTTTAAGATCGATAATTTCACTCATCCACGGTAACGGATTAGTAATGCCGGGATATTGTTCAGGTAAACCAATCTGTGCTAAGCGCCGATTACCGATAAATCGTAAATAATCCCACATCATGTTGGCATTTAATCCAAGAATGCCGCGCGGCATGGTATCTAAGGCGTATTGGTATTCGAGTTCTACACCTTCTTTAACCAGATTAATAACATACTGTTTAAATTCAGTGGTCCATAGATGTGGATTTTCCAGTTTAATTTGGTTAATGACGTCGATACCAAAATTAAGATGCATGGATTCATCGCGTAAAATGTATTGGAATTGCTCCGCGGTACCCGTCATTTTATTGCGTCGTCCCATACTTAGGATTTGGGAAAAGCCAACATAGAAAAAGATGCCTTCAAAGACAACATAAAAAGCAATCAGATCACGGAGTAAACGTTGATCATTTTCAGGTGTGCCAGTACGGAAATGCGGATCGCCTAAACTTTGTGTAAATGGCAATGCCCACTCTGCTTTTTTGGCAACGGTAGGTAGTTCGCGATACATGTTAAAGAGGCGTGCTTCATCCATGCCCAAGCTTTCAATCACATATTGATAAGCATGTGTATGTAGGGCTTCTTCAAAGGCCTGGCGCAGTAAATATTGACGACATTCTGGGTTAGTAATATGGCGGTAAACCGCTAAGACAAGATTATTGGCAACTAAAGAATCAGCGGTTGAAAAAAAACCGAGACTTCGCTCAATGATCATCCGTTCATCTTCTGTAAGACCATTGGGATCGCGCCATAAAGCGATATCTGCCGACATATTAATTTCTTGTGGCATCCAATGATTAGCACAGGCGGCTAAATATTTTTCCCAAGCCCATTTATATTTAAAGGGGACAAGTTGATTAAGATCAGCACGACAGTTGATGATTTTTTTATCATCAACTTGTATGCGTGCGGCGCCCATTTCAATGGTTTCTAAACCAGTGAAACCAGCCGTTTCACTGGTCGTTGAAAGGATAGGGTTCGTCATTCACAATTCTCCAAAATTAAAAAAGCGGTGTTGTTTATCATAATTATTGACATGATTCGCAGTCCGGATCGAGTATCGAGCAACTAGGCCCAGGTAGTGGTTCAGCGAGTGACTGCACCGCATTTAAATGTCCTCTTTCTAATGTTGCTTTCTCCATATGGGTCGCGCCTAATGTGCGCAAGTAATAGCTAGTTTTTAATCCTTTGAGCCAGATTAATTTATATAATTCATCTAGTTTTTTCCCAGAAGGTTCGGCCATGTACAGATTTAAGGATTGGCTTTGATCAATCCATTTTTGTCGTCTAGAGCCGGCTTCAACTAACCAGTGTACAGGCACTTCGAATGCAGTTGCATAAAGTTGTTTTAATGCCTCAGGAATACGTTCAATTTTTTGCAAGCTACCATCGTAGTATTTGATGTCATTCAGCATCACCGAATCCCAAAGCCCGAGTGATTTTAAGTCTTTAATTAAATAAGGATTAATGACCGTAAACTCACCTGACATATTCGATTTCACGAAGATGTTTTGGTATGTCGGTTCTATGGATTGAGAAACACCGCAGATGTTTGAAATAGTGGCTGTTGGGGCGATTGCCATACAGTTTGAATTGCGCATTCCATTTTGCATGACTTTTTGTCGTAAAGGTGCCCAATCTAAGGTGCTGGTTTGATTTTGATTAAGCCATTCACCGCGAGTTTCTTGTAAGCGTGTTATGGAATCGATGGGTAAAATACCTTGGCTCCAGAGTGAACCAGGGAAACTTTCATAGCTACCACGTTCTTTTGCTAAATCACTGGACGCTTCAATGGCATAGTAACTGATCATTTCCATGGAGTGATCAGCGAATGCAATGGCTTTTTCTGAAGCGTAAGGTACACGCAATTGGTAAAGCGCATCTTGAAAACCCATCAGACCTAAGCCAATAGGGCGATGCTTTAAATTGGAACGCCGTGCTTGGGGTACGGTGTAATAATTGATGTCGATGACGTTATCCAGCATACGAATCGCCGTGCGAATGGTGGCACGTAACTTGTTTTGATCGAGTTCACCGGCATCGTTGAGATGTTGCGGTAGGTTGATACTACCTAAATTACAGACAGCGATTTCATCCACAGAGGTATTGAGTGTGATTTCAGTACATAAATTGGAACTATGAATGGTTCCCACATGTTGCTGTGGTGAGCGTAGATTACAAGGATCTTTGAAAGTGACCCAAGGATGACCTGTTTCAAATAATAGGCTTAGCATCTTACGCCATAAATTAATCGCGGGTAGCTTTTTAAAGTTTTTGATTTCACCGCGTGCAGCCTTGGCTTCATAGGCTGCATATTTTTCTTCAAAGGCTAATCCATAAGCATCGTGTAGATCGGGTGTTTCATCGGGTGAAAATAATGTCCAATCTTTTCCTTGCATGAGTCGTTTCATGAACAAATCAGGCACCCAATTGGCCGTATTCATGTCGTGTGTGCGGCGTCTGTCGTCACCGGTGTTTTTTCTTAATTCTAAAAATTCTTCTACATCTAAATGCCAGGTTTCTAAATAAGCACATACGGCGCCTTTACGTTTTCCACCTTGATTAACCGCAACAGCCGATGCATTAGCGACATTTAAGAAAGGTACAACGCCTAAGGATTTTCCATTGGTGCCTTTGATACGTGCACCCATCGCTCTGACAGACGTCCAATCATTACCTAGACCGCCGGCAAATTTTGAGAGCAAGGCATTATCTTTTATAGCGCTATAGATTTGATCCAGATCGTCTGCGACGGTGGTTAAAAAGCAACTGGAGAGTTGTGGGCGTAAGGTACCTGAATTGAATAATGTCGGTGTAGACGCCATATAATCGAAAGAAGAGAGTAATTTGTAAAACTCAATGGCACGTTCTTCTTTGTTGGGTTCTTTGATGGCCAAACCCATGGCAACGCGCATAAAAAATGCTTGGGGTAATTCAAAGCGGATCTCATTGGCATGTAGGAAGTAGCGATCATAGAGGGTTTGCAAGCCTAGATAGGTAAATTGCTGATCGCGTTGAGGGAGTAGTGCAGCGGTCAATTTTTGTATATCAAAGGTTTTTAGCTCAGGGTCTAATAATTCAAGTGCAATACCTTGTTCAAGATAATGTTGAAAGTAATGACGGTATAAGTCGTGTAGTGTATCGGAGCCAATCTTTCTTTCTATGCCCAGAAAACTTAAGGCTTCCGCATAAAGTGTTCTTAATAAGAATCGAGCCGTTGCATAGGTATAGTTGGGGTCTTGTTCTACTAACGAGCGTGCGCTCATGATCAAGGCTTTATCAATATCAGCCAAAGGCATACCGTCGTATAAATTACGCAAGGTTTCTTGCAAAATCAGACCCGGATTGACTTCTGTTAAACCATGGCAGGTTTCTATAATGAGCTTGCGAAGCTGCTCCATGTTTAAGGGACGTTGGCTTCCATCGCTTAATGTAATTTGCAATTGAATGTCAGGCTGAGAAGCGGTTTGTTCGCGCATTTTTCGACGCTCTTCACGATAGAGAACGTAAGCTCTAGCGACTTGATGTGCTTCGGCGCGCATTAAAACGAGTTCTACTTGATCTTGTATGGTTTCAATAGGCAGTGTGCCGCCTTGTGGTAATCGTCCTTGTAGTATCTGAGTGATTTGCTCGGTCAGTTGCGTGACACGTTCATGAATACGGCTTGACGCAGCGGCTTGTCCACCTTCTACCGCAAGAAACGCCTTGGTAATGGCAACTCTGATTTTATTAGGATCATAACTAACCGGTTTTCCATTACGTTTGATAACTTGTAATAGGTTTGTATGGCTAGTGGTCGGTTTTTCTTCAATATAAGGTGTGATTGGCTCATTTGCATTAAGCAAAAGGGAAGACGTCGTTTGTTCGGATGAAAGTCCGCTCATGGAGGCTCCTTAGGTCTAAAAACAGTAAATGGATGGCTAATACAGCGTGATTAATATTGTGTCTCTCTCCGGATCCTGTGTTTGCTGCAGGACAACGGTTATTTTTAACGCGGGTGAGAGCATTGCTCATAAATGAGATTAACACAATATCATGTGGTATCTGTCTTGTGCAACCACTATATGCAGTGAAAAAGTTTTTAATAAGCTGTGAATAAGTTGGGAGAATCGTGTTAGTATATTGGCCCTTATTGCAATGGGGTTTCATTATAAATTCTTTTTGATTATGTGAATGAATAGGGGTTTAATTCTCAAAAATAAAATAAGCGATTGGGTTTAGTGAAGTAAATAACGTTAGGCTTAAGGTTAATTGTTCGGAAATATCGGAAGTAATAGGGGTAAAATTGTTATGTCAGTCGTTCCATTAAAAAATATTTCAGAAAGTATTTTTCGTGCTTATGACATTCGAGGTATTGTTGATGAAGCTATAACACCCGAGGTTATTTTACTATTGGGTAGAGCCATTGGGAGTGCAGCACAAGAACAAGGTGAAAAAACGATTATTACTGCACGTGACGGGCGTTTGTCTGGACCTGTTTTAATTGAAGCACTTCACCAGGGATTACGAGAAAGTGGATGCGATGTTATCCATATTGGCCAAGTACCTAGTCCGGTGCTCTATTTTGCGACCCGTACGTTAAGCACACATTCGGGCGTGATGTTAACGGCTAGCCATAATCCTGCTAATTATAATGGTCTGAAAATTGTTTTAGCAGGCAAAAGTTTGTCTGAAGAAACCATTGCGGCACTTTATACAAGAATTCAAAATGGATCCTTTAAGTCAGGCAGTGGTGGATATAAAGAGATTACTATTCTTGAAGATTATATGAATCGCATTGTTAGCGATATTAAGCTAAAGCGATCGTTACGCGTGGTGGTCGATTGTGGAAGCGGTATTGCCGGCGTGGTCGCGCCTGAATTATTGCGTCGATTGGGTTGCGAAGTGGTTGAGTTGTTTTGTGAAGTGGATGGACGTTTTCCTCACCATCATCCTGATCCCAGTGTGCCAGAAAATTTGACTGATTTAATCCAAGCGGTTGCGCAGCATAAGGCTGATTTGGGTTTAGCATTGGATGGTGATGGCGATAGATTAGGTGTTGTTACCAATAAAGGCGAAATTATTTGGCCAGATAGACAATTAATGCTGTATGCCAGTGATGTTTTATCACGTAATCCCGATGCACTGATTATTTATGATATTAAATCAACGCGAAATTTAGCCGATGTCATTAAACAACAGGGTGGCCGCTCTTTAATGTGGAAGACGGGTCATTCTATTGTTAAAGCTAAATTAGAAGAAAGCGGTGCTTTATTAGCCGGTGAGATGAGTGGGCACATCTTTTTTAAAGAGCGTTGGTATGGATTTGATGATGGTCTTTATACGGCCGCACGTTTATTGGAAATTCTAGCGAAAGGCAATCAAAGCAGTAGTGAAGTATTTGCGGCACTGCCTAATAGCATCAATACTCCGGAATTAAAATTAGCGATTGCGGAAGATAAAAAATTTGCGTTTATGCAAGCGTTCCAAAAAGAAGTTGAATTTCCTGGTGCGTCAATGAGTAAAATTGATGGTGTGCGTGCCGAGTTTAGTGATGGGTGGGGTTTAGTCAGGGCTTCTAATACCAGTCCTTATTTAATACTTCGATTCGAAGCGGATAGCAAAGAAGCATTGCAGCGTATTCAAGCGCTGTTTGCAGAGGCTTTACTAGCGCGCGATCCCACGTTTAAATTACCTTTCTAATAAAGACATTTTCTTATGCGTGTTATTACTTTAAATCTGAATGGTATTCGTTCTGCCGCAAAAAAAGGATTTTTTGATTGGGTGCAAACCCAAAAAGCAGATGTGATTTGTTTGCAGGAAACCAGAGCGCAAGAACATCAAGCCAGGGAAGCTGTTCAGCTACCGGGTTATCACGCTTATTTTTTGGATGCAGAAAAAAAAGGTTATAGTGGTGTTGCGATTTATAGCCGTAAGAAACCCGATAAAGTCATAACAGGCTTAGGTTGGGAGTCAGCGGATAAAGAAGGGCGATATATTCAACTCGATTTTCCTCATTTAAGTGTCGCATCACTGTATATGCCCTCAGGTACCAGCGGAGAGATTCGCCAAGCGATGAAAATTCAGTTTCTGAGTGCATATGAAAAAATTTTAAAAAAGCAAAGAAAACAAAAGCGTGAATATATTATCTGTGGGGATTGGAATATTGCACATAAGACGATTGATTTAAAGAATTGGCGTGCGAATCAAAAACATTCTGGTTTTTTACCTGAAGAACGTGCGTGGCTTGATCAGGTGTTGGGTCCCCTGGGTTATGTGGATGCTTTTCGTGAGTTAAATCAATTACCTGATCAATATACGTGGTGGTCAAACCGTGGGCGTGCTTGGGAAAAAAATGTCGGGTGGCGCATCGATTATCAAATCGTGAGTCCTGGGTTGAAAAATAAGATTAAGACTGTACAGATATACAAGGAGCAACGTTTCTCAGATCATGCGCCGTTACGGATTGATTATGATCTGTCGTATTAGGCTTATTGGTTGGAGTAGGAGGCATGTGTGTTTTTAAGGCAGTATGGTTTCTTGATAGGAAATCAACAATTTCAGCATTTTGTAGAATAGCTGCCATAGCATCTTCCTCAGAATTATCCATAACTAATGGGGTTTTTAACAGTGATTTTTCAAAATCACGTAAGCGTAATTTATTTAACTGTTTATCCAATTGATCGCTAGTGCCGCATTTCTCACGCCATGAATTGATGATTTGGGTGCTATCTTGTGCGACTGTTTTTGCTTGTTCCTTTGTCTTTTTAAGCTCTTCGGTTTGATTAGGCTCGGTGTTAAAAATATCTTTGAGTGTCACAAGAAAATCAAAAACTTGCTTTAACCTGGTAGCAAGGCTATCTAAAGTAGTTTTAGCAAAAGCAAATGGTTTTTGTTTATCACTTTTTACTGCTTGTATTAATTTTTCAGTTGAATGCAGTAATTCTCTAGAAATACGTCGAGTTTTTTCTGATTGATTTTTTTTGTCTTTTATATCATGTGGTTTTTGCTTATCGTTTTTTACTGCTGAATGCAATAATTCTCGAGCAATACGCCGTTGTTTAGTTATAGGAGGTAAAATAGCGGCTAATCCAAACTTGTTCTTACTAGAAAGCAGATAGTGCCAATGTCCATCCTTAAACTGTAATGTAACAGCAGGAGTTTTCTTTAACTGAGGAGTTTTCTCTTGTGAATCTTGTGGTGTAGATTCAATATGGTAATATCGGTCTGTATTAGGATTTTTGCTTATTAATTTAAGTCGGATGCCAAAATCTTTTGCTAAAGAACTAAGGACTTCTTGGCCTACCCATTCGCCAGTTTTAAAGAGCTGTTCATCTTCTTTAAACAAATTTTCTTTTATGTCTAGTTGCTGCACGCAAATTTCTTTATAACGTTTAGCACCTATATACCGTAGTCCTTGACCCAAAATTAAATTAATAGCAGCAAGATCTTCACGGGTCAGTAGATGTTCAATCAAGGAATTTTTGAATTTAGAAAAAGTTAGATTGGGTTGATGGATAAGTTTTATGAATTTATAAAGTTGTAATTCTAGTTCATATTTAAATTCGGATATATTGTTTGATGTTAAATTTAAGAATGCCACAACGATGTTTTTAAATGTAGTAAATTTTTCTTCTTCTAAGATTAATTCATTGCTAATGATGCTATCAATAAGGCCACAGGCAAAGGCATACAAGCCACAGTTGCCATCACCAAAGGGAGAAATTGGCCAATAAAATTCTCCATCATACTCGAAAAGCTGAGTTTTTTTATAATGATTGGTGTCAGCAAAAGTCATAGAAGAATATCACCAAAATAGTAATAATAAATAAAATGTAGCAGTCATTTTTGAGGGATTCAAGTTTTAAAATTTTTTTGAATAAAAATAATTAATTTTTTTAACGAAAATTCTACCGCGGCGTAGCGTATGATTAATCGATCGCCATCAAAATGTTGTTCACAGCTTTCACTCATAGCATTTTTGTAGGCCCAAGCGAAGCATACGGTGCCTACTGGATTTTTTTTTGTTCCACCATCAGGGCCTGCGATCCCTGTAATGGCTAAGCTGATATCAGCCGGGCTTTTTTTTAAAACACCTTTAGCCATTTCTTCGGCCGTTTCTTGGCTGACAGCGCCGTAATGATTCAGTGTTTTTTCTGACACGTCGAGTAACTCTTGCTTGGATAGATTGGAATAGCTAATAAAACCACGCTCAAACCATGCCGAAGCACCAGGGATGGCAGTAATGGTTTGTGCGAGTTGACCACCCGTACAGGATTCAGCGGTTGCCAACTTAAGATGGTGTTGCTTGAGAAGCTTGCCTAATTGTTCAGACAAGGCATGCACTTGGGAAGTAGGGGGCATGAGGATCTCCTTATATAGATAATAGGTAGGGAGGTGAACAATGAAAATTTTATTGTAAGTCAGCTTCTTTTACGGCAACATAGCGGCTTGCTTGTTGCTTATAGGATTATTTTAGGTTAATTATGGCTAAAGAAGATCAAATTGTGATGGAAGGTACTGTGATTGAGACCTTACCCAATACCTTGTTTCGAGTACAGCTGGAAAATGGGCATGTTATAAACGCCCATATTTCAGGGCGTATGCGCAAAAGTTATATCCGAGTTTTAACAGGAGATAAGGTCAAGGTAGAGATGACACCTTATGACCTTAGCAAAGGGCGTATTATATTTCGAGGCAAAGGATCCGATATGGATAAATCTAAGCCTGCCCAATAGGTGCTTGGGATAATTGTGGTGGTGGTAGAGCCACCGCCGTTACGCCTTTTTCATGAATGATCAATTGTAAATCATCATTTGAACTGGTTAAGATGAGTTGCCCACCGTGAACTAAACGACCAAACAGTAATTCATCGGCAATCGGTTTTTTAATTTTTTCTTGTATTAAGCGCGCCATGGGGCGTGCGCCCATTGCTTTATCGTAACCGTTTTTGGCAAGCCAGACCCGTGCAGCTTTGTCTACACATAGGCGTACATGTTTTTTGTCTAGCTGAGCTTCTAACTCGGATAAGTATTTATCAACCACCTGGGAGACGATTTCAGGACTTAGATAATTAAAGTAGATAGTCGCATCTAAACGATTACGAAACTCAGGGGAGAATACACGTTTGATGGCATCTGGATTCTCACCCGCTTGGCTTGATTCGGCAGCGAATCCAATCGTTTGTCGACTCCAATGTTCAGCACCCGCATTACTTGTCATGACTAATACCACGTGACTGAAATCTGTTTTTCTGCCATTCGTGTCTGTTAAGCTGCCGTGATCCATGACTTGTAATAATAAGTTAAAAATATCGGGATGCGCTTTTTCAATTTCATCTAATAATAAAACAGCATGCGGATGTTTAGTCACGGCTTCGGTTAATAATCCACCTTGGTCGTAACCCACATAACCAGGAGGTGCACCGATTAAGCGAGAGACACTATGTCGTTCCATATATTCTGACATATCAAAGCGGAGTAATTCTATACCCATCAGTTCGGCTAATTGACGCGTGATCTCGGTTTTACCAACACCTGTAGGACCTGCAAATAGAAAGGAAGCAATGGTTTTGTTGGTTTCCCTTAAGCCCGAGCGTGTCAGTTTCATTGCGGCACAGAGATTTTCTATGGCAAGTGATTGGCCAAAGACACGATGCTTTAATTTTTCCTCTAAGTGGCGTAAGCGATTTTTATCAGAAGCCGATACATTTCGCGTAGGGATACGAACCATTTTGGCTACAATGGCTTCAATTTCATGAATGCCAATAAAAGGTTTCTTTTTATGTGCAGGTCGTAAGGCTTGATAAGCACCGGCTTCGTCTACGATATCAATCGCTTTGTCGGGTAAGAAACGATCAGGTAAGTAACGTGCAGCAAGCTCTACGCTGGCACGTAAGGCATTCATACGGTATTTGACGTGATGGTGTTCTTCTAGTCGTTCACGTAAACCACGTAAAATAGCGAGCGTTTCTTCTACATTAGGTTCTGGCACATCTATTTTTTGGAATCGTCTTGCTAAAGCGCGATCTTTCTCAAAAATGCTGCGGTATTCTTGATAAGTGGTTGCCCCGATACACTTTAGTTCGCCGGTTGTTAGCAAAGGTTTAATTAAATTAGAAGCATCCATGACACCACCGGATGCGGCACCAGCACCAATGACGACATGAATTTCATCAATGAATAATACGGATTGGGGTTCTTGTTTCAGTTGTGCAAGCAACGCTTTAAATCGTTTTTCAAAGTCACCGCGATATTTAGTGCCCGCTAATAAACTACCTAAATCAAGTGAATAAATAGTACTATGTGCAAGCACTGCAGGGACTTCTTTTTTAACAATGGCTTGAGCAAGTCCTTCAACAATCGCTGTTTTACCTACCCCTGCCTCGCCTACTAATAAAGGATTATTTTTTCGTCGTCGGCAAAGAATTTGAATAACGCGAGCTAATTCCTCTTTTCGACCAATGAGTGGATCAATTTTCCCCTGTCGTGCTTTACTGTTGAGATTAATGGCATAGAGTTCTAATGGGCTATTTCCAGGGCCCTCGATAGTGACTTCTTCTTCAGTCACAAACTGACTTAGTTTAGCATCCGTGTTTTCTTGCAATTTAGGAAGGCCTTGCGAGATATAATTCGATAAATCGGATCGTGTTACATTTTCACGACGTAAAAAGTAAATGGCTTGACTATCTTGTTCACCAAAGATAGCCGCGAGTATATTAACGCCATTCACTTCTGTTTTTCCGCTGGATTGGACTTGAAAAATAGCGCGCTGTAATACACGTTGAAAACCTAGAGTCGGTTGTATATCTAGATTCGCATCGGTCACAGGAAATAAAGGTGTTGTCGCCGCAATGAAATTATTTAGTTCATTTTTAAGCCGATTTAAATTAGCGCCACAGGCTTTAAGCGCGGCGGTAGCGGATGGCTCTTCTAATAGTGCGAGTAATAGGTGTTCAACAGTCAAATATTCATAACGCTTTTCGCGTGCTTGCTTAAAGATAGAATTTAAGCTCATTTCAAGTTCTTTGCTAAACATGGTGCCCTCCTTATCTCAAACAGGTAAAAAAATCCGTGTTTTCTCGTATAGAAACGATTTCCACTGTTATTTATCAGTTAGGTAGTCCATGTTAAAAAAATAATATTCCCTTTATTTTTAGCCTAGCCGAAATTTAGGGATTTGCGAGTTTTGCTGTTTTAAAATAGAGCAGCTTTGTAAACCCCATCACGGGGTTATCAGGAAGGCACTTTTAAAGAGGCGGATAGGCCTCTTCAAAAGTGTAATGGGTATTTTAATGTTTATACTTAGCTAAGGCTAGCAA
>Ga0075365_10000673_pt1 | contig 13693 bp, 11 predicted proteins | sample EndMetdeltDD1765_FD_71387 | JGI IMG/M metagenome (GOLD analysis project Ga0075365, IMG submission 71387) | Populus endosphere microbial communities from Tennessee, USA - Endosphere MetaG P. deltoides DD176-5 | ecosystem: Host-associated > Plants > Roots > Endosphere | place: USA: Tennessee... | reverse complement strand
GGCTTCGTGTGTCAGAACTTACCAATCTGAATCATGAGCAAATTAATATCGAGCGCCGGGAGTTCGGTGTGATTGGTAAGGGAGGAAAGGCGCGAGTAGTATTTATCTCAGATAGGGCCGGTGAATGGATTCAACGGTATCTGGACGTCCGTACCGATGTCTTCAAGCCATTATTTATCCGTTACTCGGGAAGTGTTGATGAAGACGATAAAGGTGAAAAAATGCGTCTAACGGTCAGAAGTGTGGAGCGAATTGTCAAAAAGTATACGTTGATGGCCAGGCTTCCTGTTGACGCAACGGTTCATACACTTCGGCATAGCTTTGCAACAGACTTACTCACCAATGGTGCGGATCTTCGTTCAGTTCAAGAAATGCTAGGGCACAAAAATATTGCTACGACACAAATCTATACACACATTACCAATAAGCAACTCCGTGATGTCCACAAGGCTTTTCATAGTGGGAATAAAGAGTAGTTACGAATTAGTAGGTTTCGTAAGAAAGGGAGACACTGACTTTTATTTTATTTTCTCCTGGGCTTAGTTGTGTGTCTTCTGCAGCATTACCAGCTGCCATTTCCATTTTTGCAGCTCTTTGATATGGGTAAGGTTGCGAATTGCCCGTCTCTTGGACATCAATGATTTTCCCTAAGTGAATACCAGCATCACTGCTAATACTTTGTGCTTTCTCTTTTGCATTATTGATTGCTTCTTTTCGTGCTTGGGACTCGAGTTCTTTCTGTTTTTTGTCGTCAAGAACAAATTGGATGTCCCCGATATTCGTTGCTCCATCTTTTGTCGCAATATCTACGGCATTATTTGCTTTCTCAATTTGCTTCATCTTAACTTGCAGTTCAGCATTCACGATATAGCCGTCAATTTTTTGTCGACCTACTGTGTAGTCATAGTTTGGATTGACTGAGTAGTTCACTGTTTTGATATCTTTTTCTTCTACTCCCAAAGTTTTTAAGTCAGCTTTAATTTTATTAATAATAGTGTTGACTTCAGTTTGTGCAACGATGACGGTAGGTGATGTCTTACTGACTCCAAGAGAGACCATTGCTGTATCTGGAACTGTGGTTATCTCCCCTTCTCCAGCAACAGTAAAAAGATTTTCTTTGTTGGTGGTAACACTGTTTACAAAAAATGGAATGGGGCCAAAGATTTTAGTGAAGACAAAAAAGCCTAAGAAGACAAATAAAACAGTAAAGAATGGAATTTTAAGATCACGCCACATAGATTGATTCTCTATTCATTATTGAACAGTGAGTGAGACATTGTCAAGCCATATGGATCCGGTGGTTTGCGCTATATTGAACCCTAAGAAAATGTTTGGATCGGAAGCTGTCGCTTGATAAGTAGCCGTATATTGTTGCCAGACTGTTGTCAGGTTCATTGATCCATTGAAGTAAACAGTATATGGTGCTCCATATTTTTGTAAAACAATTGGGAGTGCTCTATTTGCCGATGCCTTTGCCCAGAACTTCAGTGTATATTTTTTGCCTGATGTTAAAGGAATGTTTGGTTGAGTGAATTGGACATACCAACCGTTGGTTGAGCCCGTTGTAACAGTCAAAAGCCCTGAATAGGTGCCATCATTTTTTGTATCCGTGACACGAGCAAATGTACCTGCTGCAGGAGCTGTTTTATTTAAGACCCAGGAGGTTGTTCCATTTTCAAATGAGCGATTTTGTAATAACTCTGTGGGGGGAATCGTAGGAGTTGGTGTCGGCGTTTTCGTTGGAGTGACAGTTGCTGTTGGCAAAAGCGTTGGCGTATTGGCTGGTAATTGTGTTGGAGTAGCGGTGTTTGTTACTGTTGGTGATGTTGTCGCGGCTAATGCTTGGAATGCATAGTATGCGGGCTTTTTGCTTAAATCCCGTCTCAGTAACCCGTAATTGTGTTCTGGGAGTTGTGGGCTGTAAGTATTGGTTGCGCTGTCAAAATCATTGATGACATCGTAATAAAAGAGGCGCTGTACAGTGGGCATTGAAAGAGCTTTGGTATATTGTCTGGTGAGATACTCCCCTTGTAATGGTTCAGAGATACATCCATTCGTGCATGTGGTATATCCTGTCTCGGTTATCCACACAGGTGTGTTGCCATCACCGTTTGCTTGCAGAATTGGAAGCATGTTGTTAGTGAAATTGTCACTAATTGATTCAGGAGAAATGGAACAAGTTGGTCCGCTATGATTTGGTGAATCGCCATAAAAATGTTGTGACCAAACATCGAAGTATCCATGTGCGCCATTTTGGTACATAGTTTTCAAAAAGTTTTGTTGATTAAGACCAGTGTTAGAAAGCGATCCAGCAAGGATAGTGACATTGGGATCAACTGCTTTTGCGGCACTGTATGCACTCTTTAATAACGCAGTATATTTAACAGGATCAGGATTTGTCCAAGACCAATAGCCGTCTGGCTCATTCCATATTTCATAAGCACGTACCTTCCCTGCCCATCTATTCTGTAACAGATTAAGAAAATCGGTATAGTCTTTGTTATTAATTGGCGGTACTTTTCGATCCGTGGAATTATTCGCCCATTGTGGTGCATATGTTACCGTGCCAAGTGGTTCAATATTTCGGGCAACCATGCCATCAATCATCGCATCAAGTCGGCTAATATTTGATTGGTCCAATGTTCCTTTTGCTGTGGGCTCAATGAGATTCCAAGGGATATCTAGGCGGGCACTTTGTACTCCAGCTGCTTTCATACTATCAAGCAATGCGGCCTGTGATGATGGTTCAATCTCGATTGGGTGGATATTAACACCGTAAAATTTCGCTCCTGCGGCTTTTACTTGCGTGTTTTGTTTCTTTGGCGATGTAGAGAGAAAGATAATTGCTGGAAGAGTAAGAAGAGAAATAACAACAATAAGAGAGAGAAAGAATGAACGTTTCTTTTGATAAGACGATCTTTTAGTAAGGTTAATCATCTAATAACTATTATATTATTAGAATAATCTGAATTATGGATGTTGTCAAGAAGATTACTTTGCTTTTGCTTCGAGATATTTTTTCCCGTGGCCAACTGTCGTATTAATTGGTACGTTGTTTTTACAAAGCGGACAATCGTCTTCTGAATATGAGATTACTTCGAGCTCTGCAAGTGCAGAAAATGGAGCACCAATTGTTTCTGATGTAATGTTGTGTGGATCTTTATTGACCATGACACACACACCAGTTACCTTGCCTCCGACTCCTTTTACACTCTCCACAACCTTTTTAACTGAACCGCCGGTTTGCGTCAAATCTTCAATGATTAAGACATTTTTGTCTTTTACCAGCTTGTCGTATCCTCTGGTAAATACTTGATTTTTTTCAGCATCTTTTTCTGTATAGACGCCAAGGATTTCTTTCTGTTTAAGTTTCGTAAGATGGTATGCTGTCCATGTGGAGAGAATAATGCCTCCTAATGCAGGGGCTGCGACGACATCTATCTCAAGATGTTCATTTTTCTTTGCGAAGAGTTCTCCCATACGAGATGTTTCTTCAGGATGAGGATACAGGGCATCTTTGTTAATATAGGTGTCAAAATGTTTGCCCGATGTTCCCACAAAATGACTGTCTGAAATGATTGCGTGTGTTCTTTTGAGAATAGTTAAGACTTCGTCGTTCATAATGTTACTCCATTGGATCAACAGGTGTCTTCTTTTCTTCTTTAATTTGTCCAGGTTCTTGGGTCTCAGCTGGTGCTTGTGATGCAGGCGTTGGTTCGACTACTTGTGCTTTTCCAAATGGTTTGCCAAAGGGAAAGGCTTTTTTTTCTTCTTCTGCTTTTTTTGCCTCGGAGGTTTCTTGTTGTGCTTCTACTTTTTGGTTCTCTGCAATCTTCTGTAAAATTGCTTGTGCTCCGGTTAGGGGTTCTTCTGGTTTTTCAGGTTGTGCGGTTTGTTCTTGAGATTTTTGTTGCTCTTGTTGTGCTTGTTCTTTCTGCTCTTCTTTCTTTTCGTCTTTTTCATCAGGCTCTGTGTGCTGTTCTAATCGACAAGCATTGATCGCGTTTTTGAGTTTTTCCGCTGCTTCTTTTGCTTTAATGAAGAAATCAGAATCGGTTGAGAGATGAATGATACTTCGTGAAGCGCTGATAATCATGCCGTCAGTTTTTGAGTTCATCGCTGCTTTTATTACTTTTATCAAATCTCCCTGTTGTGCTCCAATGCCGGGGATCAAAAAGATCATGTTGTCCCCTACTATCTTTCTGACATCAGCTATTTCTTGAGGGTATGGTGCCCCGACAACGAGCATACAATTTTTATTCTCGTTCCATTCCGTTGCTGCCTTGAGCGCTATTTTTTGGTATAAAGGTTGACCATCGACCACCATATCTTGTAATTCGCCCGCACCCGGATTGGAAGTGCGACACAGAATAAAATTGCCTTTGTTAGGAATTGAAAGAAACGGTTGCAAGGATTCTTTTCCCAAATAAGCATGAAGTGTTACTGCATCGACGCCAAGATAGTCATACGCATATTTGGCATATTGTTCATTGGTATGACTGACGTCTCCTCGTTTCATATCGAGAATGGTAATAATATCGGGGTAACTATATTTGAGGAGATCGCAGGTATCTTTTAATTGTTTGATCCCAATGTCTCCTTGTGATTCATAAAAAGCAGAGTTTAGTTTATATGCACAGACAAGTCCATTGGTTGCTTGAATAATTGCTTTGTTAAATTCAAACATTGCTGTTTCTGGTTTAACTTTGAGTGAGAAAGGGATTTTGTCATACTCTGTATCAAGACCGATACACAGAAGTGAGTTGTTTTTGAGAAGTACTTTTTCGTATTTTTGGTTAAAGCTTAGGTCACTCATCTGTCTGTTAGTATAGCAAATTTTTATTTAATTTTGCTCTTTATTTCTTGTGCCAACAAGGGATTCCACATCGCGCCAGTTGCACTCATCACGGCGTTTGCACCGGCATCAATATAGTCAAAATAATCTTGAGCGACAGTTACTCCGCCAATACCATCAATTGAAAAATGATAATTATGTTTTTGCTTAAGAGCGTGTAACCGCTGGACCATTTCAAGTCCTGCCCATTTGATCGTACTCCCGCACACACCTGATCTCAATCTCATTTTTCCTGGAAGTGCTTGCTCGCCATCTTTGTTGACGATTGCTGCTTGGAGCGTATTGATTGCTGCGATTCCGTTGGCGTATTCGTTGGCGATCTCGGCGAGTTTTTGTAGATCTTTATCGTTTTCGTAATACCCTACTTTAAGAATCAAAGGCGTATTGCCGATAACTCGACGAATGCCTTTTGCGATCTGTTTGGTGACTTCTAAGTTGTAACAAACTAATCCTTCGTTGCCGATGTTTGGACAAGACAGATTCACGTCGAGGATCTTCGCACCTGTTTCATGAGCCAGTTTGGCCGCCAAGATATTATCGTCAATAAACTCTTGTTGTGTCTGCCCCTCTTTCACTGTCCCCATAAAACTAAGAACCAAGACTTGTCCTTTGCCTGCATATTCAATAGCTTTCTTCACGTCTTCTTGCCAGATCTCAGGTTTCTTTGATGGCACACCAAATGAATTAGTAATCGAAAGAGGTTCATGATAATCAGTATTGGCAACCACTGGTTTCTTCAGTTTCTCCATCGTGAGATCACCTTTGACATCAAGACTCAAGACATTAGGAAATGGATGACAGGGATAGAATTGGCTGCGGACTGTCTTGTAGACGCAAATATCAAATCCTTTTTCAAACGCGGCTTTAACATAATCACTATTTACGAGGGGTCCAGCTGGGATGCCAAATGGCAGATAAACTTTTTGTCCAAGATAATCATGTGTGGGTTCTCCTGTTTGTTTATACACTTCCCCATCGGTAAATGCTCCAAAGGGGCCTTGATCATAATTGTCTTCATAAGATTTCTTGGGGTCATAGAAAGGCGTATGTAGCATGCTTAGAATCTACAGGGTTGGGAATATGTTGTCAAGAGAGAAAAACAACTTTTTGATTGAATCAGGTAATAAAACTAAAAAGTGAACGATAAAATATGCTCTTGTATTCTTTTTTTATAAAATCTATAATGAATAAGAAGAAATGAAGAAACGAGTCCCCTACTTAGACCTTAAGCAAGAAATACTTCAGAAGATTAAAAAAAATGGTGGTTGGGTAAATGCTCATGCACATCTTGATCGAGCATTTAGTGTGACCGATAAGAACCTCGATTTTGCACGGAGTCTTCAAGAGAAATGGGACCTCAATAATGAATTGAAGCAACGATCAACAGTTAGTGATATTTATGATCGGATGGCATTGGGTATTGAGCGAATGCTTGAACAAGACGTTACGGCAGTGGGAACATTTATTGATGTTGATCAATACATCGAAGATAAAGCGATCAAAGCTGCACAAAAGATTCGAGACACCTACAAGAAAGATATACAGATTGTTTATATTAACCAAGTTCATTATGGCGTTTTGGAGAAGGAACCTCGTAAATGGTTTGATATTGGTGCAGAGTTTGTAGATATCATCGGTGGTTTACCTGAGCGTGATAAAGGCAAAGAAGCAGAGCATCTTGATGTTCTCTTGAGTACCGCTAAGCGAATGAATAAAATGGCACATGTGCATATCGATCAGTTTAATGATCCTGAGCAACGAGATACAGAATTATTAGTAAAGAAAACGATTGAACATAACTTGCAAGGGAAAGTCGTTGGTATTCATGGAATTTCTGTTGGCGCACAAAAGAAAGCGTACCGAGACAAACTTTACAAGCAGATGCAAAAAGCCGATGTCATGATGGTTGCTTGTCCGCTGGGTTGGATTGATACCAAAAGAAATGAAACACTTGTCCCCTTTCATAATGCCTTAACCCCTATTGATGAAATGATCCCTGCTGGTGTTACCGTTGCCTTAGGTACCGATAATATCGCAGATATTTATAAACCAATCAGCAATGGCGATATGTGGGATGAGCTACACACACTTTTAGAAGCGGCTCATTACTACGAACTTGATGAATTGGTTAAAGTTGCTACCGTGAATGGAAGAAAAACGCTTGGTATCTCCTAAGCTCCTGGCTATGCAGCGGTAAGATCTACTTCTATTGCTTCTACCATGTCTTCTTCTTCTTTTATTAAGTCAGCTAAATTGTAAATCTCTACGACATCTGGTCTTCTAATCAGTACTCCATTTTCTGCTTGAAATTTTCGTGCGACAGTTTGATCTTTTGCAAAGATATGACGAAGCGCTTCTTCTCTCGTTTGATTCGGGGTACTATCGACACTGGACGGGACAATGTCCCCTGCAAATTTTTCATAAACAGGAAAGACTGTTTCTGGATCCTCTCCCTTGTCTACTGCTTGGAAAAGTTCTCCACGTGCGGCAAGGCGGTTCCTTTCTGCTGTCAGTTCTCTTCTCCTATGATCTGAAATATTCTGGTGTACAATTTCTTTTCCTGGCATATTAGTTAATTGCTAAAATATTTGTCAAACAATGGGCTCCTCCTCCTGATTTTTTGAATTCACCTAAATCAACTTCGACAGAGGTGTACCCAAGTCGTCTGAGCTTTTCTACAAAGGATGGATTGCCCTTTTGATGGATGACATGATGGCCTGTGACGATGCTGTTGGCGCAGAAGCCATCTGCTTCGTCTTTGGTAAAGGCAATTAAGTGTGGTACGTGAATTTTAAGTAATTGTTGACTCTCGTAGTCAAAGGCTTCGGGGTAATAAAAGGCTGTTTGTTCATTGAGTGGGAAGAATGCAACATCAAGGTGATAGAATGCTGGATTGATGATAGTAAGTGGGATAACTTTTTTTTGAATCAACGTTGCAATTGTTTGACAGGTAGCAGTATCTGCTCGGTACCCTACTCCGATAAAAAGCATATCATTCCAAGAGAGCGCATCACCATTGCCTTCAAAATAAACAGTCTCCGGCAATGATTGAATAGTGTAGCCGTGTCGTTTGAACCAGCTCTTATAATAGATACTCTCTCCCCGTCTCTCTTTGTGCCAGAAGCGGCTCAAGAGAACTTGCTTCCCCGCAACAATCCCTTGATCAGTGGCAAAGACCATATCTGGGACGCCTGTTTGTTGGTCAATAATTGCTACCTCGATGCCAAGTGCTTTGTATAAAGTGACAAGATCATTCCATTGCTTGCGTACGTTTATACTATTAATAGTACCTGGTTTCATCCATGGATTAATTGAATAACTGAGGGAAGCAAAATGGAGGGGGTTACACATCAATACTTTTTTGATGACTTTGTTTTGCATCGTTTACACTTTTGCTGCCTGAAGTTTGCTAATAAAATCTTGTGCTAAGTGAACGCTCGTAAAGATTGGAACGTTGTGTTCGATAGCTTTCTTTCTGATGATGCTGCCATCGGTTTGGGTTACTTCCCGCTCCATTGGGATATTGATGATCAGATCAAATCGGTTAGCATCAAGCATGTCATTCAAGTTTGGCTTGAGTTGTGGTTGTGAGATTTTGTTGACGAGGATTGTTTCGATATCTACTGTTTTGAGGAATTTGTGGGTTTTGTAAGTCGCATAGAGTTTGTAGCCCATATCATTGAGCTTTCTAATATCCGGGACCATTTTGATTTTATTGCTTCGTTTGCCAATAGAAATGAGTGCTGTCTTCTCTGCTCTCTGAGCGAGTTTCATTTGCAGTGTGAAGTGTTCGATAAATCCGGCTGATGCGTTTTGATTAAGTCCTTCAGAAACCATAAAGGTAGCGAGTTTTTCTTCAAAGATGGTGTTGGGTGTTTCAAGCGCCAAGACTTGGACATTCCCCTTATATAACTTCACTTTAACTTTTCCGGTTACTTTTTGATTAACGTTTTCGATAAATGCGTTAAGGTCATTCATCAATGGTTCGTACCAAAGCCCGTCATAACAAAGGTAGGCCCATTTTTGATCGATCACTTCTTTAAACTCGTTTTCTCGTCGGGTTGAAACATAATGCTCAAGCTTTCGATGCGCAAAGATAATGATTTCTGCAGCAGGAGCTTCATAAATATCTCGGATCTTCATGCCAATCAATCGGTCTTCCATGTGAACAAGTGTCCCGACGCCATGTTTTGCTCCAATTTTATTAAGACTCATGATGAGCTCTGCAAGCTTCATCTGTTTGCCATTGATGCTAACGGGCAAACCTTTCACAAATTCAAGCTCGAGCATTTCTGCTTGGTCAGGAGCTTTTTCTGGAAGCTTATTAAGCAGGAGAATCTTTTCAAGTGGTGGAATCTCTGCAGGATTTTCTACCTCTCCCCCTTCGCCTGAAATCCCCCACATATTTTCATCGTATGAGTATGGTTTGTCTATTGTATGACTCACGGGAATATTGTGTTCTTTGGCATATTCAAGTTCGGCAAGTCTTCCCATGCTCCACTCACGTACTGGTGCAATAATTTTAATATCAGGGTTAAGTGCAAGTGCTGTTCCATCGAGACGGACTTGATCGTTGCCTCGGCCTGTGCAGCCATGTGCGATCGCATCTGCTCCCTCTTGTGCGGCAATCTTCACTGCCCATTTGGCGAGCAATGGTCGACCGATAGGCGTTGAGAGATGATAACCTTCTTGATATGAGGCATTGGCTTTAATGCCTTTTGAGATATATTCATTTGCGAATTCTTCTTTTGCGTCAATAACATAGGTCTTTATGGCGCCGAGATTGATTGCTTTTTGTTTGATCTCTTCAAGATTATCTGCGACTTGACCGATATCAATGGTCAGCGCGATGACTTCTGCTTTGTATTCATCTTGAATCCATTTGAGCATGACTGAGGTATCGAGTCCACCGGAGTAAAGAAGGACGACTTTTTTTACTTCACCTTTTCGGCCTTCGTAGGATGCGACTTTTACGTATTCTTGTTTTTTCTGCATATTTTGTAAAAAATTAGGTTCTTCAAGAGCAGAATCAGTTACTTTTTCTTTGTTTGATTCTGAATTGTTAGGTTTCATTTATTCTAGATAAATCGATAAAAGTTGTCAAGAGACAATTTTATCTTTTTGGTTTATTTTTCAACAAATCTTTAATTGATTTCTCAAATTTGCTCCTAATTTTTTGCAGATCTGCCTTTTCATTTTGTAAAAGTTGCGAAAAGTGGTCAAGCATGAGGTTCCCTGTTCCTCCAATATGACTGGATTGTTTCATAAATTCTGAGAAGTCTTTCTCATCAATCGTTTCAAGATTGTTCCCCACTGTTTGATATGCTTCCCTAAACGGCATCCCTTGCGACACGAGTGCATATGCTTGATGGGTTGCAAATATTTCAGGAGTTAGCGCTGCTTTTAGTTTGGGCTTGTTTGGTATTAGATTTTTAATAAGTAGTGTCGATACCATAATGCTGTCGTGGGCTATCTCAAGACTTTCCATGAATGGCTTCTTACTGTCTTGGAGATCTCGATTGTATCCGGAGATGAGGTTACTTGAAAGACTTACAAGCTGGACATAATTTCCGGTGAGAAGATGCACTTTGCTTCGTAAGAGTTCAGCTAAATCAACATTCTTTTTTTGTGGCATGATGCTGCTGCCTGAATAAATTTGTTCGGAGACGCTAAAGTAATTTACTTCTGACGAGGTAAAGAACAGTACATCAGTTGCAAACTTATTGATATCAAGCAAGATCATCGTTAATGCACTAACAATCTGTGCTTCGATCTTCCCTCGAGATGCTTGGCAAGCAATGGGATTAATTTGTACTTTTTCAAATCCCAAGAGATCGGATGCATACTGACGATCAAGAGGCAATGGGACGCCGTATGCTGCTGCTGAACCAAGTGGTGATTGATCATTTAATTGATATGCTGCTTTCAACGCGACAAGACCATCTAACAGTCCTGTGGTGAAAGAGTTACTCCACATACCCACAGTCGTTGGCATGGCTTTTTGCATATGCGTGAATCCTGGCAGCGGTGTTGTTTCATACTCTTTTGCAAAGTCTTGAAAGCCTTCGATAAGTTGCATTACTGAATCCCACAGGGTAAGCAATTTGTCTTTGGTAAAAAGTCGTGAGGCGGTGAGTATTTGATCGTTTCGAGATCGCCCCGTATGAATCTTTTTCCCTGCTTCTCCATAGTGCTCAGTCAAGAAGTTTTCAATCTTGGTATGAATATCTTCGTCTCCTGGCTCAAGCATAAATTTGTTTTGCTCTTGCAGTTTGAGAATCTCTTTTAATCCCGTCATCAATGTCGCAAGCTCCTCTGCGGAGATAATGCCAATCTTCTGAAGCATTTTTGCATGTGCCATTGATCCGTAAACATCAAAGTTTACAAGCCGTTGATCTAAAACAAGATCGTCTTTTGTCTCAAACGATTCAATGACTGTGTCTAATGTATGATTATTTTTTTGCCAAAGTTTCATATTTATTTCCCTCCAAGTTTCATAATATTAAAGACAGACATTGTCGCTGGTTGTCCTTTACTGGCGATAACATAATCTGACGGTCGCTTCCCTATCAATTCTCCGCCTAAGTTTTGTAATACTGTTTGTGCCAGACCGTTCTCTTCTTCAACCAACGCTATCACCATTTGTGTCTCAGGCAGTGCCCGTGCAAGCTTGGCTGCTTCGGTGAGTACCATTGCTCCTGTCCCTTTTGGTTCTCTTGTAAAACGCAACCAGGTGCCGCATTCAATAACTGATGGATCACCTGGTAGTGGCCATATTTGTGCACATGCTAAGAGTGTTTGTTCCAGCCCGAGAGCAAACACAAATCGTCCTTCATTCATACTTGTTTCAAGATCCTCAATAGGAATTTGTCTCATCCGAGTAGGATGCTGTTTCAATTGCCCATTTATTGTGGTGGCATACTCCTTTTTTTTCTCTCGCGCAAAATCTGCAATTGCTCTTCCAGCAACGATCCTTGTTGGATGCATAAGAAATTCTAATGACCTTTGTTGTTGTTCGTGTATCATAATTCTATATGATGGGACAAATTGTTCTGTCCCATCAAAAAAGCCCTTGCAAATCTCCAAGACAGAACTTGGAAACTTACAAGGGCCTATTGGCGGTACCACCTTGTTGTTATTTGCATATCACTATGCAAACCTTATCGACTGACTTTGAAAAATTCTCAACAGCAGTCTTCTTTTTTACGGTTAGAATCCGTCGTAGTTAATAGGTCTCCCGTTCCTACGCAGCTCGTCTACTGCGGTAGACTCCTCATCCCTAAGGACAAACGCTTTACACTATTCTAAAGCGAGATTGCTAATTTGTCAAATTACCCCAGCTATTCTCTTAATCCAATGGGCGGCCGATTCATCATCTTGTTTGTGTCGTTGAGCATATTCGCGTAAGCCATCGAATGTGTGTCCATTAATAATTGCTAGTGGTGTATGCAACTCTTTGTCTTCAATTGTTTCTATAGGAATCTCCCTCTCTCTTGCAATCTCTTCTAGAATTTCATAAAACGTTTGAGGTTTTACGAGCGTCCATCGGCAGCGCGCTTCTTGCTCTGAACCTCGTGCTGCATTAAAAAAGATATATTGGATATCTGAAAAAGTAAGAGAGATGTCTCCTTTTTGGAAAAGAAACTCAATGCTCGTTTGATTTGGTTTTTTTTGCTTTTGGGCGTACTTTTCCCATCCTTCTAAATTATTCCCATTAAGAAAATTTAAGGGTTCGTGTAAATCGGGCTGTCCTAATAGTGCAACTCGTTTTTCTCGTGCTGTTGCTACTCGGTGAAGTATTGGCCCATAACAATGATCTGGAATGCGAGCATACTCGAATCGTTTTGGTTGTCCTAATCGTTCAATAACCATATCTGGTGTTATCTCACTACCAGATCGTTCAATGAGAAATATTGTTGTGTCTTTCCCTGCTCGTCGAGGATCCGTTTGCATACTGTAATATAATCCACCAAGTGGTTTCCCACCGAATATATCAAGTTTGCGTTGAAAATCTCTTGATTCTAACGCAAAAACTGATTTTTCTAGTCGAGCTGCAAGCATCTCTGTTATCCCTCTATTTGCCGTTTTGGAAAGTCGTTGCCATGCCATATGCGTATCTGAGTGGATAAGCGCCAATGCCTCTTCTGTCGAAGCAATATATTTTACCGCTTTCATTAATGTTTGCAGCAGTGGGTCTTCATGAGGTATTTGTAGATCAATGAAGGTATCAATCATCGTAACAATCTCTCTTTGACTTAATTCCTCTTTTTCTCCAAGTTCTAGTGCGATAATTGCATTCGTATCAAAATCTGGATGACGTGCGGCTATCTCCATATTGAGTAGTTTATGACGTTCTCTGATTGCAGTAATTGTCTGTACTGGTTTGGAAATAGGCATTTCTGTAGGTTTCTTTCCTTCCAAAATCATCATTGCCTTTTTTCGTGTCCTCCGTCTTTCCTCAACTTCCAGTAAAACGAGTTGTGCATCTTGGATTGCCAGGTCACTTTTGTTGTTTATCATTAAATTCACCGTTAAGATATGCTTCCCTAATATATCTGCTAAATCTTTCTGGGTAAGCCCTACCTCTTCCGTAATGAGTTGTAACCACTTTCCGTACCCACTAATTTTCTTTCTCGGCGCGCTTTCTTCAAGTGCAGTGGTTATTGCTGACTCTGCGATAGTCACTTGTTCATCGGGGGCATTTATCTTTCTCTCAAGTTTTTCGCGTTGCTCTTGGGTAAGCTGTCTTTCTCCCATAAGGATCTTTGTATAAGAAAGTGGTTTTATTTGTAAGATTTCGAAGAGAGCTTTTTTTGAAAACTTACTATTATCTTGTAC
>Ga0075365_10000672_pt1 | contig 13695 bp, 14 predicted proteins | sample EndMetdeltDD1765_FD_71387 | JGI IMG/M metagenome (GOLD analysis project Ga0075365, IMG submission 71387) | Populus endosphere microbial communities from Tennessee, USA - Endosphere MetaG P. deltoides DD176-5 | ecosystem: Host-associated > Plants > Roots > Endosphere | place: USA: Tennessee... | reverse complement strand
GCTGCGGATCGGCTGCTCGAACAGCGCAACGGCCTGCAACACCAGCCGGTGGCCGTTCAGGAAGACGAGCCCGCCACCGACACCCCCTTCGCGCGTGCCCTCTGGCGCGAACACCAGACGCGTATGGCGGAGAAGATCGCAGCGCTCGATACCGGCTTCCCCCGCCCTGACATCGCCTCCCACGACCGGCTGGCTCTGCGTGCCGTTCCGGCTTTGCTGGTGGTAATGGCCTTCGCCTATTCGCTGTCGCCGAGCGGCGGCTCGATTTCGGATGCGCTACAGCCGCGGCCGGCACCGCAAGCGAGCGATCCTGCCGTGCGCATCGATGCCTGGGTCACGCCCCCCTCCTATACCGGCCGCGCCCCGATCTACCTGACGGCAACCGGCACCGAGCAGGCGGCGATCCGCGTTCCCGAACTCTCGAACCTTACGGTCCGTGTCAGCGGCGGCAAAACCGCCGAGAAGGTCGTCTTCCGGCGTGAGAACGGCGAGGCGCAGGACATTGCGCCCCAGGAAGCGGCCAAGCAGCCCGCGACGCCAGCGGCGACGCAGCTGGCTGAAGGCGCGGCGGCAGCCAACCCCGTTCCCTCCGCCACCACGCATTTGATGAAGCTCGAGGAAAATGGCAGGCTCGAGGTCAACGGACGTACCTGGAGCTTCGATGTCATTTCCGATAAGGCGCCCGAGATCGCCTTCAATGGAATGCCGAAGCCAACCGTCAACGGTGCGCTTGAAATCGGCTTTACCGTCAAGGACGATTACGGCGTGCAGGAAGCGCGGGCAGAAATCGTTCCTGTCGAGACCGATCCGACCGCGACACCGCTTTACCCGTTGCCGGACTTCCGCCTGGACATTCCTCGCCGCAATTCGCGAGACGCCAAGGGGCTGACCAGCAAGAACCTCACCGAGCATCCGCTTTCGGGCAAGCGGGTTCGCATTACCCTCGTGGCAAAGGACGCAGCAGGCCAGACCGGTCGCAGCCCGCCGCACGAGATGACGCTGCCCGCCCGGCCATTCAACGAGCCCCTTGCCGCAGCCGTGGCCGAGGAACGGCAGGTCTTCTCGCTCGATACCCGGAAGATGCCGGAAGCGATCGCACTGAACGAAGCGCTGACGCTTCGCCCGGAAGAGACGATCCCTAACCTGACGAACTACCTGTTGCTGCAATCCGCCTTGACGCGGATGAAGATTGCCAAGGGCGAGGAGGCGCTCAAGGACACGGCCGACTACCTCTGGGATATCGCGATCGGCATGGAAGATGGCGACCTCTCGCAGGCCGAGCGCAATCTGCGCAACGCCCAGCAGAACCTGGCGGATGCCCTGCAGCGCAACGCACCTGATGGTGAGATCAAGAAGCTCATGGACGAGCTGCGCAAGGCGATGCAGGAATACATGAAGGAGCTTGCCCAGCGCATGCAGAATGCGCCGATGCAGCCGAACCAGAACGCTCAGAACATCATTCGCCTGCAGGATCTCGAGCGGATGATGGACCAGATCGAGAATCTGGCGCGTTCAGGTAACCGGGACGCTGCCCAGCAGATGCTCTCCGAGCTGCAGCGGATGATGAACAACCTGCAGGCCGGCAGGCCGCAACAAGGGCAGCAGGGCCAGGACAACAGCCAAATGCGCCAGCAGATGGACAAGCTCGGCCAGATCCTGCGTGACCAGCAGAAGCTGATGGAAGAAACCTTCAAGCTGGACCAGCAGCTGAAGGACCGCATGCAGCGCGGCGACCCCAACATGGGGATGAACGATCCGCTTCTCGACGACATGCCGATGGACAACGACGGCATGCAGCAGGATCAGCAACAGGGCCAGCAAGACCAGGGTCAGGACCCAAGCCAGCAGGGTCAGAATCAGCAGGGGCAGTCACCTTCCGACCAAATGACGGCCGAGCAACTGCGCGATGCCCTGAAGCAATTGCGTTCGCGCCAGGACGAACTCGGCAAGCAGCTCGGCGAGCTACAGAAGGGTCTCGGCGACATGGGCATCAAGCCCGGCCCGGGCTTCGGCCAGGCGCAGCGCGAAATGGAAGGCGCCGGACGCGAACTCGGCCAGGGGCGCGGTGAACCGGCCATCCAGGGCCAGGGACGTGCCTTGGAGGCGTTGCGCCAGGGCGCGCGCGACATGATGAACCAGATGATGCAGGCAATGCAGGGCCAACAGGGACAAGGTCCGCAAGGCCAGGTCGGGCAAGGCAACCAGAACGGCCGCGACCCGCTTGGCCGTCCGCGCCGCGCCGAAGGACCCGATTTCGGCGATCAGGTTAAGGTACCCGACGAAATCGACGTACAGCGCGCCCGGGAAATCCTGGACGCCATTCGCGAAAAGCTCGGCAACAACCCACCGCAGGAAATCGAACGACGCTATCTGGAGCGCCTGCTGGACATCCAGTAGGCCCTCTTGTGCCAATTCGGGTCACAATCCCGTGAGATTCGCCGCCAACACGCCGTAGATACCTATGTGTTTACTGTGACGCGAGGTTGCGTCGTTTTGGGCACGAGTTGAGGGTACTTCCATGAAAACGGAATTGAGGCTGATCGCAGCTGTCGCTCTTGGATTCGGCATGGCTGCTGGCACGGCAAGCGCATGGGATATCGGTGGTTTTGCCACGACGAACAGCGGCGGCAAGACGCTCGCTTACGACAACTACGAATCGACCCGAAGTGGGCGGTATTCGGACGCTTACAGACCGGCTCCCTACAGCATGGAGACGACAGGCAGCATCTCGTCCAATGGCACTATGGGACGACGTCCCGTCAATTGCCCACCGAGGCCGGTTCCTGGCACGCTGCAGACGCAGGGCGGAAACAGCGGAACGACGATTAATCCCGCCTGCCCCGACTACTGACAGGCCGCGGTGTGGATTTTGCCGATGGTGCCACCGTCCCCATCCAGCGGGGACGTTGGCATTGAACGTGCGTGACCTCACGGACACCCGGCTTCTAATTTCGTCGCCGAGGCTAGCCCTGCCTGGCGAAAGCTTCGTATTGTCACCCTGCAGGTGATTAATGATAGCGATTCGATGGCAATTCTCTTCAAGACGGTAATCGGTGAAAACGCAGCGTTTGAGCTGATCGAGAACGCACTCTCCCGCACCGGCGACTATGATGGCTACCTCAACGTCGTAGCCGACGAAGGCGAGCGCACCCTTTCCTGGTCCCCTGGCATGCATGCCGAACAATTCCAGGCGGAGATCACCGAGATTCTCCGTTCGACCTGGGACGTCTGCCGCTTCTGGGTGATCTACGAGCGGCGCGACGACCGGCAGGATGCCGAGGCCAACGCGATCCGCAACGCGGCGTTCAGGCTGACGCGCGGCTATGCTGGCGTCATCGTCGTGACGCTCAGCCTGCTTCACAAGCGCGACAGCCTGGCGGATATCGAATTGATCTTTGTATGTTTTCAGCAGGACTTCCAGCGCCGCAATTTCCGCGTACGCTACGAAGGCAAATTCGTCCCCGACGAGGGCTGAATTGTCGAGGAGTGCCGTTAGCCGCCTCAGGCGGCCAACGCACGCGCGACGGCCTTGCGGATATCCGGCAAGGCAAAGGGCTTCGAGACGACGTCGACGATCTTTTCCGCCAAATCGTCAGCGCGCTCGCGTTGTTCCGCATAGCCGGTCATCAACAGGATCTTCAACGCCGGAAAGGCGGATTTTGCCTGATGCGCCAGCTCAATGCCGTCCATCACGGGCATGCGGATATCCGAGAGCAGCAGGTCGTAGACGCCGTCTCTGAGTTTTTCCAGTCCTTCCGCACCATCGGCGGCTTCTTCGGTCTCATGACCGTCAAGACGCAAAGCGCGGGCTACGAAAGAGCGCAGGGAGTCCTCGTCTTCCGTAATCAGAATTTTTGCCATGGTGTGCATCACTCCGTTTCATGCCCCGCAACGCAAATCACACGACTTTCCTTTGCGATCGGTAAACGGCAGGAAGGGATGGACGGGATGGTTAACAACCCGTCTTATCGTGGCACAGTCAGGCGTCGCCGGTGACCACGCCGACAAACGGGAGTTCGCGGAACGCGTAAGCGACATCCATGCCGTAACCGACGACGAAATAGTCGGGGCATTCGAAGCCGACATAATCGGCTTCCAGTTTTTCCTTGCGCTTGACGCTCTTGTCAAGGAGCACGGCGATGGTGACGTTGCGTGCGCCGCGTTCGTAAAGCAGTTCCTTGGCGAACAGTAGCGTGCGGCCGGATTCCAGAATATCGTCGATCAGGAGAACGTCGCGATCCTTCACGTCGCTGTCGATATCCTTGACGATCCGAACGCCCTGCGACACCGTGCCAGTGCCGTAGCTCGACAGCGTGATGAACTCGACTTCGGGCGCCAGGCCACTGTCATGCAGCGCGCGGATAAGGTCGGCGGCAAAGATGAACGAGCCCTTCAACACGGCTATGACCAGCAGATCCTTCGTCGGTCCGGCTGCAATCTGCTTCGCCATCGCATGGTTGCGCTCCGCAATCTGCTCGGCGGTGAAGAGTGGCTCGATGTTTTTTCCGCGCACGACGGGCATAAGAAGGCTTGCTCCATGAATAGAAGGACAAGCCGTTACCACAAACGGCGGGACGAAACACCCCTTACGGCATGAAGGAGAGCCGGACTTCCGGCATTTTTCCACCCGCGTACTGCACTCTTGTAGAAAATCCGCGGCTTTTCCCACCGTAAATGACATCCGCAGGCGGATTGATCACGATGCTTGCGGTCAGCTGTTCGCCGGCAAACAGGTCCGCTCGGATGGGGCGCACGGCCTGGGTGGTACCGCTCTGATTGTCGATGATGCCGTTGATCAACAGCACCCTCATCCCGTTCGCATCACGCGGCGTCATCGTGACGTGCGAGAAATGTAGCGGCGAGTCCGTCGATGCAGCTTCGCTTTGAGAGAGGCCGGAGAAGCCACCGAAGAGGCCGAACACCAGCACCGACAGCGCAAGCACCAGCGCAACGAAGGTCTTGACCGATGCCTGCTGCAACCAGGATTCGCCCGCTCGAATGAATGATTCCATCAAGGTTCGAGGTAACGAAGGCTGGATCACCAAAGAGGCCGAGGGACGCCGGCGATTGTCGTTGAAGCTCCGTGCATTGAAGGTCTGCGCGCGACTGTTGGTTATCACCACGAATTCAGCGTCGGTCACATCGACCGGTCGAGTTCGGCGGGCCTCGCGCTTGGCCGGCTCTGGCGGCAGAAAATCATAAGCGCGGCCGGGCGCCTGGCGTCTGAACGAGGAGGAGGTCATGATGACGGCCTTTCCGGTGTCCACATGGTTTCGGGCCGGACGGAAATCCGGCATTGAAACGAATCCTGCCCAGTCGTAAATTTTAATGGTTAATGCTTCGCAAAGATCGCCATCAAAGCGGCGTCTTTCCGGTAAAATTTACTGGTTGTTAATGCTGTTGGTTAACAAGTCGTGCGGTGAACAAACAAAAGACTGATCTACCGTTGATCCACTTCGAAAATGTCGGTTTGCGCTATGGGATGGGCCCGGAAATTCTCCGGGACCTGACGTTCGACATTCCGAAAAAGTCGTTTCAGTTCCTGACGGGTCCTTCGGGCGCCGGCAAGACCACGCTGCTGCGACTGCTGTTTCTGTCGCTGCAACCAACCCGCGGGCTGATCCGCATGTTCGGGCGCGACATTTCCGATATTCCGCGCCCAGAGCTGCCGTTGCTGCGCCGCCGTGTCGGGATCATCTTCCAGGAATTCCGTCTGCTGGACCATTTGACCACTTACGAGAACGTGGCGCTGCCGCTGCGCGTTCGCGGTAAGGACGAAAGCTCCTACAAGACCGACGTGCTCGAGCTCCTGAAATGGGTTGGCCTTGGCGAACGCATCAACGTCCTGCCGCCGGTTCTGTCAGGCGGCGAAAAGCAGCGCGCCGCGATCGCGCGCGCCTTGATCGACCGTCCGGAGATCCTTCTGGCCGACGAGCCGACCGCCAACGTCGACCCGCCGATGGCCCGCCGTCTGCTCAATCTCTTCCTTGAACTCAATCGTCTTGGCACGGCGGTTGTGATTGCGACCCACGATCTCGCGCTGATGGACCAGGTGGAAGCCCGCCGTATGATTCTCTCGGAAGGGCACCTTGATATCCATGACTAAAGCCGCCCCCAAACCGCCGGCAGAGGCCGCTCCAAAAAGCCCGAAGCGGCCGGAGATGAAGGTGCGCCCGACGGCGCCGATCCTGCCTTCCGCCAACATCCAGGGAAATGCGCTGATGGTGGTCATCGCCATCATGGCCTTCCTCGCCTGCCTGACGCTCGGCGGCGTCAGCATGGTGCGTTCCACCGCCGCCAGCTGGGAGAGCCAGATTTCCCGCGAGATCACCATCCAGATCAAGCCCGAAGAGGGGCTGGACATGGACAAAACACTGGCGCAGGCACGTGATCTCGCCTTGACGTTCGTCGGCACGAAGAACGGCCAGATTGTTGATGAAGCAGCCACCGCCCGTCTGCTCGAGCCCTGGCTCGGCACCGGGCTCGACATCAAGGAACTGCCGGTTCCGCGGCTGGTGATCATCACCATCGACGAGAACAATCCGCCCGATTTCGAGGCGATGCGCTCGCTGCTCAAGGAAAGCATTCCGCAGGCCTCGCTCGATGATCACCGCACCTGGGTCGACCGGCTGGTTTCGATGGCCCACACCACCGTCATGATCGGCACTGGCATCCTGCTGCTGGTCTTTTCGGCGATGGTGCTGACAGTCGTTTTCGCGACCCGTGGCGCCCTGTCCGGCAATCGCCACATCGTCGAGGTGCTTCACTTCGTCGGTGCGGAAAGCTCGTTCGTCGCCACTGAGTTCCAGAAGCATTTTCTGAAGATCAGCCTCAAGGGATCGGCGGTCGGCAGCGCCCTTGCCGCGCTCTTCTTCCTGACGGCCGGCTTCCTGCAAAGCCGCACGCTGGCCACCCCGCAGACGGATCAGGCAACCGCTCTCTTCGGCACGTTTTCGGTTGGTGCGCTTGGCTATGCCGGCATCTTTGCCACCATGATCGTCATCGCCCTGCTGACGACCTTCACGGCCCGGCTGACGGTAATGCGGACCATTTACGAGATTGACACGCTGCGTTCCGATCCGGCACGTGCCGATGGGCTCGTGAATTGAGCTTTACATGCCTTTTTTGCCATGAAAGCGTCTGTTCGCCGCCGCAATCTGCATATATTTTTCTGATTCATGAGCATGGGCAACTTTTCGCGCACCCCGATTCGCCCTGGAACGGAGCTTGCTCGCTCCGAGGGAGGACCTGCGCGCCGCGGTCCCGTACGGCGCATGCTGCGCTGGGGCGGCGTTACCTTCATCCTTGGTATCGCCCTCATCTTCGGCGGCTTCTTGCGGTTTGCCGATTCCGTTACGACCCTGAAGCCTCCGCTCGATCCGCGCGCGGATGCGATCGTCGTCCTGACAGGCGGCTACCAGCGCATCGATCAGGCCGTCGAGCTACTTCAGAAAGGTGCCGGCAAGCGCCTGCTGATTTCGGGCGTGCACCCGACCACCACGCCGAAGCAGATCCGCAGGATGACCCAGGCTTCGCCGGAGCTTTTCTCCTGCTGCGTCGACGTCGGCTACGACGCGCTCGACACGATCGGCAATGCCCAGGAAGCATCGAACTGGATCCACCAGCGCGGCTACAAGAGCGTCCTCATCGTCACCAACAACTACCATATGCCGCGCAGCCTTGCAGAACTCGCCTACGTCGATTCCGAAACCCAGTTTATTCCCTATCCTGTGGTGAACACGGATCTGAAGACCAGCAACTGGTTCACCGATCCCAACGCCGTGCGGGTCATGCTTGCCGAATATGCGAAAGTGCTCTTCGCCGGCGTGCGCAATCTGACGGGTCTCGGCCGTCATGCGGGGCTGCGTTCGGCCGGCGTCTCCGGCTAAAGCTCAGCGAAACCTTTTTCTGACGGTCAATATCGTGTAGGAGGGCGCAACCGCGTTTTGCGGACATTGGCCTTGGGAAAGTTTATGATCGCCCTGCGTTCCGTTCTCTTTAACACGATCTTCTACGCCAACCTCATCGTTCGCATGATCGTGCTGTCCCCCTACTATTTCGTCGCGCCACGCAAGGACGCCTATCGCATACCGAAAAACTGGGCGCTGTCGAGCCACTGGTTGATGGAGAAGATCGTCGGCACGACCTTCGAGATTGAGGGCATCGAGAATCTGCCTGATGGCGGCTATATCCTGGCGCCGAAGCACCAATCCTTTTGGGACACCTATGCCCTCCTGCCGTGGCTGAAGGATCCGGTCTACATCCTGAAGCGTGAGCTGATGTGGATCCCGCTCTTCGGCTGGTATGCCAAGAAACAGCGGATGATCCCGATCAACCGCGGGGCCCGCGGCAAGGTCATGGTCGAGGCATTGAAGCGCACGAAGGAAGAGCTGGCAACCGGCCGTCAGCTGATCATCTATCCCGAGGGCACCCGCCGCCCGCCCGGCGCCGAGCCGCTCTACAAATACGGCATTGCCCGTATGTACCGCGATCTGCAGCTGCCGGTCGTGCCGGTCGCCATGCATCCCGGCCTCTTCTGGCCGCGACGCCGCACGATGCGCTACCCCGGTCACTTCAAGGTGCGGATACTGCCGCCGATCCAGCCCGGCATGGATCCCGATGCCTTCTTTGCGCATCTGATCGACGTGACCGAGACGGCGAGCGACGAACTGCTGGTCGATACCGTCAAGCGCAATCCGAATCTGCCGCTTCCGCCGACCGCCGTTCAACGGCTCGCGGAATTGCAGAAGGCGAAGGCAGCGACGGCCTGAGCTCAAGCCCCGTTTCTCAGCCGTTCCACTTCGCCGACCACCTGCTCCAGCCAGTGATCGCGAATGCCCATCTCCTGCAGGTGCGCCAGCGTGTTGAAGACATAGGCGTCGTTCGGTCCTGATTTGCCCTTAGCGCCGTGGACGACCTGTGCCGCCGCGATCGCGTCGAGTCCACCAGCATATTGCGTGTGCTTGCGATCAACAACATAGGCGATCGCCTTGCTTGTTCTGCCATCGGCCAGTTGTAGCTGCAGGCAGCGCTCGAGATAGACGTTGGTTACGAGCTCGCGCTCCCTGAGATAGTCGATTGTTTCGTCCCACTCATGCGGCGCGATCCGGAAGGCCATGCCACGGCAGGAACCGCCACGATCAAGGCCGAGTACGAGGCCCGGATTCTGCTCGGTGCCGCGATGCACCCAGGAATGAACGCAAAGCGAACGCCGGTAGCCACGGACAAGAGCCTCAGAACGCTCCAAAAACCCAAAGCCCGGATTCCACATCAGTGATCCGTAGCCAAATACCCAAAATTCGTCCATATCGCACGCCAGACCGACATTTCCACTCGCGAGTCACCATTGGAGAACATCATGGCAGCGTCAAGCCCATCCCGCAGCGGCAGAAAATTCTGGATGCTCGGCAGCGGTATCGTCTTGGTGATCGCGCTTTATACCGGCGCCTGGTTCTATGCCGCGTCCGAGTTGAAGAACACCGTGCTGAAGGCGATTGCACCCGGCAATACGGCAGGCGTCAGCGGCGAGTGCACAGATATCGACTTCCGCGGTTATCCATTCCGGATCGGCCTGTTCTGCTCGAAGGTCGATGTTGACGATACCGTCAATGGTGTCTCGGCGACCTTTGGCGAACTGCGCTCCGCAGCCCAGGTTTACGCTCCCGGTCATATCGTGTGGGAACTCGATTCGCCGGCAGAGATCCGCAGTGCCCACGGTCTGACGCTCAATGCGGAATGGGCAAGCCTGCAAGCCAGCCTGATCACCAAGTTGAAGGGCATTGACCGCTCTTCGACCGTCATCGACGGGCTTAAGGGCACCGCCGTGTCCTCGCAGACAGGCCAGACGATCAACTTCGACGCCGCCCATACGGAAATCCACCTCCGCCAGAACGGTGGCGACCTTGACGGCGCGATCTCCGTGACGAATGCCAATACGGCGATTAAGGACTGGCCCGCCCTCCCCAAGCTTTCTGCGAGTGCTGACGTGACGCTCGCCGGCAAGGCAGGCATGATCGACGGCAGCGACCAGAAGGGGCTTTACGGCGCCAGTGGTGAATTGCGCAAGGTCGTGGCTGACATCGGTGACGGCAAGGTCATGACGCTGAGCGGCCCATTCTCCTTTGATGAGGAGGGCTACCTGTCGGGCAAATTCAAGCTGGAGATCGAGCAACTCGGCCCCTGGCGCGACAGCGTCAAGCAGACCTTCCCCGAGATCGCCAAGACCGTCGACACCGCCGCCAAGCTGCTGAAGGCGCTGGCGGGCGGCGGTGACAAGGTTTCCGTCGATCTCGTCGTTGCACGCGGCAATGCCACGGTCGGCGGCTTCATTCCGTTGGGATCGATCCCGCCGATCTGAAATCAGGCTTTCTTTTCGAGCGGATGCGGGCGCCCGAAATCCGGTGCGTCGACATCCTGGCCGGCCTTGATGATCGAACGACGGATGGCGCGGGTACGGGTGAAAAGATCGAAGATCTTGTCGCCCTCGCCCCAGCGAATGGCCCGCTGCAGATAGGCGAGGTCCTCGGAGAAACGCGCCAGCATTTCGAGGATCGCATCCTTGTTGTGCAGGCACACGTCCCGCCACATCGTCGGATCGGAAGCGGCCAGACGCGTGAAGTCTCGGAAGCCGGAGGCGGAATACTTGATCACTTCCGATTCGGTGACCGCTTCAAGATCATCCGCCGTACCGACAATGTTGTAAGCGATGATGTGCGGCAAGTGTGAGACGATGGCGAGCACCTTGTCGTGATGCTCCGGATCCATCTCGTCGACCTTGGAGCCCAACGCTTCCCAGAACTGCCGCAGCCGCTTCAACGCCGTTTCGTCGGTGCCTGAGATCGGCGTGAAGATGCACCAGCGCCCTTCGAAGAGCCCCGGGAAACCGGCGTCCGGACCGGACTTCTCCGTACCCGCCAGCGGATGGCCGGGGATGAAGTGCACGTGCGGCGGCATGTGCGGCTGCATTTGCGCGATGACCGAGGCTTTGGTCGAGCCAACATCCGTTACAATCGCGCCAGGCTTCAGGCTGCTAGCAATTTCCTTCGCAACGCTCTCCGACGCGCCAACGGGCACCGAGACGACGACCAAGTCCGCATCCTTCACCGCCTCGGCCGACGACGTCTTGTAGCGGTCGCCGAGCTGCAGTTCCTCAGCCCTTTTCAGGGTATCTGCACTGCGCGTCGCGATAACGACTTCTTTTGCGAGGCCAAGCCGCTTGATGTCATGCGCAATGGAGGAGCCGATCAGGCCGATCCCGATCAGCGCTATGCGATCGAACTGCGCGGTCATGACTTGCGTCCCATAAACTCGCCGAGCGCTTCGATGACGCCACGATTCGCCTCCTCCGGGCCGATGCTCATGCGCAGCGCATTCGGAAATCCGTAGCCCTTCACCGCACGCAGGATGTAGCCGCGGCTGGTCAGGAACTCATCGGCTTCAGGCGCGCGTTTGCCATCGACGTCGGGGAAGTGGATGAGAACGAAGTTTGCGACCGACGGCGTCACCTTGAGACCGATAGCCTCAAGCGCGCCCGTCATCTTTTCGATCCAAATCTGGTTGAAGGAAGCCGCCTCCTGCGTGAAGGCCTGGTCGCGAATGGCCGCCGCGCCAGCGGCAATGGCAGCCGCGTTCATATTAAACGGGCCGCGGACGCGATTGACCGCATCGATGATATCTACCGGGGCATACATCCAACCGACGCGAAGCGCGGCCAGACCGTAGACCTTGGAGAAGGTGCGCGTCATGACAACATTCGCGTTCGACGAGACGATCTCGATGCCGGCCTCGTAGTCGTTGCGACGAACATATTCCGCATAAGCGGCATCGAGCACCAGAACGACATGCTTCGGCAGAGCTGCCTGCAGGCGGCGGATTTCACTGACCGGGACATAGGTACCAGTCGGATTGCCGGGATTGGCGATGAAGACGATCTTAGTCTTCGGCGTGACGGCGCCCAGAATGGCATCGACGTCAACGGTCGCGTCCTTCTCCTTGACGACAACCGGAGTCGCGCCGGCGCCCATGATCTGGATCTTGTAGACGAGGAAGCCGTGCTCGGTGATGATGCCTTCGTCGCCCGGCCCGAGATAGACATGGCAAAGCAGGCCCAGCAACTCGTCCGAGCCGTTGCCGCACATGATGTTGGCAGGGTTCAGCCCATGTACGGCCGCAATCGCCTCACGCAACTCCGTTGCTTGGCCGTCCGGATAGCGCTCGAGACTGCTGGCGGCGTTGCGGAAAGCTTCGATCGCCTTCGGGCTCGCGCCGAGCGGCGTTTCATTTGAGGAGAGCTTGTAAACGCGTGCGACACCCGGCGCATGTTCCTTGCCCGGCACATAGGCTGCAATATCCAGAATACCGGGACGCGGAACGGGCTTGCTCTTCTCTTCGCTCATGAGATCGACCTTGGAAAAAACCGGGAAAAATTCGGCTGAAAACTGCCCTGTGGCAATAGAACGGAAAGGCAGCCTTGTCGAGTGCTGCGGGACCTCTAGGGTCCTGACCCTAGCGACTGCGTGTCGTTGGAACACCATGCGGCGCCAGAACCGGCACGAAGACGCGCCGCGACGCACGGGCGGCAACAGGCAGGCCCTGATAGAGCCGCTTCTGCGCCTCGACGACGATCACGCCGGAAAATGCCGGCCACAAGGTGCGTCCCACACGATCGAAGAGGCCGCGCAGGCGCATCATGGTGCGAAGCTTGGAGGGAGGGAAGAACAATGCCTCGGCCGTCGCGCCTGGCGTGAAATTGGTTTCCCGCAGGAGACTTGTCAGCTGCCCACGCGAATAGGGTCGCCCGGAGCCGAACGGCGTATGCTCCATCCGTGCCCAGACGCCACGGCGGTTCGGCACGACGATGACCAGGCGCCCGCCTGGCGCCAGCACCCGCCACAGCTCCTTCAGGGTTTCCCGCGGGCTCTCGGCAAATTCGAGCGAATGGACCATCAGCACCCGGTCGATCGAGGAATCGGGCAACGGCAGCTCCTCGTCGAAGATCAGGGCCGTCGAGGAAAGCGCCCCCACAGGCCAGTTCACGGCACCCTGCCCTGCCGGCATGAAGGCAAAGGTTCTCTCCGTGTCGGACTGGAAGCGATCTAGGAAGGGCACGACGTAGCCCAGACCAACGAGACGCTCCTGCGGCAGCCGAACCCAAAGCGAGGAAAGCGCCATGGCGATCGACTGCTCGGCAATGCGTCCGAGGTCGGAATGATAGAACTGGCGTAGGTCGACGATATCAGCGTGCATCGAGGTAAATGTTATCAGTGGGCGGTTGGACTTCAAGGCAGGACCCTCTACATTCCCGGTATACCCGCGATAAAGAGGCTGCCTGAGACTATGAAACCTTTGGATTTAGAAGTTTTTCTCTGCCGTACCGACAATTTCGGCGTGTTGGTCCACGATCCTGAAACCGGCTTGACCGCCTCGATTGACGCTCCCGATGCAGGCGCGGTCGAGAAGGCGGCAGCCCGCCGCGGCTGGACGATCTCACATATTTTTACGACCCATCACCATACCGACCACGTCGAAGGCAACCTCGCGCTGAAGCAGCAATATGGCTGCGAGATTATCGGTCCGATCAACGAGGCGGTGGCGATCCCGGGTCTCGACAAGACGATGGCCGACGGCGATACCTTCCTGTTCGGTGACCACACGGTACAGGTCATCGAGACTCCCGGGCATACGGCGGGACATATC
>Ga0075365_10000671_pt1 | contig 13701 bp, 6 predicted proteins | sample EndMetdeltDD1765_FD_71387 | JGI IMG/M metagenome (GOLD analysis project Ga0075365, IMG submission 71387) | Populus endosphere microbial communities from Tennessee, USA - Endosphere MetaG P. deltoides DD176-5 | ecosystem: Host-associated > Plants > Roots > Endosphere | place: USA: Tennessee... | reverse complement strand
GTTCTGTGGCGCGCCGGCCGGTGATGCCTCCAGGGTCACCACCTCACCGCGGCCTTCTCTGCCGAGCGTTACTTGGATCGTCCCGCGCACGTCGACCGATTCCACCTGTCGGCCGTCCCGCCATGTTCCCTGAGCGCTCCCGAGGTCGCGTAGCGTCCACCCGGATGGCGTGTGTGAGATCTCGGCGTGGTGGCGCGACACGTTCGGGTTCTTCGGCTGCACCTCGGCATCGACGTCGCGGCCGATGCGAACGGTCCGGCCCGGTTCGAACGCGGCCTCGCCGCCCGTCCATCTGATCCGCAGTGTGTTCATGTGCTCCCCTGTTCGTCGCTGTTCGCGTCACCCGTCGTGGTCGTCTCAGTGGTGCTCGTCGGACCGTTGCCTCTGTCACTCGGATCCGCACCGGTTGCGGCTGTGGTCACTGGTGCGATCGGTGTGCAGGGATTGTCGGTGGCGTCATCCGTACGTTCGGCGCCCTCGATGCTGAACCGACCCATCGGCAGGCCGGTCAACGGGTCGTACACGGCAAGGTGCTGGCCATCCGTTTCGACCGCCCAGACGCGAAAGCCCGGCTGGAGCACGGCAACGGCGAGAGCGCCGTAGCACTGGTCCGCGAACGTCAGCGCATTGTTGGTGTAGTCCCAACCCGGAGGAATGACCGGTTCGTTGACGACCTGAACCATCGGGACAACGCGCGGTCGAGGATCAGTCAGGTTCGACGGGTCGAACGCGAGCACGATGGTCTCTGTCGACCCTGCGAGCGCGACCAGTTGTTCCTGTGGGCCGAGCTCGACCGGCGGTGTGGTCGTGGCCGGCGCGGTCGTCGGTGCGACGGTTGTGGGCGGCGGTTTGGGTTTCGTCGTGGTCGTGGTGGTCGCCGGGGTCGGCTTGGTGGTGATGGTGAGATCTGCGGTCGAGGACGGTGCGATGATCTCCGGGCTGGTCGCGGTGGCTGTGCCGAGCGTCGGTAATGCGGACGACGCCGAAGCGACGGGGCCACCATCGCTGTCTTCACCGCCGGCGATGACCCATCCTGCGGCGCCACCCACCAGCAGCGCGGCCGCCACGGCCCCCAGCACCGGTCCTCTGTTCCTCGCCGATCGACGTGGCGCCGGCGCCGGCGGAGCAGAAGCGATCCGCGCGGCGGCGAGCGGCGGAGCAAGGGCAGCGGTCTCGACGCGCGCGATGAGGGCCATCGACACGTCGTCGCCGCCGGCCGCTGCTGAATCGGCGAGCCATCCGGGAAGTCGTGTCTCGACCTCGTCGAGTCCGAGGTGGACGACGTGATCACGCAGGTCGACCCCTGCGTCGGTTCGCCACGTCGGGCTGGCGAAGGAATTGGCGTAGCCGTCGCTCGTGAGGATCAGTACCGACGGAAGGGGCTCGGTGAGCACGCTGATGCGTGCGTCGTCCACGGCAGTGGGCAGGCACAGCGATGTCGTCTCGCCGCCGACCAGCCGATCGTCGCTCGGCACCGGGGCGTCTGCTTGGTTGTCACGCACGGCGGTGACATCACCGTCTCCGATCTGCAGCAGGCCGATCCAGCTCTGCGCGACGACAGCGAGGAGGAGCGTGCACCCGTACGCGATCAACGGTTCGGCGTCGAGCGGGGCGCCGGCGCGAGCACGCTCGGCGTCGGTGAAGGACCGCCGTCCGAGGTCGTCGAGGACTCGTTCGCGCCACTTGCCGACAATCGCCTGTGCCAAGGGCCCGGAGAGTTGGGTGCGCACGGCCTCCGGCGACGGCGCCGGTCCAAGCTGGTCGAGGGCGCGGCGTCCGACCTCGCAGGCGACCTCAGCGCCGAGCCGTGATCCGACGTCACTCCGCACATATCGTTCGCCGCCGTGACCGTCGCACACCGCGGCGACGAGACCCAACGTCGATCCCCCACCCTGCACCACCCGCACCGCGTCCTGGTTCGGCCTGCCGTCGCGCTCGTGCGACCCGCCGCGCACGCTTGCCGTCGCCGCACCCCAGTGTCCCGCCCGGGTCGTCACCAGATCAGCTCCGCCGGGCTGGACACGTCGTCGTTGCTGAGTGGTGCCACGGTCGGATTCGCCGGGGCGAGGTTCGAGGCCACACGAGATGCGTGCGTCGATGCCCAGCGGATCATGCGGACGAGCTGCTCCGGGTTGTTCGCGGTGAGCACACCCTGCCCCGAGGATCCGATGAACCGCTCGAGCACCTCGACGTCGGCGTCCCGGCCGATGCCCACGGCCATGCGAACTGCGCGGCGGCCCATCGGTTCGTCCAGGAAGCGAGCCAACGCTGGTTTGTAGTCGTCGGTCGGCATACCGTCCGAGACCAGGAGTATCGCCGGCGGGAGGGCGCGCTCTTCCATCGCCGGCGGACCGAGCTGCGGTGCAAGGAGGTCGAGCGCCGCCCCCATGTCGGTGTAGCCCCCGGTCGTGAGGTTCTGCCACCCGACGCGAGCGACCGGTGTCGGCGTCTCGATGTGCCACCGCGCGCCCGACGAGAAAGCGATCGACCGGATCAACAGATCGGCGTGTGGGTTCTGGCTGGCGACGTCGACGAGGTGAGGCAGCATCTCGCGGATGGCGTTGTTGAGCGATTGCATCTTGCCGTCGGCGGCCATCGACCCGGAGCAGTCGGCGATGATGAAGAAATGCAACGGCCGTGCGGCCAGCCTCGAACCCGGTCGCTCGGTCATGACGATCCCTCTCGGCATGGAAAAACGAGTCGCGTTAACATGCAGCTCCGGTCGACCGGAGGGGACGAATGAGTGGTCTGGTGACGGGGAGCACGGTTCAGCTCCCTCAGTCGCGTCGTGCCGCGACTGTGCGCCGGTTCCTCGGCGAGGGGAGTCAGGGCTCGGTCTACGACGTCGTGGTGGAGCCGACCGGCGAGCACCAGGCGCTGAAGTGGTACTTCCCGAGTCTTTCGATCGATCGACAGCGAGCAGCGATCACGGAGCTGGTCGAGCGCGGGTCGCCCGACGAGCGGTTCTTGTGGCCGACGGAGATCGCCGTGTCGAGCGAACACCCGGGCTTCGGCTACCTGATGCCGTTGCGTGCCCATTCGTCGGTCGGTCTCGCCGATCTGCTCACCGGAAAAGTCGACGTGTCCTTCTCGACGGTGTGCACACTCGGGATGGAGCTCTCCGACACCTTTCTTCGCCTGCACAGTCAGGGGCTCTGTTATCGAGACATCAGCTTCGGCAACGTGTTCTTCGATCCCCACACTGGACGGCCGATGATCTGTGACACCGACAACGTCGGTGTCGACGGAGTTTCCACGTCGGCCGTCCTCGGCACACGGCGCTTCATGGCACCGGAAGTGGTCCGACGGGAAGCAGCTCCGAGCACCGCCACCGACCTGTACTCGCTGTCGGTGCTGCTGTTCTATGTCCTGATGGTCGGACATCCGCTCGTCGGGCGGCGCGAGCTCGAGTTCCCGGTCTGGGACGAACACGCCGAGAGCGCGCTGTTCGGTCGGGATCCGAAGTTCGTCTTCGACCCCGATGACGCCTCGAACGCCCCAGTGCCCGAGCTCCACGCCTCGGTGCTGACGAATTGGAGCCTCTACCCAGAGCACATCCGGCGGCTTTTCATTCAGGCGTTCACCACCGGTCTCTCCGATCCGTCGAACGGCCGCGTCCGCGAGAGCGTGTGGCGTTCTGCGCTCGCCAGGTCGCGCGACCTGATCGTGCGCTGCCCGGCATGCTCGAAGGAGAACTTCTGGCGCGAGGGAGTCGCCGACGCGACGTGTTGGAGCTGTGATCGCCCCATCGGTGACCCGGTCCGGGTTGCGATCGACGGCCGGCCGTTGGTACTCAACGAAGGAACGGTGGTGTCGCAGCATCACCTCGACTTGAACTACGACTTCGACCGCATCGTGGCGCGGGTCGTCCGTCATCCCACGAAACCCGGACAATGGGGCCTCCGCAACGAGACACCGCACCAATGGCAGATCGCGCTGCCGAATGGCGACCGCACGGTCGCCGATCCGGGTCGGTCCGTCGGCCTGTTGCCCGGGACACGCATCATGCTCGGGCGGAGTACGGCGACGATCCTGTGCTGAGTCGTTGACCGCGTTCATCGCGCGACCTCCTCGGTCGGTGCTGCCGGCAGTCGCCGTGCCGCGCGGCGGAATGGAGACACGAACCAGAGCGGGATGTCTGCCAACCACACGGACGGGAATGGCCCACCGCCGCGAAACTTGATGCGGTCGCGTGTGGTGTGCCCGATCATCCCTGTCACCTCCAGACTGCGGCCCCGCTTCTTGGACAGCAGCCACACGTCGTCGCCCGCAATCGCGACGAATCGTGACGGCCACAGAAAATTCCCGATGAACATCAGCGGGAAGAAGGCCGCGACGACCACCGCGCTCAGCACGGTCGGGGGCTGAACGAAGGCGGCGAGCAGGAGGGGCAGGAGGCACAACAGCCACCCAGGGCTGGCGCCCGCCTTGGCCTCGTAGGCGACGTCGATGTCCCGCCCGAGGAACGCTGCGGCCCGGGCGGTGCACTTCTTCGTTCCCTTCCTCGGCAAGGTGTCAGTGGAGGCGTTCGGCGGGAGAGGCCTCGGTGCCGGCCGTGCGTGGACAGCCTCGACCGTGGCAGGTACCAGAGGCGTGGCAGGCGACGCGACTGGGTGCTGGAGTGGAGGCGGGACCAGCGGCGTGACCGGGACCAGCGGCGTGACCGGAACCGGCGACGCCACCGGAGGCTGGAGCGGAGGCGAGATCGGAGGCTGGACCGGAGACGGGCTGGCGACGACGTGGGCGCGGCTCGCCACAGCTCGGTCCGGTGGCGAAGTGTGCGGCGCTGACCGAGCGTCGGTTGCGCTGGGCACCAACTCAGACGGGACGCTGGTGGAATCGGGCATGTCGGTGGGCAGTGCCGTTGCCGATCGAATCGAATCGAGCGGCAGCGCCGTCGCATCGGGGCGGTCCGAGTTCGGCTCGACGGTCCTTGGCGGGTTGACCTTGACGGGCGACGACGGCGACCGAGTTGCGGGAGCTGGGGTTACTGGCCGCTCGCTCGTCAGACCGAGGGCGACAGCCCATGTGGTGACCGCCCACCTCGACGCGTCAGCCGTCCAGCCACGCGTCGTGACCAGCAGTTGGACGAGCTCGTCCCGTTCGATCGGGGACCACCCATTGCGCTTCAGGCGGAGCGGTACACGCTCTTCAGCGGCGACGATCAGCTGATGGATCTGGGTTCGATGGCCGCGCGCGTCGGTGCCGAGCTCCTCCTCCAATCTCCTGCGGAGGTGCGACGTCTGATTGACCCAGCTCGGGTCCGCACGTGTGATCGCGACCCGCAGTGCGCCGACCAGATCGTCGTCTGTCATGAGTTCCGCTCCGATCCGGCGAGCGTGTCGCTCAACAATGCCACTTGTACCACCATCGCGCGGGTGCGATCGACGAGGATCCCACGGCCCGGCACGAGCGGAGGTGGGATCGCGGGCAGCTTCACTCCGAACATGAACGCGTCGTCCACGGTCGGCCAGAGCAGCACGACCCGGCGCAGGCTCATGACATAGCGGGCCCACGGATCGAACATCCCGGACAGGTCGTTCACGCGGGCAGCCACGAGCACCGTCGTACCGGTCTCTGTGGAATTGCGCACGACCTGCTCGAGACGTGCGCTCACACCGCTCAGACTGCTGATCATCTCCGCGTCGTCGATCACGAGAACGCGTCCAGGCTCGGTCGAGACCGCGAACGCGTCGAGCGCGTCGTCGACTCCCATCGTCGACGAGTGCAGGGTGAAGCCTTTGCTGCACGCGAACTCGCGCAACGCATTCGGGCGGGGCGCGATCACCAGCACCTGGCTCGGTTCCGGGCCAATCGAAGCGAGCAGGGACACCAGCGTCGAGCTCCGGCCGGATTGAGAGGCGCCGGCGATCAGCATGACAGCCGACCCACCGTCGAACGGGATCGACACCGGCTCGATATCGGGTCCGCCGAGGCCGATCACGAGCTCGCCGCGTCGTGGGGCGATCTGCTCGCGGCGGACCTCGAGGGGCAAGCGCGGTACCGGGCGCGCCAGACGCGCGGGGGGCACAGCCGCCCATCGGTCGACCACATCGATGAAGGCGGCCAGATCGGGGCGAACCACCTGCACCTCGACGCCGCCCGCCGTCAGGCCACGACCAGGTGGCAGGTTCGGCATCTCGTTCGGCGCGAGCCGGACGTCGACGAGCCCGTACTCGGAGCTGTCGGCCGCGCGGAGGATGAGCCGGGCGAGGATCAGGTTGTGCTCGCGCGCGCGGAGGTCGTTGGTCTGGGCCGTCGAGACGACGATGTGGATGCCGACCGCTGGGCCGTTCTGCAGCAGAGAGTTGAAACGCTCGAGCAGCCGGCCCGTCTCCACCTGCTCGGCCACCTCGCGAAACGCCGAGTAGTCGTCGACCAGCAACACGGTCCATGGCGCGGTGCCGCCATTGGCCCGCCAACGCAAGAAGTCGCCCGCTCCGGCGATCGCGAGCTCTTCGCGACGTGAGTCGATCGCACGGGTCAGACGGTCGATCAGACGGGTCAGGCGTTCGACCTCGTTGGCCCCCACGACGTCGCCGACGTGGGGAAGGTCGACCAGAGGTCCGAGGCTGCCGGCACCGGCGTCGATGGCGTAGATGTGCACATCTTCGGGCGAGTAGTGGTTGGCCAGGTCGGCTGCCACTTGCCACAAAGCCGTCGTCTTGCCGAAACCGAACACGCCGGACACCAACGCGTGCCCGGAGGCCGACAGATCGAACTCGAATGGGACCTGAGCGTGGCGCCGTGGGTGGTCGGCGAGCCCGATCACGGCGGTGAGGCGATCTGTCCGCCGAGGATCGCTGATGATCGCGTCTGCGGGAAGGTCCTTCGGGAGCGGCGGCAACCACAGGGGTGTCACCGCGCTCAGGCCCAACTGATCGGCGGCCGCCCTGATGTGTCCGACCACGACATCGAGCTCGGTTGCGAGTGCCTTTGGCAGCCGGATCGAACGCATCGCTCCACCCAAGGGTGTTATGCGTACCCGTGAGTCCTGATCGGGCACCGGGCGGGCGATTCGAGCGGCTTGAAAGGTGCGCAGGTCGCGTCCGGCACCGAGGCGGATGATCGCTCGGCCGGGCGAGGCGTCGGGGATGTGCGCGGCATCGCGAGTTCCGAGGATCTCCATCGACTCCGATTCGACGACGACGCGCAGGCAGATCCACAGGTTGGTGTTCGTGCGAATCGCGTGGGTGATGACCCCCGACGGGCTCTGCGTCGCGAGCAGCATGTGGATCCCGAGGCTCCGGCCTTGGGTTGCGATGGTGTCCAGCCGATCGCGCACTTCCGGTTGTCGTTCCATCAACAATGCGAACTCGTCGATCACCACGAGGAGGTCCGGGAGGGGCTCGCGACCATCTGTGCCCGCTCGCGCGTACGCGATGACGTCCGGTACTCGGGCCGATTCGAGCACTCGCTTGCGCCGATCGATCTCGGCGTCCAGGGCGGTGAGCGCACGAAGCGCGAGCGATGAGTCGCTTTCCAGGTCGGTCACGAGTCCAGCGACGTGCGGCAACGTCGCCAGCGGCGCGAACGTCGAGCCGCCCTTGAAGTCGACGAGGAACAGATTGAGCCGTTCGGGTGAGTGAGTCAGCGCGAGCGCGGTGAGGATCGTCTGCATCAGCTCGCTCTTCCCCGAGCCAGTGGTACCGGCGATCATCCCGTGCGGGCCGTCGCGGCGGAACCCGACCGTGACGGGAGCGCCAGAATCGTCTGAGCCGACAGCAACGGTGAGCGCCTGCGAGGGCGGTTGCTTCCACGCGCCGATCACGTCGGGTTGCGTCGCCGTGCCGAGCCCGAGCAGCTCCACCAATCCGGACGGGCCGCTTCGCCCGCCACGACCACCAAGCCGGCCGAGGCTGACCGCGAGCCGCTCGGCCTGCTCGTCGCTGATCCCGCAGATGTCGATGTCGCCCTCTGGAGCGTCACGATACGACCCGATGACACTGCCGCGGCCATGACTGTCGATCTGCAGCACGGCGGTGAGTCCGCTGGGCAGGACGCGTTGGTCCGACGAGCCAACCACCAAGAGCTGCGAGCCGTGCGCCGACTCGCGGAACGCGTCAGCCGACTGCCGCGAGGCGTCGGGCACGACGACGAGGTGGAGCATGCCTGCGCGCGAGGCGTCGCGACCGCCCTCTTCGCGCGACACCATTGCGACGAGAGCCGATGCCTGAGAGGGGTCTTGCGACACTCCGCCGCCGGTGACGTGGGGGAGCCAGCGGCACCACTCCCATCCTGGCGCGGACGCGGCGACCCAGATCGCGAGTTGATTGGGCGGATGGAGCATCGCCGCTTCGATGATGATGCGTGCGAGGAGTGAGTTGACGGTGTCGGATGGGCCGCACACACCCAACGAACCGTCGTGCGGGCCGGGTCCGCCGACTGGGACGCGATCCAGGTGCGCGTGCCGCGCAATGACCTCGCTGAGCTCTGCGGCGTGAGGCGAGTCGGTGCGCGTGGTGCGCTCTACAGCAATGCGTGTCGACCTCCGGCCGATGCCGATCGTCGGCCGGAGCGCATCTTCATCGGTCGGTCGACGCTCCCATATCCGCGAGGACGACGTGGACAGCCACGCTTCGAGCGTTTCCACCGACGGCGACAGGTCGTGCAGCGAGGCTGCCTGCCGGATCCGAGCCTGCCCGAGCGCAGCATCGAGAGCGGCAAGCCGGCCGCGGTACTCCTTGATCCGAGATTTGCGCCGCGACTGCTCGCCGAGAATCGAGGCGGCGATGCTGATCACTCCGATCCCTCCGGTGATGATGCCGAACACGGCGTAGCTCGGATTGGTGAGCACCAACGTGAGGCCGAGGATCGTCGCACCGATACCGCCGGCGACCTGCCACTGCACGCCGCGTCCCTTCAACGAGGCCGACTCCGGTGGATCGATCCGTTCGACGACGTACGCCGGTTCCGGCCACACCGTGCGCGGCAGTTGGTTGAGGGTGGTGGTGGACCGATGCGGCCAATGGCGTCCTGGCGCAGCGGTGACGGAGGATGCGTCGCCGACTCCGATCACGTAGTGATCTCCCTGACGCACACCCGTCGCCGACCACCGATCGTCCGGATGCAGGAGCGCACCATCCTCCAGCCGATACAGCAACAACTCCTGATCGGGGACGTCGACGAAGCAGGCCAGGTCGCGGGTCACCTCCGCGACCGTCGCGTCAGCGGCGGCGTCGACCTGCACGGTTTCGGCGCGCCCGGAGCCCTCCGCCGAGAGTCGGATGGTGATCGGCTCTCCCGCGGCGCCCTCGGAGAAGGTGAGTTGCGCGGACGACATTCCGAGTCCGATCGTGACTCCGTCCGCGAGCGTGATGCTGTCGCGGAGCGGCCGCTCGCCGACCCGCGTTCCGTTGGCCGAGTGCAGGTCTTCCAGATGCACGCGTCCACCGGCGATGCGCACGACAGCGTGCCGCCGCGAGACCGTGTCGTCGTCGATTCGAATGTCGCAGTCAGCGTCCCGACCGATCGTCGCCCCATCGTGCAGCGCGACGACGCGATCCTTGCCGCGGTGGCGGATTCGTATCGCCGGGCCCGCCGCGGCGTCGGAGTACCGCACCAAGCGCAGCACCCGCAGGGTCGTCTGACCAAGAAGGATCGAGTCACCCGCCGCCAGGTCGGTCGAACGCGTTGCCGTGCCGTTGACGACAACGCCGGCGGTCGATCCCAGGTCGCGGATGCGGATGCTGTCGAGGCCGGGCTCGACGAGCGCATGTCGTCTGCTGACGGTGCGATCGTCGACCGCCAGGTCACCCTCGCGGCCGATCACGATCGGAACCTCGACCGACGCCGAGCCGCCGCAGCTCTGTCCGTCGGCGATGCGGACGACGTACCCGTTGGCGGTCATCGCGCCGGGTGGGGTGTCACGAGGCTGACCGTCGGCATCTCAGCACGTGGTGATCGTGTTCGGGAAGATCGTCGTCGACTTGGACACGCTCGCAGTTTGTCCTCCGAGTCCCGTCGCGGTGTATGTAAACGTGATGGTGTAGGCGGAGTCACTGTTCGGTGCCGAGAGGGTCCACGTCTTACCCGAATGGGAGCCGACAACGTTGGCGCTCCAGCCACCCCCAGTGTCGTTGGTCGTGGTCGCCGTGACGGCGAAGCTCTGGCATGCCGTGGCCGACGACGGAACGCTGATCTGGACAGTGGGCTCAGGCGGCGGCGGAGGCGGTGGCGTCGTCGCAGTCGTCGTCGCAGTCGTCGTCGCAGTCGTCGTCGCAGTCGTCGTCGCAGTCGTCGTCGCAGTCGTCGTCCCAGTCGTCGTCCCAGTGGTCGTCCCAGTCGTGGTCGCGGTCGTCGTCCCGGTTCCCGGGTTGGAGGGGCGCCGGGTCGTCGGCGTGGTGCCCGCTGCTGCGAGCGGATCCACGTTGATGTTCGACTCCGACGTGGCGGTCACGCCGTACACACTTGTGGCGACGTACGAGAGCGTGTTCGGCCCCGGCACCAGACCCGTCACATGGGCACCCCAACCGCCGTCGGGATTGATGACCGCGGGAAACCCGTTGACCGTCAAGGAGGCTGCGTCGGTGTTGCCGAAGATGTCGGCCTCGGCGACGCTGACGACGGTGGTGTCCGCCGTGGCGATCGTGATGACGGGGGGACGGGCGTGCTCGGCGGCTGCGTCGGCGATTTGCTGGGTCTTCCATTGCTCGAGCAGCTCCGGTGTGGCGCCGGCGGCGATGGCGAAGTGATACTTCACTTCTACCGTCTGGCCGGCCGGGGCCAGGATGACCCACGAGATGACCGGGTCGTTCCGGAAGACGGTCGCCGGTGGTTCGGAGGTGATCAGGTCGGCAGTGGCGACAAGCGATTTCGGCACGGTCTCGTAGTACGTCGCCGACTTGTCGGCCGCCGTCGAGTTGACGAATGACAGCGTGGCGTCGAGCTGTGTGCCGTTGATGGTCCAGGTGCGGGTGAGGTCGCCGCTCGCCGTGGGCTCGACGGGAAACACGGCCTGCGGAGGCAGGGGGATCGCAGTCGTGCTCGTCGCCAGTTCGGTGGTGGTCGTTACGGCTTCGGTGGCGGTGGTGGTGGGCGCGTCCGTGGGGGCGGTGGATGCCGACGTCGTGGTTGCTGCCTCGACTGTGGTCTCGACAACTTGTGTCGTCGTTGGCGCCGCAGTCGTGGCGTCGTCGTCCTTCAGGGCGATGAAGAGTCCCACCCCGAGCGCGACGACGATCAACGGTACGCCGATCAGCAGCCACCTCCGCTTCGAGGTCGACGTTGCGGCAGGCGCGCCGTTCGGAAGCGGTGGGACCGCCACCGCGGTCCATGGCTCGATCCGGGCACCCGGCGTCGGTGGCGCAAAGTCGGCCACGGTGTTCGGCGCAGCGCGGCGGTTCCCCGCTTGGGCGCCCGTCGGCGTGGCAGCGGTGTTGGTTGCTGTGTCCGTGTTGGTTGGTGTGTCGGTGACGGCGTCAGATCCGCGAGCGGAGTTCACCAGGCTGTTGGTGAGCGAGGGAGGCTCGGCGTCGGCGGCAAGCATGCCCAGCGCGTAGCGCCAGACCTCAACGGCAAAGTGGGCGACCGCCGCATCGAGTCCCCGATTGCGAAGACGCATCATCGCGGTTTCGACATCGATCCGTTCGGCGAGCAGATCCTCCGGCACGCTCTCCTCCGCCGCGAGCACGACCGCGTCGATCTCGGCGCGTCGAGTCCGCGACTCCGCGCCGAGCACATCGCTGACCATTCCTTGCACTCGTCGCGGCTCGGTGGCCAACGCTCGACCCACTTCTCGCACTGCTTGCGCAAGTGCGTTGGCGAGCATGACATCAGCGTCGCCGACCTCATTCTGATCAACCGACATGGCCGTCCCTCCACTGTCTCCTTGGCCACTGTACATCGCAACCACCGATCGTCGAAGCGGCGCCGCGCGCCGCTTCGTCGACTGTGATCGCGCGTGCTGAAGAATCTCTGAAGAACGGTCGGTCATCGTCGCGACATGATCATTCGAGACACTGAAAACGCGATACCAGCCATGGACATCATGCTGAGGTGCGCCTGGTTGCGCCATGTTTCCTGTTCTCTTACGCGTCGATCTATGGGATGCTCTGCACGGGACTGTGAGGGAGGGACGACGATGCGCGCAGAGGTTGCTACCACGGGTACCGCGGGGCGAGGGCGAGGCGCAACTCGACGCCACGGTGGGCGTCGACTGATCGCGTTGCTGTCGACGCTGACAGTGATGTCTTGTCTCGGCGGAGGGGTGGCTCGGGCGGAAACGGTCGATCCCGAACCGCCAACGACGGACGGCTCAACAACGAATCCGGTGGCGAAGGTCAGCACCGACTCGTCGGAGCGAGCGCCGTCCGCATCCGCGTCTCCTTCCGCATCCGCCTCCGTCGCGGCGGTGCCGTCGAACGACCAGTTCGCGAACGCGATCGCTGTCGCTGCCGGGTCGACCTCGACTGGAATCAACGTTGGTGCGACGAAGCAGGCGGGCGAGCTCGTGCACGCCTCGAACAGCGGCGGTGCGTCGGTGTGGTGGAAGGTGACACTTTCGCCCGGAGCGTACGTCGTCGACACCGACTCGAGCTCGTTCGACACGTTGCTGAGCGTCTACACGGGACCGGCGTTCGACAACCTGGCCGCCGTCGCGTCGAACGACGACTCTCCCGTTGGCGGAACGACGAGCAAAGTGGCGTTCACGGCCACACCGGGCACGTACTACATCGTTGTCGACGGATATCGCAGCGGAACCACCGTCGCAACCGGATCGATCACGCTCCACGTCGGATTGTCCTCGGGATCGGCCTTTGCTCCACCATCGAACGACAACTTCGCCGGCGCGTACACGTTCACGGTCCTGGAGGACTTGACCGCAGATCTGTACGGAAGCACGATCGCGGCGACACCAGAAGCGGGTGAACCACTCGCCGGGGGGTACGCGGCGAAGCGTTCGGTGTGGTTCCGCTTCATCTCACCGGTGACCGGCACGCTGACGGCCACCACGTTCGGCAGCGGCTTCGACACGATCCTCGATGTCTACACGGGCTCGTCGATCGCGACGTTGGTACCGGTGCCCAATGGGTCGAACGACGACGAGAACCGCGCGGGCAACGTGCTCACGAGCTCGGTGACCAACGTTCCGATCACGAGTGCCACGGCGTACTACCTGAGGATCGACGGGTATGCCGGCGTGCAGGGTTACATCGTGCTCGGCGTGACCGTCGCCGGCACAGTGCCGGTGGGGACGGCGACGTCGCCCGGCGTGCCGAGGGATGTCAAGGTCGACGCCGGTGACGGGCAGGCGACGGTCACCTGGGCTGCGCCGGTGTCGGACGGCGGTAGCCCGATCACCTCCTACACCGTGACGGCGAGCCCGGGAGGATCCACCTGCACGTGGACGAGTGGACCGCTGTCGTGCGTGGTGACGGGCTTGTCGAACGGGACGGCGTACACCTTCACGGTCACCGTCAAGACGGCAGTCGGTTCGGCCGGCACTCCACCGACGAGCCCTGTGACTCCCGGGAAATCCGGTTACGTGTCGTTGACCCCGGCGCGCCTGTTGGACACGCGGGGCGGCCGGTCGACGGTCGACGGTCAGTTCAACGGGATCGGCGCCGTTGGTGCTGGGGCGACGTTGAACGTGACGGTGGTTGGACGTGCCGGTGTGCCCACATCTGGTGTCGACGCGGTGGTGTTGAACGTGACCGTCACCGAGCCGACAGCGAGCGGGTACGTCACCGTCTTCCCCGC
>Ga0075365_10000670_pt1 | contig 13707 bp, 12 predicted proteins | sample EndMetdeltDD1765_FD_71387 | JGI IMG/M metagenome (GOLD analysis project Ga0075365, IMG submission 71387) | Populus endosphere microbial communities from Tennessee, USA - Endosphere MetaG P. deltoides DD176-5 | ecosystem: Host-associated > Plants > Roots > Endosphere | place: USA: Tennessee... | reverse complement strand
ACTTCGTGGAAGGTGTCGGCGCCGGTGCGCGGCTTGCCCTCGCGCCAGCCGTCCCGAATCGCCGGCCGCGCGACGCGCAGGTCCGAGTGCACCATCTCCGGAATGGCCTGGAGCATGTCGGACGGCGCCGGGTCGCGCGCAAACGGCTCGCAGCCGACCACGCGGCCGTTCTCGACGAGCGCGGTATAGGCGCCCCAATGGGCGAGCGTGGGGAAGCGTGCGATGGTCATGGCAGTTCCGGCTCACCGTGGACCAGAATCGGCAGAATGAGCCTTTTGCGCGCGCGACTCAACCGCTCCTGCTCCGCATTGACGCCGGTCTCCTGCACGGCCTCGTACCAGCGGGCGAGTCGCGCTTGACGAATTCGCCGAACCCCTCTGGCGCGAAGCCTAGGTCCGTCATGCGCTGGCGGATGTCGGGTAGCTCGCGCGCCTTGCCGATCGCGGCGATTGAATGCGGCGCACGGATTTCATCAAGCGCGCGGTCGGAATACCTGAGGCGCCGTGCCGGCTTCTGAGACTTCGATCTGTCGGCGGCGCTGCTGAAGTTCAGGGGAGGGAGGTGGTGGCTCGGCCCAGTGCTTGGGCTAATAGGGGCTAGTCCGAGCTAGCAGTCACCAGGTCCGAGCCGCGCCGACTCTGTCACCTTCGAATCAAAGACGCGACTTGTTCCCGGCATAAACCTAAACAAACCGTTAAGGCGCTCGCGCGCTGCGCCGTCAGCGCTTCCGAACCGGCGTCATTTCGGCTGCGGCGGGCCGCGCCGCTCCGGTGCCGCGGTAATATTTTTGACCGACACCAGCAGGGGGGCATGGTGATGCCCGGTATGGGGCGCCGAACGCCGACGCTCCTTGCACGGAAACCCGCTTGCCGACCAGACGCTGCAGCGTGCGCGACAGCGCGGGATCCGGGCGCGCGTCATTCGACAAGAGTTGAATGCGATCGAAGCTCTCTCTCGCATCGAGCGAATCATCCCCGGCGGCGCAAATCGGGGCATCCAACGTGAGGATATAGGCGGGCTCGCGCGCGTCGCCTTTCCGAACGTCCTCGAAGTTCGGTGGACCTGGAAAGATTTGATGGCTCAACGTCCCCTGAAAGGATAAACGGTCTGTCTGTTTCACGTCGATGCATGCGGCGTTCGCGGCGCAGGCCGCCCACATGGTCCATACGAAGACACACGCTGCCGAGGGAGATATCTGGAACATAGCTGCAGTCTTGCGACGTCGATGATTGCCATCACTCTATCAGTGAAAAATCGCAACCGCCAAGCAAGCGCCGATAGCTCGGCCAACCTGCCCGGGCAAACAGCCCGTTCTACGAAAAGGATCGTCTCATGAAGGTCATGCTCGCCATGCTGACGATCATCAACGTCGCCTTGACCGTCTTTGGCGTGTCGATGGCGGCTATGTCCCCGATGATGTTCGACAGCGGCGGCGACGGGAAGCTGCTGTGGGCGATATTCTGGAGTCTCTGGATTTCCCCGTCGTCGCCCTGCTTTGCGTGTTCTTGCCCTGGCTCTTTCTGTGGCTGCGATGGCCCCGCACCGCGCTCGTCGCGTCCGACGTCCCGATCACCTGGATGATCATCCTCGCGGTGGTGCTCTTTGCGTTTTTTTAGAGCAAGATCCCGAAAAGTGTGCAGCGGTTTTCGGAAAAGATCATGCTCAAACAAGGAGCTAGAGCGGGATGACGATTCAACGAAAAGTCATCCCGCTCTAGCGTATTGCCCGCATCGGAACGTTTTGGAGTGCAGCTCGACCCCCCGGAGGAACGCAAGGTGAAACGACAGCGTGAACCCATCGCTGCTGTGCGAGCGGGCTGCAGGCGGGCGATCCCTGCGACCCTCGCGCTTGTGTGTATCGTCCTGCCGCAGCTCGCGCGCGCGCAGGGCGACGTCGCGCCGGGCAATCGCGCGCTGAAGGCGGCCGTCGCCAAGGTGGTGCAGGATACCGGCATCAAGCCCGGCGAGCCCGGCATCGCGGTGCTGGCGTTGAAGCCGGGGCGCGTGCTGCTGATGGAGGGCTATGGGCTCGCCAACATCGTGAGCAAGGAGGCGATCACCTCCTGCACCCGGTTCGAGCTCGCGTCCGTGTCGAAGACCTTCACGTCGACCGCAATCCTCATTCTTCAGGAGCGCGGCCTGCTCTCGATCGACGACGACGTGCGCAAATACATCCCGGAGCTGCCGCAATATCCGAACGGGCCGCTGCGGCTGCGCGATCTGCTCCAGCACGTCTCCGGCCTCACCGACTATCTGGAGCTGCCGTCCATTCCCAAGAGCAACAAGTCGTATTGGGTCAACGGTGACTACCTTGCGGCGCTGGGCAAGGCGCGGCTCGATTTTCCGATCGGGCAAAAGTACGAATACAACAACACCAACTACATGCTGCTGGGGCTCATCGTGGAGCGCGTCGCCGGAAAGCCCTTCGGCGAGGTTCTGCGCGAGAACATATTCGCTCCCGTGGGAATGAAGAACACGTTCGTCTATGCGAGTCCCGACAGCGTTCCGGAGAATGCCGCGCCGCCGTGCAACAATGCGGTCGGCTACGAGCTCAAGAATAAGCGCTGGGTCGCGCGCTGGGGCTTTCCCCCCGGGCACCGCCAGGACGAGCATCTGGAGGTCGGGGACGGTGCCATCTGGAGCAATCTGGAGGACATGGCCAGGTGGGATGCCGCCATCCGCACCAACAAGCTGCTCAAGCCGGCGACGATGAAGCTCGCGCTCACCGGGTCGCGGAGGAACAAAGGCTATGGGCTGGGCTGGGACCTCTACCGCGACGACAACGCACCGATGCACGGCTTCGGCCATGACGGCTATTGGCGCGGCTTCAACACCACGTATTACAACTATCTCACCGACAACCACACGGTCGTCCTGCTTAGCAACCGCGGCGACGCCATCGACCTCAACAAGTTCTGGGAGAAGCTGAGCGAGCTGATCGAGGCCAACGCGAAGGAATAGTAGGGGATTACTGGGACGGCCTGGCCCATGGCCGTCGCGCGCGATCGGCGGCCTTGAACGCGGCGATCTTGTCCACGTAGCTCTCGGTCAGCGCGATATTGTCCCAACCGTTGAGCAGCCGCGTGCGCACGACCGGATCGACGGCGAAGCGCCAAGTGTGATTGCCGCATTGGATTGTCTGCTGCTCGAGATCGACGGTCACGGGCCGGTCCGGCGACTCGCCGACCATGGCCATGAGGGCCGCCGCGTCATCGTCGGAGACGATTGCGGTCAACAGTCCGTTCTGCACCGCGTTGCCCGCGAAGATGTCGCCGAAGGATGGCGCGATCACGCATCGAATGCCGTAATCCCAGAGCGCATAGACGGCGGATTCGCGCGAGGAGCCGCAGCCGAAGTTGCACGCGCCCACGATGATCCTGGCATCGCGCCAGACGGGCTTGTTGAGCGGAAAATCCGGCCGCTCGCGCCGGTCGGGATCGAAGCGCAGGTCGTGCAGGAGCATCGTTCCGAGTCCGGCCGAGCGCGGCACCTTGAGAAAGCGCGCCGGGATAAGCTGATCGGTGTTGAGATTGGCGATATCGAGGGGGCAGGCCGTGCCGGTCAGGCGGGTGAATTTGTCCATGCCTGCACCTCAAACCTTGCGCCCTGCGAGCAGCGGCCGGACGTCGGTCAGCCGTCCGGTGACCGCCGCTGCAGCCACCATCGCCGGTGACATCAAATGGGTGCGCGCGCCCGGTCCCTGCCGGCCGCGGAAATTGCGGTTGGTGGTCGAGGCGCAGCGTTCGCCCGGCGCGACCAGATCGCCGTTGATGCCGACGCACATGGAGCAGCCGGACTCGCCCCACTCGAGGCCGGCGTCACGGAAGATGCGGTCGAGCCCTTCCTCCTCGGCTTGGCGCTTGACGGCGGACGAGCCGGAAGAGACCAGTCCGGGAACCTTGCTCACCCGGCCGGCGAGCACCGCGGCCGCCGCGCGCAGATCCTCGATGCGCGCATTGGTGCAGGAGCCGATGAAGATGCGGTCGATGGCAACATTGCTGAGTTTCGTGCCCGGCGCGAGCCCCATATAGTCGAGCGCCTCGCGCAGATATTTCGCGCGCGCCGCGTCCCCTTCGCTCGCCGGATCCGGCACGCTGGCGTCGATCGGCAGGGCATCCTGCGGGCTCGTGCCCCAGGTGACGATCGGGGCAATGTCGGCGGCGTCGAGCGCGACCTCGCGGTCGAATTCTGCGCCGTCGTCGGTCGCGAGCGCCGACCATGCCTCGACCGCCTGGTCGAATGCCGTTCCCTTCGGGGCATAGGCGCGGCCCTTCAGATATTCGAAGGTCGTTTCGTCGGGCGCGACCATGCCGCTGCGCGCTCCGGCCTCGATCGACATGTTGCACAGCGTGAGCCGTCCCTCCATGGAAAGCGCGCGGATGGCGGGACCGGCGAACTCGATGGCATGACCGGTCGCGCCGTCGGCGCCGATGCCGGCGATGATGGTGAGCGCGATGTCCTTGGCCGCAATGCCGGGAGCGAGGCGCCCGTCGACGGTCACACGCATGCGCTTCGGCTTTCGCTGCCACAGCGCCTGCGTCATCAGCACGTGCGCGACCTCGGAGGCGCCGATGCCGAAGGCGTAAGCGCCGAGCGCACCATGAGTCGAGGTGTGGCTGTCGCCGCATACGATCAGCAGGCCTGGGAGGGTGAGGCCCTGCTCGGGCCCGACCACGTGCACGATTCCCTGGCGCGGATCGTCGAGCCCGAACAAGGTTATGCCGTGCTCGGCGGTGTTTTCCTCGAGGGTGCGCACCATGCGCGCGATCTCGGGATTTTCGATCGTGCGGCGGGAGCCGCGCGTCGGGACGTAATGGTCGGCGACACCGAAGGTCAGGCCCGGCTCGGCGAGGCGCGCGCCGCGCGCCTTGATCTGGCTGAAGGCGTTGAACGATCCCTCATGCACGTAGTGGCGGTCGACCCACAGCAGCGCCCCGCCGTCGTCGCGCCGCACGATCTCGTGGGCCGCCCACAGCTTGTCGAACAGGGTCAGACGCTCGCTCATGCGGATCGACGGGGATTGGGCGCTGCGGCGCGCCGCGCAATATAGGACACACGGCGTGCGCAATATAGAAGGCGGGGCCGGGCAATGTTAGTCTGTCGGGCAGACGCCAGATGGGAGGGTTCCGATGTCGCATTGGTCAGTCCAACTCACGCGCCGCCGGCTGCTGCAGACGACGGGGGTGGGCGCCGCCGTCGCGGCAACCGGTCTCATCGGCGCGCCGGCCGTGCTGCGCGCACAGGGCGCGGCGGTGAAGCTCGGTGTGCTGCACCCGGTCTCCGGCGCGCTGTCCTATTCCGGCCAGCAGGGCCGGCTCGGTGCGATGATCGCGATCGACGAGATCAATGCGGCCGGCGGCATCAAGGCGCTGGGGGGCGCCAAGATCGAGGCCGTGCTCGGCGACGCGCAATCGACGCCGGAAGGCGGCAATGCCGAGGTCGAGAAGATGAACTCGGGAGGCGTCGCGGCCGTCGTCGGCGGCTATGCCAGCTCGATCTGCCTCACCGCCAGTCAGACCGCCGCCCGCTACGACCTGCCCTACGTGGTCGATGTTGGCGTCGCCGACAACATCGTCACGCGCGGCCTCAAGAACACCTTCCGGTTCGGACCCGGCTTCGGCGTCATCGCGAAGACCGCGCTCGACAACCTCGTCACCATCAACGACCAGGCCGGCCAGCCGGCCAAGACTGTCATGATCGTGCACGAGGACTCCCTGTTCGGATCGGGGCTCGCCAAGCTGCTCAACGCGCAACTGCCCGAGCGCGGCTTCCAGGTGCTCGAGACCATCCCGCATCCGACGCCGACGCGCGATTTCAACAATGTGGTGCTGAAGATCAGGGCGCAGAATCCGGATCTCGTGATTCCCGCAAACTACTACAATGAATACGTGCTGCTCGCCCGCACCATGCAGCAACAGCGCGTGCGGCCGAAGGGTATCTATTCGGTCCTCGGGGGCGCGGCCTCCTCCTACAAGTTCGTCAAGGAGTTTCCGGAGGCCGCACAATACATCATGGACTGCAATCACTGGTTCGACCCGCGCAATCCGAGGGCTCTGGCGCTCAAGAAGAAGGTCGAGGACAGCGGACAGTTCTATACCTACGAGGTGTTCATGAACTTCTCGTGCGTTCTGCTCGTCGCCGACGCGCTGGAGCGCGCCGCCAGCGCGGATCGCGCCAAGATCATCGCGGCGCTGGAAAGCTCCACGTTCTCCGGCCACGTGATGCCCTACGGCCCCACCAAGTTCGTCAACGGACAGAACCAGGGCGCTGCGCCGGTGAACACGCAGGTGCTCGGCAACGACATCCAGGTGATCTTTCCACAGACCTTCGCAACGTCGAAGCCGATATTCCCCATGCCGCGCGCCTGAGCGGCCACAGGGCGCCGGCGCGCGTGTCGTCGCCTCCTTGATCGCATGCTGTCGCCGGTCATCCTCGTTGCCGCCGTCCTCAACGGGCTTCTGACCGGCGCGGTGTACGGGCTGGTCGCGCTCGGGCTGACACTGATCTACGGCGTTCTGCACATCATCAACTTCGCGCACGGCGCGCTGCTCACCGCCGCCTTGTTCGCGGCGTTCTTCGCTCACCGGCTCCTCGGGCTCGATCCCTACCTTGCGGCCGTTGTGCTCACGCCGCTGTTCTTCGCTCTCGGCTACTGCCTGCAGCGCTTCGTCATCAGTCCTGCCGCGCACGGCGAGGACCGCAACATTCTGCTGGTGACGCTCGGGCTCGCTTTGCTGATCGAGAACGCGCTGCTCTATGCCTTCGGTGCGGATACCAGAACGCTCAACCTCGACTATGCCTTCGACGTCGTCGACCTCGGTATCGTCTTCCTGGCGGTGCCGCGCGTCGTGGCCTTCGGAGTCGTGCTCGCCGTAGCGGTGGTGCTGTGGTTGATCCTGACTTTGACCGACACCGGCAAGGCTATCCGTGCGGTCGCCAAGGAGAAGCTCGGCGCCCAGCTCTCCGGCATCGACGTGGCGCACATCTATGCCGTCACCTTCGGGCTCGGGACCGCATGTCTTGCCATCGCCGCCTGTCTGCTGATCCCGACCTATTACGTCAATCCGCACGTCGGCAACGCGTTCGTGCTGGTCGCCTTCACCATCGTGGTGCTCGGCGGCATGGGATCGGTCCCTGGCGCGCTGCTCGGCGGATTGTTCATCGGGGTGGTGGAGAGCCTCTCGGGCCTCTATCTCGGAGAATCGCTCGGGCAGATCGGCATTTTCGTCATGTTCATCCTGGTGCTGCTGTTGCGCCCGCGCGGTCTGTTCGGAGAGCGGGCATGAGGGGACCCTCGATCGCGCACATCGTGCTCGTCATCGCCGTGCTCGCGACCGTGCCGTTGCTCACCGCCTCCAATGTCGTGCTCAATTTCCTCACCATGGCATTGCTGATCGCGCTGGTAGGGCAGGGCTGGAACGTGCTCGGCGGTTATGGCGGGCAGTATTCCTTCGGCCATGCCGCCTTCTTCGGCACCGGAGCCTACGTCACGGCCATCCTGCAGGTGCGCTACGGCATCAATGCCTGGCTGGGATTCGTGCTCGGGATTGCTGCCGGCGCGCTCGTCGGGGCCGCGATCGGCGCGCTCACCTTCCGTTCCGGATTGAAGGGCTCGTATTTCGCCCTCGTCACGCTTGCCTTCGCCGAGGTGCTGCGCATTCTCGCCAGCGTCGCGCCCATAACCGGGGCCGGCGTCGGGCTCCTCCTTGCGCTCGACCTTCGGCCGCAGGCGTTCCAGTTCCAGAGCCGCGCGCCGTTCTATTGGATCGCGCTTGCGCTCGTCGCCGTTTCGCTCGTCATCGCGCGGCTGATCGAGCAGAGCCGGTTCGGCGCCTGGCTCGTCGCCGTGCGCGAGAACGAGGACGCAGCTAAGGCGGTTGGCGTCGACACGGCGCGCGTCAAGCTCGCCGCCATGACCATTTCCGCGGCCATCACCGCCGCCGGCGGAGGCTTCTACGTGCAGTATTTTCTGTTCATCGACTCCGGTATCGCCTACGGGCCGTGGATTTCCGTCGAGGCCTTGCTCGCACCCATCGTCGGCGGCGTCGGCACGGTGTTCGGGCCGCTGCTCGGCGCGTTGGTCGTCAAGACGCTGGGCGAATTGACCAAGCTCGTCACCGGCCATGCGCCCGGCCTCGACCTCGTGATCTACGGCGGCGTGCTTGTCCTGGTCATAGCCTTTGCTCCGCACGGGATCGTGGGGCTTCTGGCCGACCTGCGTGCGCGTCTTGCGCGCTTGAAGTCGTTGGTGCTGGAGCGCGTCCATGGCTGAGCCGTTGCTCCGCGTTGAGCGCGTGTGCAAGCGCTTTGGCGGCCTGCTCGCCGTCGACGATGCCTCGCTTGCCGTCGACGCCGGCCGGATCACCGCGCTGATCGGGCCCAACGGGGCCGGCAAGACCACGCTGTTCTCCATCATCAGCGGGTTCCTCCCGCCGAGCGTCGGCCGCATCTTTCACCGCGGCGTGGACATTACCGGCATGCCGCCCCATCTTCTGGCGCGGCGAGGCATCGTGCGCACATTCCAGATCGCGCAGCCGTTTGGCGGCCTCACCGTGCACGAAAACATCACCATCGGCGCTCATCTGTCGCGGCGCTCGCGTGCCGACGCGCTCGCCGCCGCCGCCGAAGTGGCAAACACGGTCGGTCTCGGCGACGTCCTCGGCCGTCCGGCCGCGAGCCTCACCGTCGCGGGCCGCAAGCGGCTGGAAGTCGCACGCGCGCTGGCGGCCGAGCCCGAGCTCCTTCTGCTCGACGAGGTGCTTGCCGGCCTCAACCCCGGAGAGATCGCCGCCATGGTGCCGGTCATGCGTGCGCTCGCCGATGACGGCATCACGATTCTGATGATCGAGCACGTGATGCAGGCGGTCATGAGCCTCGCCGAGCACGTCTTCGTGCTGGCAGAGGGCCGCATCATCGCCGAGGGCGCGCCGCAAACGGTGGTGGGCAGTCCCCGCGTGGTCGAAGCCTATCTCGGCCATGGCGCGGCAAAGCGTCTTTCGGCTGCAGGAGGCGCGCATGTCTGAGGCGCTGCTGGCAGTCAGCGGGCTTGCCGCCGGCTACGGCGCGATCGAAGTGCTGCGCGGAATCGATCTGGAGGTCGCCGCCGGCGAGATCGTCGCGGTGCTCGGCTCGAACGGAGCGGGGAAGTCGACGCTCAACCGTACGATCTCCGGCGTGCTGCGCCCGACGCACGGCTCCATCCGCTTTGCGGGGGGCGCGATCGAACGCGAGAAGCCGGCGGCGATCGTCGCGCGCGGGCTCATCCACGTGCCCGAGGGGCGCTGCATCTTTCCCAATCTGACGATCAAGGAGAATCTCGATCTCGGCAGCTATCGCCGGGGCCGCCTCCGGCGGGAGGCGAATCGCGAGCGGGTGTTTGCGATCTTTCCGCGGCTGGCCGAGCGGCGGTCGCAGCGCGCCGGCACGCTTTCTGGGGGCGAGCAGCAGATGCTCGCGATCGGCCGCGGGTTGATGGCGGAGCCGAAATTGCTCATTCTCGACGAGCCGTCGCTCGGCCTCTCGCCGCTGCTCGTCGAGGAGCTGTTCGCGTTGATCCGGCGAGTCAACGGCGAAGGCATCGCGCTGCTTCTGGTCGAGCAGAACGTGGTGCAATGCCTCGAGGTGGCGCGGCGCGCCTATATCCTCGAAAAGGGCACGTTCGTGCTACATGGAGACCCGGCTCGGATCCGCGACCATCCTGATCTCAAACGCGCCTATCTCGGACTATGACGATGGCTGATCTGGTGAACCTGCGGTCGCGCCTCGCGCGCAAGCCCATCGTCGTCGCTCCCGGCGTCTACGATGCGTTCACCGCCCTGGTCGCCGAACGCAGCGGCTTCCGGACGCTGTACGTCTCCGGCGCCGCCATCTCGTATACGCGGCTCGGCCGGCCGGACATCGGTCTCGTCAGCATGAGCGAGGTGGTCGAGATCGTCGGTATGATCCGCGATCGCGTCGAGGCCGATCTGATCGTCGATGCCGACACCGGCTATGGCAACGCGCTCAACGTCGGCCGCACCATGCGCCTGCTCGAGCGCGCGGGCGCGAACGCGGTTCAGCTCGAGGACCAGGATTTTCCCAAACGCTGCGGCCATCTCGACGGCAAGACCCTCGTCCCGGCGGCGGAGATGGCGGGCAAGATCAAGGCCGCGGTCGATGCTCGGCGCTCGCGCGAGACCTTGCTGATCGCGCGCACCGATGCGATCGCGGTGGAAGGTTTCGAATGCGCCATCGAGCGCGCCGCGCTCTACCGCGACGCGGGCGCGGATGTCCTTTTCGTCGAGGCGCCCAAGACGCACGCGGAGCTTGCGCGCATCGCGCCGGCGCTCGGCGGTGTACCCCTCATGGCGAACATGGTCGAGGGCGGCAAGACCCCGCTGCTGTCGGCTGCCGAGCTCGAATCGATGGGCTTCGCGCTGGTGATCTTTCCCGGCGGCATCGTGCGCGCCCTGGCGCGCACGGCGAGCGAATATTACGCCGCGCTCGCCGCCGGCGGAACCTCCGAGCCGTTCCGTTCCCGCATGCTCGACTTCACCATGCTCAACGAGCTCATCGGGACGCCGGAAATGCTCGCGCTCGGCAAGCGATATGAATCTGCGCCTCCGCCGTCCGGTGGCAAGAAAGGCGCGCGTCGGTGACGTCGATTCTGGAGCTCCAGTTGGCTGGTTGAGGAGCAGCCGATCTTCATCAGCGCAGGGCGACAAGAAGGAACCCTGGAATGGACAAGCTGTTCGACCTCGTGATCAAGAACGCCCGCGTGGTGCGCCCCAACAAGACGTCGGTGGCCTGTCTCGACATCGCGGTCAACGCGGGAAAGATCGCGCGCCTTGCGCCGGATATCCAGGCGGAGCAGGCGAGGCAGGTCTTCGACGCCGGGAATCTGCTGGCGTTTCCGGGCTGCGTCGATGCCCACATGCATATCGGAATCTATGGTCCGCTCGGCCAGGACGCGGTTTCCGAAAGCAAGGCGGCGGCGATGGGCGGCGTCACCTCGAGCCTCAACTACATTCGAACCGGGCAGTATTATCTCAACCGGAACGGTCCGTACCGCGACTTCATGCCCGAAGTGCTCAAGCAGTCCGATCGGCATTTCTGGGTCGACTACGGCTACCACGTTGCGCCGATCGAGGCCGGGCACATCGATGAGATGGAGCATCTCGCCCTCGACTACGGCGTCCCGTCGTTCAAGATATTCATGTTTTACGGGGGATATGGTCTGCACGGCCGGTCGTCCCATCAGAATGAATTTCTCATGATCGGCCCCGAGCATCGCTACGACATCGCGCATTTCGAGTTCATCATGCGCTCCGCCCAGCGTTTGATGGCGAAGCATCCCGGACTTGCCCCGTATGTCAGCGTCAGCCTGCATTGCGAGCTCGCCGAAATCCTCGACGCCTACACCAGGATCGTCGAGCGCGAGGGCCGGCTGAGCGGACTGCACGCCTACAGTGCCGCTCGCCCTCCGCACTCCGAGGGGCTTGCGATCTGGATCGCCTCCTATCTGGCCAACGAGACCAATTGCCTGAACATCAATCTCCTGCACCTGAGCTCGCGCAAGGCGATCGATGCGGCGTGGACCATGCAGCAGGTATTTCCACACATCGCGTTCCGCCGGGAAGTGACGGTGGGCCATCTGCTGCTGGATGCCGATTGCGAATGCGCCGTTCAAGCCAAGGTCAATCCGCCGATCCGTCCGCGCGAGGACGTGGAAGCGCTCTGGCAGGCCGTGCTCGACCGCAAGATCGACTGGATCGTCAGCGATCATGCCTGCTGTTCGGCCGAGCAGAAATGGTCGAAGGACGATCCGACCAATATCTGGGTCGCCAAGGCGGGATTTGGCGGCACCGAGTACCTGCTCTCGGGGGTGCTGAGCGAAGGGAGCAAGCGCGGCATGTCCTACAATCACATGGCCGAGCTCCTGAGCTGGAAGCCGGCGCAACGGTTCGGCTTGCTCGACAAGGGCGATATCGCCCCGGGTTACGATGCCGACATCGCGCTTGTCGACCCGCATGAAAGCTTCGTGGTCCGCTCCGCCGAATCCGAATCCAAGCAGGGCTACACGCCCTTCGAGGGGATGGAGCTTACGGGCCGGGTCAAGACCACGTTTCTGCGCGGCGTCCTTGTCTATGATGGCGGGAAGGTCGTAGGCCCGGCGCAGGGTCGATACTTGCGCAGGCCGCTCGGTCAGCCGGGCGATGTCGCGCTGGGGAGCGGCGGGATTGCCGAAACGCGCCGCGCCGCGCGCGCACGCAAATGAGGCCGCGCTCGCGCCCAATCTGGGAGCCGCCGGGGCAGGGGTGAGCGTGATGACGGTGCGGTGGTCGATGCGTCCCAGCACCTTTGACCGCATGATGCGCGGCAGCAATCAGCGTCGCTACTACGAGAACAGCGGCTATTTCAATTTCGGGTACTGGGCCGCAGGGGCGAAGTCGCAGCGGGAGGCGAGCGACGCGCTCGTCGATCAGATGGTCGCGCGAATCGCCAACAGAACAGGCCGGATTCTGGATGTGGCTTGCGGACTCGGGGGTTCCACCAAGCGGTTGACGCAGACTTATGCGCCCGAGATGATTACCGGCATTAACATTTCCGACGCGCAGATTGCGGATGCGCGCGCGCGGGCACCCGGCTGCACCTTCGAGGTCATGAACGCGACAGAGCTGGATTTTCCTGACAACCATTTTGACGCGGTGATTTGCATCGAGGGCGCGTGCCATTTCGACACCCGCGATAAATTCCTGCAAGAAGCTCATCGCGTGCTGAAGCCGGGCGGATCGCTCGCCCTCGCCGATATGCTATTCGCCACTACGATCCTGTCGGAATTCGGCCAGGTACCGCGCGCCAATCTGCTTTCGAGCATTGCCGAATACGGCGCCCGGCTTGCCGCAGCCGGCTTCGTCTCAATCGAGGTGACGGACGCGACCGAGCGCTGCCTCGGCGGGTTTCGCGCCAACTTGGCTCGTTGGGCGGGTGCGGAGCGCCGCGCCGGGCGCATGACAGTATCGCGAAGCCTTGCCGCGGCGGTGATCGGCAAGCTGTTGGCCGCCTTTTTCGGTTGGAGCTGCAAGACCTACCTGCTGGTCTCGGCGCGCAAGCCTGCTGGCACCTGCTGAGCGGCACCGGCCGCTCACGCCCGCGGTGGCCGGCGCCGCTCGTGGAACCAGACGCGGTATTTGCTCATCTTCTCGCGCTGCGCCGCCGGCGCGTAGCGCTTGCAGGTTGAGGCCTCGTCGCTCTTGGCCAGCGCGCCCCAACGCAGCTCGACACAGTCGTTGGGGTTGTACGCCATCTCGAGAGCCGCCGCACGGTCGATCACGTCGCGCAGTGCGAGCGTCCACGCGGAGCCGTCACTGCGCGGATAGGTGAATTTGCGCGTCGCCAGCTCGGACGCGAGCACGCGCTCCAATTCGGCCTTCACCTCCGCGACGCTCTTGTCCTTCGGCATCGCGTAGCGCTCGGGCCGCCGTGCGACCCGGTCCGGAAAGCCGAGCACCACGTCGATCGCGATCAACAAGCGCAAGTCGCGCGAAGGCGTCGAGAAGTCCTCCCACGCGCCGCTCGTCTCGAAGATCGCCGGGCCGTCCGGCATGCTCGCTTCGCCACGCTTGCTGTTCTGGAACTTGCGTCCGTTCTCGACCGATGTCACGCGCACTTTCACTTGCTCTTCGAGCGACGTGATCGCCTCCTTGATCGCTCGCGTCGGATCGAGTGG
>Ga0075365_10000669_pt1 | contig 13709 bp, 12 predicted proteins | sample EndMetdeltDD1765_FD_71387 | JGI IMG/M metagenome (GOLD analysis project Ga0075365, IMG submission 71387) | Populus endosphere microbial communities from Tennessee, USA - Endosphere MetaG P. deltoides DD176-5 | ecosystem: Host-associated > Plants > Roots > Endosphere | place: USA: Tennessee... | reverse complement strand
TGATTCGTGCCCCCTCGGCCATCTGCTTGCCGGTGCGCAGGAAGAACGGCACGCCCGCCCGGGCGGGCGTGCCGTTCTTCCTGCGCACCGGCAAGCAGATGGCCGAGGGGGCACGAATCATCTCGATCGCGTTCCGCGAGCCGCCGAAGAGCATGTTCCCGCTCGGCAGCGGTGTCGGTGCGCACGGACCCGACCACCTCACCTTCGATCTCGCCGACGCGTCGAAGCTCTCGCTGTCGTTCTACGGCAAGCGGCCTGGCCCGGGCATGAAGCTCGACAAGTTGAGCCTGCAGTTCGCGCTGCACGAGACCAGCCATGCGGGCGACGTCCTCGAGGCGTACGAACGGTTGATCCACGACGCGATGAGCGGCGATCACACGCTGTTCACGACGGCCGAAGGCATCGAGCGGTTGTGGGAGCTGTCCACTCCGCTGCTCGCCACACCTCCGCCGGTGCGCTCGTACGCGCCGGGCTCATGGGGGCCGAACGCGATCCATCAGCTGATCGCACCGCACGCATGGCGCCTGCCGTTCGAACGCGCCTGGCGAGCGAAGGTCTAGCGACGGTTCCGTTCAGTGAGGGGATGGCGATGGGTCGTCCCGGGTGCGCGCGAAGTTCGCGGCCCGCGAGCGATCGCGCCGGGAATTCGGCGCGGTCACCTCAGATCGCGCCACACGGGATCGAAGGTGACAGCGTCGGGTGCACGGGCTGCCGCAGCCGCGACCGCGCCAACGTCGCCCCCCGTTACTGCATTCGAGGCCAGAATCGGCCCGCCGCCGTGACGCTGGCCGGGAATAGTCGTCTCCGGTGCGACATCCGCCGGCCAGCCTCGGGTCGGCACGCCAGGAAGGGCGGACTGCAGAGCAGCCCACCGCCGCGCCCTGACGATGACGCTCTGCCGCGAGACGTCCGCTGTGTCACAACCCGCGCCCACGGTGAGCGAAGGTCTAGCGACGGTTTTCGGCGATCAGGCGGCGGCCGATCCTGCGCAGCTCGGCGCGAACTGACGCGGGCTCGATCACCTCGTAGGGGAGTGGCAGGCCGACGATGAAGCGCGCTACCCAGTCGTCGTCGCCGCCGATCTCGACGAGCGTGCGGGCGGGATCGTCGGGGTCGGCGCGGGCGATTCCGATCGTCGGTGGGATCTCGCGGCTGGCGATGTCGAGCGGGGCGTCGATGCGGATCGTCGCGCGCTGCTCGTACGAGTTGACCGCGAGACCCTCGGCGACGAACGCTGCCGCGTCCGGCACCTCACCGCGCTGGAATCGGGCGCCTGTGTTGCGCAGGCGCGAGATCCGGTCGACGCGGAAGGTGCGCCAGTCGGCGCGGTCGATGTCGAACGCGACGAGGTACCAGCGCTGCCCGACGGAGACGAGACGAAACGGTTCGGTGTGCCGCACGGTTTCGGCGCCCTCACCGCTGCGGTAGTCGAAGCGGACGCGCTCGATGCGCGAGCACGCGACGGCGAGGCCCATCAACGACTCGATCTCGCCGGCCTCGACAAGGGCACCGTCGACCGCCGCCGACCCGACTCCGACGACGACGGACGACATCGCCACGACCCGCTCGCGCAACGATGTCGGCATCACCTGGCTGAGCTTGGTGAGCGCGCTCATCGCCCCCTCGGCGACGCTGACCGAGGATCGGTGCGCGATCTGTTGCAGCGCCACTGCGATCGACACCGCCTCGTCGTCGCTGAGGAGCAATGGCGGGAGGCGGCCGCCGGCGGCGAGCGAGTACCCGCCGTACGGACCGGTCACGGAATCGATCGGGTAGCCGAGGTCGCGCAGGCGGGTGATGTCGCGGCGCACCGACCGCTCGGTGATCTCGAGCCGTTCGGCCAGCTCGTCGCCGCGCCACGTCGATCGCGACGACATCAAGGCCAACAGGCGAAGAAGGCGAGCCGGTGTGTCGATGCGGAGAATCTAGCGGTTGCGGACCTGAACTGTCCGCAACCGTGCGTATGTTCGATCTCATCAGACACCACCCGAGCGGCAGCAATCCTCGCCCCCGGGCCGACCCCCACGCAGGAGCACACGATCATGAATCCCGTCGACACCCTCCGACTCGTCCTCGATCGCCAAGCCGCGATGCGGCGCGAGGCACGCATCCATTCGCTCGCGCGTTCGGTTCGTAACCGCCATCACCGCGGGGCCGTAGCCGGCGGCCGCGGCGATGCCATCGGCGTCCATGCCGACCCCCTCGGGGTGCGTCGCTTCTTCGATCAATGATGTGATCGGCGAGGAGTTCATTGCTGAGATCTCAGCTGAAGAGTTGATCAATCCGTGGCCGGACGGTGACCGACAGTGAAGAAACTCTCAAGAACACTCGATCTTCCGTAGGAACAGCGCGACCGTCTTCTTTAGGTGCCGTGGGTGCGAGGTCGCCCGCCACCGACGTCGGGCGAATCATCGTCCGGGGGCAACCAAGGAGATGACAGATATGAGGCTCTTGAGTAATCGTCCAGGGATTGGCGCCCGCGTTCGCCGGTCCTCGCTGATCATCGCCAGCTTGGCTGCGGTCGGCGCCACCGTCATGACCGGGAGCAGCTCGCTCGCAACCAACCTCAACGCCGCACAGCAGAACGCCGCCCAACAGACCGCGGCACAGAAGCCGACGGCCTCGGCCACCGACGGCTCGGCATCGGCGCCAGGTGTCTTCATCGGTGTGAGCCCGGTGCGAGTGCTCGACACGCGCGGCCCTGCTGCAGGCGGCCCGATCGGCGTGGCCCAGGCGGGCAAGTTCGGTCCGTCCTCGAAGCTCACCCTGCGCCTCGCGGGCGAAGGCCTTGCCGTCCCCGCCAATGCGACGTCGGTGCTCATCAACGTCACCATCGACGAGGACGCGTCGCTGCCGAGCTACCTCACGATCTGGCCGGCAGGCGAGGCCCAGCCGTTCACGTCGGCGAACAACGCCCTTCCCGGCCTGATCGCCGGCAACTCGATGCTCGCCAAGCTCGGCACCGCGCCCGGCTTCACCGGCGCGATCAGCATCTACAACCAGCGCGGCGACGTCAACGTGATCATCGACCTCGTCGGTTACACGGTTCCGTTGAGCTCGGTCGACCTGCCCGGTGGATCGCTGTTCTCCGGCAATGCCGCGCCGACGCCGGCGATCGGCAGCAACGGCGACTTCTACATCGATCTGGTGGCCAAGGTCCTCTACGGCCCGAAGACCAACGGTGAGTGGCCGACGCCGGGAATCAACCTCGGTGGCGGCGCAGCGGGTCCCGCCGGTCCTGCCGGAGCTGCCGGCCCAGCCGGTCCCGCAGGAGCGAATGGTACGAACGGTACGAACGGCGCGTCGACCCTGACGGGTGCCGGTGCTCCTGCCGGCGGGCTGGGCACGAACGGCGACCTCTACGTCGACAGCGCGAATGGCGACCTCTACAAGAAGATCGCGGGCGTGTGGACATTGCAGGGTTCGCTCAAGGGTGCGACCGGTGCGACCGGCCCGGCCGGCGGGATCGCAGCGGCGCTCGGCACGTTCAATGACTCGCCCGGTCCGATCAGCCCGGCCGGGGCGATCTCGTTCCCGGTGGCCAACGACGTCACGGTGCCGTCGGCCAGCATCACCCACGCAGGGGGTGCTCCGGCCGACTTCGTGTTGACGACCGGCACCTACCGCGTCTCCTACCGAGTGAGCGTCAGCGTTGGCTTGCTCGGCGATGCGTCGGCGCAACTCACGCTCAACGGCACGGGTGTCGGCTCCACCAACGACTTGCTCGGTCTCGGCCTGGCTTCCGTCGGTGCAGTCGCCCAGGACACGGTGCTCGTCAAGGTCACGGGCGCCACGGGCACCCTCCAGCTGACGATGCCGAGTGCGCTGAACGTCACGCCCGGCTCGGCCTCGATCGAGATCGAGAAGGTTGCCTGACGGGCAACGTCGATTTCGGGACCCGGTGAACAACTGAGTGAAATGCCGACGGCCCGGGTGCTTCGTTTCCCCAGCGGAGCAGCCGGGCCGTTGCGCGTCAGGGCTCGGTCGGCGCGAGCGCCTCGATGACGAACACCGGGTAGCCCGGTGCGATCGCGAGCAGCTCGTCGTCGGTCGCGTCGGCGGACACGCCGTCGAAGAAGACTCCCACCTCCGACTTCCAGAGGCGGAGGTAGTCGCGCAGGATGCGCGGCTTGTCGGCATCGGCCATCTCCACCGCCCGGAACTGCTCGACCCGCCGGCCGAGGCGGAGCTCGCCGGTCGTCGCCACGCGCAGGTTGCGTACCCACTGCGTCGTGCCGCGGGGAGCAACGAGGTAGTCCACGCCTTCGAGCGTCAACAGGTTCACCGGTGTGCTGCGCCACTCGCCAGTTGAGCGCCCGCGAACGCGAAGTTCACGGGAGCCGCGCACGCTGAGGCCGAGGCGGGTGAGCCGCCGCACGAGGCGGTTGACGACGTTGCGGGTGAACCAGCCCGGCTCGAGATAGCGCTTCGACGCCGGCTCGTTCCGGTGACCCGCGATCGACTGGGGAGATGTCGTCATCATGATGGTTCCTTCGTGGTTGAGAGAGCAGTGCTCTCGATGTCGGACTGATCGTGCGCTCGCCTTGAGGAAAAGTCAAGAGCACTGCTCTCGTTTGTTGTCAATGCTCTCGAAATGGAGCATGATGACGTGATGATGGTCGACACCACCGAGGAGTCATCGACTGCGCGGCACGCCGAACGGGAGATCACCAGCGTTCCGCGAACCGCCCGCGAGCGCGCCCGGCTGGAAGTGACCGCCGAGATCAAACGCGTCGCCCGTGACCAACTCGCGGCCGCCGGATCATCCGCGCTGTCGTTGCGTGCTGTCGCCCGCGAGGTCGGCATGGTTTCGTCGGCTGTCTATCGCTACTTCCCCAGCCGTGACGAACTGCTGACCGCGCTCATCATCGACGCCTACACATCGGCGGGCGAGCGGGCGACGGCGGCAGAACGCGAGGTGCGTCGCAGCGATCTGATGGGACGATGGTTGGCTGTCGCGCGGGCCGTTCGCGAGTGGTCGAAGCAGACTCCACATGAGTACGGACTCATCTTCGGCACTCCGGTTCCCGGTTATGCAGCGCCGCGCGACACGGTCGACCCGGCCGCGGTGATCCCGCTGTTGCTGTTGCGAATACTCGTCGATTCGGTCGCCGCCGGCCGGCCGGTCGCGTGGCGCGATCGCCCCATCCCCCGAGCAGTTCGCAACGACCTGCGTGCCCTTCGCGCCGAGAGCCAGCTCGGCCTCGACGACGATCAGCTCATCCAGGCGATGATGGCGTGGACGCAGCTGATCGGCGTGATCAGCTTCGAACTGTTCGGTCACCTGGCCAACGTCGTCAACGAGACCGATGCCTACTTCGATCATCAGATGCGCAACATCGGACGCGATCTGGGCTTCGCACCGACCGCATGAGCGGGACGGCCGTTCCCCGGTTCACACGCGCCGAGCTCTTGACGTACGAGGGCGCGCTCGTCGACGATCTGATCGACGAGCGGGTGCGGCTGTTGTTCGTGGGCATCAACCCTGGGCTGTGGACGGCGGCGGTCAACGCCCACTTCGCGCGGGGCGGAAACCGCTTCTGGCCCGCGCTGCATCGCGCCGGCATCCTGCCTCGACTCATCGACGCTCGTGCCGGCATGTCGGAAGAGGATTCCGAGCTCGTGCTCGCGCGCGGGATCGGCATCACCAATCTCGTGCCGCGCGCGTCGGCTCGCGCCGAGGAGTTGAGCCGGCCCGAGCTCGTCGAGGGTGGCGCTCGACTGGTCGAGGTCGTCGCCAGAGCACGCCCGCGTGTCGTCGCCATCCTCGGCCTCACCGCCTACCGGCACGCGTTCGTGCGGCGAGACGCGATCGCGGGGAGGCAGCCGGAAGGACTCGGCGGCAGCGAGCTGTGGGTGTTGCCCAATCCCAGTGGGTTGAACGCGCACGAGACCGTCGAATCACTCGCGATCGCCTATCGCGCGGCCGCCGACGCGGCCAGTTTGCCGAAGCCTTGACACTCCACTGGACCGATCGTTCGCATCGTCACTCAACCGTAACATCCAAACCGTCATGGGCACTTGAGGCCGGCCTTGAGAGTGGGCGTGGGCGACACCCGCCCGACGACAAGGAGTCAGTTCATGAGAATCGCACCCCGTTCCCTCGGCAAGGCGGCCGTCGCAGCAGGCTCCGCCGTCCTGCTCCTGGGCATCTACGGCGACACGACGTCGGCGGCATCGGCCAAGCCCGCCGACCTGCTCCCGTGCGACTCGCTCGGCGACGTGCTTCCGCCGGTTGGCCAGATCTGCTCCACCGTCGACAGCGCCTTGCCGTCGCTGCCGGTTCCCACGCCCGAGGTGCCGAGCCTGCCGTTGCCAGAGCTGCCGAGCCTGCCCCTGCCGGAGCTGCCGAGCCTGCCGTTGCCGGAGCTGCCGGTGCCGGGTGTAGGCGACCTGCCGCTGCCGGCCGCAGCCGAGTCAGCGGCACCCGCTGCAGCCGACTCGCCGGCTGTTCCCGGACTGCCGACGCTTCCGGTACCGGTGCCCGAGCTGCCGTCGCTCGGCGTCATCGAGACGGTCGTGCCAACGGTCATCGGCGCGATCGAGCCGGTCGTCAACGGTGTCCAGTCGGCGCTGCCGGCCGGTGCGCTCCCGGAACTCCCGATCCCGTCGCTCGACAGCACCCTCGCTCCGGTGACCGGCGCGGTCCGCACCGTCGGCAACACCGTCACGGGCATCGCTCCACAGCTCAAGCCGGTGGTCGACCCGCTGATCAACACGGTGACCGCGTTGCCCAGCCAGCTCGACGGCCTGCTCAACTCGCTCACGACACCGGCCACCGCCGCACCTGCCACGTCGGCCCCTGCCGCAGTCGCCCCTTCGGCCGCGGCGTCGACCGAGCAACTGCGGGTCGAGGCTGCCCCGGAGGCCGCTCCTGCCGCCGCCCCTGCCGCTGCTCCCGCCGCCGCTGCGGCTCCTGAAGCTGCGGCTCCGTCTGCGGCCGCCGCCCCGTCGTCCAACGACGGTGACTCACTCCCGATCACGGGCATCGGCATCGCCGGGCTCGGCCTGGCCGGTGCGATCGCGCTCAGCTGGGGCGCGCTCGCCCGCAGCATCGCCGCTCGGCGCCGGCTGGCCGGTTCCCGAGCGTGACCTGACCAGCTCTCGAGCGGTCCGTGAGGTCGCTCGCCTGGTGGAACCCGGGACCAGTCCGGTCCGGACTTGGTCCCGGAACCAGGTGCCCTCTCGAATCATCAAGGGTCCAGAAAAATGATCTGCACAGTCACGGCGGACTGTGCACTGCGGGGGCCGACCTGGCGGGGTCGGCCCCTGCCCCTTTACGCCAATACCTGCAGGTCGTAGGCTTGATGTCACTCCGCCAGACAACTGTCAAGATTGCCGCAAGCCACCTCGTGAAGTCACACCCACATGCCGATGTTGAGTACGCTCCTCACGCACGCCAGTTCCTACCCGTCAGTAGGATTGGCGTTTACTGATCTTCCCTCGGGGGTTCGATGCCGACGAAAGCTGCGCTCAGGGACTCAGCCCTAGCAGACAGAACTGACGACGATCTCGTCGAGCTCGCGCGCCGCACGGGCAACGACGACGGGGCGTTCGAGGAACTTTACCGTCGGCATGAGAACGGCGCCCGCAACGTCGCCCGGCACATCCTGCGTTCGCGTCACGACGCGGACGATGTCGTCAACGAGGCCTTCGCCGGCGTCATCGCCGCGATCAGCCACGGCGCCGGGCCACGATCGAACTTTCGTCAATACCTGATGGCCTGCGTGCGCAACAGCTGCAAGTCGCGGCGTTGGTGCGGCCGCTCGATCAGCACCGACCCCGCATTGCTCGAACGTGACGGTGCAGTGTTCGAGGATCCAGAGCGCCTCTCCGAGGCCGGCCTGGTCGCCAACGCATTCTCATCGCTGTCACCCGACTGGCAGCAGACCCTGTGGATGACCGCCGTCGAAGAGCGCCCCACGGCCGAGATCGCCGAGCAGCTCGGCCGCCGTCCGGCCGCTGTCGCCGCTCTGGCTCATCGGGCCCGCGAGGCGTTTGCCGAGGCCTACCTCGCCCAGCATCAGCTGCGCGTCACCGAGCCCGCGTGTGCGCGGATCAGCCCCAAGCTGGCCCACTACGTCCGCGGCCGTTCCGGCGACGTCGACAGCGTGCTCGTCGAGCGGCATCTCGTCGATTGCGTGGCGTGCAGCTGTGCCGTCGCGGAGATGCGCGATCTCAACGCCTCGCTCCGTACGCTCACCGGGCCCGCTCCGCTCGTCGGGGTCGGCGTTGCCGCTGCCGGGATGGCCTCGATGGTCGGGTTCTTGCCGATCGGCGCCGCCGGAGGCTGGGGCATCGGTGCGCTCAGTGGCGCGGCCGTCGCCAAGCTCGCCGTGCTCGGCGCGCTCCTGGTCCCTGCCGCCGTCGTCGCTGCCAGTTCGAGTCCCACCACGCCGACCGCAAGCCCAACGTCGCCCACCACCGCCGGTACAACGGGCCGGGCGAGCTCGGCGGTCGGCGCCGTTGGCGCGGCCGCAGCCGACACAGCGATCGCCACTGTTCCGACCGCGGTCATCGATCCGCTGTTCGCCGACATCGTGCTCGGAACGCCCGATCCCATCGGATCGAACCACTCCACCGGCGAGGGCTCGCCCGGCGGCGACGCGGGCACCGTCCTCACCGGCGCTGCAACGACCGGATTGCCGGTCGTGACGATCCCAGGATTGCCGACCACCGTTCCACCGGTGCAGGTCGGCGCGACGCTGCCGCCCGACGGTGGCGCCAAGATCGGCGGGTCGAGCGGCGGTGTCAGCGTCGACGTCACGATCCCGATCGTGACGATCCCCATCAGCATCGACATCCCGCTGCCGTCGCTGGAATTGCCGGCTCTTGCCGTGCCGTCGCTCAGCACTCCTGAGATCACAACCGCACCGATCGTGATCCCGAGCCTGTCGGTTCCGGATCTCGGCTTGCCGCTGCCCCCGCTCAGCACACCCGAGATCTCGATCCCGGCGCTGCAGATCCCGTCGTTGACCACGCCCGCGATCGCGCTTCCGGAGGTCACACTGCCGGCCGTGACGTTGCCGCCGATCACGATCCCCGACGTGCTCGGCTCGCTGTTGCCGCCGATCACGATCCCGAAGATCCTCGGCGGCTGATCGGCGTCTGCGTTTACCCACCCACCGGCGCGGGTACGTCCGTGATCACCGATGACTGATCGGTGACGACAAGGACTGCTGATGACCGCAACGTTCGAACACGCAAAGAACCAGGCCAAGAAACAGGCCCGACGCCAAGCCAGGCAGATGACGAAGAACGTCTCGTCGCTGGCGCACGACGCGGCCCAGGTCGCCAGCGACATCGGCGGCCAAGCTGTCGAACTCGGTCGCAACGCGGGCGAGTTCGGGATGGACGCGGCATCGACCGTCGCTGCCAACGTGGCCTCGGCGGCGTCCCAAATCGCTCATTCGCTGTCGAACAAGGTGCCGGTGGGGCGCAAGCGTCGTTCGCGGAAGCCCTTGTTCTTCGCGGTGCTCGTCGCAGCCGGCGTCACCTGTGCGGTCATCCGCAGCAAGAAGTCGAAGCAGACGACGGCTCCGACGCGTGTGGAACCGGACTCGAACCACCGCGCGGCACCTGCCGCGGCGATGGCGTCCTGACGGGCATCTCCTCGCCGCACCTCGCCGCACCTCGCCGCATCACGGCAGTCATCGAGTCAGAGGCCGGCCCACAGTGGCCGCAACCGCGGCGCCAGCCGCCGTAGTTCTTCGAGGTGCTGCCGCGACAACGCGGCGAGCCGCCGTTCGCCGTCTGCGCTCACCGTGAGGCGCACGATGCGGTGATCGTCCTCGTCGGCGATCTTGTCGATCAAACCTGCGGCGAGGGCTCTACCGACCAGTTCGACCGCGCTGTGGTGGCGGAGCAGCAGGTGGGCGGCGATGTCGCCGATCGTCGGCGCGCGCACCGTCGGCTCGACCTGTGTGTCGACCTGTGTGTCGACCTGTGTGTCGACCTGTGCATCGACAGCGCCATCGCGGTGGCCGCGGATGGCAAGCAGCAGCTGATGCTGCGCCGCGGTGAGGCCGACCGACCGTGCCTGCGTCTCGCTCCAGTGGAGGAAGCGCCGAATGCCGTCGCGGAAGTCGAGCAGCTGGGCGTACTCGGCGTCACCGATGGGCTCCGCCGCGTTCGAGGATCGGGGGGACATCAAAATACATCGTACCACGATATATTTCTGGTCGATGAGCCACGCACCCAATCGAGTCGTTCACGCCCATCCCCGGCATCGCAGGACGAAGTCGAGGCGCCTGGTGCGGCTGAGCGCGCTCGCCGCGCTGGTCGGGCTCGCGGCTGGTGGGGCTGCATACGTCCTCGTCCACGCGATCGCGATGCTGACCAACCTGGCGTTCTTCCATCGCACGGGATGGGACCTACCGTCGTTGCGCGACATCCACATCGGTCCGTTGACGTACCTCGTCGCGATCGGCGGTGCGCTCGCCGTGAGCTGCCTCGCGATCTGGGCCCCCGTCATCCGCGGGCACGGGATCCCGGAAGCCATGGATGCGATCCTGAACAAGCAGAGCCGCATCGCGCCGCGCACGGCGATCGCCAAGCCGGCCTCGGCCGTCCTGGCGATCGGCACGGGCGGTCCCTTCGGTGCCGAGGGTCCGATCATCGTCACCGGAGGGGCACTCGGCTCGCTGCTCGGTCAACTGATGCACGTCACGCCGAACGAGCGCAAGATCCTGCTCGCCAGCGGCGCCGCGGCCGGGATGGCCGCCACCTTTGGCGCACCGCTCGCAGCGGTCATCCTTGCCATCGAACTGCTGCTGTTCGAGTTCTCGACGCGCGCATTCATCCCACTCGTGGTCGCGACGAGCATCGCTGCCGGAGTCCACTCGGCGCTGTTCGGCAGTGGCCCGTTGTTCACCGTGCCGGCACACGACTTCGCAGGACTCGGCCAGCTGCCGCTCTTCGCCGCTCTCGGACTGGCGTGTGGCGTGCTTGCCGCGATCGTCAGCAAGGGCCTCTTCGTCGTGGAGGACCTGTACCGGCGGCTGCCGGTTCGGGAGTTCTGGCACGCGCCGATCGGTGCCGTGCTGTTCGTGACGGTTGCCCTGCTCGAGCCGCGTGCTCTCGGCGTTGGCTACGACTCGATCGACGACGTCCTCGCGGGCAAGCTCGCGCTCGGCGCCCTCGCGTTGCTCGGCTCCGTCAAGCTCGTGGCCTGGTGGCTGGCCCTGGCGTCGGGCACCTCCGGGGGAACACTGGCGCCGGTGCTCCTGATCGGCGCATCCTTCGGGGGAGTGTGTGGCGAGCTCGCCCAGCGGCTCTTCCCGACCATGCACATCTCCATCGGCGCCTTCGCGCTCGTGGCGATGTCGGCGACGTTCGGCGCCGCGACGAGGGCGACCTTCGCGTCGATCGTGTTCCTGTTCGAGCTGACGCGCGACTACAACGCGATCTTGCCGCTCATGCTTGCAACCGTGCTCGCGACGCTCGTGACAGGAGCGTTGATGGACGACAGCCTGCTGACCGAGAAGCTGTCGCGTCGGGGTGTGAACGTGCCGGCCGACTATCACGTCGACGCGCTCGGGACGGCGACGGTCGCATCCGTGATGACCACCGATGTGCGCGTGCTCGCCGAGCAGTCGACCATCGGCGAGGCGTTGTCCGAGTTCGAATCGACCGGGCACGGGGCCTACCCGATCGTCAACACCGACGGCCGCTGCATCGGGATCGTCTCGCGCGAGGCGTTGCTCGACGACGACGATCTCGTCGACGATGCGCCGGTGCTGTCGCTGGCACGGGCCGAGGTGATCACGATCGAGCCGGCGGACACCGTCGCGACCGCACTCGAACGGATGCTCACCGAGCACGCCGAGCACCTCCCTGTGCTCGACCCCGACGGCCGCATCATCGGCATCCTCACGCGCACGAACGTGCTGTCTGCCAGGGCCCGGCACTTCGCGCTCGATCGCCGCCAACCCGGTTGGCTGACGAACTGGCGGACCGACTAGTCGAGCGTTTGGCCAGCTGCCCCCGACTCTCATGACTGCGAGAGGCCCGAGTCGACGACGGATCCTGCCAGGCGTCACGAATCGCGCCCGTGGTGCGAATGTGAGTCGCTGAGAGACAGGAAGTCGCACCGTGGGCGCGGGTTGTGACGCTGCGGACGTCTCGCTGCAGAGGGTCATCGTCAGGGCGCGGCCGCGGTGGTCTGTTCTGAAGTCGCCCTTCCTGGCGCGCCGACCCGACGCTGGCCGGCGGATGTCGCACTGGGGGCGACGAGTCCTGGCCGGCGTCACGACGGCGGCCGGTTCGGGCCGATTAGCCGAGTGTTTGGCCAGCTGCTTGGGAGATCTGTCGCGCGCAGGCGGCGACTGCGGCCCGAGCGTCGGTGAGCTCGCCGCCGGCGAGTCGGAAGGTGGGTCCGACGAGGTTCACTGCGGCGATGATGCCGTCTCCGGAGCGGATCGGAGCGCTGATCGCGGTGATACCCGGCTCGAGCGTGCCTTCGCGGGCGACCACGCCATCGGCGTCGATTCGGCCGCGGAGTGCCAAGCCGACGGCGGTGGACGCGGTCGAGAACGACCGCCCCAGCCACCCGCTGTGGCGGAGCGCGTGATGACCAGCGGCTGTCGCGACGTAGCGAGCCTGCCGGCCGCCGTCGCCGACCGCCAGGTAGGCGGACTCTCGCGTGGTGGCCGCCAACTCGTCGAGGAAGGGCTGGGCGGCTCCCGCCAGGGTGCGCCCGATGAACACCGTCTTCGCCAACGCGACCAACTGTGGCCCGGGGCGGTAGAGCTGGTCGACGTCGCTACGTACGAGCAGGCCGGCGGCCTCGAGCGAGCGCAGCTGGCGCAGGGCGGTGCTCGGCACCAAGCCGACGAGTGCGGCCGCTTCGGTGAGGCTGACCCCGGTGGCAGAACCACCGACGGCCGAGAGGAGCTGCAGCACCCGGTCCGACGAACGCGGTCGGTCGCGTGGGAGGCGCGCCGTTGTTCCAACGGTTTCACTCTGCAGTGCTACATTGCGCATGGTGAAAGCGTACAACGCCCCCGCGGACGGCGCGGCCATCGAGCTGCCCGAGATCGAGTTGACGGACACCGGTGTCACCCGTCGCGACGTGATCGGTGTCGCTCGCCGGCACGTGCCGGTGAAGGTCGGCGCCGCGGCGCGGGCGGCGATGCAGCGCACGGCCGATGTCGTCGACGGGTTCGTGCATGGCGACGTCGCGGTGTACGGGGTCACGACCGGGTTCGGCTCGTTGGCGAGCGTCGTCATCCCGCCCGACCGCACGGCCGAGCTGCAGCTCGCCCTGCTGCGCTCGCACGCCGCAGGGATGGGCGCCGAGGTCGAACGCGAGGTGGTCCGCGCGCTGATGTTCCTCCGCGCGCGAAGCCTGTGCCTCGGCTACTCGGGTGTGCGTCCCGAGCTGGCCGACGGCTTGGCGCGACTGCTCGGCGCCGGCATCACCCCGGTGGTGCACGAGTACGGGTCGCTCGGCGCCAGCGGCGATCTCGCGCCGCTGGCCCACGTGGCGATGGTTCTCGTGGGTGAAGGATCCGCGCGCGACGCTCACGGCGCGCTGCTCACCGGCCGCGAAGCATTGACGGCCGCCGGTCTGACGCCGCTGGTGCTGCGCGAGAAGGAGGGCCTCGCGCTGATCAACGGCACAGACGGCATGCTCGGCATGCTGTGTCTCGCGATCGAGGATCTGGACGCGCTGTTGCAGATTGCCGACATCGCCGCGGCGATGTCGG
>Ga0075365_10000668_pt1 | contig 13715 bp, 18 predicted proteins | sample EndMetdeltDD1765_FD_71387 | JGI IMG/M metagenome (GOLD analysis project Ga0075365, IMG submission 71387) | Populus endosphere microbial communities from Tennessee, USA - Endosphere MetaG P. deltoides DD176-5 | ecosystem: Host-associated > Plants > Roots > Endosphere | place: USA: Tennessee... | reverse complement strand
CAACACGTAACCGATGCGCCCGCCAAGCACGATGCCAGCCGCAACCCAGACGAGAAAATCATCGAGATGCGTGGCCGTGATCGGCGACTGCCCGTCTTTCCACAAAGACGCATTTGCGACCAGGCGGCGGGCATAGAACCAGCCGAGCATGATACCGGCAACGTAGGCCAGCCCGTACCAGTGAACCGCAAGCGGACCGATGGAAAAGGCGACCGGATCGATATCCGGAAAGGGCAGCAGGGCGAAAATGTGGAGCGCTTGGTACAAGTTACTGGCTCTTAACTAATTGTATCGTCGCGGAACATGGCGTTGAGCACTTCGCCGGTCAAGGCGAATCTAGTGGTTGATCACATTAATCCAGGGTAGTCTTAACGCATGCTCATACTCAAAAATCCCGCCGGATCTGCACGCGCCAGGCGAGCCTGTGCAGGTGATGCGCCGTATTGCGGCAATGCGGACGGTGGTTGGTGCTTGCAACAGGGCCGGTGAGGCCCTACTTCAAATTCACAGACATCTGCCGGCCACGATGCCGGTCAACAGCAATCGGGAGTTCAAGACAATGTCGACCGGAACGAGCCGCATCCTCGACGATTTTGCACGGCTGATGACGGATGCCGCAGGCGCCGCGCAGGGTGTGCGCAAGGAAGTGGAGACTGCCTTTCATGCTCAGGCAGAGCGTTTCCTGAACGGCATGGATATCGTCAAGCGCGAGGAATTCGAGGCCGTGCGCGAAATGGCAGCGCGTGCCCGCGATGAGAACGAGGCCTTGAAGGCACGCATCGAAGCGCTCGAGGCGAAGCTCGCAGCGAAATAGCCGTCGAAATTCCAGTCCGATTTTTAACGGGCCGCCTGCCGAACCGCAGGCGGTCCGTTCTCGTTTCGGCCTGCGCAAGTGCCGCCGGAAGTGAAACGCTGATGCCGCGGAGATTCGCAGCCGAAAATGCGATTCCCGGCCGATTCCGGCCTGTTCAAGCCCAAAAATACAGTTTTCCCGTCCGGTTTTCGGAGGCCTTTTTGAGGGCTTTCTTAAAAAAATCCATCCCTGTGGACACTGCCAAAAAAGCCAGCAACCAGAGTCGCTTATGACTCCGTTCTGATCTCTCTTAGGAAGAAGTTTGAGCTTAACAAACGGTAAAAACGAGCGGCGGGGGCTGGCAGCCGGACTCCGTCTAGCTACACTGATTTTAAAGGATGATTCGAAACGCCTTGGTAAGCTCCGGACAGGTTCACTGCGTTATTCTGGAAGCGTCGGGCGATCATTCTAAATGTTGTTCCCGGTCATTGTTCGCGTGTTTTGGCGTTAGTCGCAGGAATCCGCTTTCATTCCGGTCAAGAAGGTGCCGCATGAGCCTTATGGAAATGGAAATCGAGCGTCAGTCGAACCCGGTCGATATGATCGAGTTCGTCGCGGCCTCGAACGACTGGACGTTCGAACGGTCCGGCGAGGACGAAATCGCCATGACCGTGGAAGGCCGCTGGGCGGACTACCATGTTTCCTTCTCCTGGATGGAGGAGTTCGAGGCGCTGCATCTGGCCTGCGCGTTCGACATCAAGATTCCGGATATCCGGGTCAATGAAGTGATCCGCCTTCTGTCCTATGTGAACGGACAGGTGCTGATGGGGCATTTCGACCTGTGGCGTCAGGAAGACGTGGTGATCTTCCGTCAGTCGCTGCTGCTTGCCGGCGGTGCCGAGCCGACCAACCAGCAGGTCGAGGTGCTGCTTTCCAGCGCGCTCGAAGCCTGCGAATCCTACTATCAGGCATTCCAGTTCGTCGTCTGGTCGGGCATGGAAGCTAAGGCCGCCATGGACGCGGTGCTGTTCGAAACCGTGGGCGAATGCTGATGGCGTTGTCGCAGTTGGGTTCGATCGTGCTGATCGGCGCCGGCAATATGGGCGGCGCCATGCTTTCCGGCTGGCTGAAGAAGGGCGTGCCCGGCGCATCCGTAACAGTCATCGATCCGTCGCCCTCGGCTGTGATGCAGAAGATGATTGCCGACGCGGGCGCCAAGCATTTCGTCGAGCGGCCTGAAGGGCTCAAGGCGGACATTCTGTTCCTCGCCGTCAAGCCGCAATATATGGATACCGTCCTGCCACCGCTGAAGTCGGTCGTCGGACCGGAGACGGTTGTCGTTTCGGTTGCTGCCGGAAAGACGCTTGCCTATCTCCAGAGCCAGCTCGGTGACGGGGCTATGGTGCGCGCCATGCCGAATACCCCGGCGATGATCGGCCGTGGCGTCACCGGCGCCTATGCCAATCCGAAGGTGACCGAAGCGCAACGCGAAGCCGTGCAGTCGCTGCTAAAGGTCAGCGGCCCGGTAGAGTGGGTCGAGGGTGAAGCAGATATCGATGCCGTGACCGCCGTTTCCGGCAGCGGTCCGGCCTATGTCTTCTATCTCGTCGAATGCATGGCGGAAGCAGGCCGCAAGGCCGGCCTGCCGGCAGATCTCGCCATGAGGCTTGCCCGCGAAACCGTTTCGGGTGCCGGCGAACTCCTGCATCAATCTTCCGATGAGGCTTCCAAGCTTCGGCAGAACGTTACCTCACCGAACGGCACCACGGCCGCGGCCCTCTCGGTGCTGATGGCGGATGACGGCATGCAGCCGCTGTTCGACAAGGCGATTGCGGCTGCACGCAAGCGTGCTGAAGAGCTCGGTAGCTGATCTGTCATGGCTGATGACAAGACGAGCGGCTCTTCCCAGCAGATCACCTATGACGATTTCGAGCGTGTCGATATCCGCGTCGGCACGATCATCGAAGTCGAGCCTTTTCCGGAAGCGCGCAAGCCGGCCTTCAAGCTGAAAATCGATTTCGGGCCGGAGATCGGCATCAAGAAGTCCTCGGCGCAGATCACCGTGCATTATACGCCGGAAACGTTGGTTGGACGCCAGGTCATGGCCGTCGTCAACTTTCCGCCGCGGCAGATCGGTCCGGTCCGCTCGGAAGTGCTGACATTGGGTTTCGAAGATGCCAACGGGGCGATCGTGCTGGCAGCCGTCGAGCAGCCGGTGCCGAACGGCAAGAAGCTGATGTAACGGCAGGCGTGCCGGGTTAGTCCTCCAGTTTTGCCGCCCGGTTGGCGATGAAGAAGCAGGCCTGGCTCGCGACACAAGCTAGCATGATCACGGTTGCGGAAACCAACGCATGATCGCTGCCGAAGCCGGCAAGCGCCGTGCAGATCGCCCCGATCGCCATCTGTACGAAACCGTAAAGCCCTGAAGCCGAGCCAACGATGAGCGGGTTAACGCTGATCGCTTCCGCCAATGCCGCGGGCGAGGCGACGCCTGCGCCGGTGGTGAACACAAACATCACGACGATGATCAGCACGATGCTGAGATTGCCTGTCAGGGCGGCCGCGAAAAGGATGATCGCGGCAAGCAGGCTGACGATATTGGCGCGCACCAGAAGCCTGCGGACCGGGATACGGCCGGCCAGTCGGCTGGTGATCAGGCTTCCCACCCAGAAACCCATTACGATGATGCCGAGATAAAGCCCGATCTCTTCCGTCGGGCGGTGCAACTGGTTGATGAAGATGAAGGGAGCCGCGCCAACGAAAGCGTAGAAGGATGTCGTGGCACAGCCTCCTCCGATCGCAAATCCGAGAAAGGCCGGCATGCGCAAAAGCTTGCCGTAGTTGCGCAGGATGAGCGCTGCACTCTGGTCGCCAGATTGTCGTGCTGTTTCCGGCAGCAGGCGCCAGGTGAAAAGCGTGTTGCAGATGCCGAGCAGGCAAAGAAGCACGAAGATCGACCGCCAGCCGGCGAACTCGCCAAGCGCGCTGCCGGCGATCGGTGCGAGGCCGGGGCCAACGACGACCATCAGGTTCATCATCGCAAGCCTTCTAGTCGCTTCGGTAGTGGCGGAGGTGTCGCGCACCACGGCGCGGCCGATGACGAGACCCGCGCAGCCGCCGAGCGCCTGGAAAAGGCGGGCGCCGATCAGGATATCGGCGGTCGGAGAGAGCAGGGCCGCAAGGCTTGCGATCGTATAGCCGGCAAGGCCGATCATCAGGATCGGGCGGCGGCCGTAGCGATCCGAGAGGGGGCCATAGAAGAGCTGCCCGATCGCCAGGCCGAGAATGTAGAAGCTGATCGTCAGCTGCATTTCGCCAGGCGTTGCGCCAAGCGAGGTCGCCGCCAGCGGCAGGACCGGCACGAAGATATGCATGGCGAGGGTACCGCTGAAGGTGATCAGCGCCAGCAGCCAGAGCGGCGGCGATGCCGGTCGACCGGTGGTTTCGTCGATACGGGGAGGTGTGTTCATCTCACTCACCGCTATCGTTTCCGGTCGCGGCGAGAACGTCGCAGACCTGTTTCAGCACATGGGACGCCGTTTCGAGATCGCTGTCGGAGATGCCCGCCAGCGTCTCCGTCCGCACCGCCAGCGAAACCGCTTCAACCTGATCGAGGACCGAGCGGGCGGCGGGCGTCAGATGGATCGTCTTGACGCGGCGGTCGGAAGGTTCCTCGCGGCGTTCGATGAAGCCCGCCGCCTGCAGCGCATCGAGCAGGCGCACCACGGAGGAATTGTCGAGCGAGAGCAGGGCGGCCAGATCCTTCTGACGCATAGGCTTTTCGGCGCGCGAGACATGGACGAGCGGCAACCAGGTCGCCTCGGTCAGCCCGAAAGGGCGAAGGCGGATATCCACGGCACGGCGCCATTGACGGGCGGCATGGGCGACGAGGCGGCCAAAATTGGCGCGAGGGTCCGGATCGGCAGGAGAAGACAATTCGATGATATCTCAATAAATGACAATACATCTATTGCGCCGCGACTGCGCTTTGTAAAGCGGTTCAGTCGATCAATGGATGTCGCGGCTTGTGACATCACCGACGTGGAAGGAGTGGAATTCGACTTCGAAACCTTCCCGCTGGGGTGAACAGAAGGTCATGCCGACGGAAAGCTCAACGAGGTCTGGCGGGAAATAGGCAAGGCGGGCCATATGCCAGTCAGGTTTGGTGTCGGTGCGGTACTGGATGAACAGCGCATCGCTCATGCGCGTCACGCGGACGGACATTTCCTCGAAGTCGTCGGCGAGCCGGAAGGCGGACCAGTCGGAATTTCCGTTGGTGACCACCACACTGAAATGTCGGGCGCCGTCGGTAAATTCGATGCCGCATTTCATCCAGTGCTTTTCGTCATGGCGGATCATCAGTCCGGCCTGATCGTAAAGCGCCTCGTAGCGGCCAACGAACGAGGCCTCCATGGTAAAATCGCCCTGCCTCTGCTGGTGGAGGAAATGGCCGCTGTCGCGATGGAAGCCGTAATAGGTGCCTTGCCAAAAATCGGTTTCCCTTCCCGAACGCGCGATGAGGCGGCCGCCTTTCTCGCGCAGATCAAGGGGTGGATTGAGCCAGGTCATGCGGGAGATATCGATAGACATGCGGATTTCCGGTTCGGATCAAGCGGGGATGCGGATGACGGCGCGCAGGCCGCCTTTCGGGCTTTCGCCAAGAGTAACGTTGCCGCCATGGCCGCGGGCGATGTCGCGGGCAATGGCGAGGCCGAGGCCGGTGCCGGAGGCATTCAGGTTGCGCGCCTCGTCGAGCCGGAAGAAGGGCTTGAAGACGTCCTCGCGGGCTTCCGATGGAATGCCGGGACCGTCATCGTCGAGCGTCAGCGTCAGCCATCTGGCGCTGTGGCGGGCATCGACATGCAGGGTCTTTGCGTAGCGCTCGGCATTGGCGACGAGATTGGCGACCAGACGCGTGAAGGCGTTCGGTCGCACCGCGATCTCGTCCTCGCCGTCGATCTTATAGGTCATCTCCTTGCCGTGGACGGCGAAGTCCGACTGGAGTTTCGGCAGGAGCTCGCTGAGGTGAAGGGTGCCGAGGTCTTCTTCGGCGTCACCCTTGGCGAAAGCAAGGTAACCTTCCAGCATGGACTGCATGTCGTCCACATCCTGGCCCATGCCATGCAGTTCCGGCTTGTCGCCGGCGAGCGCCAGCTGCAGCTTGAAGCGGGTCAGAATGGTGCGCAGGTCGTGACTGACGCCGGCAAGCATGGCTGTGCGCTGTTCGAGCTGCCGTTCGATGCGTTCGCGCATCAGGATGAAGGCGAGGCCGGCCCGGCGAATCTCGTCGGCGCCGCGTGGTGAAAAACCTTCGAGGCGTTGCCCTTTGCCGAAGCTTTCCGCCGCATCGGCAAGTGTCAGGATCGGGCGTATCTGGCCGCGCAGGAAAAGCACGGATATGAGCACCAGAACAAGCGCGGTGCCGACCATCCAGATCAGGAAGATATGGGTGTTGGAGGCATAGGTGGAGCCACGGCGCACGAAGACGGTGAGCACGCGCGTATCGAACTTGATGCGGATTTCCACCAGCCGGCTATTGCCGACCGTGTCGATCCAGAAGGGCATCTGAATCTGCTGCGTAATCTGGTCAGCGAGGATGCCGTCGAGGATGGAAAAGAACGGGCGCGGGCGAGGCGGCGGCAGTTGGGCATTTTCTTCCACCGCGATCGTCAGATTGAGCGCGTCGTCGGCGATCCTGGTGATCTTCTCGTAATTGGCGTCCTGCGGATAGGCCTGGATCGTCTGGATGATGCCGGCAATATCCTTGACGGTCGCCTCCGACAGTCGTTCCGTCACCATGCGCCAGTGCCGTTCCATGAACAGGCCGGCAACGACGGTCTGCAAAAGCAGCATCGGCACGATGACGATCAGCAGCGAGCGCGTGTAAAGCCCGGTCGGCAGGCGGCGGCGCAGCCAGCGGGTGAAAGGCCGCCATCCCGGCAGGGTCAGCCGATCCATGTCGCGTTTAAGGCCGTCGAACAGTGCCATCCTGCCTTCCCGTGCGCCTGGCTGCGCTAATCTATGCTGAGCCGGTAGCCGATGCCGCGCACCGTCTGAAGATAGACGGGGTTGGCGGGGTCTTCTTCGATCTTACGCCGCAAACGGTTGATCTGCACGTCGATCGTACGTTCGCCGACTTCCGCATCGTCGCCGATCAGTTCGTGGCGGGGGATGGTGTCGCCGGCGCGCAACGCGAAAAGCAGCATGATTTCCTGCTCGCGGTCCGTCAGCCGGATCGTCTCGGCCGCCTTGCGCAACTCCTTGCGGGGGATCGAGAAGGTGAAGGGACCGAACATGATCTGCTCGATCTTCGGCGTATCCGGCGACGAGCTGCGGCGCAGGATATTGTTGATGCGCAGCACCAGTTCGCGCGGATCGAATGGTTTGGAAAGATAGTCGTCGGCGCCCGCTTCCAGTCCGGCAATCCGTGAATCCGCCTCGGCGCGGGCGGTCAACAGAATGATGGGCACCGTCTTCTTCTGATAGAGAGACTGGGTGAGGGACAGGCCGGATTCGCCCGGCATCATCACGTCGAGAATGAGAAGGTCGAAATGCAGGCCTTCCAGCTTGCGCCGTGCTTCTGCCGCATCGCCGGCCACTGTGACGCGAAAACCCTGTTCCATCAGGAAGCGGTTCAGGAGGTCGCGAATACGGGTATCGTCATCGACCACGAGGAGATGCGGCGCATCGTCGGACGGGGGCGTCTTCGTCATCATTCCACTCCAAACCGGTTCGGGGCCGAACCTTGATCAGTCCAGGTCGATATCGATTTCAGTCGAGATCGACCGGCTCGAGATTTTTGTCGCGGCCGCGCATGCGGCGCAGGAAATCCTTTACCGCGGCACTCGTTTCCGGCGTCATGCCCTCCATCGCTTGAGCGATACGGCGCGATTGCGGCTCGGAAAGGGCAAGCGCCAGTTCGCGGCCGGCGAGCGTCGGATAGAGCCGGCGTTCGCGGCGGTCCTTGGCGCCGGCCATCTGTCGGATATAACCGGATTCGATCAGTTGTTTGAGAACCCGCGCCAGGCTCTGCTTGGTGATTTGGAGCGTATCGAGCAGATCGGCAACCATCATGCCCGGCTGGCGGCTGACAAAATAGACGACGCGGTGGTGGGCGCGGCCCATGCCGATCTTGGCAAGGATCGCATCCGGGTCCGATATGAAATCGCGGTAGGCGAAGAAGAAGAGTTCGATGGTCTCGAAATCGATCCGGGCTTCATCGACCGCCGGCATCGGCGGCAGGATCTTCTTGACGGCTTTCTCCGTCGATGCACGCGCCACTCGCGTTTCCTTTCCCATCATGGCTCCTGGCCGGTGACGGGCGGAGCTCTTTTCGCTGATCTGTGAAGTCTAAACTACCGCCCGCCATAAAGCGCGAAAGGATTGGACAATCAACAGCATTTCTTCGCCGCTGTTATCCTGCGGAAAAACATGCAGGTGAAACCCAAGGTTCTGCTGGTGTCCTTCGTCAGACATGCAGTCGTCGCCATGTCGGAAGCGCTAAGGAGCGAGGAAGATTACTTGAGATGCACGCTTTGGTGGTGCCGGGTGAAGGTATGGATTCTCCAGGCTGCCGAAAGCGACGATTGCCTGATAACAGCGGAACTTTTGCCGTCCGCGGCCATTGTTGAGACCAAACAGACCGGAGAAATCCAATGACTGCCCAGACCTTCGATGCCATCCCCCCGATCACCTTGGAAGCCGCGCAGCCGGCCAATCCGTTGAAGGGCGTACTCCTGACCGTCTTCACGCTGAAGATCGTCGTTGCCGCTTTCCTGATTGCAACCGTTTCGCTCGCTCCGCCGGTTTCCGCGGAAGCAAGCTATATGACCGTCGCTGCAGCGAACTGAATTTACAGGCCGAAATACCCTTCGTTTCTCGTTATACCCGGCTTGTCTTTTTAATGCGTCCACCGTCCAAGCCGAGGCATCATGGGTAAGTTACAGGCCGGCATCATCCCGGTCACGCCATTCCAGCAAAACTGCACGATCCTGTTCGACGACGAGACCAAGACCGGTATCGTCATCGATCCCGGTGGCGATGTGCCGGCGATCCTGGATGTCATCCGGGAAAACGGTATCACGCTCACGGAGATATGGCTGACGCACGGCCATATCGATCATGCCGGGGGCGCAGACGAGTTGCGCGAGGCGCTCGGCATCAAGGTCATCGGCCCCCACGAGGCAGACCTGCCACTCCTTGAGCGGCTGGAAACCCAGGCGGAAAAGTTCAGTGTGACGATGGCGGTGCGCAACGTCGTGCCGGATCGCTGGCTGAACGAAGGGGACACGGTCTCGTTCGGCGAGCATGTCTTCGAAATTTTCCATTGCCCGGGCCATGCGCCGGGCCACGTCATCTACTATAATCGCGCCCAGAATTTCGCCCATCTCGGCGACGTGTTGTTCAACGGCTCGATCGGCCGTACCGATCTGCCTGGCGGCGATCACGAAACCCTGCTGGCATCGATCCGCGACAAGGTCCTGCCGCTCGGCGACGAAGTGGGTTTCATCTGCGGCCATGGGCCGGGTAGCCGCATCGGCGACGAGCGCCGCAGCAATCCATATCTTCTCGGGCTTTGAAGGTTTTTCGCCTGCGTTTGCCGGCCGAAATTACACGCAAAAAAAACCCGGCATGTCTGCCGGGCCTCAACTCGATGGAAAGCCTTTTACGGCTTAACCGGCGATCTGCAGATTAACGGCCTTGGGGCCCTTGCCGCGACGATCCGGTTCCGTGTCGAAGCTTACCTTCTGATTTTCTGAAAGTCCGGACAGGCCAGAAGCCTGGACGGCAGAGATATGAACAAAGATATCGGCGCCACCATTATCAGGCTTAATAAAGCCGAAGCCTTTGTCGGTATTGAAGAATTTTACAGTGCCAGTCTCGGCCATGCAGCAGGTCCTTTTCTCTCTGTCCGTGTTCAGCGGCGGACAGCATCATAGTATAGCCCCGAAGGGCGGCGGCAGGCATCTTTAAGAAAGGGTCCCTGTCTTTACCGCGATAACTGGAAGGAATAGCTTTGAAATCTCTGCCCCCAACCTATCGCCCGAAGTGTTAGCGCCTTCGGAGCGCATCATTATAGGTCTTCCCGTGCTCGTAAATTGCCCGAACTTGCACAGAGTGCTGTGTTTATCGGAAATTGGCAAGAAAAAGTTTTTTGAATCCGGACGGTTCGCGCATATGGCGAGTGGCTAAAATGCCTGAAAATGCAGGCTTTGTGGGCGGTTAGATACCGCCAAGATGCAGATTTTCGACGCTGCTAACGCTTTTTTAGGGTTTTTCTGTGCCGTTTTGATGCAGGCGGCGATTAAATAAATAATTTACCTTGTACACGGGTCTTAAGCTTCAACGACCTATTCTGTCGCTGAAGCCTGTCGTCAGGCTTGCCGACGACCAAAGGTGCGGGCCGCTTTGCCGAAGTTCGATTTGACGGGTACGGCAGCGCTGGCAGACGCGGAAGCCCGGCTTGTCGGGGTGGTGACATCGGCAGCGAATTGACGGGCGCGGGCGGTCGAAAGGCTTTCCGGGAAAACCTCGTTGAAGGTGGTGGGTGCAAGCTCGGGGTGGGCGAGGGCATAACCCTGCATCAGGGGAACGCCAACTTCCTCGCACAGGTCCAGCTGCCAGACTTCTTCAAGGCCCTCGAAGATCGGCTCGATACCGTCATCCACCATCTGTCCGATGAGCACCCGCAACAGGGCGTGGCCGGCAGAATTGTCGAGAAAGTCGCGGATCCAGGAGGCGTCGAATTTTACATAATCCGGCTTGATACGCTTCAGGCGCGCAAGATCAGCATCGCCTGCGCCGTAGTCGTCGATGGCAATGCGGAAGCCGATTGCTCGCATATGTTCGGTGAAGGCGACGACGATATCATCCGAGGCGCCGGATTTTTCAGAGATTTCGCAGACGATCCGGTCCGGACCCATGCCGGCCTCATGGCCGGTCAGCTTGATGCGCTCGACTTCCTGGCGCATTTCCTGCGGCGTGCGAAATAGGCCGGGATGGAACTTGACGAAAATGCGGGCATGCGTGCGGTTGAGCCTGCCGGTGTTCAGAATATGCAGCGTGCGCAGCAGGCTGTCGATGTCGGCGATATCGGCCGGTGCCACCAGGCGGAAGAAATCCCCGGGCGCAATGGCCTCTCCGTCGCGCGAAACGCGCACCAGGCCTTCGAGCGCCTCGATCTGCAATCCGGTTTCGAGCTTGTTTCGAAAGATCGGCTGCAGCGCCGATTGCAGGGAAAACGGACCGTAAACCGCGGAGAAGGCTCCGTTGTCGTTGCGAACCAGATTGGCGAAGATGCTTCTCGGCGTCATGCCCGTGCTGCGTCCGTTGTTAGTTTCCTCATGGTTGTAGCAGGCAAGGGTTACGCTGCTGTAAAGAAGCTTTCGAAGCTTTTAATCAGTGTCATTGATGGCTCATATTCAAGCTTTGCGCTTGAAACGTTGTCATTGTTTCGACATAGAGCTACGGGCGGTCATGCGCTTGCATCCGCCCTTCGCATTCCGCTTGTTCAACAGCCCTTCAGGACGAAGATTATGGCCTTTCTTGCCGACGCTCTTTCCCGCGTAAAGCCCTCTGCCACCATCGCCGTTTCCCAGAAAGCCCGCGAGCTCAAAGCAAAGGGTCGTGACGTGATCGGCCTCGGCGCAGGCGAGCCGGACTTCGATACGCCGGACAATATCAAGAAAGCCGCTATCGACGCGATCAATCGCGGCGAGACGAAATATCCGCCGGTTTCCGGCATTCCGCAGCTGCGCGAGGCGATTGCCAAGAAGTTCAAGCGCGAGAACAATCTCGAATACACCGCTGCCCAGACGATCGTCGGCACCGGTGGCAAGCAGATCCTGTTCAACGCCTTCATGGCGACCTTGAACCCGGGCGATGAAGTCATCATCACTGCGCCTTACTGGGTTTCCTATCCGGAAATGGTGTCGATCTGCAGTGGTACCCCGGTCTTCATCGAAGCCAAGCAGGCGAATAATTTCAAGGTCACCGCCGCCGATCTCGAAGCCGCGATCACGCCGAAGACCAAGTGGTTCCTGTTCAACTCGCCGTCCAACCCGACCGGCGCTGCCTATACGCATGATGAGCTGAAGGCGCTCACCGACGTGCTCTTGAAGCACGAACATGTCTGGGTGCTGACCGACGACATGTACGAGCACTTGACCTATGGCGACTTCAAGTTCGTCTCGCCGGCGGAGATCGAGCCGAAGCTCTATAACCGCACGCTGACAATGAACGGCGTTTCCAAGGCCTATGCGATGACCGGCTGGCGTATCGGTTATGCGGCCGGCCCGGTCGAGCTGATCAAAGCGATGGACATGATCCAGGGCCAGCAGACTTCGGGCGCCTGCACTGTTGCCCAGTGGGCCGCCGTCGAGGCGCTCAACGGCCCGCAGGACTTCATCCCGGCCAACAAGAAGATCTTCGAAGGCCGCCGCGACCTCGTCGTGTCGATGCTGAACCAGGCGAAGGGCATCGTCTGCCCATCTCCGGAAGGCGCCTTCTACGTCTACCCGTCCTGCGCCGGCCTGATCGGCAAGACCGCGCCGTCGGGCAAGGTCATCGAGACGGACGAAGACTTCGTCACCGAGCTTCTGGAAACGGAAGGCGTGGCAGTCGTCCACGGTTCCGCCTTCGGCCTCGGGCCGAACTTCCGCATCTCCTATGCCGCTTCGGAAGAGCAGCTCGAAGAAGCCTGCAAGCGCATCCAGCGCTTCTGCAACGCTTTCAAGTAAGCTTGCGGTTTAAAATGACGAAAGGCCCGCCGGTGACGGCGGGCTTTTTGCGTTGTGAGGTCGCGTTGACGAGCAACCGCTCCATAGCTACATTTCTGATATGAAGACCGTATCCATTCGCGAAGTTCAGGACCGTTTCGATGAGCTTGCCCATGACGTGGAGCAGGGGGAGACGGTTGTCGTGACGCGGGATGGCAAGCCGGTATTCAATCTGGTGCCGCATACGAGACGAGGCGGTTACGATCCGGAGGCGGGGGAGGCCTATCTGCGGTCCAAGGGTATCGTACGGACCAAAGGCTTTATCGCTGACGATTTTGACGATCCGTTGCCCGAGGATTTTCTTTTAAGGCCGCTTCCCTGACATGCGACTTTTGCTCGATACTCATATCGTGCTTTCCATGGTCAACGGGAGTTTCGCCGACCATTTTCCGGCCGTAAGGCGTTTGCTGATCGAAAATGTTGCAATCGGCTTCGTGAGCGTCGCGAGCCTGTGGGAAATAGCCATAAAGTCCAGGCTTGGAAAATTGGTCACCGATATTCCCGTTGAGCAGATACCCGAATTTCTTGAATCGTCGGTGCTGACCATTTTGCGTATCGAAATCCCGCACGTCATCACCGCCGCTGACCCACAGCCAGAAACGCGCGATCCCTTCGACCGGCTGCTGCTGTCGCAATGCCAAGTCGAAGGGTTGCAATTGGTGACGATTGACCGCGCTTTGATCAATCATCCGCTCGCGTTCAGGCTATAGCCCTCAGCTCTTCGTCAGACGCACGATCGTCGAGTCCCCGCCGCCACGCTGTTCCGTCACTGCGTAGACCGCACCGTCCGGCCCGACCTTCACGTCGCGGATACGTTCATCGAGATCGACGCGCTCCTCGTGGCGCACCTTGTCGCCATTCATATGGACCACCACGATGCCCTGGCTGACCAAGCCGCCGATCAGGAAGGCGCCCTTCCATTCGGGAATGGCGTCGTGGTCGTAATAGGCCATGCCGGAAGGCGCGATGACGGGGTCCCAGTAATAGACCGGCTGTTCGGTTTCGGCCCGCTGGGTAATGCCCTGGCCCACCTTCGCGCCGCTATATTCGATACCGTAAGTGACTTCCGGCCAGCCATAATTCTTGCCAGCCTGTGGGCGGTTCAGCTCGTCGCCGCCGCGCGGGCCGTGTTCGACGGTCCAGAG
>Ga0075365_10000667_pt1 | contig 13721 bp, 12 predicted proteins | sample EndMetdeltDD1765_FD_71387 | JGI IMG/M metagenome (GOLD analysis project Ga0075365, IMG submission 71387) | Populus endosphere microbial communities from Tennessee, USA - Endosphere MetaG P. deltoides DD176-5 | ecosystem: Host-associated > Plants > Roots > Endosphere | place: USA: Tennessee... | reverse complement strand
ATCTCGTCCGGCGTCTTGATCCGGCTGTCCATGTACTCGAAGAAGAAGGCGAGCACGCAGCCGAGCAGCGCCCCGCCGGCGAGCCCCATCAGCACGTTGGACTCCCGCCGCGGACTGATCGGCGCGCGCGGCCGCTCGGCGGCGTCGACCACCCTGATGTTGCTGGTCTTGAGCGCGCCGGCCACGCCGGTCTCCTTCGCCCGCTGCATCAGGCTGTCGTAGATCTGGCGGCTGCTCTGCACGTCGCGGTCGAGCACGTTGTAGTCGATCGCCTTGCGGTTCATCGCCAGCGCTTCGGCCTTCTGCTGGTTGAGGGCGGTGGTCAGGCTCTGTTCCTGGGCCAGCGCCGCTTCGTACTCGTTCCGCACCGACTGCACGACCTTGGCGATTTCCCCCTGCAGCTTCGCCTGCGCGGTCTTGATCGAGCTTTGCAGCGTGGTGATCTGCGGGTGCTTCTCGCCGAGACGTTCCGACAGCTGGATGTACTGGCTGTTGAGCGCGGCCAGCTCGCTCTTCTGCTGCTGGATGAAGCTGTTGCTGAGGACGGCCGGAAACGAGTCGATCGCCGTGGCCGTGCCGCGCCCGTCGCGCAGCTGGTTGTACATCGCCTCCTTCTGGATCCGCTCCGTCTTGGCGCGCGTGACGGCAGCGTTCAGGTCGGCGAGCTTCTGCACCACGATGTTCTCGCGATCGACCAGGGAGATCGCGTCGTTCTGCTCGCGGTAGCGCTGCAGCTTGCCTTCCGCCAGCTCGACCAGCTTGCGCTGCTCGGCCAGCCGCTCGCCGAGCCAGTCGGTCGCCTCCTGGGAGGCCATGAACTTGTACTCGAGATTCTGTTCGATGTAGTTCTTCGCGAGCGCGTTGACGACCGCCGTCGCGAGCGCGGGATCGGCGGACTGGTACTTCAGGTCGACCAGCCGGCTGTTGCGGATCGGCGTAACCGTCAGGCCGGCGAGGAAGGCATCGATCGCCCTGGACTGCGCGCGCGTCTCGTCGGCCGCGATGTCCGGCGGCTCGGCCGCGCTGGCCGACCGGAACGGCTGCGTCACGACCCCGATGGCGCCGCGGACGAGGCTGCGCGCCGACCACGATCGCGCGGCCGGAGAGGTACCGCCGAACGGCGGGCGATCCCAGGCCTTCAGCGTGTCGAGCGTCTTGCGCGCCAGCGCCCGGCTCTGGATGATGCTGTACTGCGTCTGGTAGTAGTCGGCCTTGGTCTGATCCTCCTCGACGACCTGCTTGAACGAGACGACGTTCCGCTCGTCGGATTCGATCAGCAGGCGGCTCTTGGCCTCCCAGACCGGGATGGCGGTGAAGGTGGACATCGTCACCGATCCGGCGATGAGCACGAAGACGGTCATGACGGTCCAGCGCCGCTTGTAGAGGATCTTGAGATAGTCGGTCAGGTGCACGTCGCGGCCTTCGCTCGCCTGCAGAGAGGCGGCGCCGGCGCCGGTCGGCGGGCGCTCGCCGCCGGACTCGTCAATCCGCAGCCGCGGTTGGGGATCGGCCACCACGTCCAGATTCGCGTGCTCTTTCATTTTAGAAGTACCTCTCCGGCACCTTGATCGTGTCACCGGGCATGACGATGTCGGTGGGCTTGATCTTGATCTCCTTGGTCACGCCATTGACGATGCGGACGACTTTGATCCGGTTCATCGCGGCGTTGTCGGTAACGCCGCCGGCGAGCGAAAGCGCCTGAAGGACCGTGGTGTCCTTCTGGATGGCATAGGCGCCTGGGCTGCGCACCTGCCCGAAGATATAGATGGTCTCGGCCCGGGGCACGAAGATCGTGTCGCCGTCCATCAACGCGATGTTCTGCTTCAGCACGCCGGCTTCGAGGTCGCGGATGTTGACGCGGAAGATCACGGCGGCCGCTTCCTGTCCGGGAAGCACCGGCGCCTTGGCCCCGTCGGGAGCGCGGACCACGGCGACCTCCCCCGAGGCGCTCGGCAGCGTCGATCCGGCGCGCGCGAGCGCTTCGATGAGGGTCATGTCGCCGGTCAACGCCACCGGACCCGACGTCCGCACTTCTCCCATGACGAACACGCGCTGGCTGCGGTACTGCTCGACGCCGACCGACACCTGCGGGTTGCGAAAATATCCGTCCGCCAGGCGGCGCTTGAGCTCCGCCTCGAACGCCCGCAGGCTCATGCCGCCGGCCTTCACCCGGCCGATCAGCGGAAACGTAAAGGTGCCATCCGCCTCCACCGTGTAGCGGCCGCCCAGGTCCGCCTGATCGAAGACCTGAATCGAGAGGACGTCCTGGGGACCGATGGTGTAGTCACCGGTCAGCTGGAATGCGGCCGGGTACGCCAGGCAGGCCAGCAGGATCGCCAGGACGACGGCGCTGTCGAGGACGAACCGCCGGGGTGCGCAGCGCGTTGTTCGATGGGTGGTTGGCATATATCTGGAACTCTAGAAACCCGACGTCAGCGTGAGACGGATCCGCAATCCATCGTAGTTGTGCGACGCAACCTTGGGCGACTCGCGCTGGATGTACATCACGCCGAAGGCGAGCCGCGCGGTCCGTCCGACGCGGTATCCGAGACTCACCTCAGGGATCCAGACGATATCCAGGCGCGAGTCCTCCCCCGTCGAAGGCCCCAGCGCCGGCGCGCGCAAATCGCGATAGGCGTACGCATGGCGGTCGACCGACCCGACGAGGTCGAACGTCGAGCCGAGGGCGCGCCGGACCGCCAGACCGATCGTGGTATCCACGAAATACGGCTGCAGCGGCTCGAACGAGTACTCGACATCCCTCGCGTGGCGCACCTTGAACATGGTCGCCCCCTTGAGGGTGAACCCCAGCGTCACGTCCGATACCAGACCGGAAAAGTCCGGCAGCAGCGCAGGGTGCTTCGCCTGGAACGACCGGTACCCGACATACGCACTGCCCTTGATGAGCGCGCGAGGCTGAAATTCGACACCGGGCATGACGCGGACACTGTCGGCGTCGCGCTCGGGCGAAAACGGGAACCGGTCCTCGAAGGCGTTGACGCGAAGCCCCACCGACGTCAGAGGGGTCAATCGCTGGTGCAGCTCCACCGTGCCGCCCGTGGTGCGACGGTTCATCGTGTCGTGGAGCTCGGTGCCCTCGAACACCGCATCGGCGTCGTACTCCAGGATGGTGCGGCTCCCCGACACCGCGACCGACAGCTTTGGCGTCACGGAGTACTTCACGCCGACCGTGCCCGTGCGATCCAGCCGCCGGGACCGGAGGTCGACCTCGTAGTTCGGCCGCTGTCGAGTGTTGAGGTAGGAGTAACCGCCTGTCAAGGTCAGCCGACGCATGAAGATCGAACCGTCCGCCGACAGCTGGGGGTCGACCGAGCGCTCACTGGCAAAACGCGTGTACCACACCAGGTCGCTGGCGGCCAGCGCGTGGAAGAGCGCGCGACGCGCGACCGGGAGCCACATGTTCGCCAGCGGGGTCACCGTCGCGGTGAAGTCCGATTTCGCCTCTTCCCCCTCGTTGAACACGTTCGTGTCGACGCCGAGCTCCTTGATGTTCACGCCCGGCGTCAGATAGAACGGCCCGACGTGTACGCGGGCGACTTTGCGGACGTCCTCGATGGTCTGGGGCGGTCCCGTGTCGTCGGGGCGCTGGGCCGCGCAGATCGCGGGCCACAGCACGAACAGCATCGCAAGGGTTGCAGGTGTGGAAGATCGCATCGGGAAAATAAGCAGGCTTGCGAAGTACTCGCGAGTATACGGCGGCGGACAAGCTACCGCCCTCTGACTTACATGGACAGCCAACGGTTGGCCATTACGGGCTCAACGTCCGGCGTCCAACGTAAGCCGAGGCGCACGCGGCATCAGCACCGGGGAAGAGACGCGGCTCCGCCCGGTACGGGTGGATCTGCAGGCAAATTCGGCCTGCGGCGATCAGTTGTAGTGAGCAACAGAGAGCCGGACGCTTCCGCCCGGGGCCTTTCACTCCGCAGCCGGAGCTCAACGAGCTCAGCCGTTCCTACCCATAAAATACCGAAGGGTCGACATCGGTCGACCCTCGGCGCGCTGGGAAGTACGCACCCATGTTATGGCCCGAAACAACCTCAGCGGTCAAATACATTTACCCTAGGATTTTCCCAAGCCTGGCCAAAGTGTCCAGAATTTGGACAGCCGGTAGAGGTCGCCGCTACGGTCGCTAGTGGGCAATCGCGCCTTGGAACCGTACCACAGTCGTAATAGCAGGGACATCCCCCCTAGGGTTGTCTGGTCGTCGTAGTATCTCGCATGATCCGGGCCGCATCCCTCCTCGCAGTTGCCGTCGCGCTCACCGCCGTCGGGCAGGACCGGCCGCCCGCCTGGCCAGCCGTGCTCGACGGCTACCGCGCCGCCCTCCGGAAGGGCGGCATCGTCGGCAGCAGCCTGCTGGTGGTTCGCAACGGGCAGGTCATCGCGCGCCAGAACGAGGGACTGCAGAACCTCGGCCCCGCCGCCGCCGACGCTCCGGGAGGCGGGCGCGAGCCCGTCACCGACGACACGATCTATCACTGGGCCTCGATTACCAAGACGTTCACCGGGATCGCGATCATGCAGCTGCGCGACCGCGGACTGCTCTCGCTCGACGATCCGGTCGTCAAGTACGTGCCGGAGCTGCGGCTGGCGCACAACCCGTTCGGCGACATCGCGCAGGTGAAAATCCGCCACCTGATGTCGCACAGCGCCGGCTTCCGCGCCGGGACGTGGCCGTGGGGCGGCGACAAGCCCTGGCACCCCTTCGAGCCGACGTCCTGGGATCAGATCGTCGCGATGCTGCCCTACACCGACGTGCAGTTCGCGCCGGGCTCGAAGTACAGCTACTCCAACCCCGGCGTGATCTTTCTCGGCCGGATCATCCAGACCCTGTCCGGTGACGACTACGAGGTCTACGTCACCAAGAACATCCTGATGCCCCTGGGGATGCGCCGCGCGTTCTTCGATCGCGCGCCGTACTACCTCCTGCCGCACCGCTCCCACAGCTATCTGCGGAGCGATGGTGGACTGCGGGAGGCGTCGTTCGACTTCGACACGGGGATCACCGTCTCGAACGGCGGCCTCAACGCGCCGTTCGACGACATGGCCCGCTACCTCGCCTTCCTCGCCGGCGATGCGGCGCGCGCCGACTACGAGGTCGTCCTCAAGCGCGCGTCGCTCGAGGAAATGTGGACGCCGCAGATCCGCGCACTCGAGGGCGAAGGGGTGAACGGCAACGACTCGCAGGCGGCCCTGTCGTTCTTCGTCGAGCGCCATCCATCAGCCCGCGGCGCCGTGGAGCTCGTCGGCCACAGCGGCGACCAGAACGGCTTCATCTCGCACCTCTACCTTCATCGTCCCAGCCGCACCGCCTGGCTGATCTCGATGAACACCGATACGACACCGGCGAAGGACGGCACGCGGCTCGGCTCGCGCCAGGTGGACGCCGCAGTGCGCGACCTGATGCTGGCGCACGTGATCCAGTAGGGACGAACGCCGAAACATCGACTCTCCTGCGGTCGTAAGACGCGCCAGGAGGCTCATGACATGCGTATTCGGCGTCTTTTGTACCTGGCGGCCTGGCTGCTGGTGGTGACGTGCGCCCCGGCCGGGGCGCAGGACAGCGGCAAGGTGGGCGCGACGATCGCGTACCCGGGCTCGATTGGACTCATCTGGCACGCGAGCGACAGCGTGGCCATCCGTCCGGCCTTCGCGTTCGCCCATAGCGACAGCGAGATCTCCCCCGGCTCGAGCGAGAACGAGAGCACGACAATCGCCCTGGACCTCGGCGTCCTCTTCTACGTCAAGAAGTACGACAACGTCCGCACCTACGTCAGCCCGCGGTTCATCTACTCACGATCGACGTCGACATCCACGCAAACCGCCCTGCCGGTCGGCCTGCCGGAGATCACGACCACTTCGACCACTACGGGGGGCGCCGGTGTGTTCGGGGCGCAGTACGCCCCGACCAAGCGGTTCAGCGTCTTCGGCGAAGTCGGCATTGCCTTCAATCACCGGCACTCCACGTCCGAACCTACCGGGGCGTCGGAGTTCACGACCAACACTTGGGGAACGACGTCCGGCGTCGGGGTGATCTTCTACTTCTGAAGAAACGCCCGCAACAGGTTGGCGGCGACGCGGGCCCGATAGCGCGCCGTCGATCTGATGTCGTCGATGGGTGCGATCTCGGACGCGACGGTTTCCGCCGCGTTCGCGATCGCACGCTCGTCGAGGGCGCGTCCGCGCAGGGTGTCTTCCGTGCGGGTCGCGCGCACGACGGTCGGCGCCACGCTGCCGAGCGCGATCCGCACGTCGGCCACGCGCCCGCCGTCCATGCGGATCGACCCGGCGAAGCAGACCTTCGAGATGGCCTGCGCGCGGCGGGTGCCGACCTTGCGGTAGGAGTCGGTCCAGCCGCCGGACCGGGCGGGAAGATGGACGCGGGCGATGAGCTCGCCCGGAGCGAGGTCCATCTTCTTGTAGCCGTGATGGAACGACGCGTAGGGCACGCGGCGCGACCCCGTCGCCGAGACCAGCTCGATCTCCGCGTCGTAGACGAGCAGCGCCGGCGGAGTGTCGGCCGCGGGCGACGCGTTGGCGATGTTGCCGCCGATGGTGCCGCGGTTCTGCGTCGCCAGACCGCCGGTTTCGCGCGCCGCCTCGCACAGCATCGGAGCGCGCGCGGCCAGCATCGCCGAGCCGCGGATTTCGGTGTAAGTGACCAGCGCGCCAATCGAGACGCCGCCGGCAGAATGACCGCGCCCGGGGACGCCCTCGGCCGTCTCCTCGATCCCGGACAGCTCGCGGCAATGCCTCAGACTGACGTAACGGCCCGGCGGCAGATGACCGGATTCCAGGAGCACCATCAAATCGGTACCGCCCGCGAACGGACGGGCGCCCGGGTGCCGCGCGAGATCGTCGAGCACCGCCGCCAGCGACGGCGGCGTCACGAGCTGGTATCGATCGAAGAGCAGCGGAATCATCCGAGCCCTCCGGCGGCGCGGCAGGCGTGCAGCACCGACGCGAAGATGCGCACGTAGCCGGTGCAGCGGCAGAGATTGCCGGCAAGCGCGACGCGGACATCCTCTTCGGTCGGATTCGGATTCCGTGACAACAGCTCGTACGCGGCGAGCACCATTCCCGGCGTGCAGATCCCGCACTGCGCGCCGCCGCACTCGAGAAACGACTCCTGGATCGCATGCAGCGCCCGGTCGCTCGCCACCCCCTCGATCGTCGTGATCGACGCACCCTCGGCATGGGCCAGCGGCGTCAGGCAGCTGTTGACGAGGACGCCGTCGAGCAGCACACCGCAGGCGCCGCACTCCCCTTCTCCGCAACCCTCCTTGGTACCGGTGAGCCCCGACTGCCGGATCGCGTCGAGCAGCCGCGCCATCGGATGCCCTTCGAGAACGAGGCGGCGGCCGTTCACGGTGCAGGTCACGCGCGGCGCCACCGCCTCAGACACTGGCCGCCTCCATGAGCCCCATCAGCCGTTCGGGCGTCAGCGGCAGCCGCGTCACGTCGGCGCCCGTGGCCTGCGCCACCGCGTTGAAGATCGCCGGGGCCGGACCGTCCATCGGCAGCTCGCCGATGCCCTTCGCGCCGGCCGGGCCGTAGCGATACGGCACCTCCTGGAAGAAGACATGAATCGGCGGCACGTCCATCGAGGTGGGCATGATGTAGTTGGTCATCTGCGCGTTGACCATCCGCCCGTCGCGCCACACCACGTCTTCATACAGGGCCCAGCCAATCCCCTGCGCCACGCCGCCTTCGATCTGCCCCGCCGCGAGGGTCGGGTTGATCACCTTGCCGACCTCCTGGACGGCGACGAAGTCGTCCACTCTCGTCTCCCAGGTCGTCGTATCGACCGACACTTCGGCGACATAGACCGCCCAGCCGTAGGTGCCGTAGGCATCGCCCATGTATTTGTCGTCGTCCCACTTCAGGCCCGGCGGCACCTGATACTGGCTCGAGCCGCGCAGCTGGCCGAAGGCCAGGACGTAGCGCTTGCACGCGGCCTGGAATTCGGCGCGCGTGTAAAGGGAGGGCAGGTAGCCGGCGTCGATCAGCGCGTGCTTGACGCCGAGCGCGGCGGTCTCGACGAGCTTGCCGACGACCATGCACGTCCGCGACGCCACGGTCGGACCGCTGTCGGGGACCACGGAGGTGTCGGGCTGGACGACGTCCACGTCGGCGCACTCGATGCCGAGCGCCTCGGCCGCGATCTGCGAGAAAATTGTGTTCGTCCCCTGGCCGATCTCGGTGCTCGCGGACAGCACGCGGACGGTGCCGTCGGGCGTTCCTTCGACGGCGACGACCGAGGCGAGGTGCACTTCGCCGGATCCCGTGAAACCGGCGCCGTGCATGAACGCGGCGAGGCCGATCCCTTTCTTGATCGCGCGGCCAGGATTCTCGCGCGCGAACCGGGCGCGCTTCTCGTGATAGCCCGAGAGCGACAGCGCGCGGTCGAGCAGCGCCGGCATGTCGACCGGCTCGCCAATCGTCTGCCCGACGGCCAGCGTCTCTCCGAAGGTGATGAAGTTGCGGCGGCGGAACGCCTCCGGCGTGAGCCCGACGGCGGCGGCGACCTTGTCCATGTGCCGCTCGAGGCCGAAGATGCTCTGCGGCGCGCCGAACCCGCGGAACGCGCCGTGCGGCGGGACGTTGGTCGCGACGGCGCGGCCGCGCACGCGGACGTTGGGGCAGCAGTACGGTCCGGCGGCGTGAATGGTGCCGCGCGACAGGACGACGGGCGACAGCGTGCAGTAGGCGCCGCCGTCGATCGTGAAGTCGATGTCCATCGCGACGAGGCGCCCGTCAGGCGTGACCGCGGTGCGCTGCTTGGTCCGGGCCGGGTGCCGCTTGGTCGTCGAGGCCATGTCCTCGCTGCGGCCGTAGATCATCTTCACCGGACGGCCGGCCTTCCAGGCCAGGAGCGCCGCGTGCCCGGCGATGACGGACGGGAACTCTTCCTTTCCGCCGAAACCGCCGCCGGTCTCCATCTGCACCACGCGGATCCGCTCCTCGGGCAGGTTGAAGAGCCCGGCGAGGGCGCGATGGATGTAGTACGGACACTGCATCGAGCCCCACACGGTGACGCCGTGCTTCGGATCGGCCACCGCCAGCATCCCGTTCGGCTCGATGTAGAGCTGCTCCTGCGCGCCGCTCTCGTACTCTCCTTCGACGACGATCACATCGCCCGTGAACGCCTTGTCGACGTCCCCCTTCGCGACCTCGTAGCTCTTGAAGACGTTGTCGGTGCCCCAGATGATCTCGCGGCGCGACAGCGCCTCGTCGATGGTCAGGACGGCGGGCAGCGGCTCGATGTCGATCGTCACCCGCCGCCGCGCGTCGTCGGCGCGGGCGCGGTCGCGATGCGCGATCAGAACGATCGGCTCCTCGGGATGATTGACGACGTCGGAGGCGAGGTACGGCTGATCGTCGACGAGCAGCTTCACGACGTTCCGGCCGGGAATATCGGCGGCGGTGACGACGACGAATTCGTCCCACGGGATCGCTGGATCGAAGGTGATCCCCTTGATGCGGCCGCGCGCGACAGGGCTCCTGACCGTGACGCCGTGCAGCATGCCGGCCGGCGTCACATCGTCGACATAGAGCGCCTGGCCGGTGACCTTGGCGCGGCCTTCCTTGCGCGGCACGGAGCGGCCGATCTGCGACACGTCCATCTGGTGCTGATTCTACAAGCTATCTCACAAAACGCCCGTCGCATGTCTCATGCGAACGGAGCGAGCCGGCGACGCGGCGCGCGACAGAGCGTTGCGGGGGGGAGGCCGAGAGTGAAGCCTCCCGGAAGAAACTAGTGCTGAGGCGTCTTGCCGGTGAGGATTTCGGATCGTTCGAAGCTGCCGTCGACGCGGTAGTACAAACGACGGGTCGGACGGCCGCTGCTGTCGGGATCCATGGACACGGACCGCAGGATCGGCCGGCCGCCGGGCATCGGCGGGGCGTCGAAGGCCTCCCACTTGTCGACGCGGCCGTCCCTGTCGGTATCGGTTTCCACGCGTTCGAGGGACCCGTCGGCGCGCTGGTAGGCCCACTCGTCCTCGATGCCGTCGCCGCGGGTGGACGTGCCGACCCGGGCCAGCTTGCCGTCGAGGTAATGCTCCCACCGATCGATCTTGCCGTTCTCGTCTTTGTCGAGCTCGATGCGATCGATCCGCGTGCCCTCCTGGTAGGTCCATGCGTCGGTCACGCCGTTCTTGTTGGTATCGACCTCGAGACGGGTCAGGCGTCCCGTCTTCGAATCGTACTGGGCCTTGACGCCACGGCGATCGACGACGTAGTTGGTGTTACGCGGATCGGGAGGGGAATCGCACGCGCTGCAGAGGACGCAGAAAAGCAGCAGCGACCGGTAGCGACGCACGATGGAGCCGGGCCGGGATGCTGGAGTTGTCTAGCTGCTCGGGCTCGCGTCTTTTTTGGCGGCCACGACGGCGAGGGACACGCCCGCGCCGATAGCGACGGCGGTCACGATGCCCGCGGTTGTCGTGAAGAAGGCGCCACCTGCCGCAGCCGCGCCAGCTGCGGCACCCGCTCCAGCGCCGGCACCTGCCGCGGCGCCACCGGCAGCGCCACCCGCACCGCCTGCGGCGCCACCTGCCGCGCCGCCGCCAGCGCCAGCCGCGCCTGCACCCGTGAGACCAGCCGCCGCTGCGGCCGCCGCGCTCGTCGAGACCGTCACGCCGGACGCCGCCATCGCGCCAGCCGTCAACGCGATCCGCGGACTGGTGCCCAGCAGCGTGCTGCCGTCTCGCGCGATGGTTTCGACGACATAGTTACCGGCGGGAAGCGAGTCGAAGCGGAACTCGCCGCGCTCGTTCGTGGTGGTGCTCGCGGCCAGCTGACCGGTATCGAGGCTCCGCAGGCGGACCGAGATCGACGACAGGGGCTTGCCCTCGACGACCGCGGTGCCGGCGATCGATCCGTTGTTCTGCCGTGCCGCAAAGAGCAGCGGCTGGCAGGTCATGACCATGGCCACGGCCAAAAGAGCTGAAACGCTTCGTTTCATATTCCGAACGAAAGTCCCCATGGGCACACACTACACCAGCCGGGCGGCAAAATCATCAGGTTATCGCCAGTTTTCTCGCTTTTGTAATCGACCCGGTGGCGGCGGTCCGCGCCTGGCCACGCTGGTTAAGTCTCTGAGTGCCAACGTCTTGGCGTCCAACTACGGCGTGGACTATAGTTTCGGCCGTGAAGACGATGACCCATCGACGGCAGCCAATCCACGTGGTGTACGGCGGCGCGCACCTGTTCAAGGCGGATACGGCGGCGCGCCTTGGCGTGACCGCGTTGCGCGTGTTCAAGGAGCACGCGCCCGATCCGGACGCGTTGGGGGCGGTGCTGGGTCTCACCCCGGCGTCCGCGGTCCGCGTCCACGCGCAGGTGATGGAGAAGCTGCAGCGCGAGCCGGTCGAGGATTTCCGCCTGGATTTCGAGGACGGCTACGGCAACCGGCCGGACGCGGAAGAGGACGGCCACGCCGAGTCGGCGGCGGTCGAGGTGGCGACCGGGGCGGCGAACGGCACGCTTCCAGCGTTCCTCGGCATCCGGATCAAGAACCTTGGCGACGAGCTGCGCGAGCGCGCGCTGCGGACGACGCATCTGTTCCTCGAGCGGCTGCTGAAGGAAACCGGCGGACAGGTTCCCCCGAACTTCGTCGTGACGCTGCCGAAGATCACGCAGAGCGGCCAGGTGGGGATCCTGGCCGACGCGTTCACGAAGATCGAGGACGCCCATCGCCTGGCGCCGGGGACGCTGCGGATGGAGCTGATGGTGGAGACGCCGCAGTCGATCTTCGACGAGCGCGGCGCGGTGGCGCTGCCGGGGCTCGTCACGGAGGGCCGCGGGCGGATCATCGCGGCGCACTTCGGGACCTACGACTACACGGCGTCGCTCGGCATCACCGCCTCGCACCAGCACATGCGCCACCCGGCGTGCGACTTCGCCCGCAGCGTGATGCAGGTGGCGCTGGCCGGCACGGATGTCTGGCTGTCGGACGGCGCGACCAACGTGCTGCCGGTCGGCACCGACCGCGCCGCCATCCATCGCGCCTGGCGGCTGCACTACGACGACATCCGCCACTCGCTCGCCAACGCCTTCTACCAGGGCTGGGACCTGCACCCGGCGCAGCTGGTGACGCGCTACGCCGCGGTCTATGCGTTCTTCCTGGAGAGTCTCGACGCGGCGTCGGAGCGCCTGCGCAACTTCATCGCGAAAGCGGCGCAGGCGACGCTCGTCGGAGAAGTGTTCGACGACGCCGCGACCGGGCAGGGACTGCTCAACTTCTTCCTGCGCGCGCTGAACTGCGGGGCCGTGCGCGAGGACGAGATCGGCGCGCTCACCGGACTGACGCTCGAGGAGCTGCGCTCGGGATCGTTCGTCAAGATCGTCAAGGGGCGGCGGGGATCTCCCGCCTGAAGGCAGCGAGATTCTCCCGCTGCTGCGAAACGTCTCAGGCGCGACGAAGGATCCCCGCGGCGCCCCATCCGACCAGAATCAGCGCCCCGAGGACCGCGACGGCGTAGTGATTGCCGTACGTCGCCGTCGGAAAGTGGTTGCTGATCATGATGAACGTCGTCGGGATCGCCAGGAAGGTGTTGTGCTTCGAGCGCTCCTTGGCACCGGCGGCGAGCGCCTGGTCGAAGTGCTCTCCCTTCGCGGCCGCCGCGATCATGCGGCGCTGCGGCGGCAGGATGCGCATCCAGACGTTCAACACCATGATCGTGCCGAAGACCGCGCCGATGTGGATGTAGGTGGCGCGGGTGCTGAGGAATTGCGACAGCCCGATCGCCGTCACGACGATCAGGAAGAACGCGACCGCGGCGAAGGCCGGGTCGTTCTTCACGAGCGGCGTGCGGACGAGCGCGTCGTAGACGACCCAGCCGGCGACGAGCGTACCCATGCCGATCAGACTCGCGACGATCGGCGTGACCTGCGGATCGATCGGGTCGATCATCAGTCCGCCGTGGTAGTAGACCAGCGTCAGGAGCACGAACCCGCTGACGAACGTCGACAGCGCCTCGTAGCGGAACCAGTGGACCTCGCCCGGCGGCACGCCGAGCGTCTTCTGCTTGACGACGGTGTAGAAGCCGCCGCTGTGGACCATCCACACCGCGCCCCCCTTGCCGTCGGTCCGCGCCTCGAGCTTCCGCATCTGACCGTCGAGCCAGGTGAAGTAGTAGGTGGTCCCGACCCAGAGGATCGCGGAAAACACGTGCACCCAGCGGGTGACCAGATTCAGCCATTCAGAGAGGTTGAAGTTCACGTCTAACTACCCCTGTAGGTGGAATATCCGTACGGGCTGAGCAGCAGCGGCACATGGTAGTGCGCGGCGGTGTCGCGGACGACGAAGTCGATCGAGACGCTCTCGTAGAACGACTCGAGGCCGCGGTTGCGGAAGTAGCCGCCGACCTCGAACGTCAACCGATAGCCGCCCGCGATGGCGGCCACGGACGACGGCAGGAGCGACGGCACACGCCCGTCTCGATCCGTCTCCCCGGCGAACACGTCCGTCCACGCCGCTCCGTTCTGCTGCTGCAGCCGGACGCGGACGCCGGCGGCGGGCCGCCCGGCCGACGTGTCGAGGACGTGCGTGGAAATCGTCACCCGAGCACCCTTTCGATGCGCACCCGCGTGATCCGCCGCTGCTCGTTTCTCAGGCGGGGGGCTTCGCCCCGCCGCACCCCCCGACACGCTCGCTCGCGGGGACCCCGACGCCCCGCACCGCTCGCGTGGCT